>PR_CR_10_Liq_1_inCRDRAFT_1000799_pt1 | contig 18978 bp, 17 predicted proteins | sample PRCRCaboRojoPR_3_FD_10241 | JGI IMG/M metagenome (IMG submission 10241)
CCAGCCGCTTCTGGGCCTCGGCCTGGGTGACGCCGGCACGGGCGGCGGCGGCGGCGCTTTCGGCGGCGGCGATGGCGGCCTCGGCCCGGGCCAGTTGCGCGGTCAGGGTCGCCACGTCGATGACGGCCAGGGGCTGGCCCGACTCGACCAGGTCGCCCTCGGCCACCGACACCTCGGCCACGCGGCCGCCGATCTGCGCCGCCATGTCGATGCTGCGCGCCTCGATGCTGCCGTTGCCCGAAACGATCCCCTCGGGCAAAGGGTCGGGTTGGTTGAGATACAGCGCGCTTGCGCCGGCCAGTACGGCCAGCACGACGATGGCGGCTACACGGGTCAGAGACATGGCGCGATTCCCGTCCAGAAAGACTGATCCGCTGGTACCCCATCGCGCACGGGCGCGGGTTGATCCGGATCAATCGCCCGGCGGTCACACCGCGTCCGGCGACCGCCCTGCCCCGATCCGGGCGCGATGGGGTGCGAAAAGGCACGCAAGCCCCAGGATCACGCCGGAGACCGTGGCGATCATACCCGCCGCGCTGACCGCGTTGGAGGCGCCCAGCCACAGCGGCCCGTAACCCGCCAGCACATAGCCCAGTACCGCTGACACCACCGCGAAGGCGACCGACCACGCCACCTGCACGCCCAACCGTTCGGTCATCAGCCGTGCGGCGGCCGGCGGACAGATGAACATCGCGATCACGATGATCGACCCAACCGCATCGAAGGCCGCGACGGCCGAAATGGCGGCCAGCGTCACGAGGCCCAGCCCGATGGCCGACACCGGCAATCCCATCGCCTGGGCGAAGCCTTCGTCGAAGGTCGACATGACCAGCCAGCGCCAGAACAGGATCGTGGCAAGCAGGACAAGTCCGCAGACCGTCGCCATGCGGCCCAGTTCGGGCGGCAGCGCGGCAAGCGCCACCGGATCCACCAGAGAGGCCCATCCATCAGCCTGGAACCAGATCAGCGATTCGAGATTGCCCATCAGCGCGTGCTCCACATCCAGATGCACGCCCGAGGTGTCGGACTGCTCCAGCAAGAGCACGCCGCCCGCGAAGAGGGTGGTGAAGGTCACGCCCATGGCCGCGCCCGGCTCGATCCCGCCCAGGCGGCGGATCGCCTCGATCAGGGCCACGGCGACGACCGCGGCAACACCGGCGCCCAACATCATCGGGATCGCCGCGACCGTTCCGGTCAGAAGGAAAGCCACGACGATGCCGGGCAGGACCACATGGCTGATCGCATCGCCGATCAGGGCCTGGCGGCGCAGGATCAGGAAATTGCCGGGCAGCGCACAGGCCACCGCGGCGAAGACGCCGATCAGCATCGGGGTCAGCGAAAACTGGACAAATTCGGCCCCCATCACGCCACCCCCACCGGGCCACCGATGCGGCGATCGAACTCTTCGATCTCGTCAGGGGTAAAGACCTCTTCGATGGGGGTCAGGCCGTCGTAGCGCCCGGTCAGGCCGCTGTCCTGATGCACCTCGCGGGCCACGGCCCAGCGGTGTTCGTCGCGCGCGACCTTGGCCGCCTGGGCGCGACCGGCTTCCGTGGCGACGCCATCGGGGCGGATCAACCCCTCGTCCTGCAGGACGCGCAAGGTCAGCCCGTCATGGATGATCTCGTCGCGCGCAAGTGCGAGCAGCCCCTGGCGACGGTGCACCCGCCGCTGAAAGCGCCGCCGGGCGATCAAGGCCGCCGCGACACCGCGCGCGGGCGCGAAAAAGAGGGACAGGGCGAACAGAAACGCCGAGATCAGGACAATGATCGGGCCCGTGGGCAGCGCGGGTGCTGCAGCCGAAAGCGCGGCGCCGGTATAGGCCGACACCCCGCCGACAAGCGCCGCGATCCAGATCACCCGCCCGCTGCGGTCGGTCCAGAACCGCGCGGTCACCGGCGGGATGATCAGCATTGCCACGATCAGGATCAGCCCAACGATCTTGAGCCCGATCACCGTGATCGCCATGACAAGGCCCATGATCATCAGATCGACCCGGGGCACGTTCACACCGCGTGCGGCGGCGTACTCCGCGTCGAACGTCACCAGGGTCATGGGACGCCGCAGGATCCAGATCGCCAGGACCGACAACGCCCCGCCCACGGCGATCGTTACCGCGTCGGCATACAGCATGCCCGCAGTCGACCCCAGAAGGAAGCTTTCCAGCCCAGCCTGACGCCCTGCGCTCATGGTCTGGATGACGGTCAGCAGCACGACACCCAGCCCGAAAAAGACCGACAGGACCGCGCCGATGGCCGCGTCCTCGGACAGGCGGGTGCGGCGGGTCATGGCCTGCACCGCCAGAAGCCCGGCCCAAGCGGACAGGGCCGATCCGATCAGAAGACCCGGAAGCCAGCGACCGTCGCCGCCCAGGGCCACCATCGCGATGAAGGCCAGCGCGATGCCGGGCAGGGTGCTGTGCGCCACAGCGTCGGACACAAGCGCGCGTTTGCGCAGGAACAGGAAGGTGCCCGCCGCGCCCGCGGACAGGCCGAGCAGACCCGCCCCGATGGCCACCAGCCGGGCATTGTAGCCCGCATCGAGCAACAGGGCATCTAGAAAGCCGTCCATGGGCTTAGCCGGCCAGCTCCAGCTGGGACAGGTACGGCGCGGCCAGACTCCCGCCATAGGCGGCATTCAACGCGGCCTCGGTAAAGGCTTCGTCGACGGGACCCTCGGCCACCTTGCGGACATTGATCAGGAACACATGGTCGAAATAGCGCCGCACGGTGGTCAGGTCATGGTGCACCGCAATGACCGACTTGCCCTCTTCGCGCAGGGTCTTGATAACGTCGATGATCGCCCGTTCAGTCGCGGCATCGACGCCTGCGAAGGGTTCGTCGAGAAGGTAGAGATCGGCCTCCTGCGCCAGCGCGCGGGCGAGGAACACCCGCTGCTGCTGGCCGCCCGACAGCTGGCCGATCTGCCGTGCCGCAAAATCGGCCATGCCCACCCGGTCGAGACAAGCCCGCGCTGCGGCGCGATGCGCCCCGGTGAGGCGGCGCAACAGCCCGACCTGCCGGTACAAGCCCATGAGAACCACATCCATGACAGTGGCCGGGAAATCCCAGTCCACGCTGGCGCGCTGGGGGACATAGGCGATGCGGTCGCGCGCCTGTTCGACCGGCTGGCCAAACACGCGCACCTCGCCCGAGACCCGCGGGATCACACCCAATGCGGCCTTGAGCAGGGTGGATTTGCCCGCGCCATTCGGGCCGATGATGGCCGTCATTGCGCCGGGCGCGAACCGGGCATCGACGGAGAACACCGCCGGTTTCTCGCCATAGGATACGGTCAGCCCGCGGATCGCCATAGGGCAGTCCCCGGGCACCGGGTCGGGCAGCTTGGTGCGACCGGCCTCGGCTGCAAGGGCAAGCGTGGCCTGGCCCGTGGATTTTCTCATCCGCCCGCCCCCAGCAGACCGTCGATCCCGCGCTCGGGAGCAGTGCCGCCCAAGGCGCGGGCGATCACGGTCGCGTTGTGGTCGATCATGCCGATATAGGTCCCTTCATAGGTGCCGGGCGCCCCCATCGCGTCGGAGAAAAGCTCGCCACCGATGGCGACCTCGTGGCCCTGTGCGGTGGCGCCTTCGATCAGAGCGCGCACGTTACGGTCCGAGACGGAGCTTTCGACGAAGACCGCCCGGACCCCGCGATCGACCAGCAGGTCGACCAGGTCACCGATACGCTGCAGGCCTGCCTCGCTTTCGGTCGAGATGCCCTGGATGCCCAAGACCTCGTAGTCGTAGGCCGCACCGAAATAGTTGAACGCGTCATGGGCGGTGACCAGCACCCGCTGCTCTTGGGGCACGCTTGCCAGGACCTGGTCGGCATAGGCACCGATGCGGTCAATGTCAGACAGGTGCGCCCGGGTATTGGCGGCAAAGCGTTCTGCCGCTTCGGGTCGCAGGTCGGTCAGCGCGTCACGCACCGCGATCACAACCTCTTTCCACAGCGACGGCACCATCCATACATGCGGATCGAAGCGGCCTTCGTAGTCTTCATGCGCCAGAAGCAGGTCACGCGACAGCGTTTCGGCCACCGCGGTGACGGGCACACGGCTTTGCAGTTCTTCCAGGAAGGTTTCCATCTGCGCCTCGAGGTAGAGACCGTGCCACAAAACGGCGTCGGCCCGTCCCATCGCCACGATATCGCTACGCGTCTGGCGATAGGCATGGGGGTCGACGCCGGGGCCCATCAGGGCGCGGACCTCCGCGTCTTCTCCGGCGATCTGCCGTGCCGCATCGGCGATCATGCCGGTCGTCACGACGATCTGCATCGGGCTAGAGGCAAGACCGCGCCCGGCGGTCAGCACAACAGGAACACTCGCCAAACCAGACATGAACTGTCGTCTTGGGATCATCTGTGTCGTCTCCATCCGTCCTGCAAAGGGATTTAGGGCGCCTGCCTCGAATTGCTAATGCGAATTGGTCGCAAAAGCAAGAAAATGATAATCACTCGCAAGAAACCTGCGGGGTACCGCGACTACTGCCTGAAAACGCGGCATCTGCGGTGAAAACAGGCAGAGGGCGGGTCAGGCCCGATGTCTCGGCTTGCAGTCCCCGGCGCGCGGGGCAACGGTAGGGCACCCGCAACCGCCCCGACGCCCATGTCCCAGACACCGCAGACCTTTGACCTGAAACTTCGCGAGCTTCTGAAGTTCATTTATCCTGAACGCGATACCGATCACCTGGTGCGGGAGGTCACCGCAGCGTTCTGGCCGAACGGTGCCCACCCCCGCAAACGCGCCCGGCGGCCGGGCAACAACCTGTGGTCCGAACGCGACGCGATCCTAATCACCTATGGCAACTCGGTGCAGGACGGTGCGCACAAGCCGCTCGATCTCTTGCACGATTTTCTGCTGCGATACCTCAAGGGGACGATCAACGGCATCCATATCCTGCCGTTCTTTCCCTTCACCTCAGACGATGGGTTCGCGGTCACCGACTACACGGCCGTCAACCCGCAGCTGGGCGACTGGCCGGACATCACCCGCATCGCGGGCGATTTCCACCTGATGTCAGATCTGGTGCTGAACCATGTCTCATCCCAGTCGAACTGGTTCAACGCCTACCGGCAGGGACACGCGCCCTACAGCCGCTATTTCTTCGAGGCCTCGCCCGACGATGACCTGAGCGCGGTTGTCCGCCCCCGCACGACGCCCCTGCTGCAAAAGGTCGAGACGGCGGATGGCCCGCGCCATGTCTGGTGTACCTTCAGCCATGACCAGATCGACCTCGATTTCTCGAACCCCGAGGTATTAATCGAGTTTCTGCGCATCATGCGCCTGCATATCGACAACGGCGTGCGCACACTCCGGCTGGATGCAGTAGCCTTTCTGTGGAAGGAGCCGGGCACCAGCTGCATCCACCTGCCCCAGACCCATGCCATCGTGCGGCTGATGCGCCTGCTGGCCGATCACGCGACCGAGACGCTGGTGCTTTTGACCGAAACCAACGTGCCCAAGGCCGAGAACCTCAGCTATTTCGGCAACCGGAACGAGGCGCATGCGGTCTACAACTTTCCCCTGCCGCCCCTGGTGCTGCATGCGATGCTGTCGGGCACCGCGCGCTACCTTAATGCGTGGCAGGCCGGCATGCCTCCGGCGCAGCTGGGCTGTGCCTATCTCAACTTTACCGCCAGCCATGACGGGATCGGCATGCGCCCGGCCGAGGGCGTGCTGCCCAAGGACGAGACGCAGCGCATGATCGACACGGTCTGCGCGGGCGGCGGCCTTGTCTCCATGCGCAGCCTGCCCGATGGCGGCGAGTCGCCATACGAGCTGAACAGCACATGGTTCGATGCGCTGGCCACCACGTTCGACGGATCGACCGAGCATCACTTCGACCGCTTCCTGTGTTCGCAGACCATCGTCATGTCGCTCGAGGGGATCCCGGCCTTCTACATCCACGCCCTTCTTGCCACGCCCAACGATCACGAGGCCGTGGAGCGGCGAGGCATGAACCGCGCGATCAATCGCCACCGCTGGGATTACCCCGAGTTGCTGTCACGGCTCGAAGACGGTTCGAGCGACCAGGCCCGCGCACTCGCGGCCCTGTCCGACAGGCTGCGCATCCGAGCCCGCCAGCCGGCCTTTCACCCCAACGCGACACAGTTCACCCTGACGCTGGACGAGCGCATCTTCGGGCTGTGGCGGCAAAGCCTGGACCGGGACCAGTCGATCTTTGCCCTGCACAATACCAGTGCCGATCTGCTCCTCGTGCCGCCCAGCGCCATCAACCTGATCGAGGAAGAGACCTGGGTGGACCTTTTGACAGGTGAGCATATCGACGCGATCGGCCCCGATGTTCCGATGCAGCCCTATCAGTGCCGCTGGATCGCCAACCGGCGCTAAGCGGGCCTGAACTCTTCGGCATCCGCCGCGGCCGCCACGCGCAGATCATTCAGGAACTGCGGATCGGCGGCATGGACCCGGTTCCATGTCGGGATAAAGGGTGTCTCGTGGGGAGAGTCGATAAAGACCTGCCCCGCGCGCATCAGGTTCTCGGCGAACAGCTCGATCGCACGCTCTTCCTTGTGCCGGTCGAGCGTCAGGCCGTTCATCTTGGCATCGGTGTAATAGGCCTCGAGCAAGTCCAGCGCAGAGCGGTAGTAGGTGGCCTTGAGCGTGCGGAAGGTGTTCGAGGTGAACACCGTCCCGTCCGCCGCGAGCTTTCGGAACACGGCCTTGCAGATGTCCGTCGACATGCGGCTGAGCCCGGTCGTGGCGTCCTCTTCGCTCAGATCCTGGTGCTTGTGATCGTAGATATCGGCCACTTCGACCTGGCAGACCGCTTTGGGCGCCATGTTGCGCCAGGCCTCGGACAGGATGCCGATCTCGAGCCCCCAGTCGGACGGGATGCGCAGATCGGGCAGGACGGCGGTGCGCAGCGCGAACTCACCCGAAAGCGGGTAGCGGAAGCTGCGCAGGTAATCGATGTAGTCGCGGTCCCCGATCACCTTTTTCAGCGCAATCAGTAGCGGGCTGACCAGAAGGCGTGTCACCCGTCCGTTCAGCTTGTCCGAGCCGATCCGGGGGTAATAGCCCTTGGACAGCTGGTAGGGGAAGCTGGGGTTGACCACCGGGTAGACCAGGCGCGCCAAAAGGCCGGCATCATAGGTGACGATATCGCAATCGTGGATCGCCATCACCGCGCTGTCGGCGCAGGCGATCATGTAACCCATGCAGGTCCAGACATTCTTGCCCTTGCCCGGCTCGGGCGGATAGAGGCCCAGCTGGTCCAAACGCTGCCCCAGCTCGAGCATGCGAGGGCTATCGTTCCAGATCACGATGTGGTTCTGCGGTAGAACCGAAAAGAACTCTTGCGCATGGCGGAACTGCGCCTCGTCCGCACGGTCCAGCCCGATGACGATCCGGTGCAGATACGGAACCTTGGACAGCTCGGCCAGGATATTGGGCAGGGCCTCGCCCTCGAGTTCGGAGTAAAGGCTGGGCAGGATCAGCGTGATCTTGCGTGTCTGGGCGTAAACGCCGATCTCGTGGGTCAACTCCTCCAGGCTGCGGGTGCGCAAGTTGTGAAGCGTGGCGATATTGCCGTTCTGGTGAAAGTCAGCCATGTGCCGCCGTGTCCTCGCTCAGCCCCAATTCGGAGAGTAGGCTCAGGATCGCCTCGTTCCATCCTTCGGGGCCGGTCGCGCTGGTGCGCCGAATCCGCCCGTCGGCCTCTCCCTTCAAGAAGGGCAATGTCTTGGCATGGGGGTTGCGGACGATCACGCCGTAATCCGCATGGTCCAGCATCTCGATATCGTTGGGCGCATCACCCAGCGCGACGGTGACCCTGGGCGCCAGAGAGGCGATGATGGCGTCCATCTGACCGGCCTTGGTCTGTCCGAAGCCCACGGTCAGAAAGCGTCCGCCCCGACGTGCCGAAAGCCCGCTGTCGCGAAGCGCGGCGCAAAACGCCTGCTCCTGTGCCGCGTTCCCATCGAAGAGACCGGGTTCGGAGGCGGTGCGCCGGCGGGCGCGGCGGGCCGCGTTGTCTTCCAGCCCGGTCGCCCGGGCCACCTCGGCCACGGACATGTCCCCAAAGCCGCGAAACAGCCTGCGCAGATCGGATGGCAGGCGGTCCAGGCGCGCCCGTATCATCTGATAGTCGTCACCGGCCAGAAGCGCGGCATCCTCGGGGCCCGGCGGCAAGAGCCCGGCGCCGTTCTCGACGATGGCGGGCCAGCGGGCCAGTTCCAGCTGGACGCGGATCGGCGCGACCTCGGCCGCGGTCTTGCTGCTGGCCAGAACGACCCCTGCCCCGATACGCGCCAAGGCCTCCAGAGCCGGACGGGCCGGCCCCGGATCATAGCTGTCGTGGTCCAATAGCGTGCCGTCGAGGTCCGAAAAGACCAATAGCGGCAACGGACTGGGCATGTCGGCAGCACCCCCCTTGGCCTGGCAGTCAACGTGGTGACGATGACACCCCGACAGGGGCATGGCAACGCGTGCCGACGCGGCCTGGCACAGACGGCGGTTGGGTTGTGCTTTCGCGACCACGGCTTGCGCGCGCGACCCGCCCTGGCAGGGCGCGACGGGTCACGGAAAGAATAGCGTGGACAGGACCAGGAGCCCCGCCGTCTCGCTCGCCAGTTGGACCGCGCCCAACACATCACCCGTTTGCCCACCGATCCGGCGGTGCGCCAGCCACCCCACGAGACCCGCAACCACCGCCATGACCGCCAACGCGGCCAAGGCCACGGCCCAGTGCCCGGGCCCGAAAAGCATGACGACCGCCGCGACCGCGCCCAGCCCCGGCACCCAGGCGGTCCGGTCCGCCGGTCCGGATGCCTGCCGGCCCAGCCCGTCGGACCGTGCCGACGGCAGGAGATCCAGCACCAGCAGCATCGCCCCGCGCGAGACGAGACCGGTCAGCAGGAACACGACCACCGGGGCACCGTCATGGAAGCGCGCGAGGGCGCTCGCACCCAGCCCAACGGCAAAGATCAGAACCAGCACCCCGTAGCTGCCGATGCGGCTGTCGCGCATGATCTCGAGACAGTGCGCCCGGTCCCGGCCACCGCCGATCCCATCAGCGAAATCAGCCAGCCCATCATGGTGCAGCCCGCCCGTCACGAGGACTGATGCCCCCAAGGCAAGGATCGCGGCCGCCAAGGGCCCCGCGCCAAGCACGAGCGCGCCATTGAAGACCGCCCAGGCCAGCGTGCCGGTCAGCAGCCCCACCAGCGGATAGGCCCACCGCGCGGCCGAAAGTGTCGGTACAGGCTCTGCCAGGCGGCCGGCAGGCAAGCGTGTCAGCAGCATGAGCGCCAGCCGCGCCTCGGACCAGCGACGGCGTAAGGCCGGGCTCATCCGATACCGGCTTCGGCGAAGGTGGCCATACCGTTGTGGCAATCGAGCGCGCCACGCAGCACGCCCAACGCCAGCGCAGCGCCCGTCCCCTCGCCCAACGCCATGCCCAGATCCAGCAACGGTGACTTGTCCATTGCGGCGCATAGGCGGGCATGGCCAGGCTCGGCGCTGGCATGACCGATCAGGCAGTGTTCCAGAAGCGCCGGATCGGCCCCGTGCAGCGGCGCGACCGCGGCCGTACAGATATATCCATCGAGGATCACCGGGATGCGCGCGGCCCGCGCTGAGAGGACCGCGCCGCACAGCGCCGCCTGTTCCCGCCCTCCAAGCGCGGCCAGGAGGCCGAGCGGCGGCAGGTGTCCGTGGCGCGCCACCCCGTCGGCCACGACTCGGGCCTTGCGGGCACGCCCCTCGGCATCGCTGCCGGTGCCGCGGCCCACCCAATCCTCGGCCGTGCCACCGCAGACCGCATGGGCAAGCGCGGCCGAAACGGTGGAATTGCCGATCCCCATCTCGCCCAGAACCAGCACATCGGCGTCCGGATCAACCGCCGCCGCGCCACGGCGTAGCGCATCGAGGCACTCGGCCTCGGACATCGCCGGCCCCCGGGTGAAATCCGCCGTGGGACGGTCCAGGTCGAGCGCGACCACGGTCAGGTCGGCCCCGGCCGCACGCGCCAGCTGGTTGATCGCGGCGCCGCCTGCTTCGAAGTTAGCGACCATCAATGCGGTCACCTCCTGCGGAAACGGGTTCACGCCCTGGGCACAGATCCCGTGATTCCCGGCAAAGACCAGCGCCTGCGCCCGGGTGATCGCGGGCCGGTCGGTTGCCTGCCACCCGGCCATGAAGGCGGCCAGGTCTTCCAGCCGCCCGAGCGATCCGGGCGGCTTGGTCAACTGGGCCTGCCGGGCGCGCGCGGCCTCGATGGCAGGGGCGTGAGGGACGGGCCAGTCACGCTGCAGCAGGTCTTCCAGTTGGGTCGCATCATCAAGGGGCGTCATTGCGGTTTGACCTTCATTGGGTGGCCTGCGACGCAGAACCACAACTCGTCGCAGGCCGCGGCGACCCGCTGGTTGGAAAAGCCCGCGGCGTCGCGAAAGGCGCGGGCCAGGGCGTTGTCGGGAACGATGCCCGCACCCACCTCGTTGGTGACGAAAACGACCGGGCCGGTCAGCCGGGGGATCAGATCCACGAGTGCCGTCACCTCGGCTTCCCAGTCGCGCTCGGCAAGCATCAGGTTCGACAGCCACAGGGTCAGGCAATCGACCAGCCGCGGCGGCCCGCCGTCGCTTTCTTCAAGCGCGGCGCACAGCGCAAGGGGTTCGGCAATGGTTCTCCACTCCGCCCCGCGCCGGGCACGGTGTCGCGCGATCCGGTCGGCCATCTCGGCGTCATGGGCCTGGGCGGTGGCGATATAGACCGCCGCCTCCCCCATCGACAGCGTCCGGGTCTCGGCAAAGCGGCTCTTGCCCGAACGGGCCCCGCCGGTGATCAGGATCGACTTTGACATCATGACGTGAAAAAGCAGGTTCCACCGGGTTTGGAAAGGCTTGAATGACACCTTTGGCGCCATCCGAATTGGTACTGATCCGCCATGCCCCGTCCTTGGCAGGCGGGCGTCTGGCCGGACGGCGGGACGTGCCTGCACGGCTCGACGATGGGGCGGCATTATCGCGGCTGGCCGGGACGCTGTCGGGCGTCCGTGCCGTGGTAACCAGCCCTGCCCTGCGCTGCCGGCAGACGGCCGAGGCGCTTTTCCCCGACCGCGACAGGCCCGAGGACGCACGGCTCTGGGAGCAGGATTTCGGCACCCACGAAGGCCTTGCCCCAGGTGAGTTGCCGGATCTGGGCCCGCTCGACCGGGCGGCGCTGGCCCGGGTCGTGCCGCCCGGCGGCGAGAGCTTTGCCGACATGGTCGCGCGGGTCCGGCCCGCGCTCGTCCACTGGGCCAACATCGCGCGTGAAAAGGGTCCCGTGGCCGTAGTGGCCCATGCGGGCACGGCGCGCGCGGGGCTTGCGCTTGCGCTCGGGGACGTTCCGGTGGCGCTGGCCTTCGAGATCGCGCCGCTGTCCCTTACTCGTTTGCGCTGCCTGCCCGATGCCTATTCGATCATCAGCGTGAACCAGACCGCCTGATCGCCGAGCCGGGCATCGCAGACCGGCCCTAGCGTGCGGCTTGCAGGAGCGCGTCCACGTCCAGATACGTCTCGAGATGCCGGGCCAACGCATCCAGAACCGCGTCAACGCCGGCATCGTATCGCGTCCCGGTTTCCATCACGCCGAAGCCCGCCAGATAGGCCGCGCGAAAGCCATCGTCGCGGAACATGCCATGCAGATAGCTGCCCGCCACACGGCCCGAGGCACTGACCGCCCCCTCGGGCAAGCCCGCCACATGGGCGAAGGGGCGAGCGCGGTCAGGTCCGTCGGTCACGCCGATATGGATCTCGTAGCCGTGAAAGGCCGCGCCCGTTCCCGCATGGACCGCAGCCACCTCGGTCAGGCGCTTGTGCGGCGTCATGACGGTGTCGATCCCCAGAAGACCCAACCCCGGATCGGTTCCGGCCGGCCCTTCGATCCCGTCCGGGTCGGCAACCGTGCGCCCAAGCATCTGGTAGCCCCCGCAAATCCCCAGCACATGCCCGCCGCGCCTGACATGGGCGGCCAGATCCACGTCCCATCCCTGGTCGCGGAGAAAGGCCAGATCACCACGGGTGGATTTCGTGCCCGGCACGATCACCAGGTCCGCATCACCGGGGATGGGCCGACCGGGGCCCAGCATGGTCAACCGAAGGCCCGGCTCTTGGCCCAACGGGTCCAGATCATCGAAATTGGCGATCCGGCTCAGCGCTAGGCAGACCACGTGCAGGCCCGTGTCGCGATGCGGTGCCGCGAGGTCGACCGCGTCCTCGGCCGGCAATTTCCAGGCCTCCCCGAACCACGGGCAGATGCCGAAGCCGCGCCAGCCCGTGCGCTGCGCGATATCGCGATATCCGTCTTCGAAAAGCGTGGGGTCACCGCGGAACCGGTTGATGAGGAAGCCCGCGACCATCGCCGCATCATCCGGAGCGATCACGGCCTTCGTTCCGACGATCTGCGCGATGACGCCGCCCCGGTCGATGTCGCCCGCAAGGATCACAGGCACATCGGCCGCGCGGGCAAAGCCCATGTTGGCAATATCGCCCTCGCGCAGGTTGGTTTCGGCCGGGCTGCCCGCCCCTTCGACCAGAACAAGGTCATGGGCGGCCTTGAGCCGGCCGAAGCTTTCCAGCACCTTTTCGAGCAACCGGTGCCGAAGCGTCTGGTAATCCCGTGCCTGGGCCGTGGTCAGCCGCCGGCCCTGCACGATGACTTGCGCGCCAGTGTCGGTCTCGGGCTTGAGAAGCACGGGGTTCATGTCGCTGTGCAGCGGCACGCCGGCGGCCAGCGCCTGCACCGCCTGCGCGCGCCCGATCTCACCCCCGTCAGCGGTGACGGCGGCGTTGTTGGACATGTTCTGAGGCTTGAACGGCGCGACGGATATACCGCGTCTGCGCGCCGCGCGGCACAGCCCCGCGACCAGCAGCGACTTTCCGACATTGCTGCCGGTGCCTTGTATCATCAACGCCCGGGCCATCGCGCCCCCTGCTCGGGCGCAGCGGCGCTTATTGCATGCGGTCGCGGACTGCACTCCCGCACCACGAACCCTGAGCGGTCGCTTCTGCATCTGTCGCAATCGGATCGGCCGGTGGTGTGTCCCTGCTGCGGTGTCATGCGTTATGCGGAAGTACCGCCTCCCGGGGATTTCGGTGCCTGCCAACCGCGCCGCACGCTGAGAATGCGCAGGCCAGACGCCGTAAGAACGCCTGCGGGCAGACTCCAGGCTTCGGGCAGGTCGAACCGCTCACCCAGTACGACGATCGCCGCGCCGACAAGGGCGGCAAGCGCATAGACCTCTTCGCGCAGGACGCGCGGCACCTCCGAGACCAGAACGTCCCGCACGACACCGCCGCCTACCGCGGTCAGGACCCCCAGCAAAAGCGCGGGCAGGGGATCGAGCTGAAATTCCAGCGCCTTGCGACACCCGGCAACGGCAAAAAGCCCAAGCCCAAGCGCATCGAGCAGCATGACCGGGTTCGCCATCCGCTCGAGCAGGCGGTGCGCGAAAAAGACGACGGCAGCCGCGCCCAGCGCAGCCCACAGGTACAGCGGCTGCGACAGCGCGGCGACGGGCGCTGCGCCCAGCAGCATGTCACGGAGCATGCCACCGGCAAGCGCCGCCGCCACAGCCAGAACGGCGATGCCGAACACATCCAGCCCGCGGCGGACGGCCAGCATCGCGCCGGATATGCCGAAAACGAACGTTCCGGCCAGGTCGAGCAGAAGTCCGGTGGTCAGCCCCATCACTGGAGAGCTCCTGTGCGCGGACGAGCCGGGGTCACCGGACCGGATCCCGAGGCAATCCGCATGCCCTAGAACTCCACGCCGCGCTGCGCCTTCACGCCATGGTCGAAGGGATGCTTTTTCAGGGTCATCTCGGTCACCAGGTCGGCCGCCGCGATCAGCTCGGGTTTGGCGTCGCGGCCCGTAAGGCAGACATGGGTCATGTGCGGTTTGCGCGAGAGCAGGAAATCGACCACCTCGTCGATATCCAGATAGTCATAGCGCAGCGCGATATTGATCTCGTCGAGCAGCACGAACCCGATGTCAGGGTCGAGGATCTGGTCCTTGGCGATGTCCCACCCGTTTCGGGCCGCGGCCACGTCGGCGTCGCGATCCTGAGTGTCCCAGGTAAAGCCTTCACCTGACACGAAGAAACGGCATTCCTCGGCGAACCGGTCGCGGAGAAGCCGCTTTTCCCCGGTTTGCCAATTGCCTTTGATGAACTGGACGACCGCACAGGGCATGCCCCAGCCGATGCACCGCATGATCATGCCGAATCCCGAAGAGGATTTGCCCTTGCCGTCCCCCGTATGCACTATGATGAGACCCTTTTCCTCGGTCTTGGTCTTCATCATCTCGTCGCGCGCCGCCTTGATGCGCTTCATCTTCTCATTGTGCAGCCGGGTGCGCTCGTCCATCGCGGATCTCCCTGAGATACGGGCGCCATTGGATCCTGGGGTCCAGGCACCGTTTTGGCGACCCTGCTAACAGCTGGCGGACAGCCGCGCGAGACGGAAACCGGCGCGACGCCCCTCGGGCACGTCAAATCCGTAGGCCCGCACTGGGTTTGTGCGAAATCATGAAGGGGAAAGGGTGGTAGCGGAGGAGGGACTTGAACCCCCGACACGCGGATTATGATTCCGCTGCTCTAACCAACTGAGCTACTCCGCCACAGGCCCGGGTCAATTAAGTGAGCCGCGCCCGGGCGTCAAGAGACTTCCTTGGGTGATCCGGGCAATTCTCGGACACGCATGGATACCGACCCGGCAGGCGCGGACAGGCTCATTGCGCGACGGCGGGAAAAGGGGCCCTGCCTTCGACGAGGCGGCGGGATTGCCGGGCCACCATCGCCGCGACATCCTGCCGAACCGCACCGGTGCGCGGCGCGTCCCGAAGGGTGGTGAACCAGTGATCCGGCGGGTTCCGACCCATGCGGTGGCCAGTGAACTCCAACCCCCGCAGAACGTCTTCGGCCGCGCGTGGAAGCCGCCCGGGGATCTCGGCCCCGCACAGCGTGGCCCAGACACCGGACCACAAGCGACCGACCGACCACGGATTATACCCGCCGCCCCCCAGAACAAGGTACCTTTGCGACAGCGGTCGCAGGGCCGCCACGAGGGCCCAATGGGCATTGTTCGACAGGTCAAGCCGGGCAAGCGGATCCTCGGTCACCGCATCGGCACCGCATTGCAGCACGATGGCGTCGGGGGCGAAGGTCGTCACCGCCGGCAGGATCAGCCGATCACGGATCAATGCCATCTCGCTGTCATTGAAGCCGCGCGGCACCGGCAGGTTGAAGATCTGCCCACGTCCAATGTCCGCCTCGGCTCCGGTAAAGGGCCAGCGGCCGGCCTCGTGGACCGAAATCATCAGGCAGTCGGGATCGTCGCGGAACGCATGTTCCACACCGTCGCAGTGATGGGCATCGATATCGACATAGGCAATCCGCCGAACACCCGCCCGGCGCAGCGACAGGATCGCCAGAACCGGATCGTTCAGGTAGCAGAACCCGTTGGCATGGTCGGGCATGCCGTGATGCGTGCCCCCGGCCGGGGAATAGACGATGCCGCCATCGGCCAGAAGTTCCCCCGCCAGAAGCGACGCTCCGGCGGCGGTCGCCGGACGGCGCCAGACCTCTGGAAAGATCGGGTTCGACAGGGTGCCCAGATTGTGCCGCCGCTTCAGCGCGTCGGGCAGATCGCCCTCGGCCTCGGCCTGTTGCAGCGCGTCGAGATAGGCATGGTCGTGCCAGATGGTCAACGCCTCGGGCTTGGCGCGGGGACTGGTGAGGTAGTGCTCGGGCGGAAGCCACCCCATGGCGCGGCACAGGTCGATCACCGTGGAGACCCGCGGCACACGCAGCGGGTGGCGCGGGCCATAGGTCGAGCCACGATAGATCTCGGACCCGATGAAAAGCGGGGCCTTCGTCGGCGGACCGGGGCTTGGGCTCATCCCGCGGCCAGCAGTGCCTCGATCGACCGGGTGATCGAGCCAGAGCGCGGCCGCACCGGCGAGCCGAACGTATCGACCAGCGTGCCATCGGGGCCGATCAGGACCTTGTTGAAGTTCCAGCGCGGCTCGAAGCCATGGCTGTCGCGCAGCCATGCGTAGAACGGGTGTGCTGCGTCTCCGCGCACATGGGTGATGGTCGTCATGGGCATGTCGATCCCGTAGGTCAGCTCGCAGAACTCGGCCACCTCGGCCTCGCTGTCCAGCTCCTGGCGGAAATCGTTCGACGGCACGGCCAGCACCATCAGCCCCCGATCGCGATAGGTGTCGTAGAGCGCCTGAAGCTCTTCGTATTGCGGGGTGAAGGCACAAATCGAAGCCGTGTTGACCACCAGCACCGGTTTGCCGCGCCACTGGGCCATGTCGATCTGGCCGCCATCGATGCTGTCAAAGACATAGTCACCGGCCGCCGCAGCGACAGGAAACAGAAGTGAGACACAGACAAAAAGGCGGGCAAGAAACGTGGACATGAGGCCTCCGAAAACACAACTGCTCAGCCCGTCGGAAACTAGGGCCGCGGTCCCCGAGGTCCACCGCCTTGCGCGGGACGTCCGGCTGGGGCACCCTTGTGATCCGAACAAACGGGGGCCCCAATGGATCTGGACACACTGCGCGGCATCGTGGGCAAGGCCCATGTGCTCACGGGCGATGCCGCGTCGGGCCATGATCGCGACTGGACAGGCAGCTATGCCTGGACGCCTCTGGCGCTGGTCCGCCCCGGCAGCACCGAAGAGGTCGCCGCGATCCTGCGCCTCGCAAACGAGACCGGAACACCGATCGTGCCCGTCTCGGGCAACACGGGGCTCGCGGGCGGCACCCATGCCGAAGGCGCGGTGATGCTGTCGCTCGCCCGGATGAACCGTATCCGCGACATCCGCCCAGAGGCCCGCATCGCCATCGTCGAGGCGGGCGTGGTCCTGTCGACCCTGCACGACGCGGCAGGCGAACAGGGTCTCAGCTACCCCGTGACCTTCGGCGCGCGGGGCTCGGCCATGATCGGCGGGATCCTGTCGACCAATGCGGGCGGCTCGAACGTCCTGCGCTACGGCAATACCCGCGATCTGTGCCTCGGGCTCGAGGTCGTGCTGCCCACGGGCGAGGTGATGGACCTCATGTCGGAGCTGCACAAGGACAACTCGGGCTACAACCTGCGCTACCTGATGATCGGGGCCGAGGGTACGCTGGGGATCATCACCGCGGCTGTCCTGAAACTGGTGCCGCGTCCGCGGGCCTATGCCACCGCAATGGTGGCGACGCCTGCCTTGGCGGATGCGCTGGCGCTTCTGAACCGGCTGCAAGAGGCCACCGCCGGCGCGGTCGAGGCGTTCGAATACATGCCCCGCCGGTATGTCGAGGCCTGGATCCAGCTGCCGCCGGGCCACCGCGCGCCGTTCGACCAGCCGCACGAGGTGAATATCCTGGTCGAGGTCGGCGCAACCGCCCCCCGCGATGCAGAGCCCGCGCCCGATGGGATCGTGCCGATCACCAGCCACTTGCAGGACACCCTTGCGGCGCTGATGGAGGAAGGGGCCGTGACCGACGCGGTCGTCGCCCAATCCGATGCCCAGCGGGCCGAGATGTGGGCCATGCGCGAGGCCGCGGCAGAGCTTTCCGTTCTGCACAAGCCGCTTGTGAACAACGATATCGCGGTGCCTCTCGACAAGGTCGATACGTTCCTGACCGAGGCCGACCGCCGCCTTGCCGCGCTTGACGCGGATGCTGGGACGATGGTGGTCTCGCATCTGGGCGACGGCAACGTTCATTACTCCGTCTGGCCGTCGCGGGATGACCCGGCACTCAAGGACGCCGTGATGGAAGCAGTCGAGGATGTGGTGCTGTCACTGGGCGGCAGCTTCTCTGCCGAGCATGGGGTGGGCCTGTCGAAAAAACCCTCCATGGCGCGGCGCAAGACCCCGGTGGCGCTCACGGCGATGCGGGCGATCAAGGCGGCGCTCGATCCGAACGGGATCCTGAACCCGGGCAAACTTCTGCCCGATCCCTGATCTTCATCTTTCCTGAAATACTCCGGGGAGCGCGAGGGGCAGCGCCCCTAGCTCCCGCCCGCGCGGACCGACCCCAGGGTGGGGCCTACTTCCAGTCGAAGAAGCCCTCGCCCGCGCGCGCCAGAAGACCCTCGGCCAGAACGCGGCCCATCTCGGCCCCGTCCTGGATCGGGCCCGAGGTCTCGTCGGCCAGCGCCTCGGAGCCATCGGTGCGCAGGATCTCGCCCCGCAGCCGCAGGGTGCCGCCGTCCAACTCGGCCAGACCCGCGATGGGTGTTTCGCAGGACCCGTCGAGCGCAGCAAGAAAAGCGCGTTCCGCGGCCAGCCGCTGGCCGGTCTCGATATCGTGGATCGCCGACAGCATCTCGGCAGCGCGGGTATCGTCGGAGCGGCGTTCGATCCCGATGGCGCCCTGGGCCACGGCGGGCAGCATTTCCTCGGGCGCAATGGCACCCGCGGCGACCTCGGCCATGCCAAGACGGTTGAGCCCCGCCATGGCCAGGAAGGTGCAGGCAGCCACGCCGTCCTCGAGTTTCTTCATCCGGGTCTGCACATTACCGCGAAACTCCACGACCTGAACGTCGGGGCGCCGGTTCAGAAGCTGCGCCTTGCGCCGCAGGCTCGACGTGCCGACGACCGCGCCCTCGGGCAGCGATGAAAGCGCCGGGATGGTGGGCGACACGAAGGCATCGCGCACATCCTCGCGCGGCAGGTAGCAATCGAGCACCAGCCCCCCGGGCTGTTCCACCGGCATGTCCTTCATCGAATGCACGGCGATGTCGATTGCACCCGAGAGCATCTGTTCCTCGATCTCGCGGGTGAACAGACCCTTGCCGCCGATCTCTTTCAGCGGACGGTCGATGATCTTGTCGCCCGTCGTCTTGATCACGACGACCTGGAAGGCCTCGTGCGGAAGGTCGAAGGCGGTGGCAAGCCGGTCGCGGGTTTCATTGGCCTGCGCCAGGGCAAGCGGCGATCCGCGGGTCCCGATCTTGAGCGGTGCGGCGGG
>PR_CR_10_Liq_1_inCRDRAFT_1000800_pt1 | contig 18968 bp, 16 predicted proteins | sample PRCRCaboRojoPR_3_FD_10241 | JGI IMG/M metagenome (IMG submission 10241)
TTTTAGTTCTTTGCAATCAAAGCACACAAAACACTCTTCAGAGTTAGAGGCTCCACACTTGCACTTCCAAAGTTGAAGTTCGGGATTTGATGTTTTGGACCTTTTTGTGTCATGTAGAAAGGGTGGTTGAGTTGATCTTTCTCTAAATGTTTGCCTTTCTATAGAGTAAAGTCTGGTTGAGTGCCTAGTGTCAGTGTTGACTACTTCTCCTGTGTGTAGAATGACCTTGTCTTCTGGCAGTAGTTGATCACTCTCTGTTGGGGTGTTAGGACTCCCAATGTAAAACTTTTCTTGGTCTTGAGTGACTTCAACTACTACCTGATCCTCAACGAAGTCAAACACTCTGAGGTTGTTTCCAGTCTGCAAGTGCACACTCAGATGAAGCGCTTTGGCGTATTCCAGCAAAAGCTGGTCCAAGGATCCAGAATCAAGGTTTCTTTCCAAAGACAGTTGGCTGTGGAGGTACTTAAGGTAGTCCTTGAAGTCCGGGTTTTGGAATAACTGCTTCAAGTAGTCATAACTACCAAGTGCACTCTGGAGGTGAGGGAAGTTTTGGTTGTGAAATTTCACAAATCTATCATTTACAGGTAAGTCATAGAGTTCTTTAGAGAGGTGTTTAGAGTCTTGTTGAGTGTATGAAACATACTCAAGGATTGCTTCAAATAAGTAGTAAGAGTTTCCTTCAACTAGTTCTTTTGGAAATCCAGAAGTTCCTACAACTAATTCATTCGAAAACTCAAGCACATTGCTAGTTCCAGAAAGTTCATCTACAGAAGCAGCAAGCCAAGAAATCACCTCGGAGTTCTGAATAGCCCTTAACTCTTCAGTGACTTGTTGCGTCCATTCTGGGACTATTTTTGGAGGATCGGAAAGAAGTCTATAGATCTTACTTTCTAAACTTGTAAGTTGAGTCATCTGGTCTGAAAAAACTTCCTCAGTCTGCTTAGCTAATGACTTGTATTTCTGGATCAACTCTGATTTGGACTCATAAACATTCCCCAAAAGTTCTTTAAGAGAATTAAGCTCTTTGACAAAAGCCATAGGACTCGCAGTGTGGCCTTGCATGATGTGTCCATTAACTTGGTGCTGGCACAAACAACTTCCACAACTGCACTCAGAAATGACTTGGCAACAAGCTTCCATGATAGCAAAAATATGAATTACTTAATCTAAAGTAGCAGTAGTTATATGATTGAAGACTGTCTTTTGCCAGTCCAGAAAATAATTCTTTCATCGTCGTGGTCCATGCCTATGTAGTTTTCCAAACTTCTTCTTTCGGTCTTATAATTTAGTCTTTTAGTTTCAAAGATCCCAATTCCGTACCCAGCAATGTTGTTCTTCATAATCACTTTCAAACACTCGCTCTCAGTGACCTCTGCTTTACCAGAAGTTACTTCAGTGAACAGATCCTCGATTCTGTCCTCAGTTAACTCAGGGTCTATTCTCAGCATCAGCTCGAAAAACTCTTCTATTGAGGTAACTGGCTTGCAGCCTATGGTTTGTTTGTAGATCTCTTTTAACTCTTCAGTGTGTTGCTTCCTCATGAAGTAGTAGCCTTCCATTATAGCTGTTAAGTACTTAATTTGGTTTGTTTTAATTTTGTCCTTTTCAAGCTGAACCTTTGTTCTGAGAAGTTCACAGAACCTTTCTTTACTCATAAAAGGGGTTGACTCGTTCCTCTGTGCCCACTGGTACAACTTATCAGCTGAGTCTTGCAAAATGAAGCATCCCAAGTCAACTCTTATTCCTGTAGTAAACTCCTCTTGGCCGATGAAACCCCGGTCTTCGTAGTCGCAGTACTCAAACGCCATTTCAGGTTCAAGACTCTTTCTGGAAAGCATAAACTGTACTATAAATATAGACCACTGGAGATGCGTTACACTGTCAGGTCTTAAATAGTGAATAATGACTTCCCCCACTTGTTGTTCTCTTTGGAACTTTTTAATGACGTGACTCACTAACTCGGTGACAGCAACCGAGTTTTCATTGCGTAACTTCTGAGGCGAGACAGGTTCTTGTTTAAGCCTGTCTTTTTTTCTGATAAAAGAAGCCCTTTCTTTTACTAAGTAAATAGACAACTCAAAGGGCACTGGGTCTGGGTGGAACAACTGCAGAATGCGGCAGTAAAACCTTCCGTACATGTCGTTTTCTTTGTTGAGTTTCTTCAAAGCAAGGATGATTCGACTTAGGTGGGTAGAGGCAAGTTGGTCCATGCCGTACTTCCTTTTGAGATACTGAACCATAAAGTCAGTCATAGTTAGTGGCTTCCGTGAAGCCTTGATGTCTCTGCAGTCACTTTCGTACTTGGCATCCAGCATGTCTTCTAGAACTTTCATCAGCTGAGAAGACTGCATGGGGGTTTCGTTCATGCTACCGTTTTCAACGAAGGTTTTCATGATTACATTGTTTTTAATAAGTTCCATCTTTTCTAGTTCTTCAGGGTCTTTGCTTCCTTTTTTCCAGGTTTTGAAGAGTTTTTTCAGGGAAGTCCTGTGGACTTGCTGCAGAAGGTAGATAGCTAACTTCTTCTGTAAGCACTGGGCTTGATGCATTTGGCTTTGGTGGGAGTGAACTAAGCTTCTGTGGATGCTTACAAACTTGTGGTGGAAGTCGGCTAAGACAGACTGGTTTTCGGAGACCATTGCTCCAACTAGGTCTCTAATGTCTTTCTTTTTCTCCAAAAAGTAGTTTTTAATAGTAGCTAGAGTTAGGAAGTAGTTTTTAAGCAGCATTTTAATGTTGCGTTTGGTCTGGTTGTTTTCTTCAGTGATTTTGGAGACCTTCAAATAGAACTCTTGTTCTCTGAGTTGGAACTCAGCTTGGAGTTGGTTGTTTTGGTCCATGACTTGGTTGTTGTGCTTGACAGAGGCGATCATGTCCCGAGCTTCCATGATTTTGCTTGCGAAGTCAGACTTTATGTCTTGCATTTCGATTCTGAGACTCTCATGTTCGGACTTAAACCTAGAAAAAATAAACTCTTTTATTCTGAACAGTTTCCTAACTAAAAAGTGGTTTTTGTTGCTGAGGAATTTTTTCTCCCTTTCTAGGTCTCTGCACTTCTGTTCCAAGAACTTAGTTTCTAGGATCTTTTCGTGGTAGTCGTCTGAGTGTTTCTTCTGTTCTTCGATGTGCTCTTCCAAGCCTTTGATTATGCATTCTTTTAAATTGAAGTTGCTGTAGAGTTCTGCGTTTTCTTTGATTAAGTTGTCGTACTGGGTTTTCAAGAGCCGGATTTGGGCTTTGAGTTCGGAGTTCTCGCTTGACAGGGAGTCGTTGTTGACTGTGTTCATTTTCCTTTCGTATTGGGACAGGTTTTCTTGGAGCTTGAGTTTGTCTTTCTGGTACTCACTGAGACTAGTTTTGAGTTCTGAGTTTTCTTTTTGGAGCTTCTTAACTGACTCAACTAGTTTGTTGCAAAACTCCTGGAGTTCTTCTTTGGCCTTCAGCATGCTTTCGACTTCTAGTTGGAAAGTTTTTTTGTTGTCAAAAAGGTACCTTTTGAGTTCGCTGAGTTTAAGTTGTATTTCAAACACCTTTTTGGAGGTCTGTCTTTTAGCTACTTTGTTTTTGGAAACTAAGTTTTTGAGGTAGGTGTGTAACTTGTTTCTTAGGAACTCAACTAAGTGGTAACTCATGCGTTCGTGTTGGTACCTAACGAACTCTTTGAGGTTAAGTAGGTCTATTCTGAATTTAGACAGTTTTTTATTGCACTTAGCAACTCTTTTGGTCTTTTTGGCGTTGTCCAGAACTAACTCGTCGCACTCTTTGAGTTTGTGGGCAATTTTCTTTTCCAGACAGAAGAAGTTGGTTTGTGAGGAGCTGCTTATTTGTGAGTGTTTGAATTCAAACATGAAGTACTCAATGTTATACTTCATGTTGACGAACTCTTCTTTGATTAAGTTCATTTTTTCTTTGACCTCGTTGACTTTGATTTTCTGGTTGATTTTAGCATGCATGATTTGGTTTCTGCGTTGGGTTTCGGTGGAGTTGCTTCTGCTTGTTTTTTGAGAGTTCAGAGTGAGTTTGGTTGTTTTCCACTTTTCTAAGTCGATCACTAGGCGGAAGCTGTCTTCTATGGAGTTAGTTGCTTTGTTTTTCCTAGCTAGGATTTCAGCTAGTTTGGAGTCTTTGTTTTGCTTGGTTAGCAACAAAGCAGTTTTCTCAGAAGCCTCAACGACTTCTTGGTTCAAAAACAAAAGGTCTTGCTGGGCCTTGATTTCGTAGGCAATCTTTTTCTTGACCACTTCCAGACCAGCTAAGCACTCCAGGGCTTCTTCGATGGTGCTTTTCTCGTAGAACTTGTCTTCTATTGATTTAATAGAATCCAGAACTTCGTGGGGTTTGTAGCTAGCTTTTCTGAAGAGTTCTTCTAAGTTGGCTCGAGAAATATTAAACACTCGGGAAATCAAGGAATTACAAGAAGAATTGATTGCAGTTGACACACTGTAGCGCGAACTATTATTGCTGTGCTGGGGAATGGGCGAAGTGCACTCTGAAAAACACTTCAGCCCCCTTGCTTCTTGCAATTCATCCTGGCCTTTAATAGTAGGGTGTTCAGCTTTATGTTTGTAGGGCAAGTACCTACTTAAGCGCGAATGCGGCTTGTCCCTTCTATAGCTATGTTCTTCCATTTATCCGGACAAAATTATTTCTGAAAATATGTTAGAATATTACTATGGCTTACAAAAGATATATTTCTAACTTCACAGAACACTACTCCTTCATTGCAAAGGCTTCCCACCCAGTGGCTATCCAGGTGTTTTTGCTGACGTGGTGCTTTTCCAATCACTCTTTAGACGGCAAAACCTACAACACTGTGAACTCTTGGCTGCGTTCGTTAGCTTACAAGATTGCAGAAATTAAGCCTAAAGACTTACCTTAACTGGGCCCTCCACGCAGGCATAGCTCTTCCTGTGTTTCTCAGCAAGTCTCCTCCAAAGGTATTTGCAGTGTTTTCCCTTTGTTTGGTTTCTGAGCGGTGCTTAGCTGCAGCTGTTTCTTTGGTGAGGCGGGAGTCTAGGTGGGACCACTGGGCTTGGGTTTTCATCTTGCGAAGAGTTGCTTTTTGGAGTTGTTCTTGGTTTTCTTGTTGCTTTTGTTGGAGTCTTTGTAGTCTTTGTTGGACTAGTTTATCTTCGCGTTGTTTAAGTCGTTCTTTGTCTTCTAGGGAGAGTTCAGTTTTGCGCCTTTCAACGTACTTTTGGATGTACTCTTGTTGGACTTTTTCGATTTCTTTTTGTTCTTTGTACTGACTAACTACTTGTTTTTTCCTTTCGGTTTCTTGTTGTTTTCTGAGGAGTTCTTGTTTTTGTTTTTTGAGGAGTTCTTGTTTTTCTTGTTGCTTCAATAGTTCTTCTTGGGCTTTTTGTTGCTTCCACTCTTGGATTTTCTTTTTGGTAGCCAGTGCACTCTGGGGTCTTTTCAGGGGCTTTTTCGGTTCTTCGACTTCGACTTCTTTAACTGGTTGTGTTTGTTTGCTTTGTTTCCACTTTGCAACTACTTCTTTTTTTTTCTGGTTGAGTTGCAAAAAGGTTTCGTGTTTCTGGAACACTAGCTTAATTGAGTCTTGGTCTAGCATGGGTAGAACGTTTCTGGCAGCTGCTAGAAAAGCAGGAGTGAGTTTGTTTTTGTGCTGGGTTTTGACTTTCATGAATTCTTGGAAGTCAGTTTCGTCCAGTCCTAAGTAGGCTCCTCCAAGGTCTTCTATTTCCCTAGTGATTCTTTGGACTTCTTTTTTGAGGGGGTCTTTTTCGTCAGGTTTAATTATTTCTTTTACAGGTTTGGTTTTGGGTTGCGTGGTTTCTTTTTCCCAGTTAGCAAACCTTTCAGCTAACTGGTTGATTTCTTCTGACAAAAGGTCTTCTTCATGTTGGAGTTTTTCGTAGCTTTCTTTGGAAGCTGACTTGAAGTCTTTGAGTTCTGAATCTACTAAGTCAACTGCTTTTTGCAAAGAAACTACAAACGAGTCGTAGTCTATGTAGGCTCCTTCTTGTTGGGTTCTTTCTAGAAACCCAGTGACTTTACTGGACACTTGACAGACCCTTTGCTTGATTTTGCTAATTGAAGAAACCAACAACCGGGATTCTTCTGTGCGTGCTTGGGTTAAGTTGTTTTCTTCTTCTTCAAGTGAACTGAGTTCTTCTCTGAGTAAAGACTTCGAAGAGTAAAAGTTGCGGGTTTTGTCCCTTTCAAGGTTGTTCAGTTCTTTGCGGAAGGCTCCTAGCTTCCTTAAATAGTCCTGAGTAGACATTTTGAATTATGATCAAAGTTACTGCTCGTTTGTTTTCCCAAGTGAAGTTCTTCAGACCTAACTTTCCTCTCGAGTTTGACCCTAGCGGCCAGTTGTTGTTGTTCTCTACTCCCAGTGCAACAGTAAGACTCACTTAGACCTTTCTTAGATTCTACGCACCTATAAACATTGGCTTTGTTGCAGTGCACGCTTATTTTGCAGTGTCGGAGTGGATTGACCCTGTACTTCCTGGAAGAATGGGGTACTTCATTATGTGCTCCAGTATGGTTGGAGTGGGCTTAGCACTGGCTTTCAGTGTGGAGTTCTTTGCACGGAGGTTCGTTAGGAGTGTGCACTTGCTGAGTGGTGGAAAGCACCTAAGGTTCACTTTCCACACAGCTTACACCGTAAAGAACACTTAGAGAAAATACAGAGAACTAGTTATGGACATCAAGCACTGCAGAGGCTTAGAAGAAATCACCAGCTACAACTACAAGCTGCAGGCTCCTGGGTACAAAAGCATTTACGTGAACCTTTACAGAAACGAAATCCAAGAACCCAACCTTTCCAGCTTATTCAACAAAGTGCTACACGGGTACTACGTCAACACTTTGGGCGACAAAAATATCAACAAGATCTCTAAGGGCTTTTAACTTAGTAATCTGAGGCTTTGTTAGTGATTCCAGTTCCTAAACTAATAAGTATCACGAGCAAACACCCCATGCAGCAAGCCGACCCCAGGCAACAGTAATACACTGTCAGAATCACATATGTAAGTATATACCCTTCGTAAAAGTCTTCTTCGCAGTTTTCGTTCAAAGTGTAGTACCAAATGTTTCCTAGTACAAACCAAATCACCATGAAAAATCCCAGCAAGCAGTTCAAGGCAGAGGAGTAAAAACCTACTTTGCCAGTCAGGAGTCTAGGATACCTGGTTGACAGAACTTCACTCACTACAGAAAGTAACAAGTGCAAACTAAACACACACAACAACCCCCAAAGCCAAGCCCTTATAGGCTTGTTGCAGGTTCCCTGGTTCACAGTTAACACAACCGAAGTCGAAACTACGTACCCTAACTCAATGAACCCCAGTGTAGTGGTAGTGCCTTTCCTTACTAGCCTACTTAGTTCTCTTCCCATTTAATTAAGTTTAGAACTAGCTATTCTAGAATGGATAGCACCTATAAGCGAGGAGTCCTTGCGGTAAGAATTTGCTGCAGTTGAAATTTCGTGGAAAAGGCTCGACCTCCTACTGGACTTCTTAGATGAAACGAACTTTATGAACTTAGGACTTGACTTGTTTGGTATTTTTAATTGGACAGGCTGGAACTTGTTGAAAATTTCTGCAAAAGAATTTGAAGGACTTGCAAAGTTAGAAGGCTTAGAAGCGATGTTGGAAACTTCAGGCGTTTCTGAAACCTTTTCGGAGTGCTTGGGTTTTCTCTTGTAAGGAGTTAGTTGGGGACTGAAGGTGCAGCCTTGGAGTTCTTTGCTTTGAAGTTCTTTTTTGAGGTTGTTTATTTTGGTTTCTCTAGAAGTCATCCAGGCCGAGTTCCTTTTAATTACTCCAGACCAGTTCTTCTTAGGTGACTTAGGTGTTTGGATTTGTCTATACTTGCAGTAAGCCTTTTGCAAGCGTTGTTGTTTCTCAAGGTCTGGAGTGTCAGTTTGGGGTTTCTGTGTAAGTCGTTGCCAAGCAGTAGTTCCTTTGGTGACTTTTTGGGCGAGTTTTGTGACCTTTGGAGTTAGGGATACCTTTTGGGCTTCTCTGGCCTTTTGCAATTTGTTTTGGGAGTGCTTGCCCTTAGCAATGAGGATGTCTTGCACAGAGAAACTTCTTCTTGAGTTGCGAGCGATTTGCAAGGACACGGGAGACAACTCTGGACTTTGGAGTTGGCTGAGTTCTTGTTCGATCAAGTAGTGCTTAAGTGCTTCTCGTTTCTTGTTTTTAACTGAGTTCCAAGTGTGCAGGAACTCTACTCTCTTAGCAACAGAAGCAGTGTACTCGGGCTGGAAACTAATTAAGGACAAAGAAGACCTTGAAGGAACGCGTAACGAAACCACTGGGGAACTTCTATCGTCAGTTGGAGTATCCATTTAATTACTTGCGGAAGTTTTGGGATAAGTGGTGAGAAAACTCTTCTTCTTCGTTTAAGTGGGACTTGAAACTTATGAGCTTTTTGTACAGGTTTTCGTAAACCGTGAGCTTGTGCTTAACTAAAACTTCCATTCGCTGCACGTAAGCGTCTATGTCATAGTCGTCGTAACCTTCTCCTTGGGCCATGGCAATGAGTTCCCCTTCTTCTGTGAGTATTTTGGCGTCTTCCTTTATTGCGTTTACGTGGGTTTCTAGGAGTTCCTCTTCTTCTTCCAGTATAGTTTCTACTTTTTCGTGGAAGTCAAGTAACTCCCTTGACATCTTGTCTTCTCCTGCGTGTTGCTGGATGTACTCCATGTCCTTCCTGGACTTCCCAGGAGACTTCCTGTTTTGGTTTTTGGGTAGGCTTTTAGGAGGGTTCTTTTTAGGTTCAGGTCTGTTGGCAGGTTTGGGTTCAGGTCTGGGATTTTTAGGCTCAGGCCTATTTTCTTGTTTGGGTTGTTTGGACTCCTTAGCTTCTCTAGGTTCTCTAGGTTCTCTAGGTTCTCTAGCTTCCCTGGGCTCAGGCTTGGGTTGGAATGCCTTAACAACGTTGGAGGTGCTTTGTTCCTTAAGTCTGTCTGCATACCTCAACGAATTAAGTGTATGGTCAGAACTAGAGTGACCTGGACAGATGCAAGTAATCATCAAAACTCGCTTTTCCTCAGCACCTCCTTCAAAGGAATCCCTCAGAACTAAGGTAAGTTTAGATCCACGGTAAGGAACGTGGCCTCCTTCTCCCCGCAGTGCTCTGATGCACTCCTTCAGCGCAAGCAAAGACTTGTTGATTTCAGCACCTTCCATTCTCCGCTGCCGGTTGTTACTTACACAGTCCTGAGCTCGTTCTGAACCCGCAAGGTCTACTAAGCGCAAACGGCCTATGTAGCGGGAGCCTTGTTTGAGAGTGATGGTGCAGATAGCATGTGACCGGGAAGAGTCTTCGTTGGAGGTGGTGGCGTGGGTAGTCCTAACAGAGTGTCCGTACTCAATCATCTGGATTACTTCTTCATAGGAGTCTGCAGAGTGCTCAGCCAGTCCTTGCATTTGTATGTTGCCTGAGCCGTCTTCAAGTATCTGGAGTTTGTTTCTTTCGTTGAGCAAGTCAAAGCAACGCCCTCCGTATATTTCGAAAAAGCTAACGTGGAAGGTGGCTTTTCCTTTAGTGAGGGTGTTTAAGTCCCTTACCACAGACTCCTGCAGTCCTTTCATAGTGTAAGTCTTTCCAGAGCCCGTTTGTCCGTACGCAAAGCAAGTAGCAGTTCCGCCCTTCAAGACGAAGTTGCAAAGTGGCTTTAAAGAGTACTCGTAAACATTCGCTGTATCTTCGTTTTCGCCAAAAGTGTTGTCGTATGTGTAAGTATGGTTTTCTAAGTACTTAGTGATTCCGTCCACTTTAAATTTAGTTTCGTGCACCATGACGCTGGGGTTGATGCAGGTAACTGCGTCTATTTCGCCGTTGCTTTGTTCCTTAGAGAAAATAGGCCGTTTGCGCACACACACACAAATCTTAAGGTCACTTGCAGGGGTGTGTTTGTTGGAACTAGGAATTTGCTCGCGAAACTGGCGGATCATGAGTTCAAAGTCCACGTCGCCGAGTTTACCTAGAGCTTCGTTTTCGATTCTTTGTTCTTCTTTTTGGATTCGTTCTTCTTCCATTTTGCGCCGTCTTTCTTCTCTTCGCTTGGATATAGCTTCGATGTTGCTTACTACATTTGACTTCTTCGGGGCAGCTTCTTGGTTGTTTGGCAGTCCGTTTGCTTTTTTCAGTCTGTCTGCTTTTTCTTTGTTGGTTCCGTAAGTGGGCAGTCCTTTGTTCTTTAGTTCATTTGTTAGTTCTTCTTTCGACATGCAGTCTATTTGCTGGGCTTTTTTCTGCACTTGCAGTTCTCTGGCGTTTTTGAGGCGTTCCCGATTTTTGTCGGCTTGGGTAATTGGTGGGTTTTTGCGGGGCTGCATTTTATTTTAAGTAGTCTTTAATTAAGCATTTTAAGTATTAAGGAAGAGTTGTGTCCTCCTAGTCCCATTGAAGTCACCAAAACGCTTTGGGGTTTCAGTTGGTCTGTTTCTAGGTACTCAACAGGGTGTTTGGAGTCAATCTTCAGTGGCTTGTTTACGTTAAGTATCGGAAAAGCTTTGTCGCTAACTGCTTTGGCAGCAAACAGAGTCTGCATTGCTGAAGAAGCAGAAAGCGTGTGTCCAGTTGAAGGCTTACTTGAAGTTACTTTGGCGTTTGAAAACACATTTCTGAGTGCAATGAGTTCAGCCCGGTCGCGTTCAGGAATGCTAGTGCCTTCACCCACAACTAAGTCTACGTTCGATAGCCCTGCTCGCTCCAAGGCTTGAGTAATAGCTCTTGTCAAGCCCTCTGCTTCTTCGCTAGGCTTAGTCAAAAAGGCAGCGTCGTTGCTTGAAGCGTAAGAAACCACTTCTGCCAAAATAGGTGCAGAACGCTTTTGGGCAGACTCAAGTTCTTCCAAAACTAAGCAAGCTGCTCCTTCTCCCAAGACTGTTCCTTTGGCGTGTTCTCCATAGGGTTGGAAACCAGCTTCGGGTCTTGCGTTTTCTTCAGTGTTTAAAAAGCCTAAGTTCACAAAGGACCTAACTAAGTCTTGGTCTACTTCAGGCGAAGCCCCTACTAAAATAACTCTGTCTTGTTCTCCCCACTTAATTGCATTAAAGGCTTCCCCAAGTGCGTTCATTTCCCCAAAAGGAGAAATAAAGGTTTGCACTCTGCCTCTTACCTTAAAGTTGAGAGCTAACTGACTGCCAAAGGAGTGAAATATCCTTTTTAAGCCTGAAAGTTTGTTTCCAGAGTGAGTGTTTTGACCAGTAATTTCTGCAAGCAGAGAGGTAGAGTCAGTGTTTTCCATTGGGAGTTGGGAGGTTTCCAGGGCTTCTTGGACCGCAAGCATTCCATAGGCTGCAGCTTTGCTTTTCACAGTTAGTTCTTCTAGGAGCTTGGTTGTGTCTAAACTAGGAATAGCTGCTATCTGAACTCCTTCTTCACGAAAACTAGCTTCAGGGAATCTCTTCACTCCAGAAGCACCTTGAGTCAGGGCTTCCCAAGCAGTTTGCAAGTTGTTTCCAAGTCCGCATACTAAGCCTCCGCCACTTATTACTACTCTTTTCATTATGTCTTTTGCAAAGGTCAACAACATCTTGGGGTTCTGGTTTAGGGAAGTCAGTAGTCCCAACAAAATAAGTTCCCAGACTGTGCAGAAGTGGTTCCAGACTGACTCTGAGTTCGACAAAGAAGTCACACTGCGTTTCCGAAACCAACTGGTCCAAGGACTGGAGGGAAGCTACGACTCCTGGAAAAGCTTCGCAAGAGGTTCCTTAGCTTTAACTATACTGCTGGACCAGTTTCCCCGGAACATGTTTAGAAACCAACCTGAAGCTTTTAAATACGACCAAAAGGCCTTGGACGTGTGCTTGAGTGCCATAGAGCGGAAGCAGGACAATGAACTCTACCCCTTCGAAAGGATGTTTTTGTACATGCCTATGGAGCACTGCGAGGACCTAGAAATGCATGACTTGATGCTTGAGAAACTAAGTCAACTTTCCCAGTCATGCGACAGCTCAATAGGGGAACTGGTAAGAACGTGGGTGCACTTTGCAGAAAGGCACAGACAAGTGATTAAAAGGTTCGGAAGGTACCCCCACAGGAACTTAGTTCTGGGAAGAGAGTCTACCAAAGAAGAACTTAAGTTCATAGAAGAAAACCCCCAAGGCTTTTAAGAATGCTATATAATTTAAATAAATGCTGAACGAAACAAACTGGGAAAAACAAAGACAAGACCGCATCCAAGAAGTCAGGAAACTCCAAACCCAACAAGCCCGCGAGTGCTCCAAGTACTATAGAGAGTCTACTCAGTACTCTCAAAAACTAGACAAACTAGTATTGTTTACGTAGAAACAAATTTACTCAGAAAAGAAAAACCAACTAGAATTGCTCATGCAACAAAGAGAACAAGCACTTGCCATGCTAGGCGAAGCCCAACGCAAAGGCGAAGAAGAACGCCGCATACAAGAACAAAAAGCCAATGAGCGCGCAGTCTGGCTCAAAGAGGCACAGAAAAGACAAACCCAGCGGTCAACTGTTGCCTGGCGGAACGAACAAGCCAAAATCCAACAAAAAGTAGACGAAGAAAACGCATTCCGGATAAGACGCCAAGAACTCCAACTGCAAGAAGCGGAGCGCGCCAAAGAGCAAGCAGTTCTTTTCAGAGAAAAACAAAAACTAGAAGAAGAAAGGAGGAAACTAGAAGAAGAAGCTAACTACATACCCCCTGGAGGACTCGTAGTTAAGGGAAATATCGACTTCACCAAAACCCACTTCCACAACCCCCTGATTGTGAAGCACCAAGTCGAAGGCAAAAACGCACAAACCAAAGCCTGGGAAGAAACTGAAGCTGAAGCCAAAAGAAAGCAAGACTTAGAAGCTGCTCAAGAAGAACAAAGAACCCGTGCTCAAGAAAGGGGAGAACAAGCTTTGTTTTCTGAACACATGAAGCAACACATTTCCCACGTGAACTCTGACTTAGAAAAACTAAGAGTAGCTGATGGAAACCACAAAGCTGAAGAAGCTATTGAGGTCAACAGAACCACAGCCAAAAACGCCCACTCCCACAAACACAAGCAAAAAGACCTTGAAAAGAAGTTTGAAGAGTTACTTTTCAGCAAAATATCCGAAAAACAAGAGTGGAAACAAAAAGTCACCAAAAAAGCCCCTAAAAAAGAAACCGCTTTGGATATTCCCCAGGTCAAGTCCGAACAGGCCTCAGTCAGAGTAGAAAGCACCTCTGACGGAGCTAAAAAAATCTACATCGAAGAAACTCCTAAAGCAGACCCCTTCGAAAGTCTTAAGAAAAACTCCTACGTTTCTCAGCCCCAAAGTTCTAAAGACGAGAGTTTCCAGTTTTCGTCCTCAATCCAGTCTCCGGACAAGTCAATTGAAAGCTTCCAAAACTTCAAGTCTGGAAGCAAGTTTGAAAGTGCTGGTCCTAACTACCCGCAAATCTCTTACAGTAACGACTTAAAAGCAAGTCACAAAACTGGAAGCAGCAAGTTGGACAGTTTAAAGTACTCCTCCAGTGCAATGCCTAAGTACCCCGAAGACCTAGAGGAACCACTTTCTGATACTTCGGAAGACATGGTGCCTAAGTTTCAAGTTTATGAGAACCCAGAGGGTTCCTGGAACAAGTACTCCCAAGACTCCCCTCCCAAAAGGTACGAAAGCTCAGAGAGTTCTTTGAGTGAGTACTCTGAGTCTTCCCACAAAGACTACACTGCTGAGGTCGAAAACTCCCCTGTGCCTTACCCGTCTTTTCCTGAGTACAAACCTAAACTCGAGAAGGACCATTCTCCGCCTGAGTCTGTAATTTCGCTTGAAAGTTACCTAGAAGAAGACCTTGGGAAGGACCTTGGGAAGGACCTGACTCAGAAACAAGAGTTAAGTATATACCAAAACGTTAAGTCTGAGTTTGGAGACAAACAAAGTTACATTAAAGTAGACGACTTCGAAGACTACTTAGAACCTAGATACGAAGAAGACCACCAAGCACCCACTAAGAAAGGAGTGCTGCTTGAGTTCGGAGACGAAAACAAAACATTAGCAGACGCGTTCAGCCAAAAACGAAAAGCTTTTGTAGACAGGATCCAGAACCGAGAAAAGACTGTTCCCAAAAAGCAACACAAAGAAAAAACCAAGGAAGAACTCCTCGAAATAAGGAAAAACATGATGAAGAAACCCAGAGTGAACGTGAAAAAGAACCAAGAACCAGCCTTGGAAGTAGACATGGGACAGAAAAAAACAGGCAACTCAGAACTGATGGAAAGACTAGCAAACGGAGAACGCACTAAAGTTTCCAAAAGAGAAATGAAACAACTGACGTCTAGGAACTACCAACTGCTGCCTGAAGTCAAAAAGAAAAAACAAGAAGAAGAAAAAAGACAAGCAGCCAAACTCAGGATGGAAAAGGCCAAAGAATACGAGAAACAACGCCGGCAAATGCGGAAGTCTAAGAAGTAATTGTAATAATATGTCTTCTTCGGAAAGTGAAATCAACATTAAGGAATTCGGAGACTGCTATGTTGAGTTAAGTGTCCAAATCGAGTACATTCCCAGTGCCTTCAAACAAAACACAACCCAAAGTTTCTTAGAACCCCCCAGTCCTACAACCCAAGAACGCAAAAAGGCTTACCACTACCAAAAACTTCTGAAAGAATACGAAAGCGCTGCTTTGCAAGGGGCCCAAAAAGACTCTAAAAAAACTTAACTTACTTTATAGCTTTGCCTTCACACACTAAGTTGAGTCCTATTGCGTGCAGAGGACGTTCAACTGCGTGTTTTGCCCTGTACAACAAAGAAAAGTTCCCAGTGTCTACTTTCGACTTGGTTTTGGCGTAACGGTAGTCCACCATTACTTTGATGCAGTCTTCCTGGACTTGCTTCACTAGTTGGTGTGTGACTTCTGTGGAGTAGTCCATGGCAGGCGAACAGTTAACTTCTATCAGCCAAGGACGGTAGTTTTCGTCTATCATTATGTCGTAGCCGTAGAGTTCTGCACAGTTTTTTCGGTTGTTAACCATGTCTTGGACGCATTCCAGAGAGTTCTTAATGATTTCTTTGACTTGGGGTTTGATTTCCTGTTCCCAAATGTCGAAGTTAACTAGTTCTTGCAAGTACTTGCCAAAGTCTTCACTGTGCCACATGCTTCCTTTAATTTCGGTTGTTTCAAAGTTTTCGGAGTACTTCACTACTGAGTTATTCGTCAAGTGTTTGAACCGGTTTGAGAGGTCCGAAAGTTCAAAGTCCTCCACTCCGAACCTCAAGTAGCACCTTTCGTAAAACCACACTGTGATGGGGTTCCAGTCAGTCACTAGCACCCACTGTCTGATGTCAAACTTTTTGTTGCTGATAACCAGTGGGTTCTCTATGTACTTCTGGACTACAATTTGGGGTTCCTTTTCTTGATGCTCTAGTATGTCCCTCAGTTGGTTGTAGCAGGTTATTCCTCTTCCACGTGATAAACCAGCTGGTTTCACTATCCATATGTTTTCTTTTCCGTTAAGAGAAAGCTGTGGGCACTTAGACTGGAGTTTCTCCAAAGCACTTTTGGCTTCGGACTTGAACGAGTCGTTGGTTTGGGAGTCTTCTCTACATAGAACTTCCCACTCATTTTCAGTCACGCTTTTTTGGTGTGTGGTATCGTCTATTATGTCGTCTAAGTCTTTAGTTCGTCTGTTGGTGACTTCTAAGGCTGCTTTGACTTTATCTAGGCCTATGTTTTGGCCTTCTAAGTACTTTTTAAGTAAACCTTCAGCATGCAGCATTTTGTACTCAAGGATGAAGTCTTCTCTTTCTTCTTGTTCAGACAAGTCAAAACTCTTAGGAAAAAAGGTGTCCTTGTCAACATTGTTAAACCAAATTAAGTTCTTAAGACTGTTGGTAAGTCCTACTTTAGTAGTGATCATTGAAGTCTTCTGGAAGTGGTTGCACAGTTGGAAGTCCTGCAGGTTTGCAAAGTCAATTTCTTTTGCACTTAAAGTCCACTTGAAGTGGAAGCAAGGGGAGTCCTTTTCAGGGTTCTCAAACCAGTCTGCCTAAATAAAGATTACTTCTTGCAAGTAGGGACTCCCTTATGGTTTCGTGGTAAGTACTTAGTATGAATATTTTAGTTGAGTCGTCAAGTTTGTGTTTTTTGCGGAAACTCAAAAAATCAGTCATTATAGGTCCGGAGTGTCTCCTGGGGGCTTGGCTGAGTCTGTTGATGGCTTCTTCGTCTAGTTTCCTAGGCGGCTTCTTAGGAATGACTTTTTCTTCCATTGGAGGAGGTTTGGGTTTTTCAATGGTTTTGTTTCTAGCAAGAACTAACTGCCGGAGTGCAGCTCTTTTTTTAGTTTCTTTTTCCAGGGCTTCTTTTTCCTTTTTGAGTTCTTCTTCTTTTTTCTGGGAGAGTTTGTCTAGGTACTCCCTGGCTTTTTTGACAATGCAGGTTTCTGTTTCTTTTTTGGGACTCACTTTCTTGGGGTCTTCAGTGGATCCTTGGTTCTTTGGAAAAACAGGCAGGGCTTCTGTGTACTTGTCTCCTTTGAGTTGGGCGATTTCGGACTCCGTAACCTTCTTTTTGTTGAGCAAACTGCACACTGTAGGATTGGACAACTTAGAAGTGACTTTTTCAAGCCCTAGTTCTTCTTTGAGTTTTTTTTGTTTGAGTTGTTGTTTTTGTTGCTGGAGCATTTCCTGTTGTTTTCTAGCTCGGTTGCTTTCTTGTAAGTTCTGGATCAGGCTGAAGTACCTGGACTTGAAGTCCGAAGTCCGGCTTTTCTCAGAGTCTTTTTGCAGAGAAGGCAGTTCTTGCTTGCTTTGTTTTGAAAGCACTAGTTCAGCTAGTCTCTTCCTGGTTTCTTCTTCCTTTTCTTTGGTTTTTTGGAAGTCCAGGTGTTTTTTGTGGTTCTTTTTAGAAAGTTCCTTCAAGTAGTCAACATTCCGTTGATGGTAGTTTTTGTTGGACAAAGGAGACTTGGACTGCGAGTAAGTAGTTCTAGGTCTGTCGTTGTATCTGAAGTTAGGGAAGTTCCTAGAGTGCTCGACGCAGTGGTGCCGAGGACTTTGCACCTTTTCAACAGCTTCTTCCATGTCTGAAAAATATGCTTGAATAAGAATTCATTATGAACATCCTGAACTTCTTCAAAAAGGGCGAAAACCCACACAACTCAGAGTCCTTTCCAGTCAATTCCAACGACGAAGACTACGAAGTTGACTACAAAGAACCCTCTACCGAAAGAGTAATTTCCACAAAGAAAAACAAAATTCTGCTGTTTGATCTCACTAGGAAAAGTATAAGGAGTCTTTCTTTAGAAGAAGCTATATCTTTCAAGGACTCCCCCAACCACCAAAACTTCGTAATGGTCTTCCAAGCCCTCGACAACGAAAAAGTCGTTCAGATCCGCAAAGCTTACAACCTCCACCCTGTCATAGACCAAGAGTGTTCTAGTTCTTACTTCACTTTCAAGAACCACCTTCTGAGGTTCCACCAACACCTCCTAGTAACTATGACTGACGCAGACTTCGAAGCCACCTCTGGAAAGATGGTTTCTATCCGAATGATCTTTTTCGAGGACCTTTTGATGATATTTAGCAGCGACACTCTTTACTGCATCAAAAAGGTGTTTTGGGACGAACTGGACTTCGTGGAGGAGTGCAAAGTTGATGACTGGGGCGAAGCAACTTCTCCTGAAGAAATATTTCCACAAATCAACTTAACTCGCAAACACACACACATAGAAATAGGACTAGAACAAGGCTGCACAGAAGTAGAAGCGATATTTGTGAAGTTGCTAGAAGTGATGTTTGAAAGGTTCGAGCAAATGGTGCTGAGGATGGACAGTGAAGCTAGGATTTGCTTTGAGTACTCAAGAGGACTTACCTACAAAGAAAGGTCTGACTTCATTCTGAGACTCTCACTTTCAGAGAAAAACATGATCTTTTTAAGGGACTTAATTAAGCCCAAGAAGCACTTAGTTAAGAAACTCAAAAAATCCAGTTTGATTTCTAGGGAACTCAAAGTTTACTTGAAAAGCATGAAGTCCAGGTGCTTTGCTCTTTACGAAAAACTCAACTACGCTTCTGAGTTAATGAAAACTGCGGAAAAAATATACGAAGCTACTGTAGATGACACTATGACTAACTCCACTAATAGACTTAATGAAATATTTTTGCACTTCTCAGCAATAGCAACTATCTTTTTGCCCCTCCACTGGATTTCTGGACTCTGGGGAATGAACATAATGGTTCCAATGCAGGACCAAGACGGCTACTGGCCTTTTGCTTTGATAGTAGTTACTTCTTTGTCTGTAGTGGCTTCACTTTCCTTCTGGATGAGGAAGAAAAACTTAATTTAACTATAGAATCCTTTTAGTAGTGCTTCTAAGCATCCGTCTAGCTTCTTGCAAGTGGAAAGGCTGCAGAGGTCCCTCGTCTCCTTGTTGCTTAGCTACTTCAAGGGCTTTTTCAACTAGTTCTCCTATGTATATTTTAGAAGCTCCTGACAGTATAGTTAGGGTGTTGTCACTGAGTTCCTGGCCAATGATGTTCCTAGTTAACTTTTTGAAGGGGTGTTCTTCCTTGCCTTTTGTTTGGGTTTGGACTTTGGACTCTCCTTTAGGTCGGAATAAGAATGTGTTTTTCATGGCTTCGTATCTCCGGAACTGCTCTGTAGTGGCGTTTTCTAGGATCTTGGCTATTCTGGCTTTTTCTTCGTCGACTTTGATTTCCTCTTCTTCTTCTAAAAGTTCTTCGTCGGAGATGTCTAAGTCGTAGTCTTCATTTTCCATTTTATAACATGGGAGGGGCTATTTATCCTTTTTTGAAAAACAACTTAGCAGCTTCTACTCTGCATGACTTTTCTCTTTGGACCAGCAGCTACTCCACAACCAACCCTCCTCCCAAAGAACTCATAACTAAAGTTTTCAACTCAGAGTTGCACTCCCCAATTGGAACTGCTGCTGGAATTGACCGTAATGCCTTAGCTCCCCACCTCTACAAACTAGGCTTTGGCTTTGTTGAAATAGGGTCAGTCGTTCCAGTTGCTGAACGCA
>PR_CR_10_Liq_1_inCRDRAFT_1000801_pt1 | contig 18952 bp, 19 predicted proteins | sample PRCRCaboRojoPR_3_FD_10241 | JGI IMG/M metagenome (IMG submission 10241)
TCACCGATTTAATCGCACGCAAGATAGGAGTTGCATAAGGTGTCTGATCTGCCCCGACTGGGTCTCTTGTACCTCGACCACGTACTACAGTTCTTCGCACCATCCAATTTCAAAGGCTGGCCCGACAAAATTGAGATCGTGACCTACCACTGGGGCAATGACAAAGAGCGATTTATCAAAGAAGTACGCCGAAAAAAAATCGATGTGCTCATTGGCAACATACCCGCCACCGCCTATGAGACCTTTCGCGGCATTGCCCGGGAGCTGCCCGAGGTACGCTTTGTTCCCTCACTCGACACCCAATTTCCCAACAAATCCAAGGAAAACGTCACGCGCCTGTGTGAGAAATACGACATTCCTATTCCTCCCACACAAATTTTTTACGACAAGAACGAGGCCTACCGGTATCTCGATCACACAACCTTCCCAAAGATCATTAAGAAGTCCTACGGTCCATCGAACTACGGTGGCTACTTTGTTCACAAAGTCGATACCGCCGCCGAGGCCAAAGCCCTGTTTGATGCGAAGGGCTATTTCCCCTACTACTTGCAGGATTTTGTACCTATGGCCGCCGACATTCGCGTCATGCTGATCGGACATCGGCCGGTATGCGCCTTTTGGCGTCGTCCTGCTGACGGCGGCTGGCTCACAAACACGAGCCAAGGGGGCAATATGGATTACGCCGATGTTCCCCAGGAGGTGCTCGATTTATCGGTGCGGGTGTCCAAAGCAACCAAAGCGGAGTACTTCGCCTGTGATGTGGCTGTAGGCAAAGATGGCTCCCTCTCCATCCTTGAGTGTGCCACCGCTTTTGCCGCCTTCCCCTACATCAGAGACTGGATAGGCCAATATTTGGTGTGGCTGTTATCAGAGGGTAAATTCCGCAAACCGTGGATTCCCCTGTACAACTGGGAAGAGCTAGGCAAACTGAGCAGTCGTGTGCTGCGGCGTATGCGGCACATACACTTTGATCAAGACCCCAGTTTGTGCGCCTCCGAGACAGGGGAGATGTATCAGGATTTCGATGAAGAACAGGGCTATCCGCTGGAAGTAATTACGCCAAGAGACAGCGAGGAATGGCCCAGCGAACAATGGCAACGCACTCCCCTCAAGAGCGAGCCAGAAAGCTCCCCAGAGAACGACACATCGGGTAATCACGCGGTATCTAGGACCCAACCATGAAAAAACCCTACATCGGATACGCCCAGTTGTTGGCGTATCTGGAACAGGTCGCCCTCGAATTTCCAGATCTGATTAACGTCACATCGATTGGTGATACCTGGGAGCAGCGCCCGATCATGCTGGCAACCCTTAGCCTGGGCGCAGCTGCCGACACCAAACCTGCACTACTTTTCACCGGTACCATCCACGCACGGGAGTGGATAGGTATTGAACTGGCGTACCACTTTATTCGCTACGTCACCCGGCACTACCGGTACAACCCACTACTGAGACAATCGTTAGAGCGCAGTGCCTTTTACATTGTGCCCTGCCTAAACCCCGACGGCTTTGAGTTTTCTCGCAAGCATTTTTCATTTTGGCGTAAAAACCGACGGGACAACGGTGATGGTACCTATGGGGTTGATCTCAATCGTAATTTCGGCATCCGATTTAAGGGACGCAGCGATACCAGTGCCAGCACGTATAGCGGGCCAAAGGCGTTTTCAGAGCCCGAAACCCAAGCACTGAAAAGCTTCGTAGAGAGCCATCCGAATATCGCCGTTGCCCTCGACTATCACTCTCAAGGCAATGTGTTCTTCCCCGCCCACAAGTTCAATCACGAGGCGGAGGTCGATACCACCGACCTGAACACGCTCTGTGCCAATATGGCATGGGAGATTCGTAAAGTTAGCGGCAGGCGCTACGGCATCCATCGGGGTAAACCACCGACTAACCTTATTAACGGTAGCCAGCGGGAATATCTATACCACAAGGGCATCCTCTCAACCGTCGTTGAGGTCGGCACCCGAAATATCCCCGACTACTTCGAGGATATGACCCAAAGCGTCAATGAAAATATCCCTGCACTGATTCATGCGCTCAGTGTTACCGCGAATTATGGGCCAAGTGCCCCTAGTCGGCCCCGTGATTTCAACTTACGTCAGGGCAGTGATACGGAGCTGGAGCTCGAGTGGGACTATGACGGCAGCGATAGCGTCTATTTCGAAGTCTTCCGCAGCACCGAGCACAAATCCCACTGCAACGAAGAAACCCGCGTGGGCATCACCCGCAACCGGCACTTCACGGACATTCAATTAGAGCCGGGCACCAACTACTATTACAAAGTGCGCGCTGTCAGTGAGCCAAACGACCAAGCGGGCCCATTCGCACCTGAACTCAAACTGCGCACCGAGCTCGCAGAGCACCAATTTCGCCGCACGATCTTTCCCGCGCCCCAAAAAATCGGCTACTTGTCGGAAAAAAACCAAAAGAAAAACCCCTCCCACTTTGGCCACAACTCCTTATTTGTGGGTGTCAGTCGCGGTCGCGGTGTCTGCTACGGGGTAGTGGAATTTAATCTCGACCTGTTACCCGACGATGCTGAAATCACCCGTGCGGGCTTCAGCCTGTACCCAATGAATCGGGTTGCCGCCAAAATCGAGCGCTTCGGGGAATGGGGCATCGCTTTTCTCGACATTGATTCAGTTAACGATGTGACATCCTTCGATCAAATTCGCGACGCCCAGGTGCTGCACACCTCCAGCGCTATCGAGTCGGACAAAGTGCCCCAGGGTATCTGGTTAAACTGGCAGCTCAATGGTGCCGAGCGACGCTTGCTACAGCGACATATAGAACTGGGGCGGGTGCTGATTCGGGTTGAGGGCCCAACCACCCTGCCCCTGGGCGATGACAGCCAAATGATGCAATTCGATATTGGCTTTGGCCCATTTGGTAATGGCATCCATTACCGTCCCAGTCTTGACGTTGTCTTCAACCGTCGCCCCTCTCAGGTGGCGATTCGTCCCGTGTCTGTGCGCACAGTAACGCCCTCGGGGACTGACGATGACAAACTGATCGCGGGATTCAATGCTGATGGCGAGAAACTTTACGGACAAGCAGACTTCGTCTTAGGAGGTATGCCATCGCCCCAACGAACCGTCATTACCGAAGCCACGTTGCGGCTGGAGAACACCTCTGTACCCGATGCGGATCAAGATATTCGATTCTCGGTGGAACTGGCGGCTGTGGCCGATGATGATTACAACAGCGTCCGTCAACGGGAACGCATCCAGTACATCGGCTACGAGGTCGATCGTGCAACCCTGGCCAAGCGCTCGGTGCATTTCTTCAAATTCGATCGGCTGTCCCGTCAAATTCTCGAGCAGTACTACGCAGAGCGACGGGATGTGCAATTCCTGATCCGCGCAACGACGGCGCTGAAGGACGGTAAGAATACCCAAGTAAGTTGGCGCAATGAGCCCTCCGAGCATCAACAGCCCGAGCTGCTCATAAGCTTCGTTGAGCGCCCGCGAACACCACCGCCATCACCCAGTCATGTCAAAGTGACTATCGATAACGGGGTTGCTCGTATCACTTGGCAATTGGCTGACAGCGAAGACGTGGTCGGCGCGATGGTGGTAAGAAACCGATTCCACCCGCCAAAATCCCCTTTTGACGGCGTCAAAATCTATGCTGGTCGCGACGGCTACACCAATGACCGGTTCGGGAACGCCAATATTCCCAAGTATTACGCGGTTTTCGCCTATGACACCGTGCCCCAGTATTCGACGCCGGCAGTGGTCCACTTTATCGATCGTAACGGTGTGATTGTGGAACCATCGCCGGCGCCTGATCTTGATGCTGAAACCGAAGAGCTGCTTCAAGCGAATCTAGACGATTGACACTAATCGTCAGACTCTTTCTCAAGTTTGATCGATAAGCTATTGATACAATAGCGCAAACCGGTATCCGTGGGGCCATCGGGAAAGACGTGGCCCAGGTGCCCACCGCAGTTTTGGCATAAAACCTCGGTGCGAATCATGCCGTGGCTAGTGTCACGCGCCTCGGCGATGGTATTGGCTTGTGCCGGCTTGTCGAAGCTGGGCCAGCCGCAGCCAGCATCGAATTTACTGCCCGACTCGAACAGGGGTTCGCCACAACCGCGACAGCGATACACCCCTTCCTCCTTACAGTCCCAATACTCACCGGTAAAGGCCCGCTCGGTGCCCTTCTCTCTCAACACATGGTATTCATCGGGCGTTAACCGATCCCGCCAATAGCTGTCGTCTTGCTCGCTCATGGGTCTCTCCTAAACCTTTACTGGGCTAACATGTTAGTGGGCTAATATTTTAACCAGTGAGTCACTCTTGTTTAACGGACAACGGACTAGCGCCATTGTGTGCCTAAGCCGCATAAAACCTGTTGCTGAGCGATAGTAGGCATACCCGATAGCGTCAGTTGAGTTCCCCGCAGCTCTCCACGTAACGGGTAATGGGCACGCAGTCGATCAAAATCGGCGGCCATAACATCGGGATTTGCACAGGCACGTAATGCACGGTCGTCCTCTGTAATGGGGTAGTGCTGCAATAATAACTGCTCGCACCAATCAGCCTGACGCAAATCAATAGCAGTAGCGTCGAACGTCCTTACACAGGACGTTTCTACTGGGGGCTGCTCGGCCATGAGCCCTGACCGCTGCAGGGCGCCCACCAACTGCTCTGTGGCCAACTCCTTGGCTAACCCGCTATAGCCGGCAATGTGCGGCGTTGCGATCAAGGTATGGGCCAGTAGTTGTTCATCAATCGCCGGTTCATCGGGCCAAGTATCGAGCACCAGCTGTGAGCCGCGCTCGACCAAACTATCTAATGCAGAACGGGGAATAAGCCCACCGCGGCCAGCGTTGATAAGCAACTGGGGCGCAACGATCCGTTCCACCAAATGCTGGGACACTAGATGGCGGCTCGGCCAGGGTGGCGTGTTGTGTAAGCTGGCATGCAATGTCACGACCGATTGGGACAGGGCAGATTCCAAATCGGCTGCCGCAAGCTGAGAAGGCACGACCTGCCATGGATCCCAGACTGTGGGCCGTGCACCGAGTGCCAGCAGTAGCGTTGCCACGCGCTGACCCACCGCACCATACCCCACAACCCCGACTGATAAACCGCCCATCACATCGGGCAGTCGTCCCGACGCAGCGATCGCTGTCATAACATACTCGGCGACCGCGTTGGCATTAGCGCCCGGCGCTGCCGCAACGGGAATACCCAACTCAGCAAGTGCCGGAACATCGATATGATCAGTACCCGCGGTAGCCGTGCCGACAAAACGCACGGGGGTGCCCTTTACTAACTCGGTGTCCACTCGGGTGATCGAGCGAACTAGAAGAATGTCACAATGCTGTAAGTGATCGCGAGTAATGCCCCTACCCGGCAGCTGGAGTATGTCCGGCGATAGCGCTCGCAAACCGGGGGTTAACGCAATATTGCTGTCGCAAACAATTTTCAGCACGGCATCGCCCAATTTACTCACCGCAAGGTTTTAGCGTGCGCCATCAGTGCTCGGTGGAAAAGAGCTGCGCGCTTAGGCAGACCCACGCGCCCATAATGATCAATCGCCTGTTGAATACGCCGCTCGAAGTCACGGCGATCCTGTTCGGTTATTGGCAAGGACAAATTATCGATACTGGGGGCAAAGGATAGGCCCAGCGCCGAACAAAACAGCGACTCTAAAGCCTGTGGTTTGGCCTCAACGGCGAAAAAGGCCGCTTGCTCCTGTGCGCTCCGATCGTCGGGGCTGTACCAATACCCGTAATCAACCAAACCACGACGCCCGGCACCCGCATGACACCAGTGGGCGACCTCGTGCAATGCACTGCGAGGATAATCAGCACGAAAATAGATAGTAGCGGGTGCTGAGGTCGTGGCGGGCTCGTACAAAGGCTCTACCGCCCCGCCTTTCAAACAGACGTTGTAGGATGATTTGAAAAGGCGATCGAACAGCGACTGCAATTCCCGTGCGCTGATAGGGTCAGCGGCTTCATAGTGAGCCATTGGGTCTACAGCGCCTTTCGAATGGTGTAGCTGAAACGATCCTCAGTGTGCTCGGTGGACACTAGATCATGCCCCAGAAAGCGACAGAAATTTGCCACATCGCGCTCTGTCGATGGGTCCGTGGCTAGCAACACAATGGCTGACCCGGGGGCAGTTCGTCGCATCGCCGCGTGCAACATCATGACCGGTTCCGGACACTTCAAACCCGTTGCATCGATACGCTCGCTAATGGGGCTATCCACCGAGTCACCAACCACGAACTACGTTACTCCGTTGGCTTACGGAAACGCAGCGTCATGCGATCACTCTCACCGATCGCCAGATACTTCGCTCGATCCTTGTCACCTTCGCGTAACACGGGTGGCAGTGTCCAAACACCACCGGGATAATCTTTGGTGTCCCTTGGATTGGCATTAATGTCGCTACGTCCATCAAGCTCAAATCCGGCGAGCTCCGCAAACTCAATGACCTGCTCTTCCGTGACGTAGGCGGTCTTTTTCATGGTTTCGACGTCGGTACCGGGCTCACCACGATGCTGCACAATACCCAACACGCCACCGGGTTTGAGCACGTCGTAGATCGAAGCAAAGAACGCCTCAACCTGATTCATGCGCATCCAAGAATGCACATTTCGAAACGCAACTGCCAAATCCACACTGTTCGCAGGTGCCGGCGTCATACTCATTGGCGGCTGCAGGTAACTCACCTGCACCTGATGGTAAACCTCGTTGTCAGCGCTTAGTTTTTGCAAAAAGCCCCCCAGGGAGCGTCGCGAGTAAGCGCCACCATTAGGATCATAATGAGCAGCAATAAGACGCCCGTTGTTCATCAGGAGCGGCGCTAAAACTTCGGTGTACCAACCACCACCGGGTGACACCTCTAACACCGTCATGCCCGGCTCCAGACCGAAAAATTCAAGGGTTTCCCGTGGGTGGCGCTCGCTATTGCGAGCAGCATTGCCCTCGTCTCGGTGATCCCCCTCCAGGGCCACTGACCAATCGAAATCAGCCAGTGCCAACGGTGCCAATAGCAAAGTGCCCACTAACAACAATAAAGAGCGAGTGACTAACATGCACATTCTCCAGGTAAAAGTCGGGGTTTATTCAACATCGGGTGGCGCAAGCCGGTATTATAGCGCGCACAATAACGACAGGAGCCCACCATGCCACGTTACGTCATTACATTCATCGGCGATGATCGCACCGGCATTGTAGAGCAGCTTGCTGCCGCTATCAGCCATCATGGGGGAAATTGGTTAGAAAGCCGCGTTAGCCAGCTAGAGGGTAAGTTCGCAGGCATCATCTCAATAGAGTTAGATGGCAGCGTGGCCGAGTTAGAGTCAGCCCTGAAGCAGCTTCCAGCGGGCACGTGGAGCGCCCACGTTACGCCAGCTGATGGCACCCCCCCAGCCCAGGGTTCCAATATCTCATTGGCGCTGGTCGGCCCGGATCGAGCGGGTATCGTGCGTGAAATATCCAGCGCCCTAGCACAAGCGGGTATCAGTGTGGTGTCGATGGACACCGCCCTCGATAACGCAGCGTTTACTGGCGAGCCCCTGTTTCGCGCCTCCCTGAAAGCGTATGCACCACCGACGGTACCCAGGGAGCAATGGGCCGATCGGCTGTTCGCCATCGGCGATGCCATGGGGCTTGATATCGATCTTGATGACCCGTCTGGCTAATGGCGTCGCCGCCCTCGCCACCAAACCATAAGGGCCGCGGGCACGACGGCTAGTGCGACCACCAAAGCAATACCAACCACCACCTGACCCAAAAGACGATAGAGATTTGCGGGGGGCACACCGACCAGATCGATTGCTCCCCAAAAAAGGGCGCCGCATGCCACCAGACCCAGAATCAGCGTGCGTGCGCGGCGGCGCGCTACCCGAGATAGCATACTGCTAGGGATTACCTGCCGGGATGGCCGGTGTCCGTGTCACCACGTCAGCGTTTTGACCGCGATGGCGTAAGGCATGGTCTATCAGTACCAGTGCCGTCATTGCCTCGGCAATGGCTACAGCGCGAATCCCTACACAGGGGTCATGACGGCCGGTCGTAATCACGTCGGCGGCCATGCCCTCGACATCGACACTCTGACCCGGTATTCGAATACTGGATGTAGGTTTCAGCGCGATGCTGGCGCGCACAGTCTGTCCACTGGAAATGCCCCCCAATACGCCGCCGGCGTTATTGGACAAAAATCCATCGGGGCTCATCAAGTCGCGATGCTCCGAGCCGGTCTGTTCAATAGCGGCAAAACCCGCACCTATTTCCACACCCTTCACGGCGTTAATACCCATCAGGGCATGGGCGAGATCTGCATCTAAGCGATCAAAAACAGGTTCCCCCCAGCCCGCGGGCACACCCTCAGCATGAACATCAATGCGGGCACCGATAGAGTCGCCACGCTTATTCAGTGCTTGCATATAGTTTTCAAGGACCGGTACCAATTCTGGGTCGCCGCAGAAAAAGGGGTTCTGCTCGACAGTGTCCCAGTTGAGCTGCTGGGCTTTGTGGGGCCCTAACTGGCTAAGGCAAGCACGAACCACAATACCGTAACGCTGCGCCAACCACTTTTTGGCGATGGCACCCGCTGCCACCCGCATGGCGGTCTCTCGTGCCGATGAGCGACCACCGCCGCGATAGTCTCGGATACCGTATTTTTGCTGATAACTGTAATCCGCATGGGCGGGGCGAAACAGATCTTTGATCTTGCTGTAGTCTTTTGAGCGCTGATCGGTATTGCGAATCAACAAACCGATCGACGTCCCCGTGGTAAGACCTTCGAATACGCCGGATAAAATCTCGACTTCGTCGCTCTCTCGCCGCTGGGTGGTGTAACGGGATTGCCCCGGCTTACGCCGATCCAGATCCCGCTGCAAGTCCTCACTGCTGAGGGGCAGTCCCGGCGGACAGCCATCCACCACAGCCCCTAATGCGGGTCCATGGCTCTCCCCAAAGGTGGTGACAGTGAACAATTTTCCAAACGTATTACCGGACATACCCCAATCCTCCCTGCGCCATTATAGCCGCTGAACCCACTGCTCTGCCCGCTGTTTCATGGCAGCAATCTCGCTGCCATACAAAACGCACACGCCATGCCCGCCCACATCTGGGCTGAGCCATGTAAAGATCTGCTCGGGGTATGCCTGCTCGAGTGCTGGCCAGCTATTACCGACCTCAAGAAAAAGCACACCGTCAGCGGTGAGTACATCTGCCGCTTGCAGCAATAGTCGATGCACTAAATTCAAACCATCAACCCCAGCTTCCAACGCCAAGCGTGGTTCGTGGTGATATTCAGAGGGCAAGGACGCCATATCCGTGGCATCGACATAGGGGGGATTGGCCAAAATGATATCGGCTTTCTGCCCCATAACAGGTGTGAGTAGATCACCCAAATGCAAGGCGACATTGCTCAGCCCATGCAGATGCCGGTTCTCCTCCGCCAGCGCAAGGGCAGCAGTGTCGATATCGAGCAGTGATACGTGGGTATCAGGGAAGGTCCAAGCGGCGAGCAATCCCAAACTACCGCCACCACAACAGACATCGATAATATGGTCGGGTGCNCCNCCCTGCCACCAGGGNTCAAATGCATCGGCGATGAAGCCCATTATCGGTGAGCGAGGTATCAACGCCCGGGCGTCNGCTTTAAACAGCAGCGGTCCCAGCCATGCTTGCCCAATAATATACGCGGTTGGAAGACGCTGCTCGGTGCGCTGTCTTAAAAAAGCGTCTAACCGCTGCTGCGCCTCTAGGGGCCAAGGCCTCTCCAGGATTTCCGTGCCCGTTGTGCCCGGAAGCCGAGCCGCCGCCAGCACCAATGCCACCGCCTCGTCATGGGGTGAATCGTAACCGTGACCGCAATAGACGTCGGCATCAATGAGCGCCTGCTCGGCAGCCAGCAGCACTGTCCTAAAAGATGTCACTCTAAGCCCCCGGAACAAAAGCGCGCATGCTACCATCGCCGGCCGCGCTATGGAGGAAAACCATGGAACAGCAATGGCGAGACATTATTGAATCAATTGGGGAAGATCCCAGCCGACCGGGCTTACGGGATACCCCAAGCCGTGCTGCTAAATCGTTTGCATTCCTCACCCGCGGCTATCACCAAGACCTCGATAGCATTGTGAACGACGCCCTGTTCCCCTCAGATTCCAGTGAAATGGTGCTGGTACAGGACATTGAGGTGTACTCACTGTGTGAACATCACCTGCTACCCTTCGTTGGCCGATGCCATGTTGCCTACATCCCCGACGGGCAAGTTCTCGGGTTATCCAAAGTGGCCCGAGTAGTCGACATGTTTGCCCGGCGTTTGCAAATCCAAGAACAGCTTACGGTGCAGATAGCCGATAGTATTCAGCAAGTGACCGGCGCTTTAGGGGTTGGGGTGATTATTGAAGCCGAGCACATGTGCATGATGATGCGAGGCGTCGAGAAGCAAAACTCAACCACCAAGACCTCGGCCATGCTCGGGAATTTCCGCTCGGATGCGCGCACGCGAGATGAATTTCTAGCGCTGTTACAACTGCGGCGCTAGCCCCCTGCCGGTAGCGGTTTAACAATATCAACGTGCAAATACTGACGGTCAGCGGTGCGAGCAGCGCTGAATAGGGTTAACCACACACCATCGTCTAGCCGAAATGCCCGATAAGCCATAAATTCATCGCGACCGTAGAGCAGTCGCTCTTGATAAACCTTGTTAGCCCACTCGGCAGCATTGCCGCAGGCCCGGCCATCGCACTGCCATTGTAAGGCCGCGGACTCGCCGATGGTTTCTGCTAATGCGTTAAACAACTCGAGCACCGGTTCCCCCTCGACTTGCCAGGTAAGGCGCCGCCGACTGCCTGTGATGGCCTCCGATGACTCAAGTCGCCAGATGCCGGCAGTTTTTTTCATGGCGCCCAGAGGGATGGGGAACGCACGTATCGATCCAGACGTATGGCTCCGTAGCTGGGTCGACCAATGATCATTAATACCTGCAATCCACTGATCTAGGTGCCGCTCGCTGGGAGTGACTGATTCACCCCTGTTTTCCGCGCTGACCGCAGCCACAACAGAAGCCCACAAAACAATGATGGCCCCCAGAGTTGCTGTAACACTGCGCTGGATAACCCACACGTTACGGAGTACGTTTCCCAGTACCTGATCGCCAGACCAACCCATCGATAATCACTCACCGTCCAGTTTGGATAAAACCCTGTAGCCGTGGAGCCAACTCCGCAACCGCAGCGGCCTCCATATGAAGGTGATGGGAGCCCGCAACTGTCTCACAAATGAAATGGGGCATTGTGTCTTGCGCCTCACGGAACATCTGCTGCGCCACCTCGGATACGTTGAAAAGGCCGTCACCTGCAAGGATACACAAAGTTGGCGCTGATACCGATGCATACAGCTGCCGTCGCTGCTCTGGCCCAAGACTCAAGGCCGAAGCACCGTACAAGCGCGGATCGTTACGTAAACGCAAGCCGTCGGGACACTGCTCTAGCGCTCTAGGCGCAAGCTTATAGGCGCTGTCATCACTGAAGCCGTACTGCCGGCGACGCTCGACAAACGCGTCAATGGACTCGAAATAACGCTCATCACGACTGGCATACTTCACCTTTTCACGAACAAAACGTTGCAGCTGATCGGCGGCGTCTCTCTGATCCAGCCAGGCTGGCAGCAGGCCATCGAGGACGATGACCCGATGGCAGCGTTCACCAAGGACGGCGGCCAACTGCAATGCAATACCCGCACCCCGGCTGTGTCCCATAATCGTCACAGACGGCGCATCGAGCAGGGCGACGATGGCCTCAAGCTGAGGTAAATCATCCCATATGTGGTAGGTAGCATCGGCGGATCGATGGCTAGACAAGCCATGCCCCGACAAGTCGAGGGCGACGACACGATACCCGCTCAGCGCAGGGGCCAGCACCGAGAACGACAGGGCATTATCGAGCCAGCCATGCAGGGCCAGTACCACCGGCTGCCCTGGACTGCCCCAAGCCAACCCAGCGTAGGTCAGACCGTCAATTTCGTAAGATAGCTGCTCGGGCGCTGNCTCTGACACTATGTCGNGCGCTGTATCAGCCTCANACACGGCGCGCGTCACTCAAAAATGCTGGTGCGTGCTTGCACTAGGCTTGCCCCACCACGCGAGGGGGCGGTCACACGTAACGATGCCCAGCCTCCCGGCATCAGGGGGGCGAGCGCATCGTCGTCTAGCCAATACCAAATCAATTGCGACACAAACGGTTGATGGGTGACCAACACCACATGATCACCACTGTCGGGTAGAAAGGACGCCGGCTTATCGATCATGGCGCCCGGTGCCAAGCCGCCGCACTCAACCCTTGCACAATTCAGGCATTGCTCTAGTAGTTGGGCGGTTTGTGTGGTGCGCACTAAGGGGCTATGCCAAATAACATCGGGGGCCGCGAGCGCTTGCTCTTTGACCCACGTCTGCCAGTCGGCCACCGCTGCTTGCACGCTGCTGCTGCCCCTGGGCGTCAGAGGCCGCAGCTCGTCAGTTGCCGCCGTACCCGCTTCCCCATGACGCCAAAGTGTCACCAACATACTCAGTCGCCACTCAGCTCAAGCAGCAGTTTGTTCAGTTTTGCCACGTAGCTTGCGGGGTCCTCCAGGGGTGAACCCTCCGCAAGGGTAGCTTGGTCCATGATCACCGATGCCAGATCCGCAAATCGGGCTTCATCTGGCTCTTTGTCCAAGCGCTGAATCAGCGGGTGGGTAGGATTAATCTCAAGGATTGGCTTGCTATCGGGTACCTCTTGTCCCGCCGCTTCTAAGATACGACGCATCTGGTTCCCCATCTCGTGCTCGCCAACCACCAGGCACGCGGGGGATTCGGTGAGTCGCATGGTGGGTCGTACCTCGGCTACGGTATCCCCAAGCACAGCGCTGATACGCTCAATGAGCGGTTCCGCGTCTTTCTTTGCCTGTTCAAGGGCCTGTTTTTCCTCTTCGTTATCAGCGTCGAGGGACAAATCCCCACGGGCTACGTCTTTAAATGACTTGCCCTCGTATTCCATCAAATGGCTCATCAGCCACTCATCGACACGATCCGATAACAGTAATACCTCGATGCCTTTTTTGCGGAATACCTCGAGGTGCGGGCTATTTTTAGCGGTCGCGTGGGTCTCGCCGGTTACGTACCACAGGGTATCCTGATCATCACTCATGCGCTCGATGACTTGATCGAGGGATACGGTTTGCTCTGGCGCATCAGTGTGGGTCGTCGCAAAACGCAGAAGCTTTGCAATCTTCTCGCGATTGGTGAAATCTTCGGCCGGTCCCTCTTTCAGGACTTGACCAAATACAGACCAAAACGCCTGATACTGCTCGGGCTCGTTGTTAGCCATTTTTTGCAGCATATCGAGCACACGCTTGGTCAATGCCGATTTCATGGAATCGACGCTGGCATTCTGCTGCAGAATTTCCCGGGATACGTTCAGAGGCAGATCATTAGAGTCGAGCACACCTTTGATGAAACGCAAGTACAAGGGCAGAAACTGCTCCGCGTCATCCATGATGAATGTGCGCTGGACATAAAGTTTCAGTCCCCGTGCCCCCTCACGATTCCATAGATCAAACGGCGCTTTGGCGGGCACATACAGTAACGAGGTGTATTCCAGCTTGCCTTCAACCCGGTTGTGACTCCAGGTTAAGGGCGCTTCCATGTCGTGGGAGATGTGTTGATAAAAGCCCTTGTACTCCTCATCAGAGACGTCACTGCGGCTGCGTGTCCACAGTGCTTTGGCCTCGTTAATGGCTTCCCACTCAGGTTCATCGTCCGCGCTTTTGTCCTCGTCATTGGCGGCCTTGGGCATCATGACGGGCACAGCAATGTGATCGGAATACTTTTTAATGACGCTGCGTACTCGCCAATCGTTGGCGAACTCTTTAGCGTCTTCCTTCAAATGCAAAATAATAGTGGTGCCCGGTTCAGCACGCTGCGAGGGCTCAATATCGAACTCAGCCTCCCCTGCTGACTCCCAGCGAGTAGCGTCATCGACTGCACTGCCGGCGCGTCGAGTAATCACCTCGACACGATCGGCGACAATGAATGACGAGTAAAAACCAACACCGAACTGGCCAATCAACTGGCTGTCCTTGCGGTCATCGCCACTCAACTGCTCCAAAAACGCACTGGTACCCGATTTTGCAATGGTGCCCAGATTCTCAATGACCTCATCGCGGGACATACCGATGCCATTGTCATCAATGGTGACCGTATTGTTGTCGCCGTCGATGCTGACACGGATACGATACTCGCCGACACCCTCCGCCAGAGCGGCATCCTTTACAGCCGCAAAACGGTGCTTGTCGATGGCGTCCGAGGCGTTTGAAATCAATTCTCGTAAAAATATTTCGCGATTAGAGTAGAGGGAGTGAATCATCAGATGCAGAAGTTTCTTCGCTTCTGTCTGAAAACCCATTGTTTCCTTGGCGGCGGCTGTCATAGCTGGTACTCCTGAAAAACTGAAGACGATCCCGACATGGGGTCGAGTGCCAGAATTTCAACCGCTACCGCGTATTTAGCGATTGCCGGTAACGGTCTAGCTCCCGCCTGACGATGGGTGCTAGCAGGTACAAGCCAATGACATTAGGCACGCAGATAAAGAACACCAGAGCATCGGAGAAATCGAGCACCGGCTGTAACTCAACACTACAACCCAAGGCGACGCAGAAACAAAAAAACAGCTTGAAGAGAAACTCCCCTGTACTGCCCTCACCCACTAGATAGGTCCAACCCTTTAGCCCGTAATAAGCCCACGCAATCATCGTCGAGAAGGCAAACAAAAAGCCCGCTATGGCAATGAAGACAGGCGCCCACTCGAAACGACGCTGAAACGCCAGTGAGGTCATTTCTATGCCGCCGAGACCCTGAAAAAACTCGGGTTCATAGTACATGGTGGTGACAATAACGAGCGCCGTGAGGGTGCAAATAACCACGGTATCGATGAATGGCTCAAGCAGTGCCACGAAGCCCTCCGTAACGGGCTCACGGGTGCATACGGCGGCGTGGGCAATGGACGCTGAACCGATACCCGCCTCATTCGAGAAGACAGCACGCTGAAAACCGATGACCATGACACCAATTAGGCCCCCTGCCATACTGCTCTGATCGAAGGCGCCAGTGACGATAGCGCGCAGGGCGAAAGGCAATGCCTCGGCATTAAGCGCGATGACAACAAGGGCACCGATACAGTAGAACAGTGCCATGAACGGCACGACTTTACTGGTTACCTTAGCGATCGACTTGATACCACCGATGATGACCAGACCTACGGCCAGCGCAAGCAGCCCACCAAAAAGCCATCCGCGATCGGCCAGCCAACTGGCATGGTCACCACCGGTAATGGCCACAGCCTGGCGGTACGCCTGATTCGACCGGAACATATTGCCGATACCCAGGCAACCGATGACGATGCCGAGCGCATAGACACTTCCCAGCAGGCGACCGACGCTGGGTAGCTGCCGATCGGCTAATGCCCGCTCCAGGTAGTACATAGGCCCACCTGACACACTGCCGTCGGGGTTTTCCCTGCGATACAGCGCGCCCAAGGTGCACTCGACGAACTTGGTCGACATGCCCAGAAACCCTGCGATGAACATCCAAAAGGTGGCACCTGGCCCACCAACGGAGATCGCTATCGCGACACCTGCGATGTTGCCGATCCCGACAGTTCCTGAGACCGCAGTCGATAAGGCTTGGAAGTGGCTTACTTCTCCCGGTGCGTCTTTGCTGGCGGTGCCGCCGGTAACAATACGAATGGCGTGGAAGAACCCGCGAATGTTCAGAAACCGAAAATAAACGGTGAAAAACACCGCCGCTGTGACCAGCCATACGACGACCAGGGGTACAGCTGTGCCGGCGACAGGCACACTGAAGAAAACCACCGCAGAGAGCGCCTGCGCCAGAGGTGCCAACCAGGCATTGAGAACGCCTTCAGAGGCGACCGCTGAGCTACTACCCAAGACGGCCATGAGCGAGAGGCAGGTCATCGCGAGCCTAAGGTGGCTCTGTTTACTCGCGTGCCCAAGGTGGCGCTGCCTGTGGGTCCTCATCGACGGAATTACTGCTACTTGGTTGCTCGGTCTTTACTGTCACTGCGTGGTCAGCTGCCATCGGCCTATCGATAAGCCATTAAGGCACGCCAAAATTGAGTTTGCAAAAAAAAGCCCGCTCGATTATTCGAGCGGGCCGACGTGCTGATCACAGACTTACCAGCCAGTGATCTCCCCCAAAGCTTTCCCGATATCAGCCAAAGAGCGCACGGTCTTCACACCGGCGTCTTCAAGTGCTGCAAACTTTTCGTCCGCGGTGCCTTTACCACCTGAAATAATGGCGCCCGCATGACCCATACGCTTACCTTTCGGCGCAGTAACACCAGCAATGTAGGATACGACGGGCTTGGTGACATTAGCCTTGATGAAAGCGGCTGCTTCCTCTTCGGCGGTACCACCAATTTCGCCGATCATAACGATGGCTTCGGTTTGTGGGTCATCTTGGAACATACCCAGAATGTCAATGAAGTTAGAGCCCGGAATCGGGTCGCCGCCAATGCCAACACAGGTTGACTGACCGTATCCGGCATCCGTGGTCTGCTTCACCGCTTCATAAGTAAGGGTGCCAGATCGAGAGACGATACCCACCTTGCCGGGCAAATGAATATGCCCAGGCATAATGCCAATTTTACATTCGCCGGGGGTAATCACACCGGGACAGTTTGGCCCAATGAGACGAACACCCAATTCATCACACTTCACCTTAGCGTCGAGCATATCGAGAGTTGGAATGCCCTCGGTGATACAAACGATGAGCTCAATGCCAGCATTTGCGGCTTCTAAGATGGAGTCTTTACAGAAGGGCGCTGGTACGTAGATAACCGAGGCCGTCGCGCCGGTTGCACTCACCGCATCGGCAACCGTGTTAAAGACTGGCAAGCCGAGATGCTCCTGCCCGCCTTTACCGGGCGTCACACCGCCGACCATCTTCGTGCCGTAGGCCAGGGCCTGTTCCGAGTGGAACGTCCCCTGAGAGCCGGTGAAACCCTGACAAATGACTTTGGTGTCTTTGTTGATTAGAACGCTCATTGGGCACCTCCGGCAGCGGCTACAACCTGTTGTGCAGCGTCGGTCAGACTGGTCGCAGCAATAATATTTAAACCACTGTCTGCCAGTACTTTCTGGCCAAGCTCAGCATTGTTCCCTTCCAAACGCACAACCACAGGGATGGTGACACCAACCTCTTCGACGGCACCAATAACGCCCTCGGCGATCAAATCACAACGCACAATACCGCCGAAGATATTGATCAGAACCGCTTTGACGTTGTCGTCTGACAGAATAATTTTGAAGGCTTCGGTGACTCGCTCTTTGGTTGCACCACCGCCGACATCAAGGAAATTCGCCGGTGCACCACCGTGCAATTTCACGATGTCCATGGTGCCCATCGCGAGGCCTGCACCATTGACCATACAACCAATGTTGCCATCGAGGGCTACATAGTTGAGCTCCCACTGAGCCGCATGGGCCTCGCGCTCATCTTCCTGCGACGGATCGCGCATGGCCTGAAGATCTGGATGACGATAGAGCGCATTCGAGTCCACAACCACTTTCGCATCGAGACAGTGAAGGTTGCCTTCGGTGGTGATTACCAGTGGATTAACCTCAATAAGCGCCAGGTCTTTCTCTTTGAATAAATTGGCAAGACCTGTGAAGATCTGCACGAACTGCTTGATTTGCACGCCCGTGAGACCCAGCTGGAATGCCAATTCACGACCCTGGTAGGGCTGAGGACCGACAAGAGGATCAATGATGGCCTTCAGAATCTTCTCGGGGGTTTCCTCGGCGACTTTTTCAATCTCTACACCGCCTTCGGTGGAGGCCATAAATACGATACGTTGGGTCGCTCGGTCGAGTACCGCACCCAAATAGAGCTCTTCAGCGATATCGGTGCAAAACTCGACCAAGATTTTTGAGACTGGTTGACCGTTTTCATCGGTCTGATACGTCACCAGATTCTTACCGAGCCAGGCTTCAGCAAATGCACCGACTTCTTCCGTGGTTTTGACTAGCTTGACGCCCCCCGCTTTGCCGCGCCCGCCGGCGTGGACCTGCGCCTTAACAACCCACATATCACCGCCGATTTTTTCGGCTGCTTCAACCGCGTCCTGCGGTGTATCGACGGCGTAACCGGTGGAAACCGGCAGACCGTAGTCGGCAAACAGCGCTTTGCCTTGGTACTCGTGAAGGTTCATATCCTGTCCCGTGTTGGTTGGTAGAAACGAATGGATCCCCCGGGGAATCCTGTGGCGCTCTTGTCCCTAGCGCTTTTTGCGATTTGCCATGTGAATGGCGTGTCCATCGACGGCCAAGGCCGCTTCATGTACCGCTTCCGACAAGGTCGGGTGCCCAAACACCATCAGTTGGATGTCCTCGGCACTGGAGCCAAACTCCATTGCGATAACCATTTGCTGCACCAGATCTGCCGCCGAAGGACCGACGCAATGGGCCCCAAGAATTCGATCGGTGTTGGCATCTGCCAGTATTTTGACCATGCCGTCGGTGTCACCCGCTGCCAGCGCGCGACCGATAGCCGCAAATGGGAAGGTGCCCGATTTATACTCGACGCCCTCTGCCTTCAATTCTTGCTCGGTTTTGCCGACCGCCGCGACCTCCGGATGGGTGTAGATGATCGATGGGATGCAATCGTAGTTGAGCTGTGTTGGCTTACCAGCGATACGCTCAGCAACCATTACGCCCTCTTCCGAGCCTTTGTGGGCCAGCATNGGACCACGCACGATGTCGCCAATGGCCCACACCCCGGGNACCTCGGTGGCACAAAAATCGTTGACGTAAATAAAGCCGCGCTCGTCCAAGGTNACNCCTGAATCGGTCGATGCCAAATCTTCGGTATTGGGACGTCGACCCACAGACACGATCAAACGATCGAAGATC
>PR_CR_10_Liq_1_inCRDRAFT_1000802_pt1 | contig 18935 bp, 20 predicted proteins | sample PRCRCaboRojoPR_3_FD_10241 | JGI IMG/M metagenome (IMG submission 10241)
CTGCGCCCAGACAGTGCTCAGACCCAGTGCCGCGATGGCCACCCAAAGATGCTTTTTCATGATTGCTCTCCTGCCCCGAAGTATTTGTTTTTTATGTTAATAAGCGGCTCGCACGAGCCACCTGGTTATTTCAGTTGATCCCGATTATGGCACAGATGGCCTGTTCGATTCCAAACCCCCAGTGGCCCCAAAATTTCACGGGCCAGGCCGAACACCGAGCCTCATTGAGCTGGCCTCGGGCCGCCTCTCAAAAAAAATGGCTTTCACAGGCGTGTTTCAGTGGAAAGGCCCATCGCCCGATGAGGCTCGATGGCGGCCATCCCTTGAGCGCAATCTTAAGGGGTATAATCCACCCGTTAATCTGTAAAACCAAGGCTTGGTTATGACCCACAGTGCCACCTCATTTAAAGTCGACTACTATCAATTCATTGGCGTTGATGGCCACCCAGTGCCCGGTGTGAAGGTCCCAGCGGTGGCTCAAGATTTTGATCGACTGAAAAAGCTGTATGAGCTGATGGTCAAAACACGCATTTTTGACAAGAAAGCCATCGCATTGCAACGCACCGGCAAGTTGGGCACTTACGCATCCTGTCTGGGGCACGAGGCCGCTCATGTCGCCATTGGCGCGGCCATGCGCGAAGAAGATTGCTTTGCCCCGATGTATCGCGAGTATGGCGCGCAGTTTTATCGGGGCGTGGAGATGCGGGATGTCCTCATGTATTGGGGCGGTGATGAACGTGGCAATGATTTTAAAAAGGCCAAACATGATTTTGCATGGTGTGTGCCCATCGCCACCCAATGTTTACATGCTGCCGGCGCAGCCCTGGCTTTCAAACTCAAAAATCAGCCACGTGTCGCTGTCAGCGTGGTCGGCGATGGCGGCTCATCGAAAGGCGATTTTCTCGAGGCAATCAATGCCGCCAGTGCCTACCAGTTGCCACTGGTTCTGGTCATTGTGAACAACCAGTGGGCCATCTCTGTGCCGCGCAAGAGCCAAAACTCTGCCGCAACGTTGGCACAAAAAGGCATCGCGGGTGGTTTATCCAGCATCCAGGTCGATGGCAATGATTTGGTGGCTTGCCTATGGGCCATGGATGAGGCGATTGAGGCGGCTCGATCAGGCCAGGGAGCCTCGGTCATCGAGATGATCACCTATCGACTGTCGGATCACACGACCGCAGATGATGCCTCTCGCTACCGTCCTGATGATGAGGTGGACGCCGCCTGGGAGCGCGAACCAATGATTCGCCTGCGCCAGTATCTGACCCACCAAGGCATTTGGAATGAGTCACTGGAACAGGCGCTGCACGAGACCGCCCAAGCTGAAGTTCAGGCCTCGGTCGATGATTACTTGGCTCAGGTTGACACACAGCCCCAGCCGGCAAGCGCGATGTTTGATTACATGTTTGACAGCCTGCCCCATGACTTGGCTGAACAGCGCGCTCAAGCAGCGCGTTTTGAGGATGAGGGAGGGCAGCACTGATGGCAGACATTACATTAATCGAAGGCGTGACCATGGCGCTGGCTCGGGCCATGAGTGAGGATGAAGACGTTGTCATCTTAGGTGAGGATGTCGGTGTCAATGGGGGTGTGTTTCGAGCCACCGCTGGCTTGCAAGCCAAGTTTGGTGCCGAACGCGTCCTAGACACCCCGCTTGCGGAGGTCATGATTGCAGGCATGAGCGTGGGAATGGCAGCGCAAGGCATCAAGCCTGTGGCTGAAGCACAATTTTGCGGGTTCAGCATGCCCATGGTCGACCAAATTATGTGTCACGCCGGTCGCATGCGCAATCGAACTCGGGGCCGACTGAGCTGCCCAATGGTGTTGCGCTTTCCCAGCGGGGGCGGGATACATGCCCCAGAACACCATTCTGAGAGCCCTGAGGCATTGTTTGCGCACATGCCCGGCATCCGGGTGGTGACACCATCGTCACCCGCGCGTGCCTATGGTTTGTTGTTGGCTTCGATCCGTGATCCGGATCCTGTCATCTTCATGGAACCCAAACGCATCTATCGCTGGCAAAAAGAACACGTCGAAGACGATGGTGAAGAGCTTCCTCTTGATGTGTGCTACGTCCTTCGCGAGGGCACAGACATCACCCTGGTCAGCTGGGGCGCCATGATCAAAGAAACGCTCGCAGTTGCCGAACAACTCAAAGAGCGAGGCATCCACGCCGAGGTGATTGATGTGGCCACCATCTCACCGCTGGACATGGACACCATTGCCGAATCGGTGGCCAAGACCGGCCGTTGCGTCATCATTCAAGAGGCCCCACGGCATTGCGGTGTGGCCAGTGAAATTGCCGCCGGTTTGGCTGATGCGGGATTTACAGTCTACTGGCCCCTGTGAAGCGCGTCTGTGGATACGATACAGTGATGCCGCTGTATCGAAGCGAGATGAAGTATATGCCCAGCACCGCCCGCATCATGGCCGCCGTTGATAATGTCTTGGAGGTCTCATGACAACGTTTCATCTGCCTGATCTGGGCGAAGGCCTGCCCGATGCTGAGATCGTTGAATGGCTGGTCTCGGAAGGCGACACCGTGGAGCTCGATCAACCCATGGTCTCGATGGAGACCGCCAAAGCAGTGGTTGAGGTGCCCAGCCCTTTTAAAGGCCGCGTGACCACTTTGCACGGCAAAGCAGGTGATGTCATCAAAACTGGCGCACCGTTGGCTGATTTTGAAGTTGATGGGTCCAGCCCTGAATCGGCTGATTCGGGGAGTGATTCAGCGTCAACTGAGGCCGAGCAAGACACCCTCGCTGGTGCGTCCAATCCACCATCTCGCGAGGACTCCGGCACGGTGGTTGGGAATGTGGAGTCGGGCAATGAAATCCTGACAGAATCGGTATCAACGTCGAATGGCCACAAGATGACACCGGCGGTGCGGGCGCTGGCCAAAAAGCTGAAAGTTGATCCGGCACTTTGCACGCCCACAGGTCATGGCGGGGTGATCACCATGGCCGATGTAAAAAAAGCGGCTGAGCGTGGCCCCAGCACCACACAGAATCCAACCGACACACCGTCCCGCGCACCGATGCCGGCAGGGCGCCCCATAGAAGGAGCCGACGAGTGGCAACCCTTGCGCGGCACACGCCGCGCCATGGCCCGCTCGATGAGCCAATCACACGCTGAAGTGGTGCCCACCAGCCTTATGGACGATGCCGATATTGATCAATGGGCCGCCACCGAAGACATGACGGTGCGTCTTCTCAGAGGCCTATGGGTGGCCTCTCAACAAGAACCAGGCCTGAATGCTTGGTTCGATGGTGTCAACGAGCAACGCCTGATCCATCGCGATATGCACGTCGGTGTTGCGGTTGATACACCCGATGGACTGATGGTGGCTGCGTTACGACATGTCAACCAAAAAACCGCACAACAGCTCAGGGGTGATGTGGATCGACTGAGAGATCAATCCATCAATCGATCAATCCCCCCTGAGGAAATGAAAGACTACACCATCATGTTGTCAAACTTCGGTAAATTTGCTGGCCGGTATGCCACACCCGTGATCGCCCCGCCATGTGTGGCGATCATCGCTGCCGGGGCAGTACGACACCAGGTGGTCCCCGTCATTGGCGGCATTGAAACACACCGCATCATGCCCATCTCACTGACCTTTGACCACCGTGCGGTCACCGGCGGTGAAGCGGCTCGGTTTTTGAGTGCCCTGCTGAACGACCTCAGCGCACCCTGCTGAGCCGCGCAGTGAGTTCAAAGGCGCTGTCTCCTCATGCCCCACCCCTGAATATCGGGGCATGTGAGTGGGTCGGGCTGCCCGGGCTTGGCATCGGCGCAGTCCGCGCTCGAGTGGACACAGGCGCGCGCTCTTGCGCGTTGCACGCGACCGATCAAGAGCTGTTTACCCAAAATGACCAAGACTGGGTTCGCTTTGTGGTCCATATGGGGTTTGACGGAGTCAAGAACCTGAAACCCTGCGAGGCGCCACTGGTTGGCCTTCGCCAGGTTAAAAACACCTCTGGCGAAATTGAGGAGCGATTCACCATCCACACCCCGATTGTGATCGGTGCCCGCCAGTGGAAAGTAGACATCACGCTCACCAATCGAGAGCGAATGCGGTATCGTATGCTTTTGGGACGCGCGGCCATGAAAGATCATGCCGTCGTCTACCCGGCCCGCGCGTTTTTACAGGGCAAACCCCAACCCCAAGACTGAGGCCTTGAGCATGCGCATCGCGATCCTATCGAGAAGCCAAAGCATCTACTCGACGCAACGCCTGGTCGAGGCCGCTCAGGCCCGCGACCATGAAGTGCGCGTCGTCGATACCCTGCGATGCTATATGAACATTGCCTCGGCGCGACCGACAATCCACTATCGTGGCGAGCAATTGGCGCCTTTTGATGCGGTCATTCCGCGCATTGGAGCATCAATTACTTTTTATGGCACAGCGGTGCTGCGTCAGTTTGAAATGATCGGCACTTTCCCACTCAACGAGTCCGTCGCTGTGACGCGCTCTCGAGATAAATTACGCTCTTTGCAGTTGCTGGCTCGTCGCGGCATTGGCATGCCCGTGACCGGCTTTGCAAGAGCGCCTGATGATATCGGCGATGTCATCGAGATGGTGGGTGGGCCACCTTTGGTGGTGAAATTGCTCGAAGGCACACAGGGCATCGGCGTGGTGTTGTGCGAGACCCGGAAGGCAGCGGAGAGCGTTCTTGAGGCATTCATGGGATTGAACGTTTCGATCATGGTTCAGGAATACATCAAAGAAGCCGGTGGCGCTGACATTCGNTGCTTTGTGATTGGTGACAAAGTGGTGGCAGCCATTAAGCGTCANGCGCCNCCTGGAGAGTTCCGCTCCAATTTACACCGTGGCGGCAATGCTGACGTGGTCAAAATTACCCCGCAAGAGCGCGCGGTGGCCACACGGGCAGCGCGCATCATGGGGCTCAATGTTGCCGGCGTTGATATCTTGCGTTCAAACCATGGCCCGTTGGTTATGGAGGTCAACTCATCACCTGGCTTCGAAGGCATTGAACAAGCCACAAGCAAAGACATTGCTGNTTTGATCATCCAATTTTTAGAAAAAAACGCCCGCAAGGATCGAACTCGGACGCGGGGCAAAGGCTGAACNCCCACNCCACTGCCGTTCTCAGCTCAGTCGCCTGATNCCAACCGCATCCCTCAGCTCAGCCATGAAAGGTTGAGCCAGCGCTCGAGCTCTCTCGGCGCCGGCTTGTAGCCTATCTTCGACCTCCTGTGGGCGAGCCATGAGCGCCTCATACCGAGCTCGAGGCTCGCTGAGCTCCTCGTCAATCAGCTCAAATAAAGCCTGCTTGGCATCGCCCCAGGCCATGCCGTCTCGGAACGCCTGAGCCATCGCTTGAGTCTTGTCTTTTGAGGCGAACGCCCGATAAATTGCAAAAACCGACGAATCATCAGGGTCTTTGGGCTCACCCGGCAACTGAGAGTTGGTTTGTATGCGCATCAACGCCTTTCTCAATGCTTTTTGACCCAACCAAAGCGGAATGGTGTTGTCATAGCTTTTTGACATCTTCCGGCCATCGGTGCCGGGCAATGTGGCGACATGATCGTCCACCTGCCCCTCGGGCAGAACAAAAAATTCGCCATAGCGATGATTGAACCGCTGGGCAATATCACGAGCCATCTCTAAGTGTTGCAACTGATCGCGTCCAACCGGCACCGTCGTGGCATTAAACATCAAGATGTCGGCGGCCATCAGCACCGGGTAAGAAAACAGACCCAAATTGATCCCCAGGTCAGGGTCTTCGCTATTGGCCTCGTTATCCGCCACTGCCGCTTTGTAGGCATGAGCCCGATTCATTAAGCCTTTAGCAGTCACACAACTCAATAGCCAGGTCAGTTCTGGAATCTCAGGAACGTCGGACTGCCGATAGAAGACGGATCGCTCGGTATCCAGTCCCAGCGCCAGCCAGGTGGCGGCAATCTCTAGGGTTGATTGCGCTACACGGTCGGGGTCTTCGCATTTGACCAATGCATGATAATCCGCCAAGAAATAAAACGTTTCAGTGTTGGGGTCTTGGCTTGCTTCAATGGCAGGCTTAATGGCACCCACATAATTGCCCAAATGGGGCGTGCCTGTGGTGGTGATGCCGGTCAGCGTTCGATTCGAGGGTTTCATGTGATGCTTGGGCTCGTTGGGCCAGGGAATGCTGTCATTGTAGCCCGGCCACCGACGGATTTTAACTGCAGCGTGAGAATTCGCATGCTACCCTGTGCTTTATTTTTTACACAACTTCCTAGGAGCACTATGAAAATCCAAGCTGACGCGGTGGTGAGCTTCGACTACACCCTGACCGATGATGAGGGACAAGTGATCGACACATCCCAAGGACGCGAGCCATTGGTCTATCTCCACGGTCACGGCAATATTGTGCCGGGCCTTGAAAAAGCCATGGAGGGCAAAGCAGCGGGCGATCAATTCGATGCCACTGTATCTCCAGAGGAAGGTTATGGCCCGTATCGCGAGGAGCTTGTGCAAGACGTCCCGCGGTCAGCATTTGAGGGCATTGACAAAGTCGAACCGGGCATGAGCTTCCGAGCCGAATCCAACGCAGGCCCAATGACGGTGATGGTCAAAGCGGTCGAGGATGAGACGGTCACAGTGGATGGCAATCACGCTTTGGCGGGTCAAAACCTAAACTTCACGGTTGACGTCAAAGCGGTTCGCGAAGCCTCCAGCGAGGAGGTCGACCAGGGCGGGCCTCAACAGGACTAACGCCGAACAGGGCAAGCGCGCTCACCTACTCTCTGGGTGGGCGCGCCATCTCGTCCAAACGCCGCTGAATCTTCTCAAGTTCGGCCAGAACCTGCTCGCCTTGCTCAGTCTGCTCATCGGCATGAATGGATTGGGTGGCTGTCACAATGATTGCAATGAACAGATTGAGCACCATGAAACTTGAAATTAAGATGAACGGAACGAAGTAAAGCCAGACCCATGGATGGCTATCGATCATCGGGCGTGCAATGCCGCTTGACCAAGATTCAAGCGTCATGATTTGAAAAAGTGAGAACAGACTTTTTCCGAGCGATCCCCAGTATTCAGGGTGGGTTTCAGCAAACAGCAGCGTGCCCATGACACCGAATATATAAAACACCAAAACCAACAGCAGCGCCGTCCAACCCATCCCCGGCAATGCCCTCATCAAAGACTCGATAATCGCCCGAAGCTTTGGCACCTGGGAAAACAAACGCAACACCCGAAGAATCCGGAGCGCCCGAAGAATTTCCAATGGCCCCGATGCCGGCACAAGCGCAATGGCGACAATTAAGAAATCAAACCAGTTCCAACCGCTTCGAAAAAACTGACGGCCAAACGCCAGCCACTTGAGCGCAATTTCGAGCACAAACACCGCAACGATGATGTCGTTGGCCAGAGGAGACTCGGGCCCGCTGCGGCCATCACTGTAGGCGAGGTCTCCAAACCGAGAATCACCGCGTTGAGTACGATCAACGCAATAATAAACCGCCCGATCAACGGGCCCTCAACCCAAGACCCCAGCTTTTTCCGCCAAGCAGCCGACGGTTGAGCGCTCATTGCGCCATCCGGTCAATCATGCCCGTTTGACGCCTGGTTGAGCGCCTCCACCAACAGCGTGTTCACCGTTTTCACATACCCTGCCGGATCAGCCAGTTCGCCCCCTTCTGCGAGCAATGCCTGATCGAACACCAACTGCGCAAGCCCTTCAAAGCGCTGATCATTGTCTTGCGTGGCCATGGCCTCAATGAGGGGATGATTCGGATTAATCTCCAGATTGGGCGTCGTGTCCGGAACCGCCTGCCCCGCCTGCCGCATGAGCTTTTGCATCTGAATCGACATATCGTGCTCACCGGTGACAATCCGCGCCGCAGAGTGAGTCATTTGGAGACCGGGCTCAACGTTGCCCACCTTATCGCCCAAGGCTTTTTTCACCCGCCCGGCCAGCTTTTTCGCTGCTTTATCTGGCTTGGGCTGGTCATCAGTGTCGGGCTGACCCGCAGTGACCGACTTCAGCTGCTTGCCTTTAAAGTCGCGAAGGTGGCTGACCACCCACTCATCAATTCGGTCGGTGAGCAACAGCACTTCGATGCCTTTGTCTTTAAACGACTCAATGTGTGGGGAGTGCTTGGCCACCTGTTCGCTGTCGGCGGTGAGGTACCAGATGGTATCACTGTCTCCCATTCTCTCAATGTAGCCATCTAACCCCGTTGGCTCATCAGAAGCAGTCGATGGGAACCTCAGGAGTGAAGCGACGCGCTCGCGCTGCTCGAAGTCCTCAATGACGCCCTCTTTTAAGATTGTGCCAAACGAATCCCAGAACTGTTGCCACTCTTCACCGCCCGCTTCCGTGACTTTCTCAATCAAATCCAGACTTCTTTTAATGACGGTGGCGCGAATCTTTTTGAGCAGCGGACTGTCTTGCAGGATTTCTCGAGAGACATTCAAGGGCAAGTCCGCTGAATCGACGACGCCACGCATGAAACGCAAGTAGCGCGGCAGCAGCTCTTCTGCGGCATCCATGATAAACACCCTTTGAATATAGAGCTTCAGCCCTTCAACGCTATCGCGATTCATCATCAGCTCGAAAGGAGCCTGCTTTGGCAAATACAGCAGCAAGCTATAGCTTTGTGCGCCTTCTACTTGATGATGTGCCCAGCTCAGGGCTGGCTGCGGATCATTGGCTAAACTTGAATAAAAGGCCTGATATTCATCGTCACTGATCTCACTTTTCGGTCGTGTCCACAGGGCCTTGGCTTCGTTGATAACTTTCGGCTCCAGTTCGGGCTTTGAGTCAGCCTGTTTTTTATCATCCGCATCCGAGGCCTTAGGCGCCCAAAGTTCAATGGGGACTGCAATGTGATTTGAATAATGGCGAATGATGCGCTCCAGCTGCCACTGATTAAGCAGATCCTCATGGTCTTGTGACACCTGCAAAACAATGCGCGTGCCGTGTTGGTCTTTGGTGATCGGCTCCAACTGGTACTCACCTTGTCCGGAGGATGTCCATCGAACTGCCTCGTCAGCGGCCGCTCCAGCTCGCCGAGTTTCGACCATCACCTCATCAGCGACAATAAAAGCTGAATAAAAACCCACCCCAAATTGACCAATCAGCTGTGCATCTTTCTTCGCATCACCTGAAAGTGACTCCAAGAATTGACGCGTCCCCGACCGAGCGATGGTGCCGAGATTGTCGATCACCTCTTGCCGAGTCATTCCAATCCCATGATCTGTGACGGTCAACGTCTTGGCGTCGGCATCAAAATGAATCTCAATTTTAAGATCTTGATCAAGACCTTTGAGCGATTCATCGGTGAGCGCCTCAAACCTCAACTTGTCGGAGGCATCCGAAGCATTCGAGATCAGTTCGCGAAGGAAAATCTCCCGGTTGGAGTACAACGCATTGATCATTAGCTTAAGCAGCTGGCTGACCTCTGCATCGAATCGATAGGTGTTGTCGTTGGCTTGTGATGTATCGTTCATGAAGTTATCCGTACTGACCATTGATCACCGACTGTCAGGTATGGGGATCATATCCTCTTTTTTCAAGGCCTAATTTCGCGCCAATGCCCGCACATAAAAAAGCCGCCCCGGGGGCGGCTTTGATCGACTGGCGCTTGGGCACCGCCCAATCAGCTGGCCGCTTTGCGCTTACCCAGCCGTTCTTTAATGCGTGCCGCTTTGCCCTCGAGATTGCGAAGATAAAACAGCTTCGCGCGCCGGACTTTGCCACGACGCTTGACTTCGATGGATTCAATCAACGGGCTGTAGGTTTGAAACACCCGTTCAACACCGGTGCCATGCGAGATCTTTCTGACGGTAAACGCCGAGTGCAGCCCACGGTTGCGACGGGCGATCACCACGCCCTCAAACGCCTGAAGACGTTGCCGGTCGCCCTCGCGAACCCAGAGGTTGACGCTGATGGTGTCGCCTGCGACAAAAGCAGGGATCTCTTTTTGTGTTTGTTCTTGGTTGATTTCGTCGATGATGTTCGTCATGGCTGCCGTCTCACTGAATCGCCGGTCCCCGATTGGACATAAGCCCGCCATTTTACCCGCTTTTTCGAGGATTTTCCATGCCCACCGTCACAAATCATGCTTCGGCGCGGGCGGCGGCACATCCGACGCCTCCGGGTCCGATGCGGCGGGACGTGCCCAAAGGTCAGGGCGTCGCGCTTTTGTCCGCTCCGCGGCGATCTGTGCACGCCACTGCTCAATCAGGCCATGGTCACCGCTGACAAGCGCCGGGGGCACCGCGCGTCCCCGCCAAGTTGAGGGTCGTGTGTAATGCGGGTGATCCAACCGACCCGCACTGAAGGAGTCTTGCTCGGCGGACTCGGGGTGACCGAGCACACCCGGCAGCAGCCGAATGGCGGCATCCATCACAACCCACGCAGCCGGCTCGCCGCCTGACAAGACATAATCCCCGATGGAGAGCTCTTCATCCACCAGTGCCTCAATCAGGCGCTCGTCAATGCCCTCATAGCGCCCACACAGCAAAAGCCACTGAGACCGCTTTGAAAGGGCTTGAATGCCTGCCTGGTCGAGCAGTTGTCCCTGAGGACTGAGATACGTCACTGCTGAGGCGGCGCCGTTGGCTTGAGCCGCCTCAATGGCCAGCGCCAACGGCTCAGGACGCATCACCATCCCAGGTCCGCCCCCATATGGGCGATCATCCACGCTCCGATGAGGATCGTCAGTGAAGTCTCTTGGATTCCAGCACTTCAGCTCGACCTGGCCTTGGTCGATCGCACGGCCGGTCAAACCCAAGGTCTTCACAGAATCAAACCATTCAGGAAACAGGGTAATGATGTCGATGCGGCGAAGCATCATCTCTCCAGCCAGTCAATGGGCCAATCGACAACAATAAGACCAGCTTCAATATCCACAGAATCGATGTATACGCCCATGACAAACGGTATCAAGGTGGGTTTTTGGGCAGCGTCAGGGGCGACTTCTAAGACATCATTGGCCCCTGTGGCGAACACGGTACGCACCACGCCCAGCGTGTCCTGATCGCGGTTGATGACGCTGCAGCCAATCAAATCGTGCCAGTAAAACTCCCCTTGCTCCAATGCTGGCAATTGGCGACGCTCCACTGCAATGTCTTGATCGACCCAGCGTGCGGCCTCTTCTGGGCTGTTCACGCCGGGCAGCTGGACGACCAAGCGCTTACCTGAGACTTTGTGATTGACGACATCGACAGGCGCATCTGCGCCGCCGATCAACCATGGAGCGTATCCGAAAATGCCCTCGCGAGGCACGGTGTAGGAGTGGATTTGCAGCCAACCCTGAACGCCCCAGGGACCGAGAATCCGACCAACCACGACCGGGTTCTCGGTTGAGGCAGGCGACATTAGGCCGCCGCTTGGTTGGCCTTGCGTGCTTCAGCGACCAGGTGTTGGACGCGCTCAGACACTTGGGCGCCCTGATTGATCCAGTGTTCCACCCGGCCCGTGTCGAGTCTCAAACGCTCTTCTTGGCCCTGGGCCACGGGATTAAAAAAGCCCACGCGCTCAATGTTGCGACCATCACGGCGCGAGCGGCTGTCTGTCACGACGATATGGTAGTACGGCTGCTTTTTTGCCCCGCCCCGGCTTAAACGTATCTTGACCATCCAATTTGCTCCATCTGTCCTAACGAGGCCAGTGCAACCGCCTCGGGAAACCGCCTATCTTAGCTCAAATACCCCGCACAATAAAGGGGTTGGGCCACTTTAAGGCCCCAAACCCCCGCCGCCAGGCATGCCGCCACCGGGCAAGCGCTTCATCATTTTTGCCATGGATGCCTTGTTGCCGGCCTTTTTCATCATTTTTTGCATCTGCTTGTGCTGTTTGAGCAAGCGGTTCACGGTGGGAATGTCGGTGCCTGAACCCTGCGCGATCCGGCGCTTTCGAGACCCATTGATGGTGTCTGGAAACCGCCGCTCTTTCGGCGTCATGGCATTGATAATGGCAATGTTGCGCCGATTCTGGCGGTCGTCGAGTTGATCCTGCGCCGCTTGTGGCACCTGCCCCATACCGGGCAGTTTGTCTAACAGCGCGGCCATCCCGCCCATCGACTCCATCTGCTGCAGCTGATCGCGCATGTCATCCAATCCAAAGCGCCGTGCCCCCTTGCCTGTCTTGTTGGCCAGGCGACGCGCCTTTTTCTGATCAACGCTGCGCTCCACATCTTCGACCAAACTCAGCACATCGCCCATACCGAGAATGCGCGACGCCAACCGATCGGGGTGGAAGGCCTCCAAACCATCGAGTTTCTCACCTGTGCCGAGGAACTTGATTGGTGCCCCCGTAATCGATGCCACAGACAGTGCGGCTCCACCTCTGGCATCGCCATCGGTCTTGGTCAAAATCACCCCAGTCAGCGGCAGGGCAGCATTAAACGCCTGTGCCGTGGTGGCGGCGTCCTGACCGGTCATGCTGTCAACGACAAACAACACCTCAGTCGGTTGGGTGGTTTGCTCAATGGCTTTGATTTCATCCATCATCGCCTCATCGATGGCCAGCCTGCCGGCCGTATCGACAATCAGAACATCTGCAAACTGCCGTTTGGCCTCAGCCAGCGCTTCTTGGGCCATGGCCACCGCATCATCGGTCCTGCTCGCCCGAAAGAACCCCGCCTCCACCTGATCTGCCAGGGTCTCCAATTGATCAATCGCTGCGGGCCGGTAACGGTCACAGCTCGCCAGCAACACCGACTTTTGATGACGCTCACCGATCCAGCGGGCCAATTTGCCCGCTGTGGTGGTTTTGCCTGCGCCTTGAAGCCCGGCCAGCACGATCACCACCGGCGGCGCCTGGTCCAATGCCAACGCCGCTTGGCTTTCTCCCAGCGCCTTTTGCAGCTCTTCATGGACCACCTTCACCATGGCCTGCCCTGGCTTGAGCGAACCCATCACCTCTTGGCCAACGGCCCGGGCTTTGGCCTGCTCGATGAAGTTGCGGACGACAGGCAGCGCCACATCGGCTTCTAGCAGTGCAATGCGGACCTCTCGAAGGGTTTCTTGAATATTGGCCTCGGTGAGCTTGCCACCGCCTCGCAGGCGCTCAAGCGTCGAAGAGAGGCGATTGGAGAGCTGATCAAACATGACAATGACTTTTGGTGTTGTGTCCTGATCTTGATTATACTCAAGCCCATGTCCAGACCTGGGCCCTCGGCCAATTTCTAATCCATGAGTGATGTCCCCTTGACCGCCCTTTTGGGATTTTTGGTGATTCTGTTGGTGCTGTCGGCCTTTTTCTCCAGTTCAGAGACCGGTTTGGTCGCATTGAACCGCTACCGACTGCGACATGATGCCCAAGGCGGCAGTCCAGGCGCCAAACGGGCAGGTCAACTTCTGGCCCAACCTGACCGAATGTTTGGACTGATTTTGTTGGGCAATAATTTGGTCAACATCATGGCGGCCTCGGTGGCGACCCTTATTGCCCTCAGGTTGCTGGGCGAATCGGGCGTTTGGGTATCAACGGTGATGCTCACGGCGGTGGTTTTGATCTTTGCCGAATTGCTCCCAAAGACCCTTGCGGCCATGCATCCTCAGGTCATTGCCTACCCAGCCAGCCTTATATTGGTGCCACTTCTTAAAGTCACCTATCCGATGGTTTGGGTGATCAACCTGGTTGTCTCCCTATTTCTGCGGCCGTTTGGCGTGAAGTCACCAAGCATCCAAAGTGAGGCACTGAGTCGCGAGGAGCTTCGCGTGGTGTTGCAAGAGAGTGGGCGCCAGATCTCACACAACCATCAGCAGATGCTTTTGAACATACTCGACCTTGAGCACGGCTCAATTGATGATGTGATGGTGCCGCGTGGTGATATTGTGGGCATCGATCTGGCGGACGATTGGCCCAGCATTGTCGAGCGGCTCTCGCAAACAGTCCACACCCGACTGCCTGTTTGGGATGGGGACTTGGACAATGTCCAAGGGCTGTTGCACGTTCGCTCTATTTTGCCTCGCCTGTCCCAGGGCCGGCTGGACCGCCATGGGCTCATTGAGGCCACTCGAACCGCATACTTTATTCCCGAGGGCACAACGCTGACCCAACAACTGCTCGAGTTCCAAACGCGTGAACGACGTCTGGGGCTTGTTGTGGATGAATATGGGGATATTCAAGGCTTGGTGACGCTCGATGACATTCTCGAAGAGATTGTTGGCGAGTACACCACCGAGGGCATTCTGCCAAAACGGAAAATACGCCAACAGGAGGATGGAAGCTACTTGGTGGATGCCGGTGCAACCCTCCGAATGCTCAACCGCCACTTGGACAGTGAGCTGCCCAGCTCAGAGGCGAGCACGCTCAATGGCTTGATCTTGGAACATCTCGAATCGTTGCCTGAGGGCCGAACCTGTCTTCGACTTGGCGATCATCAAATCACCATCGTGGAACTTGATGATAAGCGAATAAAAAAAGCACAGCTCAAACCAATGCCCTCGGCACCGAACTGACTTGCGGTCACGCCGATTCGATCGCCTGACGCATTTCTTTAACGGCCTCAGCAAGGCCCACAAACACCGCCCGCGAGACGATGGCATGGCCGATGTTTAACTCACGCATCCCCTCAATGGCTGCCACGGGCTGGACGTTGGCCAACGTTAACCCGTGACCCGAATTCACCTGTAATCCAAATGCCTGCGCCACGTGCGAAGCCTGGCACAATCGATCGAGTGCGGCTTGACGTTGGTGACCTTGAGCATTGGCGTAATCCCCCGTGTGAAGCTCAATGACTTTTGCGCCCGCTGCGTTGGCAGCTTCAATCTGCTCGGCGTTGGGGTCGATGAACAGGCTCACGCGGCAGCCCGCCTGATGCAGCTTGGCGGTGGCCTCCCTGATTTGCTCAAATCCGGTGACGACGTCTAAGCCCCCTTCTGTGGTCAACTCCGCTCTTTTCTCCGGCACCAAGCACACATCGCTGGGGACGAGTCGACAAGCCAGGTCGATCATTTCATCGCTGACCGCCATTTCCAGGTTCAGACGAATCTCCAGCACCTCAGCCAAAGCCACCACATCCCGATCCTGGATATGACGGCGGTCCTCGCGTAAATGCACGGTGATCAGATCCGCCCCCGCCGCCTGGGCCATCTTGGCCGCATCGATGACGTTTGGATAATCGGTCCCTCGCGCTTGGCGAAGCGTGGCCACATGATCAATATTGACACCCAGTTGTCGTTGCGTCATTGAAGCTGCCTTAAAAGTGATCGAGTTTTCAGTGTCCGCCCCGCCAGCTGATGATCAATCAACTGACGCGTGATTCTCAGCGCCTGCTGAGCCAAATCTGGCGCCTCGGCGTTCTGGCTGGGGTTGGCCAGCCAGCCGATCGCCTCGCCCGAGACAGTATCACGTCCAGCTGTGGGGGAGGCAACAAACCCCGCCTCAGACTCCAAGCGGTAATGACCCGTCGCCACAATTGGTCCCAACGCATGCGCCTGCTCAACGAGCGATGGCGCCACGCCCAGCAGGGTCAGCACTCGCCATTCGAACACACGCAACGCTGGTCCGGGGTGACTGACCGAGCCCAACTCAGACATCAATATTGAGTAGGCTGCAAACAACCCATCCATCGGTTCATCCCGGTCGATCAAACACAGCACCAACTCGTTGGCATACAAACCGCTCCAAAGGGAGACGCCCGTCAAAGCGACCCGATGCCCATTCGGCTCCAAAGACCGCAAAGTCCCCATCTCGCCTTTTTGGCTATAGTCCAGCGACAGTGGAACAAAAGGCTCAACAAGTCCTCGCCATGGCGAGCGTTGCCCGCGCGCGCCTTTTGCCACCAAGCCCAGCCGCCCAAAATCAGCAGTCAACACATCGACCAGTGCGCTGGTCTCGCGCCACGGTCGCCGGTGCAGCACCCACCCATCCGTTGAACAGAGGTGCCCCTGCATTACTGCGCATACCCCAATTGATCGAGTTGATGGGCGTTCTCCATCCATCGAGACTTTGTTTTGACATGCAGCTCCAAGTGCACCGACTGATCCAGGAGTTGTTCAATGCGCTGACGAGCGCGCGTGCCCACGCGCTTTAAGACATCGCCTTTTTTTCCAATCACCATGCCCTTGTGACGCTCCTCGCCCACAATGATCAGCGCGTGGATATGCACTCGGTCACCTTGCTCTTCGAAACGCTCAGTGACCACCGTCAAACCATAGGGAATCTCCTGATGAAGCTGAAGCATGAGCTGTTCGCGAACCAACTCGGCCACCAAGAATCGGACTGGGCGATCGGTGAACTCATCCACTGGATAAATCAACTCGCCTTCAGGCAAATTTGAGAACACCTCAGCCATCAAATCATCCAAGCCCGAGCGTGTCTTGGCACTCAAATAAACCACGGCATCGAAGGCACAGAGCGCTGTCAGACGTTTGGTCTGAACCAGCAATTCGCTCCGATCTTGAACTTGATCAATTTTATTAAACGCCAATATTTTGGCGCATTGATCAGTCTCGGCCAGCTTTTCGAGCACCCGCATATCCTCCTGAGAAATGTAGGTCGCATCCGCCACCAAGACCACGACGTCCACATCAAACAGCGTTTGATTGGCCATTTGGTTCAAACGGTGATTCAGGAGACTGTGCGCATCCGAATGCATGCCCGGGGTATCCACAAAAATGGCTTGGCCCCGCTCGTCGGTCACCCACCCTCGAATTGAATGGCGCGTGGTTTGAGGTTTGTGCGTCACGATGGCAACCCGCTCGCCCACCAGGGCGTTCATGAGGGTGGACTTACCCACGTTCGGGCGCCCCACCAACGCCACTTGGCCCACGCGCATAGGGTTATCCATGATCGGCGCTCCACTGCGAAAGCATCTGCTCGGCCGCCATCTGCTCGGCTTCGCGCCGACTGCGGGCCCGCGCTCGAGTGGGTGAGCATTGACCATTCAACGCACATTCCACCAAGAACTCTTTGGCGTGGTCAGCGCCTTTCTCTTCCACAATCCGGTAACGGGGTAAAGCTTGGCCGTGGCGCTGACAAACCTCTTGTAGCCGCGTTTTGGGATCCTTTAAATGCGCTGCGGGTGGCAAATTTTTTAGCCGCGTCTCCAGCAAAGCAGCCACCACTCGGTGCGCCTCCAAGAACCCGCCATCCAGATAGACCGCTCCGACCAGTGCCTCAACCAAATCGGCCATAATCGATGTGCGCAGATGACCACCGCTTTTTTTCTCGCCCAGCCCCAGGCGAACATGGCTCCCCAAATCCAAGTCACTCGCGATTTCGGCAAGCGTTGTGTCACGGACCAACCGCGAGCGAAGCCGCGACAAATCACCCTCTGGTGCATGTGGATGAGCCTTAAAGAGCATTTCAGCCGCAATGAGGTTTAAGACCCCATCCCCCAGAAACTCCAAGCGCTCATAATGCGGAGAGCCGAAACTGCGATGGGTGAGCGCCTGCGTTAATAACCGCTCATGCTTGAAGACATAATCGATGCCTTCGATTCTATTCAATGGCTTGTCCAATTCGATCCCAGCCAATACAGCCTTGAGAACAATCCCAGTGCATCCAGATTCGCGTCGCCTTACCGACCAGATGACGCTCTGGGACAAAGCCCCAGACCCGAGAATCGGCTGACTGATCGCGGTTGTCGCCCACCACGAAATAGTGCCCCTCAGGCACAGTCCATGTCTGCACGCGACGATCGGGTTGATCGGGATAAATCACGATCTGATGCTCAACATCGCCCAAATCTTCCTGAAAGAGCTGAGGTCTGCGTCCTGGTGGATTGCGGTTTCGTCCCTCACCAATCCACATCCCAATCCGCTCTTGGCTCATCAACTCTCCGTTGATAAACAAAACCTTGTTTCGGTAGGTGACCTCATCACCCGGGAGACCCACCACGCGCTTAATGTAGTTGACGTTTGGATCTTCGGGATAGCGGAATACCATGACATCACCACGCTCAGGCTCACCAGTGTCCCAGATTTTGGTGTGGGTGACAGGGAGCCGAAGGCCATAGCTGTATTTATTCACCACAATAAAGTCACCGATAAGCAAGGTGGGCATCATCGATCCTGAGGGAATTTTGAACGGCTCGAACACAAACGAACGCAAGCTCACAACCACCAACAGCACCGGGAAGAGTGACCCAAGGGTGCCCAGCCATTTGCCAGCGCGGGAGTCTTCAAAGGCCTGGTTGTTCCTTTGAAGAAAAAAATACGCCAGCCAAAATACACCGCTGAGCAACATCAGACTGGTGAGTATCAGCGAGTAATCCATTGTCAGGTTCTCCACTTTCGGGGGCTACTTGTCGTTGTCTGTTCGAAGCACCGCCAGAAAAGCTTCCTGTGGAATTTCAATGCGGCCCACTTGTTTCATTCGGCGCTTGCCTGCTTTTTGTTTTTCTAAGAGTTTGCGCTTGCGGGTCACGTCGCCGCCGTAACACTTGGCGGTGACGTTCTTACGATAAGCCTTAACGGTGGAGCGCGCAATGACATGAGAACCGATTGCGGCTTGGATGGCGATATCAAACATTTGTCTTGGAATCAATTCACGCATACGCTCAGCCAGCTCCCGTCCCCGGCGCTCAGCAAAATCACGGTGAACAATGGAGCTCAACGCATCAACTTTTTCACCGTTGATCAGCAAATCCAAGCGGACAAATGGCCCGGCCTGATGACGAACGAAATCGTATTCAAACGAAGCGAACCCGCGTGAGCATGATTTGAGGCGGTCAAAGAAATCCATGACGACCTCGGCCAACGGCAACTCATAACTGAGCTGCACCTGCCCCCCAAGAAAGCGCATATCGACTTGATGACCTCGCTTTTCTTCACACAAACCAATGACGGGCCCAACAAAATCCTGGGGGACGAGCAAATTGGCACGGATAATCGGTTCCCGGATTTCAAAAATTTTATTCGCAGGCGGCAAAGCAGCAGGGTTGTCCAACATCTGAACTTCGCCGTCTGTAAGCGCCAACTCATAGATCACTGTCGGCGCGGTGGTGATCAGATCCAGATCGTA
>PR_CR_10_Liq_1_inCRDRAFT_1000803_pt1 | contig 18922 bp, 18 predicted proteins | sample PRCRCaboRojoPR_3_FD_10241 | JGI IMG/M metagenome (IMG submission 10241)
GGTGACGGCTTTGGCGCGGCCGTCGTCCAGGCCTTCGATGCTGAAGGACTCATGGCCGGTGAGCCCCAGGGACTCGGCGCTCTCGCCCGGCTGGAACTGCAGCGGCAGCACGCCCATGCACACCAGGTTGGTGCGGTGGATGCGCTCGTAGCTCTCGGCGATGACGGCGCGCACACCCAGCAGCCGCGGCCCCTTGGCGGCCCAGTCCCGTGAGGAGCCGGAGCCATATTCCTTGCCGGCGATGACGATGGCCGGCACGCCGTCGGCCTGATAGCGCATGGCGGCGTCATAGATGGACATCGGCTCGCCCGAAGGCTGATGCAGGGTCACGCCGCCCTCGGTGCCCGGCGCCATCTTGTTGCGCAGGCGAATATTGGCGAAGGTGCCGCGCATCATCACCTGATGATTGCCGCGGCGCGAGCCGTAGGAGTTGAAGTCCGCGGGCTGCACGCCATGCTCCATCAGGTAGCGCCCGGCGGGGCTGTCCGCCTTGATGTTGCCGGCGGGGGAAATGTGGTCGGTGGTGACCGAATCGCCGAGCAGCGCCAGGCAGCGGGCGCCGGTGATGGCGGCCACCGGCTCGGGCGCCATGGTGATGCCCTGGAAATAGGGCGGCTCTTGCACGTAGGTGCTGCTCGCATCCCAGGCGAAGGTCTTGCCGGCGGGCGCCGATAGCCCCTGCCAGCGGGCGTCGCCCTTGAACACGTCGGCATAGGTCTGGACGTAGTCGTCACGGCCCAGGAAGCTCGCCACCGTGTCCGCCACCTCGCCCTGGGTGGGCCAGATGTCGCGCAGATACACCGGCTTGCCGTCCTGGTCCGTGGCCAGCGGATCGTTGTAGGGGTCGAAGTCCATGCGCCCGGCGATGGCGTAGGCCACCACCAGCGGCGGCGAGGCCAGGTAGTTCATGCGCACCTCGGCGTGCACCCGGCCCTCGAAGTTGCGGTTGCCGGAGAGCACGGACGCCACCGTCAGGTCGCCGTCGGCGATGGCCTTGGAGACCTCCGGTCGCAGCGGCCCGGAGTTGCCGATGCAGGTGGTGCAGCCGTAGCCCACCACGTGGAAGCCCAGCGTCTTGAGTGGCGCCATGAGCCCGGCGTCCTCCAGATACCTGGTCACCACCATGGAGCCCGGACCCAGCGAGGTCTTGACCCAGGGCGGCACCGTCAGGCCACGCTCGACGGCCTTCTTCGCCACCAGCCCGGCGCCGAGCATGACACTGGGGTTGGAGGTGTTGGTGCAGGAGGTGATGGCGGCGATGACCACGGCGCCGTCGCCGAGCGCCACGTCCTGGCCGTCCATGGTGGTCTGCACGCCCGGGTTGCGCTCCACGCCGCGCTCGGCGTTGACCTGCTTCAGCGCCGCCTCGAAGCCCGCCTTCACATCGGTGAGCGCCACGCGGTCCTGCGGGCGCTTGGGCCCGGCGAGGCTCGGCACGACGGTGCCGATGTCCAGCGCCAGGGTCTCGCTGTAGTCCGCCTCCAGGCTGCCGTCGGCGTCGAACATGCCCTGGGCCTTGGCGTAGGCCTCCACCAGTGCGACCTGCTCGTCGCTGCGGCCCGTCAGGCGCAGAAAGTCGAGCGTCTCGTCGTCGATGGGGAAGAGGCCGCAGGTGGCGCCGTATTCCGGGCCCATGTTGGCGATGGTGGTGCGATCGCCCATGGGCAGGGTCTTCACCGCCGGTCCGTAGAACTCCACGAACTTACCCACCACGCCGTGCTTGCGCAGCATCTCCACGATGGTCAGCACCAGGTCCGTCGCCGTGGCGCCCTCGGGCAGCTTACCGGTGAGCTTCACGCCCACCACCTTCGGGATCAGCATGGACACCGGCTGGCCCAGCATGGAGGCCTCGGCCTCGATGCCGCCCACGCCCCAGCCGAGCACGCCGACGCCGTTGATCATGGTGGTGTGGCTGTCGGTGCCCACCAACGTGTCCGGGTAGGCCTGGAGCACGCCGTCACGCTCGCGGCCGAAGACGACGCGGGCCAGGTATTCCACGTTCACCTGGTGCACGATGCCCGTGTCCGGCGGCACCACTTTGAAATTGTCGAAGGCCTGCTGGCCCCACTTGAGGAACTGGTAGCGCTCCTTGTTGCGCGAGAACTCCAGCTCCGCGTTCAGCCCCAGCGCCGCGTCGGAGCCGTATTTGTCCACCTGCACCGAATGGTCGATGACCAACTCCGCCGGCTGCAGCGGGTTGATCTTGTCCGGGTCGCCGCCGAGCGCGCCCATGGCGTCACGCATGGCCGCCAGGTCCACCACCGCCGGCACGCCGGTGAAGTCCTGCATCAGCACGCGGGCGGGGCGGTACTGGATTTCGGTGTCGGGCTCGGCTTTGGGGTTCCAGTTGGCGACGGCCTCGATGTCGGCGCGCTTCACCGTCACGCCGTCTTCGTGGCGCAGCAGGTTCTCCAGCAAGATCTTCATGGAGAAGGGCAGCCGGGCGCTGTTCGCCACGGCGTCCACGCGGAAGATCTCGTAGCGCTTACCGGCCACGTCGAGGAGGGCCTTGGCCTTGAAGCTGTCGTGCATCTGGGACTCCGGAGGGGTTTGTTGCGGTGCGGAATCCTACCGATTCTAGCGATGCATGGCCCCCGATGCACCAGCCCCCCCGCAATTGTTGCCATTGCATGACCGGCGGCGAGGGCGCTGATCCAGGCTGTGGCGGCAAGGCCCTCCCGTCAAGCCCAGGCTGGGATACTCTGCGGCTGACCAGCGGACGGCTCGATGTTGACGACGCTGGCTCACAGGTAGCCCACGGGGATCGCGGTCGCATCATCGGATAACGGCACATCGGACTCGCACAGGCAGATCACCGCGCCTGCCCCGCGCTCCGGACCGAGGCCGTCGAGCCTGTCGAAGGCGGTGGTCACGTTGCGTCGCGGTGTCGCGGTCCGTTTGATCTCGACGGGGTAAAGGTGGTCGTCCTGCTCGATGATCAGATCGATCTCGCGGCCATCGCGGTCCCGGTAGAAGTGCAACGGGGCACGCCGCCCGTTGTGCCACCAGCTCTTCAGGATCTCGCCGACGACATAGGTCTCGAGGATGTGCCCGGACATCGCGCCCGCCTCCAGGGACTCGGGTGATGTCCACTGCGTCAGGTAGGCGCAGAGGCCGGTATCCAGAAAATACAGCTTCGGCGTCTTCACCAGCCGCTTGGTCAGGTTGCTGTGCCAGGGGGGCAACAAAAACACCAGTCCGGATGCCTCCAGGATCGCCAGCCAATGCTTGGCAGTTTTCTGGTCGACATCCACGTCACGGGCGAGATCCGCGTAGTTCAGCAGCTGGCCTGTCCGGGCAGCGGCGGCACGCACGAAGCGCTGGAACACCAGCTCATCCCCCACCCGTGCCAGGGCTCGGACGTCGCGCTGAACGTAGGATTGCAGATAGGAGCTGAAGAACACCTCCAGCGGCATGCTGGGATCCAGCGCCGCCCGGGGCAGGGAGCCGCGCCAGATCGCGCGATAGACATCCGGGAGCGCCAGGGGCTCTGCGCCGGCTCTGGCCGACGATAGCCAGGTCGCGGTTGGCAGAAATGGCCGGGCATCCTCGGCGTGACCGGCGATCTCCGCCCGCGACAGTCCGAGCAGATCGAGTACGGCGGCGCGGCCCGCCAGGCTCTCCGAGATCCCCTGCATAAGCCGGAACTTCTGCGACCCCGTGAGCCAGAACTGCCCGGGCTGCTGCGTACTGTCCACGGTCATCTTGATGACAGACAGCAGCTCCGGGGCGTACTGCACCTCGTCGATCAGCACGGGTGGCGGATGCCGTTGCAGAAAGAGTTTCGGGTCGCGCCGGGCCAGATCCCGCTGATCCAGATCGTCCAGCGTCACGCGCCGGCGCGCCGGCCCGGAGCAATGCTCCAGCAGGGTAGTCTTGCCGACCTGACGCGGCCCGGTCAGCAACAGCACCGGAAAGTGGGCCGAGACGCTGTGGATGGTGGCGGCGAGGGTGCGCGGGTGATATTGGAGCACGGGTTGCTCGGCTGATCTGGAATGTCCCTCCAGATTAGCCGGCGGCCGACGCCTGATCAATGCAGCGAATGCCGGGCGCTGCCTTCCCCCTTTGCCAGACTGCCTGTCATGGGACAAAGCGCCCGCGGCGAGACATCTGGCGATGCGTGTCGCCGCCAAACCGGATGTTATGGCACTTGCAGTCTCCGGTTGGTCCGGCTAGTGTGTGTTGAAATCATCAACAACGCAACAGCGCAGACCGATGGCCACAGTCAATTTCAGCGTGCCCGACGAGGTCAAAGCGGAATTCAACGCCCTGTTTGCAGGTGAGAACAAGAGCGCCGTGCTGACCGCTCTGATGCGGCAGGCGATTGAGGATAGACGGCGCCAGCAGCGGCGTGCAGCCGCGATCGATGCCTTGCTGGCGCTGCGCGCGGAGCAGCATCCGAGGTCGGATCAGGAGATCCGCAGCGCCCGGGAGGATGGGCGCCCGTGAGGGCGGTGATCGATGCCAGTGTGGCAGTCAAGTGGGTCTTTCCTGACCCGCTGACCGAGCCGCACACTGACCGGGCGCTCGACATCCTGGATGCGGTCCGCCAGGGCCGCATCGACGTGATCCAGCCAGTGCATTGGCTGTTAGAGACCACGGCCGTCGTGGTGCGCCTGAACCCGGATATCCTGCAGCGCGCGTCCGGCTTGCTCGATGCGCTGGAGCTTCAGGTCTGCGATGAGCATTCGGTGCTGCTGCGCGCGGCGCGGCTTGCCACGGACCTGAACCATCACCTCTTCGACACCCTCTATCATGCCGTTGCACTGGAACGTGAGGCCACGCTCATTACCGCTGACGAACGTTATGCACGCAAGGCCAGCCCCCGGGGGCGGCTCGCATTCCTCGGGGACTTCGTCCTGGCGTCCCGGAGCGACTGAGCTTTTCAACGCTCTGGCGGGGTCATTGACCCCTGCTCAGACGCGCTCGGTATCCCGCAGATAGGCGCGGGCGGCGTCCAGCATCCTGCGTCGGCCCAGCAGCACCTGCCAGCGGCTGCCGCCGCACTGGCGCCAGAGCAGGGCGGCGCGGATGCCGGCGAGGAGCAGGGCGCGGATGCGGTCCTGGTTGTCCGGGTTTTGCAGATAGAGGGGGTTGCCACGCACGATGATGCGCGGCGTGAGCTTGCTGATGGTGTCTTGATAGATGCCGGCGAGGCCCGCCAGCACTTCCCGGTCCAACAGCGGCAGGTCGCCGCGGGCGGCGGCGGCGCCCTGCACGCGCCGGGCGATTTCCTGCTGCATCTTGCGCCGCCCGCCGAGATTGCGCTCGTGGCGCATCAGGGCGATGACATAGCGGGTGAGCTCCATCTCGCGCTGCGGCTCACCGGTGAGCTGCGCGACCACCTGGCGCGCGCCGGTGGCGACGGCGCCGGGCTCGCCATAGACCGATGCCACATCAGCGGCGTCGATCTGGAACAGGCTGTAGATGCAGGGCTCCATCTGCGCCGAGTCCACGGTGCCGCGGTTGGCAATGCGCTGCACGCAGTAGGCGGCCTGATGCAGGCCGGCGAGTGCGATGAGGCGGTCTTGGTCGGAGTGTTCCATGGTGCGTGGCGAGTTGCGAGGGCGAGTGTGGAGGGCGTTGCGGGTGTCTGGCGCATCCGCCGGTCTGACGGATATGGGGGCAGGGCCGGGGCAATCCGCAAGGGCAAGCGTCAAGCGTCCAGGCCGCCTGGGCCGGCGACGTCGGCGGGGCCTAAGCCGCCGCGGTGATCACGGCACCGCCGAGGCATTCATCCCCAAGATAGAACACCACGGACTGCCCGGGCGTGACGGCGCGCTGCGGCTCGGCGAAGCGAACCCTGCACAGGGCCGTATCGTACTCGACCAGGGTGCAGCGCTGCAGCGGCTGGCGGTGGCGCAGCCGACACAGGCAGGTGAACGGCAGCCGGTCTGCGGCTACCGGCGGTGCCCCCGCGATCCAGTGCAGCTGCTCACCGCACAGGCCCTGGGCGTAGAGCAGGGGATGTCGAGCCCCCTGGACGACAATCAGCGCGTTGCGCGCGGCGTCCTTGGCGGCGACGAACCAGGGCGCCTCGCCGGCCTCGCGCACGCCGCCGATGCCGAGCCCCGAGCGCTGGCCGATGGTGTACCAGGCGAGCCCACGGTGCTCGCCCAGGACCCGGCCTGCGGGTGTCTCGATGGGGCCTGGGTCATCCGCAAGCCAGCGCGCCAGGAAGTCCGCAAAGCGGCGCTCGCCGATGAAGCAGATGCCGGTGCTGTCCTTCTTGCCCGCATTCGCAAGCCCCAGCCCGCGGGCGATGCCGCGGACATCCGCCTTGGTGAGGTCCGCCAGCGGGAACAGTGCGTGCTGGAGCTGGTGCTGTGTGAGCCGATGCAGGAAGTAGGTCTGGTCCTTGGCCGCATCCCGGGCGCGCCCGAGGCGGCTGCCCGCTGCGCCGTGGGTGACCCGGGCATAGTGGCCGGTGCCGATCCACTCGGCCCCCAGGTCCAGCGCGTGGTCCAGGAAGGCGCGGAACTTGATCTCGCTGTTGCAGAGCACGTCCGGGTTCGGGGTGCGCAGCGCGCGGTATTCGGCGAGGAAGGCGGCGAACACGCGGTCCCAGTATTCGGCGGCGAAGTTGACGGTTCTGAGCGGGATGCCGAGCTGATCGGCCGCGGCCTGCGCGTCGGCCAGATCCTCGGCGGCCGAGCAATAGCCGGGCGCGTCGTCCTCCTCCCAGTTCTTCATGAACAGGCCTTCCACCGCGTAGCCCTGACGCCGCAGCAGGTGCGCCGCGACGGCGGAGTCGACGCCGCCGGAGAGGCCGACGATGACGCGGGGGCTGGAGATCAGGGGGTTGCTCCTCGAAGGTCGGCAGGCGCACGCTCACCGGCGCCAGCTTACGCTCGTTGAGCACCTACATGAAATAGTGTTGGAGGACCAGCGACATGCAGGGCGTGGGCCGGCGGCGTTGCGCCGCCGGCCGGGGCGTGGGTCTCAGCTCACCTTGATCTCGATGGACTCGCCGGTCTCGGGGTCGGCCAGGTGCACGGCGCAAGCGATGCAGGGGTCGAAGGAGTGGATGGTGCGCAGGATCTCGATGGGCTGCTTGGGATCATGCAGCTGGGTGTTGTGCTGCAGGGCGGCCTCGTAGGCGCCGGGGACGCCCTCGGGATCGCGGGGGCCGGCGTTCCAGGTGGAGGGGACCACCGCCTGGTAGTTGGCGATCTTCTCGTCCTCGATGACGATCCAATGCCCGAGCGCGCCGCGCGGGGCCTCCATGAAACCGGCACCCTGGGCCCGCTTGGGCCAGCTGGACGGCTGCCACAGGGCCTCGGCGAAGGTCTTGCTGTCGCCGCCTTTGACGTTGGCGATGAGCTGGTCGTACCAGCCCTGCATGGCGTCGGCGACGATCTGAGACTCCAGCGTCCGCGCGGCGGTGCGCCCGAGGGTGGAGAAGAGCGCGTCCACCGGCAGCCCGAGCTGCGCCATGGTCGAGTCCACCAGCTCCTTGGCTTGTGGATGGGCTTGGGCGCTGGTGTCGGCGTAGAGCAGCAGCATGCGCGCCAGCGGGCCGACCTCCACGGATGCGTTGTTCCAGCGCGGGGACTTGAGCCAGGAGTAGCCGTCCTGCACGTCGAGCTGCTTGTAGGGCGGTTTCACGCCGCCGCGCCTGTCGTATTCCAGATTGGTCTCGCCGGCGTAGGGGTGCAGGCCGGCCTCGTTGCCCGCGTCGTATTCGTACCAGGAGTGGGCGATGAACTCCTGGATCTCGCCGTCGGCATGGAGGTCCACCGGCTGGATGTTGCCGAGGTCCCGGTTGAGAATGGCCCCGCGCGGGAACAGGAAGTCGGCCGTATTGCGCAGGCTGCCGCCGGACATGGGCAGGTCGCCGTAGCAGAGGAAGTTGCCGAGCCCTTCGCCGCGCTCGGCCCAGTCCTTGTAGAAGCTTGCGATGGCAATGGTGTCCGGCACATACACCTGGGCCACGAATTGCTGCATCAGCTTGATCAGATCCTGCACCTGGGCCAGCTTCTTGGCGTTGATGGCCGAGTCCGAGTTCAGATCGATGGGGGAGGTGAGCCCGCCGACGACGAAGTTCGGGTGCGGATTCTTGCCGCCGAAGATGGCGTGCAGCTTGGCCGCCTCCCGCTGCCAGCCGAGCGCTTCCAGGTAATGCGCCACCGCCATCAGGTTGGCCTCCGGCGGCAGCTTGTAGGCGGGGTGGCCCCAATAGCCGTTGGCGAAGATGCCGAGCTGGCCGGACTCCACGAAGCCCTTGATGCGCTGTTGCACATCGGCGAAATAACCCGGTGAAGACTTGGGCCAGCGGCTGATGCTCTGCGCCAGCTCTGAAGTCGCCTTGGGGTCGGCGCGCAAGCTCGAGACCACATCCACCCAGTCCAGCGCGTGCAGGTGATAGAAGTGCATCACATGATCGTGGATGTACTGGGCGCCGATCATCATGTTGCGAATCAGCTGCGCATTCGGCGGTACGTCCACGCCGAGGGCGTCCTCCACCGAGCGCACCGACGCTACGCCGTGCACCAGGGTGCAGACGCCGCAGATGCGCTGGGCATAGGCCCAGGCGTCGCGCGGGTCCCGTCCCTTCAGGATGGTCTCGATGCCGCGCACCATGGTGCCGGAGGAGTAGGCTTGGGCGATATTCTGTCCATCCATTTCCGCCTCGATGCGCAGATGGCCCTCGATGCGGGTGATGGGGTCGACGACGACGCGTTGGTTCATGCGTGAGTACCCTCGTCACTCTCCACAAGGTGGTCGGCGATGAGCTCTGTCAGGCCGATCACGGGGATGTCCATGGTGAACTCTTCCAGCCCTTCCTCGAGCTGGGTGCGGCAGGTGGCGCACATGGTCACCATGCGGTCCGGCTCCACCTCTTCGATCTGTGCCTTCTTCTTCTTGAAGGCGGCAAGCTTCAGCGCCTCGGCGCGCTCGTTGGACGAGACGCCGCCGCCGGCCCCGCAGCACCACTGCATCTTGCCGTGCTCCTTCAGGTCGACGAAGTTCTCCGCCACCAGATCCATCAGGTTGCGCTGCTGCTGGATCACACCGCTCTTGCGCGCCAGGTTGCAGGGGTCGTGCAGCGACAGCCTGTCGTCCTCCCTGCCCTCGGTCTTGATGCGCCCGTCGGCGCGCAGTTGGTCCAGCACCTCAATGATGTGGAACACCTTGAACGGATAGGCGCGCTTGATGGCGTTGGGGCCTTCCCAGCGGATGGCGGTATAGGCGTGACCGCACTCGGGGCTGATGACGTTCTTCACGTCCAGGGCTTCGGCGGCGTCCACCACCCGCTGCACCAGCACCGCAGCGATGTCCTTGGAGCCGATCTGAATGCCCGCGTTGGTGGCCTCGAAGCACTGCTGGCTCAGGGTCCAGCTGACACCGGCATGGGCGAAGATCTTGGTCAGCGCTTCCAGATATTCCGGGAAGTTGATGATCTCCATGGAGGACAGCAACACCAGATAGTCGGCGCCCTGTTTGTCGATGGGCACCTCCAGGCCGGTGGATTGCTCCACATGCCTGATTTGCACATCCAGCGTCTTCCACTTGAGCCCCATGGGGCTGCCGGTATTGACGGCGCGCACCGAGGCGGCGACGAGCCCCTCCGGCGAGTGGCCGGAGGCCACCTGGCCTTCGCGGGCCTTGCGGATCATGTACTGGATGTCATTGCCGACGGGGCACACCATGGAGCAGCGCCCGCACATGGTGCAGGAGTCGTACAGCAGGGGCTCCCATTCGGCGAGCATCTCGTCGGTGACCTGCTTGCCCGCAAAGTGCTTGTCCAGACCGAGCTTGTCCAGCGGCAGCTTTTCTCGAAGCACCCCCTTGAGCTTGCCCCAGAAGGTGAACTCCTGCTCCCACAGGATGCGCATGGGCTCCAGCTTGTGGATGGGGGTGTACTTCGGGTCCCCGGTCTCGACGAAGAACGGGCAGGCGGTGGCGCAGAGCCCGCAGTGCACGCAGCTGGAGAAGAAGGACGCGACGGGGGCGTCCATCTCTTCGCGCAGCGCATTCAGCCCGCGCGCCAAGGAGAAGCCACCGGCGGCTTGCGTGGTGCCGCTGCTCTCAGGCAGGTCGGCCCCGGGTGTGAGCACGGCTTCGGTCATGACTGGACCCCCTTACGGCCGAATGTGGCGCCGTTGTAGTAGCGCGCGACGAAGGCCGTGAACATGTGCGTGAGCTTGGTGAACGGCAGCACCACCAGGAAGATCTCGGCCGCCAGGATGTGGATGCCGAGCGCCAGCGGATAGGGGTTGATGAGGCGGTGATAGGCGAGATAGCCCGTGATCATCACCAGGAAGGTCACACCCCAGATCAGGTAGTCCTCCGGCGTGGACAGAAAGCGCTTGACCGGATGCGCCAGGCGGTGCACCAGGGCCGCCAGCAGACCCAGGATGGTAATCGCCGTGATCGCATCGACCACCGGATTCGGCAGGGCCGGCCAGGCGATGCCGAAGGTGGACTTGATCAGCTCCACGTGCGGGATGAACAGGAGCAGCGCGACGATGAAGCCGATGTGCCACACCATGCCCACCACCACATCGAAGGGCGCGGCCTTGAAGGTGCCGGGGTCGGGCTCGAAGCGCTTGTACATGGTGCGCAGGCCACCCAGCGCGGCGCTGCCGCGGGGGGCGGCGTAGTTGTGCGCGCGCCCCAGGGCCAGAATCTCCACCAGCCGCACCAGCACACCGAGTGCGAACACGGCCAGGGCCGCCTGGAACAGCGGACCCTTGGTGAGCATCAGGAACTCCACAGCGGTCATAGCTTCTGCTCCAGCTCTTCAGCGGTGACGGTCTGGTGTTGCTTGGCGGCACCCTTCGCCTGGCTGCGGGCCAGCAGACCGACGCCGGCACCGACGGCGACACCGGCCGCACCGGCGGCGAGCAGCATGTCGCCGGAATTGCCCGGTGGCACCGACAGGGCGTCGTAGAAGCCCCCGGCGTCCCAGAAATCGGGCTCCGAGCAGCCCAGGCAGGGCGCCCCGGCCTCCACCGGCCAGCTCGTGCCGCCGTTCCACTTCATGGTGGCACAGGCGTTGTAGGTCATGGGGCCCTTGCAGCCGAGGCGATACAGGCACCAGCCCTTCTTGGCGCCCTCGTCGTCGAAGGTTTCCGCAAACAGGCCCTTGTCATAGAACGGCCGCCGGTAGCAGCGGTCGTGGATGGACTGACCGAAGAAGGCCAGCGGGCGGTTGTATTGATCCAGCTCCGGCAGCTTGCCGAAGGTGAGGTACTGCGCCAGCACGCCGGTGATGACCATGGGCAGCGGCGGGCAGCCGGAGACATTGATGACGGGCTTGTCCTTCACCAGGTCCTGCACCGCCACGGCCCCGGAGGGGTTCGGGCTCGCCTTGGGCAAGCCGCCGAAGGCGGCGCAGCTGCCAACGGCGATGACGGCGGCGGCGTCGGCGACGGTTTCCATCAGCATGTCATAGTTGCTGATGCCGGCGATGGTGCTGTAGCCGGGATTGGCCCCGGGGCCGGGCAGGGAGCCGTCCACCACCACCAGATACTCGCCGGCATTGGCGTGCATGGCGGCTTCGCGCGCGTGCTCGGCGGCATCGCCGGCGGCGGCCTGCAGCGTGTGGTGATAGTCCAGGCTGATGGTGTCCAGGATCAGATTCTCCACCGTCGGCGAGAAGCTGCGGGTGAGAGACTCGGTGCAGCCGGTGCACTCCTGGAAGGAGAGCCAGATCACCGACGGCCGCCGCGCGCTTTCCAACGCCGCGGCGATGGCCGGCGCCATGCTCGGCGGCAGCGCCATCATGCTGGCGGTGGCGGCGCAAAATTTCAGAAAACCACGGCGGGAGACGCCGTTGCGGCGCAGACTCTCGCCGAGTGTCGCTTGCCGGGCCGGCGCGGGCCGCCCATCCGGCCGATGCGGGCTTGCTGTGACCATCATTCCTCCTGCTGTTTGAGGGACAGGCAATCCCTTGCCGGACGTAAAAAAGCTGGCGGACGGGCCGCCTCTGCGTGACGCCGATGCATCGGCACCCCGCCGCGCCTCATCGGGCGCCCGGCACGCCGGCGCATGGGCGCTCAGTCGCCCGGCGCAGGGTTGGCGTCCGGGGCCGAGAGTCTGGCATCGAGGGCCGCCAGGGCGTCGCTCAGATCTGCCGGCTGGCTGCGCAGCAGCCGCGGCGCATGGTCCACTTCCAGGTGCAGGGCGACCCGCTGACCGTCGGTATTCAGGTACTCCACCACCCAGACACCGCTGAAGGCGGTCTCTTGGATGCGGGTGGGCCCGAGTGCATCGACGCTGGCGGTGACTTCGCCGCTGCCCAGCAGGGTCATGAGCCGCTCCTCATCCCCCGGACCAAAGGGCATGGCGCCGAGGTCGATCTGCGTCGGCTCGCCACCTTGGATGAGCTGCGCCAAGGCGTGGCGGACCTGGCTCAGCACCGGCAGTGCATTGCCGTAAGCGACCGGGGCCGCCGGCTCGCCCTCCACCTTGATCGGGATGTCCCCGATGGATGCCATGTCATGCTCCCATATCGCTATTTGATAATTTTAGTTGAATCTAATTGTGCGGGCTTTGACCCAAGGCAGTGTCTGAGGGCCCGTATCAGCCTTCCGCGCCCCAGCGCGCGAGCAGGGCGCGAATCTGCGCCACCGCCTGCGGCACGGCGGCGGCAACCGCCGGGGTCAGGGTGCTACCCCAATCCACGGTGTCCGGCTCGATCCCTACCAGCGCCCGGCGAGCAGGCAGGCTGTCGGTGAGCCGGGCGATGTCGAACAGATCCGAGAGACTCACCTCGTGGACGTTGTTCGCGTGCTTGGCGAGCTGCGCGTCCATGGCATCGCCTTCGAGCAAGCGGACGGTGCCCGGCGCCTGGCCCATGCGCGCGGCGTCGACGACGATGAGCCAGGCCGCCTCCGCAATGGGCCCGGCGAGGGTGAAGCTCAGCGTGCCGCCGTCCATCAGCGTGAGATTGGGATTACCTTCGGTGGCGGCCTCCAGGGCCTGGAGCACGGCGACACCGACGGCCTCGTCCGTCAGCAGTATGTTGCCGAGACCCAGAATCAGGGTGGGCGCTGCGGCTTCGAAAGGCTTGTGCGTCTGCTCGATCACGGGCATATCTTCGCTCGCCGCCGGGATGGGCGGCACTCGGGGTGGTCACTGGGGCCGCATTGGGGGCGGTGCTGGAAGCGGCGCCGGGGGGCGGCATTGGGAGGCGGCATTGGCGCCGGGCGCGGGCTTGTGCATCGGATGATGCCGCAGCCATCGCCCGTTTGGATTGATCGGGCACAGGAAGACGGTGATCACGGCTTGCGGGCACCAGCGGGCGCGCCTTAGGCTTGATGACAACGCTTAACGGGACGGGTCGCCATCATGTGCATGGGTATTCCGATGCAGATCACAGCCATCGACGGTCTCGTCGCCCGCTGCGAGGCGAAGGGCGTGGAGCGCGCGGCGACGCTTTTGCTGCTGGGGCCGGAGACTGTCGCCGTCGGCGACTACGTGGTGGTGCATCTGGGCCATGTCATCGAGCGCATCGACGCCGCGCGCGCCGCCGAGGCCTGGGCGCTCTACGACGAGATGCTGGCGGCACAGGACTTGGATGCCCGCACCGCAGGCGACGGACAGAGCGCCTGACCGGAAGTCCATGCAGCGATCGATGGCCCCGAGCGATGTCCCCGGCCGATCGCCACCGTCGGGCACCGCTCCCGGGGCTGGCGCGAGGGCGCCAGACCGCCGGTGGCACACGGCTCAGCCCGCGGCGCCCAGGAACTCACCGGCGATGGCGTACTGGCGCTGCACCTCGTCGCCGTGGCCGTCGTCATCGCGCTCCACCAGCTCGCAGTTGTTGGCCATGCGGGCCTGCATCGCGGCCTTCCAGGCACGGTTGCTTTTCTCCGGCAGCAGGTTGCCCGGTGTCAGTGCAGCGGCGGCCGCCGCCGCAACGAAGTGGTCCGCCTGCGCCAGCCAGTCCGTGTCTTTGCCGCAGTCGGTGTAGGTTTTGGTGGCGTAGGCCCTGGTGGTGCGGTAGGCATCCTCCAGCTCGCCGGCGGCGGCATCCGCGCGCAGCGCCGTGGCGATGGCGCGGTTCACACGCTCGTCGCGGCTCAAGCGCTTGACGCTGTCGGCGAAGCGGGCGCCGACGACCCGCTGCTGGTCCTCGGGTAACCGATTGAGCAAACTGCGCAGATCTTGGTCGGTGCTGATGGTGGGCATGGCTCTGGCCTCTATCGCGGTGGCGGTGTCTGCGTCGCCATGACGGCGGCGCTCTTTCACCATCGACTAATATTGCCCCCCGCAGGTCCCGAGCCGCATTGATATGAATCACAGCCCATGAAGCGTACCGTCTACTTCGTATCCGAGAGCACCGGCATCACCGCCGAGACCATGGGGCTCAGCCTGTTGTCGCAGTTCGACACCGTCGATTTCGAGCAGGTCTACATGCCCTACATCAACACCGAGGCGCGGGCGCGGGCGCTCTGCCAGCGCATGAACGAGGCCCACGCCCGCGACGACGTGCGGCCCATCGTCTTCGCGACCATGCTGGACGAGGAGATCGCGGCGATCCTGAAGCAGGGCGATTGTTTCTACCTGGAGCTGTTCGAGCACTTCGTGGAGCCCTTGAGCGTTGAGCTGGGTGTGGCGCCGAGCCGCGAATCCGGGCGCAGCCACGCCATCACCAAGCCGAGCAGCTACACCAAGCGTATCGAGGCCATCAACTTCGCCATGGCCAACGACGACGGCGTGCGCCCGGACAATTTCCGCCATGCCGATGTGGTGCTGGTGGGGGTCTCGCGCAGTGGCAAGACGCCCACGTGCCTGTACCTGGCCATGCACTACGGGTTGCGCGCCGCCAACCATCCCATCACCGAGGAGGACTTCGAGCGCGGCGATCTGCCCCCCGAGGTGATCGACGCCCGTGCGCATGTCTATGGCCTCACCATCGACGCCCAGCGCCTGCAGGCCATCCGCGAAGAGCGCCGCCGCGGCAGCGCCTATGCTTCTGCGGAGCGCTGTCGACGCGACATCCGCGAAGCCCAGACCATGTTCAGACGCCACAACATCTCGGTGCTGAATACGTCCAACCAATCCATCGAGGAGATCGCCGCCCAGATCCTGCGAGCCATGAAATCGCCCAACGGCGGCACGCACTGAAACGCCGCCGCCGGCGGCGCCTGGCGTTGCAGCCATGCGGGGCGTGCGCCGGCATCCGGCGCCGATGGCAGACCCGGTGATCCGGCTCATCGCCGGTTGATCCGACGCAGCCCGGCGGGTGGCGGCGGCGCGGATTCCTTGAGATCACCGGGTGCAGCGTCGATAATGCCGCAGCGCTGACCGGCCACGCGCCGGCCCGCCCGATAATAAACGCATCACCGCACCACCAGCCCTGACACCAAGCCCATGAAGCTCGGAATTCCGCAAGAGTCCCTCGCCGGCGAAACCCGTGTCGCCACCACGCCGGAGGTGGCGCAAAAGCTCATCAAGCAGGGCTTTGAAGTGCTGCTGGAGGCCGGCGCCGGCGCCGATGCCCACTACACCGATGCCGCCTATGAAGCCGCCGGCGTGCGGCTGGTGGCGCGCGAGACCTGCTTCCAGGCGGATATCGTGCTGAAGGTTCGCCGCCCCAGCGACGACGAGGCCGCGGCGGTGCGCGCCGGCGCCGTCTACATCGGTCTGCTGGAAAGCTGCGGTGATGATCCCACCGTCGGCCGCATGGTTGAGAACGGCGTCACCGTGCTGGGCATGGAGCGCATGCCGCGCATCTCCCGTGCCCAGTCCATGGATGCCCTGTCCTCCCAGAGCAACATCGCCGGCTATCGCGCGGTGCTCGAGGCCGCCGCCCGCTACGGGCGCTTCTTCCCGATGATGATGACCTCCGCGGGCTCTGCGAAGCCGGCGCGGCTGGTGGTGCTCGGGGCCGGCGTGGCAGGGCTGCAGGCCATCGCCACGGCGCGGCGGCTCGGCGCCGATGTGCATGCCTACGATGTGCGCCCCGAAACCAAAGAGCAGATCGAATCCCTCGGCGCCAAGGCCATCGAGCTGGACCTGGGCGAGAGCGGCGCCGGGGAGGGCGGTTATGCCAAAGAGCTATCCGCGGAGGCCAAGGCGAAGCAGCAGCAGCTGCTGGCCGATGAGCTGGCGAAAGCGCACGTGATCATCACCACGGCGTTGATTCCCTGTCGCCCGGCGCCCGAGCTGATCACCGAGGAGGTCGTCGGGCGCATGCGCGAGGGCTCGGTGATCGTCGACCTCGCCGCGGCCAATGGCGGCAACTGCAAGCTCACCGAGGCCGACCAGATCGTCGTGCGCCACGGCGTGATCCTCGTCGGCCACACCAACTATCCGGCCATGGTGCCGGCGGATGCGAGCGCCTTCTATGCGAAGAACCTCGCCAACCTGCTGGAGATCATGGTGGAGAAGAGCGATCGCGGCCCGGTGCTCAAGGATCTTCGCCAAGATGAGATCACTCAGGCCATGCTGGTGTCGGCCTGAGCGCACGCAGCGCCCATGCACGACGGCCGTGAGACGACGCGGCGCGCGGTAGCACACCCGGTCAGCCCGTGCCGCACCGCCATGCTGCGGCATGGGAACGTCACTGGCCCCCCGGCATCGCCGCTTTTCGCTGACATCCCAGCCCTGCTTACTCAACCCCGCTGACTCAGCCGCGGAGCACCCATGTCCGAATCCCTCACCGCCCTCTACGTCTTCATCCTCGCCTGCCTGCTTCATCGGCTACTACGTGATCTGGGGTGTGACACCGTCCCTGCACACCCCGTTGGTGGCACTCACCAACGCCATTTCCGGCATTGTGCTGGTGGGGGCGCTACTGGTGACCGGACTGGATGAGGCCGGCTGGCTCGCCTCCGGCATGGGCTTCTTCGCGGTGCTGCTCGCAAGCATCAACGTCTTCGGTGGCTTTCTGGTGACGCACCGGATGCTGTCCATGTTCAAAAAGAAGAAATAGGAGGACGGACGCATGGCACTGAGCATGAATCAACTGGCCGTGGCCTACCTGGTCTCGGCCGTGCTCTTCATCTTTGCCCTGAAGGGGCTGACACACCCGGCGACGGCCCGGCGCGGCAATCTCTTTGGCATGCTCGGCATGGTCATCGCGCTGGGCGCGACCCTGCTCGGCACCGAGGTGCAGGACTATCTGCTCATCATCATCGCCGGCGTCATCGGCGCCGGCATCGGCATCGCGGTGGCGCTGCGCATCCAGATGACGGCGATGCCGCAGCTGGTGGCGGCGCTGCACAGCTTCGTCGGCATGGCAGCGGTGCTGGTGGCCATCGGCACCTTCCTCAATCGCGCCCAGGCGGGCACCCTCAACGCCGTGCTGATGGGCGAGCTCTCGGCGGGTATCGTCATCGGTGCCATCACCTTTACGGGCTCGGTCATCGCCTTCGCCAAGCTCCAGGGCATCATGTCCGGGGCGCCCATCAAATTCGCCGGGCAGCACCTGCTGAATGCGGGCATCGCCATCGTCACGGTACTGCTGGCCGTGCATTTCGCCATGACCGGGAGTGTGCTCTCGCTGCTGCTGATGACGCTGCTCGCCTTCGTGCTCGGCGGCACGCTGATCATCCCCATCGGCGGCGCCGACATGCCGGTGATCATCTCCATGCTGAACAGCTACTCGGGCTGGGCGGCGGCGGCCACGGGCTTCACGCTGCACAATGACCTGCTCATCATCGTCGGCGCCCTGGTGGGCTTCTCCGGCGCCATCCTCAGCTACATCATGTGCCGGGCCATGAACCGCAGCATCATCAATGTGGTGTTCGGCGGCTTTGGCACCGACGCCAGCGGCGGCGACAGCGCCGGCGCCGTGGCCGCTGAGAAGGGCATCAAATCCGCCTCCGTCGACGACGCCGTCTACTGGATGGAGGATGCGAACAAGGTCATCATCGTGCCCGGCTACGGCATGGCCGTGGCCCAGGCCCAGCATGCGCTGAAGGAGCTGATGGAATTGCTCGAGGCGCGGGGTGTGGCGGTGACGTTTGCGATCCACCCGGTGGCGGGGCGCATGCCGGGCCACATGAATGTGCTGCTGGCGGAGGCGGACATCCCCTACGATCATGTCCTCGAGATGGACGAGATCAATCCGCAATTCCAGGGCGCCGCCGTGGCGCTGGTGGTGGGGGCCAACGACGTGGTGAACCCCGCCGCCAAGGAAGACGCCTCCAGCCCCATCTACGGCATGCCCATCCTGGAGGCGGGCCGCGCCAGCCAGGTCTACTTCCTCAAGCGCTCCATGCGACCGGGCTATTCGGGCGTCGACAACCTGTTGTTCTATCAGGACAACACGTCACTCATCTTCGGCGATGCCAAGGACACCATCGAAGGCATGGTGTCCGCGCTCAAGGGCGGGGGGCACTGAGCCGGTGTCCGCCGCCATGGCGTTGGCGCGTCGCTGATGCGGGCTCGCCGGGTGACGGCGTTCCATACCCCCTGGCACCGCAAGCAGCGCCGAACGACGTCCTGTAAATGGCCCAAGACTCAGAGCCGGCGGGTATCCGTGCTTGCGGGTGGCAAGCCCAGGGTGCGGCGAATGCAGGCGAGGTAGTTGTTGGGATCATCCTCGCGGCCGTCGCGCTGCATGCGCCACATGGACTCCGCCAGGCAGTCCAGAAGGCGGTGCTCGAGTGTGTGCACGTCATCACCGTGCACGCGCAGCGCGCCCTGGTAGAGGGCAGCGATGCCCCGGGGATGATCGGCGCCGATTTGCTCCAGCAGGGCCAGATGCAGCGCCATGTGCAAAAAGGGGTTGGCTTCGCCGCCTTCCGGTCGCCAGTCCCGGTCGAGCACCTTGTCTGCATCGGCGAGCAGCCCGTGGTACTCCGGGTGCTTCTCCACGACCTCGGCGATGCGCTGCTCCAGCGGATCCAGGGGTTGCCCCGACTGCGCCTTCTGCCATGCCGCGATGAAACGGCGGCGATAGGGATCGCGCTGGGCACCGAACATGGATGTCGCTCCTTAAAGATTAAGACTGCCTGGG
>PR_CR_10_Liq_1_inCRDRAFT_1000804_pt1 | contig 18899 bp, 15 predicted proteins | sample PRCRCaboRojoPR_3_FD_10241 | JGI IMG/M metagenome (IMG submission 10241)
CCCGCCGGCTGTTGGAGCGCACGGCCTACAACTGGCCGGCGCTCGCCGAGCGGCTGCCCGAGGTGCCGGTGGCGCTCACCCGCATCATCGACCAGCTGGAGGCCCAGGCGGCCATCTACCCGGAGGGCGCCACCGGGGACCTCAAGGCCATCCGCCAGAACCTCGGCGACAACAACCGCCGGCTGCTGGCCACCTTCGGCGCGCTCGGGCTTGCGGGCTTTGCCAGCGCCATCCTGCTGTTCGGCGAGCCCTGGGCGGAGCTGCCCTGGCTGCTGCCGGCCGCCGCGGGGGGGATGCTGGTGATGAGCTTTGCGCTCTTCTGGCGGGCACTCTTTGCCGGCGGGCGATAGCGCTGCGACAGCGCAGCGAGTACTTCATGGTCGCTGTTGCTACAGGGATGTCGCTCGCACACGCGCAGACTGGGCAACGTGGGGGCGGCCTCTGGCCGCGACGGCAGCGCTGCTGTGGGGGTCGCGACGGGTGTCGCCGCCACAACTAAGGCGCAATTGCCTGCCGAAACGCCCGCACTGCGTCGTACTGATCGGGCATGCGCACGTGCGCCGCGAGCAGCTCGACATCCAGCTCCGGCAGCAGGCCGCTCCTGTCGCTGAGCCGATAGCCAAGATCTGACTGCGCGTCCAGCTTATCAAGGACATAGATTTCCAACTGCTCCCGGCGCCACAGCCAGACCTCCGGGATGCCGAGCGCGCCGTACAACGGCAGCTTGCTCAAGGCATCGCTGGTGTCCACCACCTCGACGACCAGATCGGGCTCCGGCTTGTCGGTGCCGATGCAGTAGGACGCGTCCGGCTCGCCGCCGGCGCGGCCGGTCTCTTTGAGGGTGAAGCCGCCGCGGCCATAGAAACGGATGCCCTTCACGTCCAGGTAAGCTTCCAACAGGTAGCAGATGGTGATCTTCCAGTTCTCGTGTGTTGGACCGACCGGCGACATGATCTCCAGGCTCCCGTCGATGTAGGTGAGACGCAATGCGCGGCTGTCCGGGAAGCAGTCCGACAGCTGCTCGTAGCGCGCCCACGGGACGCCTTCCAACAGGATGCGCTGGACGGGGCCGTCTTCCGGCCTCGACCGCGCATGAGTCGGCTCGATAACGGTGCTCATGATGCGGCTCCTCGTGCTTGGCGGCTCAGGGTACGGCCAATCGTCGGTGTCTCCATAAGTCCCTGATCGTCAATCCCAAGCCTAACATTGTCCGGCACCGCTGGGGTCTGTAGCATCCGGGCGTTGACACACCTGACCGGATGCACCGCCCGAGATGACCCAGCCCAGCAAGCACATCGCCGTCACCGACGCCGTCACGCTCGGCAACGACCTGCCCTTCGTCCTGCAATCCGGACCGTGCCAGATCGAATCCCGCGAGCATGCGCTGACGCTGGCACGGGAGATTTCGGCCATCTGCGCCGGCTTGGGCATCCCCTACATCTTCAAGGCGTCCTTCGACAAGGCGAACCGCTCCAGCCTGTCAGGCCGGCGCGGTGTCGGGCTCTCGCGGGGCCTCGCCATCCTCGCCGAGATCCGCGATACCGTCGGCTGCCCGGTGCTCACCGACGTGCACACCGAGGCGCAGTGCCGGCCGGTGGCGGAGGTGGTGGACATGTTGCAGATCCCCGCATTCCTCTGCCGACAGACGGACTTCGTGCTGGCGGTGGGGGAGGCCGCCGCGGAGTACGGGCGCACCATCAACGTCAAGAAGGGCCAGTTCCTGGCGCCCTGGGACATGGCCAATGTGGTGGTCAAGCTGGAGTCCACCGGCTGCACCAGGATGGCCCTGGTGGAGCGCGGCGTAACCTTTGGCTACGGCAATCTGGTGGTGGACCCGCGCAGCCTGTACGAAATGGCCAGGACCGGCTATCCGGTGGTCATGGACGCCACCCACGCGGTGCAGATGCCGGGGGCGCTTGGCAATGCCTCCGGCGGCAAGCGCGAATACGCGCCGGTGATCGCCCGCGCTGCCGTCGGCGTCGGTGTGGCGGGACTGTTCATGGAAGTGCACGACGACCCGGACAACGCCGCGAGCGACGGCCCGAACTCTCTCCGGCTGGACACCCTCCAAATGCTGCTGTCGGAGCTGCTGGCGCTGGACCAGGTGCGCAAGGGGACGCACGGCCCTCACTGACCCGCCGCGCCCACCGGCCGGCGCAGCTTCCCGCGTTTGGCGAGAAGCTGATCTCCTCTGGGAATGGGAAAGCCGCCGAACGGCGAGCACAGTGCGTCTTCCGCGGTGAGCGCTCGTCAACAGATCAATGGTAATCTTTGGGGTGTCAACAGACGCGTTGCTCACTGCACACACGAGCCCATCATGACGGAATCCTCAACCCTGGCACCGCGGGTGGCGACCCTCGAAGACGCCATGCAGGAGCTGGCCTTCCAGTCAGCCCGCACACAAGAAGAGCTTGCACGGCTGAGCCGCGAGATGCGCGAGTTCAAGGACGAAACCCGCCGCGAGCACCGCGAGCTGAACCGCAAGTGGGGCGACATGGCCAACCGCCTCGGCACCATCGTCGAGGATCTGGTGGTGCCGAGCCTGTCGCAGATCATCCGGGAAACCTTTGCCGAGGACATCATCGACCTCTCCGTGCGGCGCAGGCGCAAGCTCCCGGAGGGGCGCTCCAAGGAATTCGACGCCATCGCCGTCACGCCCACCCTCGTCTGCGTCAACAGCACCAAAGCGACGCTGCGCAGTGCCGATGTCGACCGCATGGTGGCTGAAATCGAAGCGCTGCGGGAGTTCTTCCCAGCCTATCGCGAGGTCCCCGTCGTCGGCATCCTGGCCACCCTGGCCGCCGAGGACAGCGTGGTCCGCTATGCCACTAAGCTCGGCTTTCTGGTGCTCGCGGTGGGCGACGAGCTGATGGAGGTGCAGAACCCGGCCGGCTTCGAGCCACGGCGCTGGTAGCAGCCTCGGATGGACTTCGCGACCGCTCGTCCATCCCCAGCCGCCCGTCAACATCGGCCCGAAGAGCGTTTCTCACCATCGCTGCCGCACCCTGGAACACCAAAGCGCACGCAGTAGGGTGGACAAGCGCAGCGCAGTCCACCAAAGGCCAGCGCAAAGCACGCTGAGCTGCACACCCAAGCGGTGGAGACATTCCAATGGCACTGGCAGAAGAGGACATCCGCTTCATCAAGGCCCATCTCGGCGAATGGCTTGCCGAGCAAAGCCTCGGCAAGCCGCCCGCGGTCTACGAGCTGGAGCTGCGCGAGCGGATGGTTCGCGTGGAAGAGGAGCTCAAGCATCAGCGCGAGCTGATGCGCCAGGGCTTTGAGCAAATCGACAAGAGGCTCGAGCAAGTGGACAAGCGCTTCGAGCAGGTGGACAAGCGCTTCGAGCAGGTGGACAAGCGCTTCGAGCAAATGGACAAGCGCTTCGAGCAAGTGGACAAGCGCTTCGAGCAAGTGGACAAGCGCTTCGAGCAAATGGACAAGCGTTTCGACGAAATGCTCAAGCGCCACGACAGGCAGTTCCTCTGGGTGATCGGGTTTATTGCCACAAGCGCCGGATTGGTGATCTCCGCGGTGCGGCTGCTGTGAGACTGCACCAAACCTCCAGCCCAAGCCTCCAGCCCAGGCGTCGCCCGCCGCCGGCGCTCGTCGGCCTTGTGCGAGAATGCGGCCAGCGTGGGCCGTTGCGGCGATGCGGCCCGATCATGAGTTGACGTTGGGAGCAAATTCCGTTTGAACCTGGACAGCACGGATGGCGGCAGCGTGAGCACCGCCGATGAGCGCATCGTTATCATCGGCGCCGGCGTGTCGGGCCTCGCGCTCGCCTGGCTCTTGTCTGAGATGGGCAGGCGCGTGACGGTGCTGGAGGCGGCCCCGCACATCGGCGGCCTGGCGCGCACCTTCGACTGGCATGGGCTTTCCTGCGACATCGCACCGCACCGGCTGCACACCCATGACCAGGCCGTGCTGCAGGCCGTGCAACAGCTGGTGCCGCTGCGGGAGCTGCAGCGCCACAGCCGCATCCTGATGCGGGACAAGCAGATCCAGGACCCCATCAACCCCATCGAGCTGCTGCTGCGNTTNCCGCCGCAGATCGGCCTCAAGCTGGTCTGGGGCTACCTGAACCGCCCCAAGCTGCCGGAAGACTCNTTCGAGGCCATGGCGCTGAACCGCTACGGCCGGGGGCTGTACGACTTCTTCTTCGAGCCCTACACCAAGAAGATGTTCGGGGTGCCGCCCGGCGAGATCTCGCCCGTCTGGGGCCGGGAGAAACTGCGCTCGTCGGGACTGCTGGACGCGCTGAAGCGCCAGTCCAAGACCTTCTTCAGCACCTTCTGGTATCCCAAGCAAGGGGGCTACGGGAGCATCTGCGACGCCATGGCGGCGCGCACCCGCGGCCAGATCCGCCTCTCGACGCCGGTCACCGGGCTGGAGCAAGACCAGGGCCGCATCAGCGCCGTGCATTATCGCCAGGACGGCGCCGAGCACCGGCTCGCCTGCGACCGCGTCTTCTCAACCATCCCCGCCACCGGTCTGGCGCGGATGCTGGGCGGCGAGCTGCACCTGCGCTTCAAGCGCGTGCAGCTGGTCTATTTGCACATCGCCAAGGCGCAGGCCATGCCCTATCAGTGGGTCTACTGGGGCGATGCCGAGGTGGTGATCAACCGCATGGCGGAGTTCAAGCACTTCCATCCGGATCTGGCGCCGACGGATCGCACGGTGCTCTGCGCCGAGGTCACGGTGGAGACGCCGCAGCCGGTGGAGGACGTGCTGGCCGCGCTGGAGCGCTACCAGCTGGTCCGGCGCGCGGATGTGCTGGACAGCATGGTCCTCACGGAAGGCTGCGGCTATCCCGTCTACGACCGTGGCTTCGAGGCGGCGAAAATTCAGGCGCAGAGCCTGTTCGGGCGCTTTGCGAACCTGCACTGCGTCGGCCGCAACGCCGAGTTCCGCCACATCGAAGCGGACGAGGACATCGCCTCCGCCGCCGACTGCCTGCGCGGCATCTACGGTGCCGATGCCGTGCGCCTCGGCGGATGAAGCGCCTTGCCCAGCTCGGCATCGCCGGCGGCGTCACCCTCGCCACCCTGACCTATGCCCTCTGGGGCGTTGACCTCAGCGCGCTCTGGCACACCCTGCGCGGCGGCAATCTCTGGGTGCTGCCGCCCTTTCTCGCCGTGCTGGCCGTCTTCTTCGCGAGCAATGCGCAACGCTGGGCCTGGATGCTGCGGCCGTTCGGGCGCTTCCCGGTGCGCGCACTCATGCCCTCCATGATGATCGGCTTCGCCGCGAACAACGTGCTGCCGCTGCGCGTGGGCGAGCTGATCCGCGCTTATCTGCTGGCCAGGGATGCGGGCCTGTCCCGCAGCGGTGTGCTGATGAATCTTGCCCTGGAGCGCCTGCTGGATCTGATCGGCATCCTCGCGATCTACGCCGCGGCGCTGGCCCTGCTGCCCGAGGCCCCGGCGGGCTTCCGCTTGAGCGCCTGGGTCGCCGCCGCCGCGGTGCTCGGCTTGTCGGCGCTGCTTGCCGCATTCGTGATCATGCCCCAGCGCATCGATGCGATCTGGCAGTGGAGCAGCGCCCGTCTGCCGGCGGCGCTTCGCGAGCGCGGGAGCATCTATCTGGGGCAGTTCGAGCGAGGTCTCTCCGCCATGCGGGCGCCGGCCAGCGCGGCGTTACTCATCGGCTACTCCATCGGCCGCTGGCTGCTGGCCGTGGTGTTAGCCTGGCTGGCGGTCTATGCCTACGCCGGGCCAATCGCCATACCGCTGGCGATGGCCACCATCGGCATCACGGCCTTCGCCGTGGCCCTGCCGAGTGCGCCCGGCTTCGTCGGGCCCATGCAGGCGGCCTTCGTGTTCGCGTTGACGCCCTTCGGCGTCGACCGTGAGGCGGCGCTGGCGGCGAGCCTGCTGTTCCTGCTCGGGCACTGGCTTCCGGTCACGGCGGTGGGCGCGTTGTTCCTGGCGCGCCGGCATCTCTCCTTCCGGGAGCTGGCGGCGCGTGCCGAGGCGGAGCCCGGAGCGCCGGCGGAGCCCGGGGAGCCTGTGGCATGAACGGTGTCGCCGCAGCCCGCCGAAGCGCGACGCCCGCCGACACGGCGCGGCTGTTCGCCATCGCCGTCATGGTGCTGCTCGGGCTGCGGCTCGCGCTCCTGCTGCTGCTCTGGGCGTTGGGCGGTGAGCCGTTGCAGCCGGACTCTCCCCTGTACCTGCAGCTGGCGACCGGTCTGGTGGAGCACGGTTGGTTCTCCTCCAGCCAAGACGTCTATCGGCCGGAGGTGTTCCGCACCCCTGGCTATCCTGCCTTGCTTGCGCTGTTCCAGGGGCTCGGGGTCACGGGCACCTTCTGGCCAGTGCTGGCGCAGGAGGTCCTGTACCTCGCCACGGTCAGCGTCTTCTTCGTCGGTACCCGCGCGCTGCTGGACTTGGGGCTCGCGCGGGCGGTGGCGGTCTTTCTGCTCATCGAGCCCGGCGGCATCGCCTACCCAAAGCTCATCCTGAGCGATACCCTGAACCTCGCGCTCATCGTGCCGGCTATTTTCGCGCTCGGCTGGCACTTGCGGACCGGACGCTGGTCCTGGCTCGTCAGCGCCGGCGTGCTCCTAGGCACCGCCGCCTGGGTGCGGCCGGCGGCCTTCCTGCTGCCAGTGGTCTTTGCGCCGGTGCTGGTCGTCCACGCGCGCTTCCGCCGCATCGGCTTCGCCCGTGCGGGTGTGCTGGTGCTGGTGACGACGCTCGTACTCAGCCCCTGGCTCGCCCGCAACCAGATGCTGTTCGGCACGCCCTACCTGTCCGGTCAGGCCAGCAACATGTTTGTGAACTACCACCTGCCGTACCTCTGGGAAGTCACCCGCGGGCTGCCCTTCCAGGACGGCCAGCGGGAGGCCGCCGCGCTCGCCGAGCAGGCCGTCTCCGCGGCCGAGGCCAAGTCGGGCCAGCCACTGAACACCGTCGAGCAGCTGGACGTGCAGCAGCAGGCCGCACTTGCAGAGCTCCTGCAATACCCGGTCGTGTACGCCCAGCGCTGGGTCATCGGCATGCTCAAGACCCTGCTCGGGCCAGGCCTGCTGGATGCCTATGCCGCCTACGGCCATCAACCGGACCGGGTGCGCTTCTCCGCCATCGACGAGGCATCCTTCGCCCGCAAGGTCCAGATCTTCCTAGCCGGGCAGGACTGGCTGGTGCTGGCGGAGGTGGCGCTGCGGGCAGGGCTGTTGGCGCTCGCGCTGGTGGGCGCCGTGGTGATCCTGCGCTCGGGCAACGCGTTCCTGTGGATCATCATGCTGTTCAGCGCCTACACAGTGTTCATACCCGGCCCCATGGGACTCACGCGGCTGCGCTTCGCGGCGGAGGGGTTTCTGTTCCTGCAGGCTTGGCTCGGGCTGCGCTGTTTGCTTGGGATGCTGGACAGTGTCCGCAATCGGCTCGGCAAGCCGGCGGCGTTGCGCACATGAGCAAGGCAGGCGGCGCGCACTACCTCGTCACCGGCGCCGGCGGCTTCGTCGGCACCGCGCTGTGCCGGCGCCTGCGCGCGGATGGCCATCGGGTGCGCGCGCTGTTGCGGCAGCCCGCGGACGGGCCCTGGGATGAGCGCCTGACTTGCGATCTCGGCACCGACCCGCTTCCGGTTGGGCTCATGGACGGCATCGACGGCGTCTTCCATCTGGCCGGCATCGCCCACGTGCAGGACGTCGCCGGCATCTCGGATGCCGTCTACAAGCAGGTCAACGTGGCCGGTACGGCCGCGCTTCTGGACGCGGCTGTCACCGCCGGCGTGCGCGGCTTCGTCTACTTCAGCAGTATCAAGGCCGCGGCGGAGCCCGGCGAGCGCTGTGTGGATGAGACCTGGGACGCCTGGCCCGCGGACGCCTACGGACGTTCCAAGCGCGAGGCAGAGGCACTGGTGCTGCGTGCCGGACGCGAGCAGGGCCTGCATGTCTGCAACCTCCGGCCCTGTCTTGTGTATGGCCCCGGCGTCAAGGGCAACCTTGCGCGACTCATTGAGGCCGTGGACCGTGGCCGGTTTCCGCCGCTGCCGGAGCTCGGCAACCGGCGCTCCATGGTTGGGCTGGACGATCTGATCGACGCTGCACAGCGCGCAATGCATATGCCCGAAGCGCGCGGGCGCACCTTCATCGTCAGCGATGGCGTACCGTACTCGACCCGCTCACTCTACGTGGACATCGCCGGCGCCCTCGGTCGTCCGGTGCCGGGCTGGACCCTGGCAATCCGGCTGCTGCGCCTCGGCGCGCGGCTGGGCGATGCGATCGGCGCCTTGCTGTCGCGGCCGATGCCGCTCAACAGCGCCGCCTGGCAGCGGCTCGCGGGCTCGGCCTGTTATCGCGCGGATGCCCTGTGTGCGCAGCTGGGCTGGGCTCCGCGGCAGACCTTTGCAGCGGTGTTACCTGAGATCATCGTCGCGCGTCAGGCGGCGTCACCTGACCGGCGCTGATCTCGGCGAACAGTTTGTCATAGACGGCGAGCGTCTCCTCGGCAACTCGGCCGATGCCGAATTCCGCCTCCGCGAGCCGCCGGGACGCACGGCCATAGGCAGCCCGCAGCGCCGCATCCGCCGCAAGCCGCGCCAGTGCCTCGGCCAGGGCCTCGGCATTCCGCGGTGGCACCAGCAGCCCGTTCTCGCCCTCGCGCACCACCTCGCGACAGCCCGGAACATCCGTGGCCACCAGCGGCAGCCCGGCCGCCGCGGCCTCGATCAGGATGGTCGGCAGCCCCTCCCGGTACGACGGCAGGCAGACGATGTGCGCCTGCGCCAGCACCGCCGGCATGTCCGTACGGTGCCCCCACCATTCCACGGCCCCAATGTCGTGCCACCGCTGGAGCTGCGCCTGCGGCACCGCCGCCGGGTTGCTCTGGTCGGGCTTGCCGACAAGCACCATGCGCGGCGCCTCACCACGCTCGCGCAACAGTCCTGCTGCATCCACGAACTCCTGCACACCCTTGTCCCACAGCATGCGGGAGGCCAGGACCACCGTCACGGCACCCGGCGGCGGCGATACGGGCGCGAAGCGCTGCGGGTCCACACCGGCCCCTTTGATCAAGACCGGCTGCATGCCTGAGAGCTGTTTGAGCTGCCGGCCGTCATCCGGGTTTTGCACGATGACGCCAACCCGTCCCCGGGTTAGCAAGATGCGATAGGCGAGCAGCACAAGCGGGCGCAAGAGTCGCGCCTTAAGGCCGTTGGACGTGAACAGATAGCCGAGTCCGGCCAGGGTGGCCACCGTGCCGCGGATGCCGGTGAGGCGCGCGGCAAGCGCGCCGTAGATCACAGGCTTCTGCGCAATGGCGTGCAGCAGATCGGGCTGCTCGGCACGCAGCAGCCGCACCAGCCGGCGCAACGTCGCGAGCTCGGCAACTGGGTTGAGTCGGCTGCGCGCGAGCGCGGTGGGCACGAGCCTGAGCCCGGCGGCGCGGATGCACTTCGCCTGCGCCGTGTCGGTCACCTCAGTCATCACGACTATTTCGTAGCCCGCACGCTGCACGGCCAGCGCCAACGGCAGCCAATGCAGGCAGAAATACCAGTCCACTGCGACCAGGAAGACGACCTTGCGCCCCAGTGCAGTGGGCCTACCATTATGCGGTTGCATGGCTGCTTCAGCAGTGATCGCACGCAACCAGCGAGCGATACAGGTCCGCATAACGTCCTGCGACCGCGGTGAGATCGTATTCCGCGCCGACCCGCGCGCGGGCGCTTGCGCCCAGCTCGCGCCGTTGCTCAGGCGTCAGCGCCAAGAGGTCGCGCAGGGCCGCTGCCAGCGCCACCGGCTCGCGCGGCGGCACGACGCGGCCGGTGGCACCGACCATCACGGCGGAATCGCCAACATCGGTGACGACACAGGGCACGCCGCTTGCCATCGCCTCGCCGATGACGAGCGGAAAGGCCTCGCCGTAGGCGGCAGCACTCACTGCGACATCGAGCGCGGCCATCAATCGCGGCACGTCCGCGCGCTCGCCGAGCAGGTGGAAGCGCTCCGCGAAGCCGGTGCCTGCGACGAGATCGGAAAGCGCGGCATTGGCTTCGTCCACCGCGGTGCCGACCAGCAAGAAGTGGATGGCTGGATGCTGGCGGGCGACGTGGGCTGCCGCGCCGATGAAGCTCGCATGGTCCTTTTGCGGATCCCATCGCGCCACCAGGCCCACCAGTACCGTGGCTGCCGCCAGCCCGAGCTCGGCGCGGACTGCAGCATGATCTGCGGCACTCGGCCGGAACGCGCCCAGGTCGAAGCCGTTGGGAATCACGATCACGCGCTCGGCGTCGTAGCCGAGCGCGGTGTGTACCCCGCGCGCGACTTCGGAACAGGACAGAATGCAGTGCGGGAGGCGCCGGGACAGGCGTGCGCAGGCGGCGACGACGGCCCGCGTGCTCCAGGGCGTGCGGACAGGATCGAGCGTGCTGTTGTGCAGGCCCCAAACCACCGTCGCGGAGGTCGTGAGCCGTGCCGCGACCCCGCCCAACAGATCGGCGTGGTACATCCAGGTCTGCACGACATCCGGGCGAAACCGCCGCAGCTCCCGCGCCAGTCGCGCCAGCGCCCGGGGCTGCGGCAGCCGGTTGGACATGCCGAGGCTCAGGACGGGCACGTCGAGGCCCGCAATGCGCTCGCCCATGGGCCCCGGTGGCGACAGCGACAGGACCATGGGGTCGAAGTCTCCCCGAGGCAGCATCGACAGCAGCCGAAACAGCATCGTCTCGGCACCGCCGACGCCGAGCCCGGTGATGACGTGCGCGACCCTCACGCCGCCGCGTCCGGCTCGGCGGCGAGGCCAAGGGCGGCGAGATACCGCCTGGTCACCGGCGCAATGCGATACTGTGCCGCCCGCTCCCGCAAGGTCGCCGCCGGCAGCGGGGCGTCCAGGGTCTGTTCAATGGCAGCCGCCAGCGCCTGCGCATCGCCCACCGGCACCAGCGGGCCGAAGCGGCCCTCGTCGAGGATCTCACGCGGGCCGGAGGGACAGTCCGTGCTCACCACCGGCGTGCCACAGGCCATGGCCTGAATCAGCACGCCGGGCAGGCCTTCCCAGGCGGACGACAGCACGAACAGGCGCGCCCGTGCCATCCAACGGAACGGGTTGTCGTCGAAGCCTGGCAGCGCCACTCGCTCGGCGAGCCCAAGGCCATCAACCTCCGCTGTCAGCGCGCCGCGGTCCGGCCCCTCGCCTAAGATCACGAGCCGCAGGTCGCGTCGCGGCACCAACCGCGCAAAGGCCCGGAGCAGAGTCGGGAAGTCCTTCTGTCGAGTCAGCCGGCCCGCCGCGAGCAGCACCGGCGGTGCCTCCGGTGCAAACCAGGGATACGCCAGCGGCGCCGGGGCCAAGGTCTCCAACTGCTCGCCGACAACCGGGTTCGGGATCACTGTGATGCGGGCGTCATCGAGCCCGAGACACTGCACCAGATCGTCGGCAACGCCTTGCGAGACAGCGATGACATCGTCCGCCTGCGAATAGAACCAACGCGCGAGCCGCGGCAGCAGGCGCCCGCGCAAGTGAGGCTCGTTCGCTGCGGCCATGGAGAGCTGGCTGCGCACGCTGACGGCGAGCCGCATGCGCGCATCGGCGCCGGCCAGGACCCGCGCCCAGATGGCCACCAGATTAGCGTGATCCATGGCGGCCAGCAGCACGCGCGGGCGCTCGCGGCGCAGCCAAGCCGCGAGCTTGGGTAGCGCGAGCGATACGCGACGTGCCTTCAGGTCCACGAGCCGGCAGCCCTTGGGCACCTCCGGCACGTAAGGCCCGCGCGCATCCGCGCAGACCAGCGCCACCGCGAGCCCCTCCGCGAGCGCCCCCGCGGCTAGGTTCAGCATCATGCGCTCGGCGCCGCCGCCGGCGAGCGACGGAAGAAAGATCGCAAGCGTCGGCGGTGGCATGGGGCGGCGGCGGACGAACAATAGCGCGACGGACAAGACCGCAAAGTCAGATCAGAATCGGCGAGCGAGCATAGCATTGATGCGCCGCGAAGATGCGCTGGCAGGGTGCGGTGGAGCGCAAGCCGTTCAATGCACCTGTGCCAGCGCACGCACTCAGGTTACGAATCCGCCGCAAGCAATCATCTGGGACCAACCAACTGGTGCTTGCTAGTAATGCGAAACGTTCTCATCTGCAGCGACCATGACGGCTCCGGAGCCCTTCAGCTACCTGTATACGTCGCTGCGTCAGCTCAGCGACTCCCGACAGGCGGTAACCGTTTAGCCCCCCCCCGCGCTTGAAGCCTGCGGGGTCATGCCGTCAGCCGGCAGGCAGAGGCAGCGGGGGAGCGGGGGAGCGGGCAGGTTGCGGCGTCGTTGGCGCACGACATCGGCTAGGTAGGTCCAGGGTGAGGCGCGGCGCTTGCGACAGGTCTCGATGACGCTGACGAGCAGCGCGAAGGCGCGGGTGGCATGCACCTGCTCGGCATCGATCAGCAACACCTGCGTGCGACTGTGCCCCGGCGCACCCTTGCGCCGTCCGGGCTTGTCGCCGCTTGGTCGGTCGCCTCTACGCCCGCGCGACGCCACCGCGGGCGCCGGTTGTTCGCCCTGTTGGGCCGCTGCGTCGCCCGACGCCGAGCCGCTGTCGCCATGATCCTCGTTCCCGTCTTCGACCCTTTCCCAAGGCGCGCGCAAGCTCGGCGGTCGCGAACTGTTCGAGGGTTTCTGCGCCAAGCGTTCCCGCGCGACCTTCAAGTCCGCCAGCGCCTTCGCCAGCAACGCACGCGCCTGCTCCGGGGACAGTCCCTCAAGATAGGCGTCGTCGAGTTGGAGAAGATCGTGGTCGCTCAGATGCATGCCGCTGCCGCAGGGTGCCGCCTTGTCGGCGAGATCTGGAGCAATCTTGCCACACAACATGAGCTTTCATCTCCACTTCCATGATTTTAAGACGTCCTTAGGGTCGGGCGCAGAGAGAGAGGGGGGCTAAACGGTTACGACAGGCGAGGCCCCTGGGCGGCCGCAAATCGGGACAGCGCGAATGTCTCACCGCGACGCGCGCTTGCCCATCGGCTCTCACCTTTTGTAGTGTGGGAGCTTGCCAACTCTGTACGCGCATCTGCGCGCCCTCATGTCAGTGCTGTTGAAAAAGGCGTCGCCGGAGGCGCGGGATGCGGACCTCGATCTGCTCGTTGTCATCCCGCACTTGGGTGCCGGCGGGGCTCAAAGAGTGGCAAGCCTGCTCGTGCGGCACTGGCAGTCGAAAGGCGTGCGCATCGGTATCGCAACGCTATTTCCGGAAGACGATGCCCATGCACTGCCGGCTGGCGTGCGTCGTTTCGATCTCGCCGCGGACCCCGCGCGCGGGGCGCAGGGCGTGCTCGCGGGCATATATCATCGACTGGAGCAGTCGCTCAGCGAACCTAACAGGGCGTTGCCCGGCGTCATTGCCTCGCCGATGCTCGCCGCGATGCGCTTGGTGCGGCGTCTACGGGCCCTGCTGTTGAACCGCTTCGCCAACGAGCGGCGGGTCCGGAGGTCCGCCCGAGTCATGAGTCTGCGGCAACTGTTCCAATCCCTGCGCCCACGGGCGATCATCAGCTTCCTCGGCGCCACGAACATTCAAACGCTGCTCGGCGCCGAAGGCCTCGACACCAAGGTGGTGATATCCGAGCGTAACGACCCGGCGATTCAGCAGCTCGAACCGCCTTGGCAATCTCTGCGTCCGCGCGTCTACCCGCGTGCCGACCTGGTAACGGCAAACAGCACCGGGGCGTTGCACACTATGGCTGCCTATGTGCCGCAGGAGCGTCTGGCAAAGGTGCTGAACCCGCTGGTGATTCCGCCACACGACCTCGACAAGCCGATGCACGCCCAACGTATCGTGACCATCGCGAGGTTAGTCCATCAGAAGGGCGTGGACGTACTGATCGACGCCTTTGCTCGCGTCGCCGGCGAGTATCCGGACTGGGGGCTAGACATCATCGGCGACGGGCCGCTGCGCGAGGTGCTCGAGCAGCGCGCGCAGACGCTGGGGGTCTCGCGGCAGGTGCGCTTTTTGGGGCACCGGCTAGAGCCCTTCGACCTCCTCTACGCAGCCAGTGTCTTCGCCTTGCCATCGCGCTTCGAGGGGATGCCAAATGCTATGTTGGAGGCCATGGCCTGTGGGCTCGCTGTGCTCGCTAGCGACGCGTCGCCCGGTCCGCTGGAGTTCATCCGCGACGGTGAGACCGGGCTTGTGTTTGCCTCGGATAACGTGGATGCACTGGCCGATGCGCTGCGGCGGGTGTTATCGGACGCAGGCCTGCGCAGGCAACTCGCCGCTGCCGCGCGCGCGGCCGTAGAGCCCTTGGGTCTGGAATCCGTCGCGGCACAATGGGAAAGCCTATTCGCCGCGCTCAGCGTGCCATTGGTCGAGGCCGATGACCACACCGCTTCCACGCCCTCGCGGGCGGAGGGCTGAGATGCTTTGAAAAAACCCACAACGCCAGACCGCTGGGCTTCGAGGGTAGAACGCCCCCATCGAATTTGGCGACCGACAGACTACCTAGCGATTAGCAAAGAGGGGCAAGGCGAGTTGTTCGAACCTGACGCCGAGCTGCCGGCGGCGCCGTCACCAAGCGCTGCGGCGAGTGCGCCGGGGGTCGCCCGGGTGCTTCGGCCGAACCGCACATAGCTGGAGTTGCGGCCGTGTGATCTTGAGTCGCTGCTGGCCAAGGGGCATCGGGCGCGGCTGGTCTGGGCCTGGGTCGAGCGCTGCGACCTGAGCGCCATCTATGCCGGCATCCGCGCCGTGCGGGGCGGCAGCGGGCGCAGCGCCATCACGCCGGAGATCCTGTTCGCCCTATGGCTGTATGCCACCTTGGAAGGCATCGGCAGTGCGCGGGCGATCACCCGCCTGGCGCTGGAGCACGATGCCTACCGCTGGATCTGCGGTGGAGTCTCGGTCAACTGCAACACCCTCTCGGACTTCCACAGCGCCCACGGCGAGGTGCTCGACGCGCTGCTGACCGACAGTATTGCCGTGCTGATGGCCGACGGGGTTGTGCGCCTCAAGCAAGTGGCGCAAGACGGCGCACGCGTGCGCGCCAGCGCCGGGGCGACCTCCTTTCGCCGCGGTGCGACGCTGACGCAATGCTTGGAGGCGGCGCGCACGCAAGTCGAGCGCCTCAAGGAACAGGTCGATGCCGACCCGGCTGCGCCCAGTCGCCGCCAGCAAGCGGCCCGCGAGCGCGCCGCCCGCGAGCGCCCGGAGCGTACGCTTGAGCGACTGCCTGAAGTCGGCCGAGATGAAGGCCGAGCAAGGCAAGCCGCGCGAGTGCGCGCGTGTCTCGACCACCGACGCCGAGGCCACCGTCATGAAGATGGCCGACGCCGGCTACCGTCCCGCCTATAACGCCCAGTTCGCCACCGACACCGAGAGCCAAGTCATCGTCGGCGTCGAAGCGGCCACCGCCGGCAGCGACATGGGCCAACTGATGCCCGTGCTTGAGCAGGTTGGCGAGCGCTGCGGACAAGACCCGGACGCCTGGCTGGTCGATGGCGGCTATCCCGCCCACGAGCAGATCGAGCAGGCGGCCGAGCGCACCGACGTCTACGCACCGGTGCCCAAGCCCAAGGACCCCGCCACCGACCCCCATGCGCGCAACGACGGCTACGGCGGCGCCATCGCCTGCTCGGCGACAGCGGAAAACCGTGCGGTGAGCTTGCGGCAGTCCCATGAGGCATCAAAACCGCGTCCCGCGGTTGACGGCGAGCGCAACAGCGCAACGCCACCGCTGCGCCCCCACAAAATTGCGGTCATCCCGCGCACCGATCAACACAGGCGCAGCGCTCGACACCTTCGCGCGGTCTTGCTCGCTTTGGCGGAGCAAAAACCGAGCTGTTCACAAACTCCGAGGCGTTGTGGGACACTGCCCTCGTGATCTCACCGACAGATCGTTCTGGCTGCAACGGTTTCGCGTTGCGCGGTCTGCTGCTTCCTGGGACTGTACATGTCAATCAAGTCGATGCTCTCGGAGCTCGTCGGCTCTGCCGGCCGGCTACTCAATGCCATTGGTGCCGCTGGCAGTGGCGTGCGTCTCCGACCAGGTGATACCGTCATCGAGCGGTTCGCGCGCGATCCGGACCTGGCCCTGCGCGCCTACTGGCTGTTCAACCGAGGGTGCGATGACGCCGACGCCAACTACGCCCCGCGCATGATCCACCGCGCCGTTGAACTAGGGTTGATCTCCGCACCGCGTCGCATCCGCTCCAAGATTACGGCCAAGGATGTCTTACATCTGGGTTGCCCGGCGGGTCTACAGGCCGTCGGGTTCGTGCTCGTGGGCGCCGAGAGCTACACCGCGGTTGGTGACGGGCTGGATGCGGTCGCGCCGGCCTGTGGTGAGGGCGTCGAGCCCTGCGAACTCGACAACGCGGCCGTCGCCGCGGCCATGCCGCGTGTGCGTCTGTTGCCGGACGGACCCTCGGCCCTGGGGCTGCAGGAAACCTTCGATCTCGTCGTCGTAGACACCCATGCGGCCCCGGGCCCCGTGGTCCGATCCCAGCTTGATCGTGCCCTGCGGCACCTGCGCCCCGGAGGCGTGGTCGTGATCCAGCATCGCAACGCCTACGCCCCCCGGCGCAAGCAGGGACGGGCCAGCTGGGAGCATGTGGCGGGCCTCCTCGAGGCCGATCCGGCGACCCGGCCGCTCAGGCTGCGGGAGCTGGAGCTGGAGATTCGCAAGCGCTTCGAGCTGCGCGACTGGAAGCCGACGCCGTCGAAGGAAGGTCAGAAGGCGGGGCCACCGGACGAGCTGCGCGCGCGCTTTCCACAGCTTGAGGGCGCGGATCTGTTGAGCGCTGAGGTGCGCTGCAACGCGCGCGCCTTCAAGGAAGGCGAGGACGCCGTGTTCCCCGGTGGTTTCGCCGATAAACCAGAGGTGGCTGTCGAGGCGTATTGGGCGCTCAACCAGGACATGCCTGATGCGGCCCGCAACTTTGCGCCGGACCTGATCCGGCGCGCGGTCGAGTTCAACTACCTGAGCTGGCCGAAGAAGATTCGTGCTGACATCGTTGGCAAGGATGTCGCCGATGTGGGTTGCGGCACCGGCCTCCATGCTATCGGTTTCGCCGTCGTCGGTGTCAAGAGCTACACCGGCGTGGACCCGCGGGTCGATCTCGACAGCGATCAGGCGCGTAACCTGCGCAAGAGCGCTTGGGAGGGCTTCGGTTGGACCGGGCGCCAGATCATGGAGGCGATGCCGCGTATCCGGCTGTTCAAGGGCGGCGTGGAGGAGCTGCCTCCCGACGAGCAGTTCGACGTCGTCGTGCTGCACAACGTGACCGAGCACCTGCATGATCTCGAGGGAATCTTCGCCGCCGTTGCCGAGCGGCTGCGCGAGGATGGCAAGCTGCTGTTCAACCACCACAACTTCTATTGCTGGAACGGTCACCACCTCGCGCCGAAGACGGTTGATCGCATCGACCCGGATGATCCCGAGCAGAAGCTCTATATGGACTGGGCGCATCTGGACTTCGATCCGCCCGAGGATCACTACATCGCCCGTGGCCTCAACCGCATACGACTGCACGAGCTGCGCGACCTCACCTGGCGCTACTTCGACATCGTCGAGTGGACCGCGCTCGAATCCAAGGAGTCGCAGGGCAAGGGGCGGCTGACGCCCGAGATTCGTGCGCGTCATCCGCAGTATCGCGAGGAAGAGTTTCTGGTCCAGAACGTTCTCTGCCGTGCCGTGCGCAAGGGGCGTGGCAGTGAACATCCGCGGGAGTTGAAGTCGCGCTACCGCGATCTCGCGCGGGATTCCACGTTCCTGGAACTCTATGATCGTTGCAAGCCGTACAGCATGACGACCATGGAGCGGCTCTATGGCGTCTATCGGGCCGTGCAGTACCTGGTCGAGCAAGATATTCCTGGGGACATCGTTGAGTGTGGGGTCTGGCGCGGTGGCAGCAGCATGATGGCGGCCTTGACCCTGCGCCATTTCGGCGACCGCCAGGAGCGAAGGATCTATCTCTACGACACCTACACTGGCATGAGCGAACCGACCGACGAGGACTTCAAGTTCGGCGAACCAAAGGCGCGCGAAAAGTGGGAGCGCACCCGCAACGAGGAGGGCAGCGACTGGAACCTCGCTACCATCGACGAGGTACGTCTTAATATGAAGTCGACCTTGCTCGACCCCGAGCGGCTGGTGCTCGTGAAGGGCAAGGTCGAGGACACGGTTCCCGCGACCTTGCCCGGCGAGATCGCGATGCTGCGTCTGGACACCGACTTCTACGCCTCGACGAAGCACGAGCTGGAGCATCTCTATCCGCTGCTGCGCACCAATGGCGTGCTCATCGTCGACGACTATGGCACCTGGTCCGGCTCCAAGCAGGCCGTGGACGAGTACTTCGCAGAGCATGGTGGCCTGCCACTGCTGAACCGGCTGGATTCCGGTGGCCGCATCTGCGTCAAGACCGGAGCCTGATCGGGCGCAACCGAGTCGAGTCCCATCGAACCGCAGCCCAGGCGGAGTGACCATGCCGACCACAGGCACCAAAACACAAGACATCTCGCCCAGCAGTGGCGACGACTCGCACCGCCTCGACCTGATGCTGGTTCTGCCGCACTTGGGGCCGGGCGGTGCCCAGCGCGTTGCGTCACTGCTCGCGAATCATTGGCACGACCTGGGCGTGCGCCTAGCCCTGATCACGCTGTTCGATAAGCCGGATGCGAATCATTGCCATGCCGACATTGTCCGCGAGTGCATCTCGACCCTGGTCGCGCAAGAGCAGAGTCGCTGTTCGCCAGAGTCCCTAGAGTTCCCAGCGGCTATGCTCAACGCGCGGTCCGACGAGGCCGCTATGTCTGCAGTTTCGACATCGGTCGAGGCTCCCTCAGACTCATCGGGGTCAGCGGGGTCTTTCGTGGCCCCGCAGGCGACGCTCGCATCGCCGGGGTCGGTAGGTGCGGCTTCGGCTTCGCGACCTTCGCCACCATCACTGGGCTCGGCGGGGTCGAGCGCCG
>PR_CR_10_Liq_1_inCRDRAFT_1000805_pt1 | contig 18883 bp, 14 predicted proteins | sample PRCRCaboRojoPR_3_FD_10241 | JGI IMG/M metagenome (IMG submission 10241)
GGTCTTCATCCTGGGCCGCTTCGGGATCGAGACGACATCGCTCGCGGCGCTGATCGGTGCCTCCGCGCTGGCCATCGGCCTTGCCCTGCAGGGCACGCTCGCCAACCTTGCCGCGGGTGTCATGCTGATCGGGTTCCGCCCCTTCAAGGTGGGCGACTACATCACCGGCGGCGGTCATTCCGGGACGGTCGATTCCATCACGCTCTTCAACACCGAGCTGACGACCCCGGACAACGTGCAGATCATCGTTCCCAACGGCGACCTGTGGTCGTCTGCGATCATCAATTATTCCTACCACGACACGCGGCGATGCGATTTCGTCTTCGGGGTGTCCTATGACAGCGACCTCAAGGCGGCCGAGACGGCGATCCGCGCCTGCATCGATGCCGACGACCGCGCCAAGGTCGATCCCGAGCCCTTCGTCAAGGTCAGCAATCTCGGCGACAGTTCGGTCGATTTCACGGTACGCGTCTGGTGCGACGCCGCGGATTACTGGGGGCTCAAGTTCGACCTGACCCGCGCGGTCAAGGAAGCCTTCGACGAGAACGGCATCGACATTCCCTTCCCGACGCGGCTGGAAATCCAGAAGACCGCCTGAGCGGCAGAGGCCGGGGATCACCCCGGCCGAACGCCCCTTAGAGCGCCTCGAGCAGCGTCTCGCCGGCGGACATCTCGCAGGTGCCGGGCGACTCTTCCTTGTTCAGGATCGCCACCTTGCCGTCGTCGACAAGCATCGCGTAGCGCTGCGACCGCCGGAGCAGCCCGGCCGGGGGCGCGTCGAAGGCCATGCCGATCGCCTGCGTGAAGGCGCCTTCGGCATCCGCGAGCATGGTCAGCCCCGCCTCGTCCGCCCCGGTGGACCGCGCCCAGGCTTCCATCACGAAGGGGTCGTTGACGGAGACGCAGATGATCTCGTCCACGCCTTTTTCCCGGAAAGCGTCGCGGGTGCGGATGAAGCTTGGCACATGGGCCGAGTGGCAGGTCGGCGTGAACGCGCCCGGCACCGCGAAAATGGCCACCTTGCGCCCCGCGAGCCGTTCCTGCAGCGAGACCGGTTCGGGCCCTTCGGCGCCCATCTGCAAGAGCGTCGCGCCCGGCAGCGTGTCTCCGACTGAAATGCTCATATGTCCCCCTCCTATCGTGGATTGAATTCTTTGCGAGGAGTCATATAGGCTCCGCGCGTTCGGCGGCCAGAGCGGGATCAGGGAGCATTGGTATGGCGCATCATGTCATCGTAGGGGCCGGCCAGGCCGGGGCATCCCTGGCGGCGAAACTGCGGGCCGAGGGCTTTGCCGGAGACATCACCCTGATCGGGTCCGAAGACGCGCTGCCCTATCAGCGCCCGCCGCTGTCGAAACAGTATCTCCTGGGCGAGATGGACGCCGAGCGGCTGCATCTGCGCCCGCGATCCTTCTATGACGAGCAGGGGATCGCGCTTCGGCTCGGGCGGCCGGTGACGCGGATCGACCGGCAGGCGCGGCGCGTGACCGTCGGGGACGCGGCCCTGCCCTACGACCAGCTTGCGCTGACCACCGGATCGACGCCGCGCCACCTGCCGGCGGCGGTCGGGGGCGACCTGCACGGGGTCTACGTGGTGCGGACGCTGGCCGATGTCGACGCGATGGCCCCCGAATTCACGGAAGGCCGGCGGGTGCTGATCGTGGGCGGCGGCTATATCGGGCTCGAGGCGGCCGCCGTGGCGTCGAAACGCGGGCTCCAGGTCACGCTGGTCGAGATGGCCGACCGCATCCTGCAACGCGTTGCGGCGCCCGAGACCTCCGATTATTTCCGCGCGCTCCACCGGGCCCACGGGGTCGACATCCGCGAGGGCGTCGGCCTCGCGCGGCTTACGGGCGACGACGCGGTCACCGGCGCGGAACTGGCGGATGGCAGCACGCTGGAGGTGGATTTCGTCGTCGTGGGCGTCGGCATCGTGCCCGCGACCGAGATCGCGGAAGTCGCGGGGCTCGAGATCGAGAACGGCATCAAGGTCGATGCCACGGGCCGCACGTCGGATCCGACGATCTGGGCGGCCGGCGACTGCGCGTCCTTTCCCTATCGCGGCGGGCGCATCCGGCTCGAGAGCGTGCAGAACGCCATCGACCAGGCCGAACTGGTCGCGCGGAACATGATGGGCGCCGGCATGGCCTATGATCCGGTGCCCTGGTTCTGGTCCGACCAGTATGACGTGAAGCTTCAGATCGCCGGTCTGAACGGCGGCTACGACACGATCGTGGCGCGGCAGGGCGACAGCGGCGCCGCCAGCTTCTGGTATTTCCGCGGCGCGCAGTTCCTCGCGGTGGACGCCATGAACGACCCGCGCGCCTACATGATCGGCAAGCGCCTGCTCGAGGCCGGCAAATCGCCGGACCGGGCTGTGATCTCCGATCCCGCGAGCGACCTGAAGGCACTTCTGAAATAGGCGTGGCGATGCGGATCATCTCTGGCAGGCATCGCGGGCTGACGCTGGCATCCGTGGGCAAGGGCGACGCGGCGGCGCATCTGCGCCCGACGACCGACCGGGTGCGCGAGAGCATCTTCAACNTGCTGCTCAATGGCGGCTACGGCGACCCGGTGACCGGGGCGCGGGTGCTCGATCTCTTCGCGGGAACCGGCGCGCTCGGGCTCGAGGCGCTTTCGCGCGGGGCGGCGCATGTAACCTTCGTCGATGACGGCGCGACGGCCCGCGCGCTCATCCGCGAGAATATCGCGCGCTGCCAGGCGCAGGGGGTGACGAAGCTCTGGCGGCGGGACGCGACCCGGCTCGGCGAGAACCGCGGGCCGCGGTTCGACCTCGTTTTCCTCGATCCGCCCTATGGCAAGGGTCTCGGCGAAGGCGCGCTGTCGTCGGCCCGGACGGGCGGCTGGATCGCGCCGGGCGCGGTCGTCGTCTGGGAGGACAGCGCGGCGCCGGACGTGCCGGAGGGATTCGAGATCCTCGATCAGCGCCGCTATGGCGACACCGTGGTGAGTCTTCTCGCATTCGAGGGATAAAGCCCGCGACATGTTGTGGCCTGATCCGCGGGAACCGCGATTTATGGCGGGCTGCGCCTTGTTAACGAGGCGTTGATGTGAAAGATTCTACGCACATCGAGCAGCAAGAAAAGAATGGCGCGACAGATGCCTGACCCGCGGGAGATGCTCTCCTCCGTTTTCGGATTTTCCGACTTCCGACCCGGCCAGGCCGAGATCGTCGCGGCGGTCACGCAGGGCCGCGACACGCTGGCCATCATGCCCACCGGCGGGGGCAAGTCGCTCTGTTACCAGTTGCCGGCGCTTTGCCGGGGCGGCGTGACGGTGGTGATCTCGCCGCTCATCGCGCTGATGCGCGACCAGGTCCGCGCGCTGCGCGAGGCCGGCGTGGCGGCCGGTGCGCTCACCTCCGGCAATACCGAGGAAGAAACCGAGGCGGTGCATGCCGCGCTCGAGGCGGGCGAGCTCAAACTGCTCTACATGGCGCCGGAGCGGCTTGCCGGCAGCGGCATGGCCGGGCTCCTGCGCCGGATCGGCACGGGGCTTATCGCCGTGGACGAGGCGCATTGCGTCAGCCAGTGGGGACATGACTTCCGGCCGGACTACCTGCGGATCGGGGCGCTGCGCGCCGCGCTCGACGTGCCGCTCGCGGCCTTCACCGCGACGGCCGATGCCGAGACCCGCGAGGAAATCGTCGCCCGGCTGTTCGGCGACCGGGTGCCCGAGGTTTTCCTGCGCGGCTTCGACCGGCCGAACCTGCACCTGGCCTTCCAGGCCAAGGACAGGCCCCGCCAGCAGGTTCTCGACTTCGCGGCGGCGCGCCGGGGGCAGTCGGGGATCGTCTATTGCGGCACCCGCGCCCGGACCGAGAGCCTGTCGCAGGCCCTGGCGGAAGCCGGGCACGCGGCGGTGCATTACCATGGCGGGATGGACCCGGCCGACCGCCGCACGGTCGAGACACGCTTCACCGTCGAGGACGGCCTGATCGTCGTGGCCACGGTCGCCTTCGGCATGGGGGTCGACAAACCCGACATCCGCTGGGTCGCCCATGCCGACCTGCCCAAGTCGATCGAGGCCTATTACCAGGAGATCGGGCGCGCCGGCCGCGACGGCGCGCCGGCGGAAACCCTGACGCTCTACGGTCCCGACGACATTCGCCTGCGCCGGTCCCAGATCGACGAGGGGCTCGCCCCGGCCGAGCGCAAGGCCGCCGACCACGCGCGCCTCAATGCCCTGCTCGGGCTGGCCGAGGCGTTGGGCTGTCGCCGGGTCAAGCTGCTCGGCTATTTCGGCGAGGCGGCCGACCCCTGCGGCAACTGCGACCTGTGCCTGACCCCGCCCGAGATCTTCGACGGCACCGAGTCGGTGCGGAAGGCGCTGTCGGCGATCCTGCGGACCGGCGAGAGTTTCGGTGCGGGCCATCTCATCGACATCCTGACCGGCAACGCCACCGACAAGCTGCGCGCCCGCGGCCATGACGCGCTGCCCACCTTCGGTGTCGGGCGCGAGCACGACCGCCGCGGCTGGCAGGCGGTGTTTCGCCAGATGATGGGCCACGACCTGGTGCGCCCCGACCCCGAGCGCCACGGCGCGCTGCGCATGACCGAGAGCGCACGGCCCGTGCTGCGCGGCGAGGAGCGCATCGATCTTCGACGCGATTCGATCGCGCGCGCCGCGCGGCGCCCGGCGGCCAAGGCGCTCGTCTCGGAGGAGGACGCGCCGCTGCTCTCGGCGCTCAAGGCCAAGCGCCGCGCCCTGGCCGAGGCGCAGCGCGTGCCGGCCTACGTGATCTTCACGGACCGCACGCTGATCGAGATGGCCGAGCGGCGCCCGGCAAGCCTGGACGACATGGCCGGGATCAGTGGCGTGGGGGCCAAGAAGCTGGAAACCTACGGCGCGGCTTTCCTCGAAATCATCACGGGCGCGGCCACCGAAGAGATGCATCCGGCACGCCGGCGGCTTGCCGGGCGTGCCGGGGGCGCGGTTTACGACCGGCTGCTCGAGGCGCAGGCGGACCTGGCGCGCGGCGCGGACGGCACGGCGAAGCCGATGAGCTGCCCGGCCGCGCTGATTGCGAAGCTGGCCGAGCACCGCCCCCGGGACATGGGGGCGCTCACCCGGCTGTTGGGGGAACGGCGCGCGGAACGCTTCGGCCCGGCCTTCCTGGAGATCCTGGCAGAGGCCTGACCGGTCCGGTGCCGCTGGACAGCGCCGCCCCTGCCGCTATGTTTCCGGCTGATCCGAACGAGAGGGGGAACGCGATGCTGGTGGTTCTGTCGCCCGCCAAGAAGCTCGACTGGGAAGAGGCGCCGTTCGGCGGTTCCATGACGATGCCGCATTTCGCGGCCGAGGCGGCCGAGCTTGCCGAGACCGCCCGCGAACTGGAGCCGGCCGACCTGAAACGGCTGATGAAGATCTCCGACAAGCTGGCGCAGCTGAACCACGACCGCTTCCAGGCCTTTTCGCTCACGCCCGACCCCGAGGATGTCCGTCCCGCGGTCTTCGCCTTCGCCGGCGATACCTACCAGGGTCTCGAGGCGCGCACGCTCTCGCCCGAGGATGTCCAGTGGGCACAGGATCACCTGCGGATTCTTTCGGGCCTCTACGGGGTGCTGCGCCCGCTCGACGGGATGCAGCCCTACCGGCTTGAAATGGGCAGCCGGCTGGAGACCGACCGCGGCAGGACCCTCTACGCGTGGTGGGGCGACGCCATTGCCGAGCGGCTCAACGCCGAGGCGGCGGCGGCCGGGACGGACATGCTGGTGAACTGCGCCTCGGTGGAATATTTCGGCGCGGTCTCCGAGGCGCTGGATTTGCGGGTGATCACGCCGGTCTTCCTCGAGGAACGCGACGGCAAGCGCGAGACGGTCAGTTTCTATGCCAAGCGCGCCCGCGGCGCGATGGCGCGCTACGTGGTACAGAACCGGGTGACGACCGCCGCGGGCCTCGAAGGGTTCGACCTCGGCGGCTACCGCTTCGACCCGGACCAGTCCGCGGCCGACCGCCCGGTCTTCGTGCGGCCCTGGCCCAAGGGCTGATCGACGGCCGCAGACTCGCGCCGCTGGCGCGGCACGCCTTTTGCGTTGCGCGCGCGCCGGGCGCGCGCGGGGCCTCCGGCGGGGATATTTCCGCCACTTGGAGGAGACGCGGTCAGCCGAAATCGCCGTGGCAGAACCATCCGCCCGAAACGAGCCCGCCATGCGCGCGGAACAGCCAGAGCCGCGCGCCCTCCTCGGTGTCGACCTGCCAGTAGTCGCGCGGCCCGCTGCGCCAGGCCGGATCGTCGAGCCACCATTCCGGCGTGATCCGCGCGGGGCCCGTCGCGGCGGCCACCCGGAACGCGCGGCGGCGCCAGCGGAAGGCGGCGGGCGGCTGGCCCGGCGCGGCGGCGGTGACCGGTTCGGGAGGGAAGAGCGTCAGCGGCCGTGGCGCCGGCGGTTCGGGCCAGCCGCCCGCGGCCGGATCGGCCCAGGCGGCGGCGACCCGATGGGCGGTCTTTTCCGGGATATGGCTGTCCGCGGGGTGGCGGTAGGTGATCGCGTCGAGCCCGATCCGGGTGCCGAGACGCGCGATCAGGTCGTCGAGCCCGGGGCCGGCCGCCTGGCGCGCCCGCGCGGCCGCGCCGGCATCGGCATGGCCGGCCTGCTGCCGCTCGGCCAGCGGTTCGGTCAGCGGCGCGGCGAGGCGGAGCGCATCGATCCCGAAGCCGGCCTCGGCCGCGTCGAGCTTCAGCGCGAGAAGTGGGCGGATGCGGTCGGGGTCGCGGGTGGGACGGGCAAGCCCCACCTCCAGCGCCTGGCGGCTGTGGTCGCTGCGCAGAAGCTCCAGCCGGACGCGCCGCGCGCCGCGGCCGGCCGTGGCGAGTTTCGCGGCGAGCGGCGGCAGCAAACGGTCGATCCCGGCCAGGATGTCCTCCGTCCGTCCGATCGGTTCGGGCAGGGTCAGCCGCACGGCGAAGCGGATGTCGGGCGGCGCGGGCGAGAGCGGCTCCGGCACCAGCCCGAAGGCCTGGTCGAGCCGGCGCGTGAGCTCGGCGCCGAACCGCCGCGCCAGCGTGGCGCGCGGCATGCCCGAGAGGTCGCCGATACGGCGCAACCCCAGCCGTGCGAGCGTGTCCACCGTTTCCGGGGCGAGCCGGAGCGCGGCCACCGGCAGCGGCGCCAGCGCGCTGCGGGTGTGATCGGGGGGCGCGACACGCTCTGCCGTGCCGGTGACCGACGCGCGGGGGGCGGGGCCGCCGCGGGTCCAGTGCCGCCGTGCCGCGCGCGAACGGGTGGCGCGGGCCTCCTGGTCGATCATGTCGCCGCTGCGGTGGGATGCGGCCCCCTGGCCGGCATGGCGTGCCAGGGCCCAGGCGGCGCCCGGCGTGTCGGCGAGACCCGCGCGGAGCGTCAGGCCGAAGCCGGTGCAGTCCTCCTCGGCCCGGGCCAGCAGCGCGCCTTCGCCGCCGAAGAGATGCGCGCAGCCGGTGATATCCAGCATCAGCCCGTCGGGCAGGTCCTCGGCCACCCAGGGAGAGAAGCGCCCGGCCCAGCGGCGGAGGGCGCCGAGAAACGCGCGTTCGGCGGCCGGGTCGGCGGGCCGGCTGGCCAGATCCGGGCAGAGCGCCAGCGCATCGCGCAGCGCCTGTCCGGGCCGGAGCCCCGCGGCAGCGGCGGCGGGCGAGAGACTTTCCAGGCGCTGGGCATTGGCGATCTCGGCCACGGTGGCGAAGGCGCGGTCCGGCTCCGGCATGCGGCGCAGAAGCCGTTCCGCGGCAAGGCGGGGAAACCACAGGGACAGGATTCTTCGGCGCGGCATGACGGCATGATGTTCATGGAATGTTCACGACATCTAGCGCGCGCTGGCCATCGAGTCGAGTCGGTCTGCCCGTCCAGGGCGGAGCGGGGCGAGCGGCGGGTGCGCGCTGCACCCCGCACCGGGCATGGCAGGCAGATCAGCCGCCGCCCCGGCGCAGGCGGCGCAGGATATCGAGCGACGTGTAGCCGTCCGGGATCAGCCCGGCAGCGCGTTGAAAGGCCCGCACGGCGGCGATGGTGTTGGGCCCGATGATACCGTCCACGCCACGGGTGTCGTAGCCGCGCGCGGTCAGGCGCTGCTGCAGCTCCTTCTTCTCGGTCAGCGACAGCGACCGGTCGCCCCGCGGCCAGTCGGCCCGGATCGGCCCGCCGCCCCGTATCCGATCCCCGAGATGCCCGACCGCGATCACGTAGGCGTCGGCGGCGTTGTAGCGCTCGATGACATGGAAATTGTCGAAGATGACGAAGGCCGCGCCCTGCGCGCCCGCGGGCAGGAGGATCGAGGCCCGGCCGTGATCGGGGATGCGGCTGCCATCGGCGCGCCGCACGCCGAGCCGGTGCCACGTGTTGACGGGCTTCTTGATCCGCGCGCCGGCGAGCGCGTAGTCGAACCCCCGCGGCAGCGTGACCTCCATCCCCCAGGGCTGGCCGTAGGTCCACCCGGCCTTGGCCAGATAATTGGCCGTCGAGGCCAGCCCGTCCGTCGGGTCATCGGCCCAGATGTCGCGGCGCCCGTCGCCGCGGAAATCCTGCGCATAGGCGAGATAGCTCGTCGGGATGAACTGGGTGTGCCCCATCGCCCCGGCCCAGCTGCCGGTCATGTTGCGCGGCGCGGTATCGCCGGACTGGATGATCTTCAGCGCCGCGATCAGCTGTTGTTCGAAGAACCGCCCGCGCCGACCGTCATAGGCGAGCGTCGCCAGCGCCTCGATGATCGGCGTGTCGCCCTTGTAGGCCCCATAGGCCGATTCGAGCCCCCAGATCGCGGTGACCACATGGGCCTCGACCCGGTAGCGCCGTTCGATCTCGGCCAGGAGCCTGCCGTGCTTGCGGTACATCTCGCGGCCGTTGCGCACCCGCGTGGGCGAGACGGCGCTGTCGAGGTATTCCCAGATCTGCTTGGTGAACTCGGACTGGTTGCGGTCGCGCTGGATCACGTCGGTGTTGTAATACACCCCGCGAAAGGCCCGGTCGAAGACCGCGCCGCGAATGCCCTGGGCCACCGCGCGATCGCGAAAGCCGTCGATCCAGCGCTGGAACCCGGTATTTGCCACCCGGCGCACCTGATCCTCCTGCCCCGTTTCCGCCGGCCGCGCCCGGGGACGCGGCGAATAGGCCAGCATGCTGACCTCGATCGTTGCGGCTGCCGGGCGCGCGGGCGGCCGCGGCGAGAGATCGACCGTGGCCGCCGTGGCGGCGGCGGCCGACAGCAGCATTGCCCCGATCAGGGCGCCCATGCCAAGACCCGTGTTCATCTGCGACTCCTGCCCGGTCTGCCTTGTTCTTTACGACAGTGTAGCGCGCTGCCATCCCGCGGTGAAGGATTAGCGTCGCTTGCGGCGGGGTGCCGCGCATCACGATTGGCGGCGTTTCGCCTTCTTCTTGAGCTTGCGGGCCCTGGGCGCGGTCTTGCCGGGCTTGCGGCCTTTCGGTCCGGGCTTGCGGCCCCCCCGGCGCTGGCGGACCGGCCCGCGCGGCATTTTCTGCCCGGCGACGTCGAGGAGTTCGAGCATCAGCCCGCCGGTGACCGGCACCGCCTCGGCGAGCCGCACCGTGACCCGGGTGCCGAGATGCAGCGTCAGGCCGGAATGCTCGCCCATCAGCGTCTGGCTGTCGGCGTCGTAATGGAAGAACTCGCGCCCGAGCGTCGAGATCGGGATGAACCCGTCCGCGCCGGTCTCGTCGAGCTTCACGAAGACGCCGAAGCGCGCGATGCCGGAAATGCGGCCCTCGAATTCGGTGCCGACCCGTTCCGAGAGATAGGCGGCCAGGTAGCGGTCGGTGGTGTCGCGTTCCGCCGCCATCGAGCGGCGCTCGGTCTCCGAGATGTGTTCCGCGGTTTCGGGCAGGCGCGCGATTTCCTCTTCCGTCAGCCCGTCTTCGCCCCAGCCATGGGCCGCGATCAGCGCGCGGTGCACCACGAGGTCGGCATAGCGGCGGATGGGCGAGGTGAAATGCGCATAGCGTTTCAGGTGCAGCCCGAAATGGCCATAATTCTCGGGCGCGTAATAGGCCTGGGTCATGGCCCGCAGCACCGACATGTTGATGATCTCGGCATGCTCGGTGTCCGCGGCGGCATTCAGCAGGCGGTTGAAGTGCTCGGTCTTGAGAACCTGGCCCTTGGCCAGCGTCAGCCCGGCCGCCTCGGCGGTGTCGCGCAGCGCATCGAGTTTTTCCGGGCTCGGCTCTTCGTGGACACGGTAGAGAAGCGGTGTGCGGTGCGCTTCGAGCGTCTCGGCGGCGGCCACGTTGGCCAGCACCATGAACTCCTCGATCATGCGATGGGCGTCGAAGCGCTCCTTGAAGGCGACAGAGGTGACCCGGCCCTCGGGCGAGAGCTCGATCCGGCGTTCCGGCAGGTCGAGGTTCAGCGGCTGGCGGTCGGCGCGGGCGCGCTTCAGCGCCTCGTAGGCCCCGTAAAGGGGATGGATGACCTCGCCGAGCAGCGGTTCGGTCTTCTCGCAGGGGGTGCCGTCCCGCGCGGCCTGGACCTCGGCATAGGTCAGCGACGCGCGCGAGCGCATGAGACCCCGGCTGAAATGGTGCTTGAGCTTGCGGCCATGCGCGTCGATCACCATGCGCACGGCGAGACACGCGCGCGGCACGTCCTCGTGCAGCGAGCAGAGATCGCCCGAAAGCCGGTCGGGCAGCATCGGCACGACCCGGTCAGGGAAATAGGTCGAGTTGCCGCGGTTCCATGCCTCGCGGTCGAGCGTNTCGCCGGTGCGGACGTAATGCGCGACATCGGCGATGGCGACCCAGATGACGAAGCCGCCCTCGTTCCTGGGGTCCGGGTCGGGCTGTGCCAGCACCGCGTCGTCGCGGTCGCGCGCGTCCACCGGGTCGATGGTGATCAGCGGCAGCTCGCGCAGGTCCGTGCGCTGGCCGAGCCCGGCGGGCTTTCGGCCGTCGGCGGCGTCCAGCACCTCGTCGGGGAACTCGTCCGGGATGCCGTGGGCATGGATCGCGATGAGCGACACGGCGCGCGGCGCGGTCGGGTCGCCGAGGCGTTCGACGACCCGCGCGCGGGGCAGGCCCATCCGGGCCTTGGGGCCGGCCTGTTCGGCCTCGACCAACTCGCCGTCCTTGGCGTTGCCGGCGTCGCCGGCGCGCACGATCCATTCCTTGGCGCTGCCCTTGTCGATGGGCACGATGCGGCCGCCCTCGGTTTCGGTGCGGAAGATGCCGAGCATCCGGCGGGGCGAGATGCCGATCTTGCGGATGAGCCGGGCCTCATAGCCGTGATCCTCGGCCGCGACCGGGGTCAGCTTAGCCAGGATCCGGTCGCCCTTGCCGAGCGCGGGATCGCCGCGCCGCGCCACGTAGAGCACGCCGGGCGGCGTGCCCTCGCCCTGCCATTCGAGCGGGCGGACGAAGATGTCGCCATCGGCGTTCGGCGGCTGGACCTCCAGAACCGTCACCGGCGGCAGGCGGTCGCCGTCGCGGTAGGACTTTCGGTTGCCCCGGATATGCCCCTCGTCGGCCAGTTCCCGCAGCAGGCGTTTCAGCTCGATCCGCTCGGCGCCCTTGATGCCGAAGGCCTTGGCGATCTCGCGCTTCGAGCTTTGGTCGGGATTGTCGTTGATCCACGCCAGAAGCGCGTCTTTGGAAGGGAGCTTTGCCATGCCGCCCCGATAGCACGGGCACGCCGGGGCGTCATCCGGAAAGGGCGGCGCGGGCGGCCGCCAGCGTGGCCTCGCGCGGGCCGTCGGCGTCCAGCCGTCGCCAGTCCGTGACGGCCGGGGCCGCGTCCAGCTGCAGCCGGACCACGCGGGCGTCGGCATCGGAGGCGTCGCCGATGCGGGCCGTCACCCGGTCGAGCATCGTGCCGGCCGCGGCCTCGAGCCAGATCCCGTCGAAGGCCACGCCGGCCGCACGGGCCAAATCGCGGGCGGCATCGCGTTCGGCGGCATGCAGGAAAACCCCGTCGAGCACCACCGCGTGCCCCGCGCCCAGGGCGCGTTCCGCGCGGTCGAACATCATGTCGTAGACCGCGGCGTTGATCCCGGACGCGTAGGCGGAATCGGGCAGGCGCGTCAGTGCGTCCACGCCCATATGCGCCTTGCGCAGCAGGTCGCTGCGCAGGTGCAGCGCCCCCGGCACCGGCCCGATCCCGGGCGCGAGATCCCGCGCCAGGGTGGTCTTGCCCGTGCCCGACAGCCCGCCGATCGCGATCAGCCGCGCCGGCGGCGGGGACAGGAAGGCGACCGCATCGTCCAGGTAGCCGCGCGCGACCTGTCCCGCGGCGTCGCCCGTGCCGTCAAGCCGCGCGGCCTGCACCGTGGTCATCGCCCGGATCGCGGCGCGGAGCGCAAGAAAGAGCGGCAGCGCCGCCAGCCCGTCAAGCTGCGCCGGGTCACCGGCATGAAAGAAGTAACGGTTCATGACGGTGTTGGCGGCCTCGGGCAACCCGGCGTGCCGCAGGTCCATCAACAGGAAGGCAAGATCGTAGAGCACGTCCATGGTGCCGAGGCGCTCGTCGAATTCGAGCGCGTCGAAGGGCACCGGCCGTCCGTCCAGCGCGACGATGTTGCCGAGATGCAGGTCGCCGTGACCGCGCCGGACGTGACCCGCCCGCGTTCGTGCCGTCAAGAGCGGCTGCACCGCGCGCCATGCCGCGCCGATCCGCGCGCGGTAAACCGCCACGCGGTCGGCGGGCAGCACGTCCGTCATGCCGGCGAACGCGGCGTCGAGCTCCGTGACGATCTCGCCGATCAGCTCCGCGCCGTCGGTGTCCCGGCGCGGGGCGGCGGCGTGATAGGCGGCGATCCCGGCGCCCAGCCGCTCCGCCATCGCGCGGTCCAGCCCGCCCGCCGCCGCGATTTTCGACAGTTCCGCGCCAGCGGGAAACCGGCGCATGTGCAGCGCCCATTCCACCGGCTGGCCGGTGCCGTGCAGCGCCAGCGTGCCATCGGGCGCACGCGTCACGGCGACGAGCCCGAGGTACAACTCCGGTGCGGCCGGCGCGTTCAGTTCCATCTCGCGGCGCAGCATCGCCGCGCGTTTCTCGGGCGTCGAGAAATCAAGGTAGTCGTAGCGCACCGGGCGCTTGATCTTGTAGGCGTCGTCGCCGGCCAGGAAGACCAGCGCGGCATGGGTTTCGCGCCGCTCGACGGGCAGGCCGCCATGGGTCGCCGGATCTCCGAGCAACGCTTCGACCGCCGCGACGTGGCGGTTTTCCGGGCGTTCGGGGACGGAACTCTCTGCCATGGCGGCAGGGTGTCACGGGCCGGCCTGCCGCGCCTTGAGCCGGATCAACCCCCGGGCGCTCTTAGGCGAAATAGCCGTCCAGGATCCGCCGGTAGATCGCCGTGAGCTGCCGGACCTGGTCCAGCGGCACGCGCTCATCCACCTGGTGCATGGTTTCGCCCACCAGCCCGAATTCCACCACCGGGCAGTGATCCTTGACGAAGCGCGCGTCCGACGTGCCGCCGGAGGTGGACAGCACCGGGGTCACGCCGGTCTCGGTCTCCACCGCGGTGGCGACGAGATCGGAAAGCGGCCCCGGCGGCGTCACGAAGCTTTCGCCGGAGACCCTGGTGTCCATGCGGATCTCGACGCCCGTGCCCTCCGCCGCGCGCGCCGCCTCGCGCCGCATCCAGTCGATCAGCGCGTCAGAGCTCTGTGCATCGTTGAACCGGATGTTCACGGTCGCCCGGGCCGCGGCCGGGATCACGTTGTTGGCCGGGTTGCCGACATCCACCGTCGTCACGGCGAGCGTCGAGGGGTCGAAGTGATCGGTGCCCTCGTCCAGCGTGGCCGAGGTCAGCCGGTCAAGCAGGCGGATCAACGGCGGCAGCGGGTTGCGCGCGCGGTGCGGGTAGGCCGAATGGCCCTGCACCCCGCGCGCCGTGAAATAGGCCGTCATCGAGCCGCGCCGNCCGATCTTGATCATCTCGCCCATGCGTGCGGGGCAGGTCGGTTCGCCCACCAGGCAGGCGGACATGGCCTCGCCCTCGGCCGCCATCCAGTCCAGCAGCGCCGCGGTCCCGTCCACGGCATCGCCTTCCTCGTCGCCGGTGATCGCCAGGATCACCGCGCCGTCGGCGGGCGGCGTCTCGGTCACGAAATCGATCGCGGCCGCGGCGAAGGCCGCCACGCCTGATTTCATGTCGGTCGCGCCCCGGCCCCAGAGCTGGCCGTCGCGGATCTCGGCGCCGAAGGGATCGACGCTCCAGGCCGCGCGGTCGCCGACCGGCACGACGTCGGTGTGGCCGTTGAACCCGAAGCTGCGGGGATGGCCCCTGGGTCCCCAGCGCGCGAAGAGATTGGCGATCCCGTTCCGGTCCACCCGGTGACAGGTGAACCCGGCCGCCGCCAGCCGGTCTTCCAGCAGCACCAGCGCGCCGCCTTCCTCGGGCGTGACGGACGGGCAGCGCACCAGTTGCGCGGTCAGCTCGACAGGATCGGTGGGCATCGCGGTCTCCTCTGGCGGTCAGGCGTCGTCGAAGAAGGGCGTCAGCTGCGCAACGATCACGGCGTTCTCGTCCAGTGCGCGCTGCATCAGGCCGCGTTCCTCGTCGCCGATCTCGTGGCCTTCGGCGATCCGTTCCTCGGCGGTGCCGTAGCCGGTGACGTCGAGCGGGGCGAGATCGGCCTGTTTCAGGATCGCCACGGTCTCGCGCACGGCTTCGTCCTCGTCCACGCCCGAGGCATAGCATATGAGCGCGGCGCCGGTGGCGCCCTCGGGCAGCCCGTCGCCTGCCTTGCGGCCAACCTGCACCAGCAAGGTGTAGACCTCTTGCCGGGACTTGCCTTTCGTCATCGCGCTATCGCTTTCTGCCGTTTCGCGTCAGTCGTCGTAGCCGTTCGCCGCGAAGGCGTAAAGCCGCAGCTGTTCGGCGCTGTAGGGGCGCATCGGCAGAACGCCGTCGCCGATTTCCGAGAGCGCGGGCGAGAGATAGCGCAGCCCCGGCAGGGCGGTCTCCAGGCCTGGGCCGACGCGGATGCCCTTCGTGACGGGGCAGGCCTCCAGGATGCCGTCGTCGATCAGGTCGTTCGTCAGCGGGTCGAAGCGCGGTGCCGGGCCGGGGCCGGCGGTGTTGACGACCGCCGCGGCGGCCATCTGCGCGGCGGTGCCGTCGGGGGTCGTGTAGGCCACGACCAGCGTGCCGTCATCCGCGCGTCGGACCGCCGAGACCTGGCCGGCGACCATCCGCGTGCGTCCCGCCGCCGCCAGCCGGTCGAAATCGCGGATCGAGTCCCGGGTGCCCCTGAAGAACCGGCGCTCGACGCGTGTGGCGGCGCGGCGGGCCTCGTCGCGATCCGGCACGAAGCTGGTCAGCCGTTCGCGGAAAAGCCAGCCATAGAACCCGCCCTGCAGTTCCGCCATCCGGTCGCCCCCGGCCCGGCAGCGGGCGATATCGGCATCGAGCGCGGCCAGGAAGGTCTCGGCCGTCCGGTAAGGCGGCGCGAGGCCGGGCGCTGCGGCCGGCCTTCGGGGGTGATGGGGCGCGGTCGGCTCCGGCAGATGCCCGGTCTGGGAGATCACGCTGAACGCGAGCCGCGATTCCTCCGTCACCGACTGCACCAGCCGCAGCACGTCCAGCATCGCCGCGTTGCCGCCGATACAGACGATGGGCCCGCCGTTGCGCGCGAGCCCGGCGATCGCGGCCTCGTTGCCGTAGGGGGTCTCGAAGGCCGGCGCGCCAAGGCCGGCGCAGAGCGGCTGGTTGACCGGGCCACCGGTCGCAAGATCGACGCTGTCGGCCGCCACGGTGGTCCCGTCCGAGAGCGACAGCCGGAACGCGGGGCCATCCCGGCGCAGGCCCGTCACCTTCGCGGGCAGGCGCACGATCTCCACCCCGGCCTCGTCCAGGCGCGCCAGCCCGGCCTCGATCCTGGCGCGCAGGTAGTCGCCGAAGATCGCGCGTGGCAGGAACAGCGCCGCGATGTCGTCCCGCGCAACATGCGGCGCGGCGGCCGCCAGCCAGTCCGGGCGGCGGCCGGCCATGCGTGCCGCGATGTCATCCCAGCGCGCCGCGGCCCAGTCCACGAAGGCCTCGTCGATCAGGTAGGCGGGCGAATTCAGAAGCCAGGCGAAACGCCACGGCGCATCCGCGGGATGGTCGGCATAGGCAAGGCCCCGGCCGAGCCGGGCCACGGCCGGGCCGATCACGGTCAACCGGTCGCCGCGCCCGAGCGGCGCGGAAACGGCAAGCTCGGCCGCGCTCAGCCCGTCGCCGATGATCGCATGATGGGTCATCTCGATGATCCTCGTTACGTCACACGGAACGGGCGGGCCGGTTGCCGGCCCGCCCGCAATCTGGTGGGATCGACGTTGCGCCGCGCATGGCCGGTCCGGCAAGCACGGATCGCCGCCGGGGTCAGTCGCGCAGCAGCTCGTTGATGCCGACCTTGCTGCGGGTCTGTTCGTCCACCCGCTTGACGATCACCGCGCAGTAGAGGTTCAGGTTGTTCTTCGTCGGCATCGAGCCCGAGACGACGACCGAGTAGGGCGGCACCTCGCCCATGAAGACCTCGCCGGTCTCGCGGTCCACGATCTTGGTCGACTTGCCGATATAGACCCCCATGCCGAGCACCGCGCCCTCGCGGATGATGCAGCCCTCGACCACCTCGGACCGGGCCCCGATGAAGCAGTTGTCCTCGATGATGGTGGGCCCGGCCTGCATCGGCTCCAGCACGCCGCCGATGCCGACGCCGCCCGAGAGATGCACGTTCTTGCCGATCTGCGCGCAGGAGCCCACGGTCGCCCAGGTGTCGACCATGGTGCCCTCGTCGACATAGGCGCCGAGATTCACGAAGGACGGCATCAGCACCACGCCCGGCGCGACGAAGGCCGAACGGCGCACGATGCAGTTCGGCACGGCGCGGAAGCCGGCGGCGCGCCATTCGCTGTCGCCCCAGCCCTTGAACTTGCTGTCGACCTTGTCCCACCAGTGGCCGCCTTGCGGGCCGCCGTCCTGCTGTTCCATGTCCTTCAGGCGGAAGCCGAGCAGGACCGCCTTCTTGGCCCACTGGTTCACGTGCCAGTCGCCTTTCTCCTGGCGCTCCGCCACGCGCAGCTGGCCTGAATCCAGCGCGTCGAGCGTCGCCTCGATGGCCTCGCGGGTCTCGCCGCCGGTCGCGGGGGTGATCTGGTCGCGCGCCTCCCAGGCGGCTTCGATGGCGGTCTCCAGCTGGGCGTTGGACATGCGGCGTCTCCAATTCGTATCTGGCCTCGTCGGAGTTGAGCCTATAGATCAACGCTGGTCCCCGCGCAACGCAGGCAAACCACCGAGGAGGCTGCATGACGGACGATTCCCCGAAGCGGGTCTTTCCAGACGCCGGCGCGGATATTCGCCAGGCCCAGGAGATGCCGGAGACGCCGCAGACCCGATCGCCGGCCTATCGGCTGGCCTTCAACGACGACGATTTCATGGCCCGCGACGAACTGCGCCCGGTGCGGCTGCAGCTCGAGCTTCTGAAGCCCGAACTACTGATGAGCGAATACGGCATCGAGAGCACGGTGGTGCTTTTCGGCGGCGCGCGCATTCCCGAGCCGGATCTGCGGCACACCGCCGGGACCGAAACGCTGGCGGCGCTGGCGGATTACTACCAGGTCGCGCGGGATTTCGCGCGGCTTCTGACTGAGCGCTTCCAGACCGACGGCGTGCGTGACAACGTCATCGTCACCGGGGGCGGCCCCGGCGTGATGGAGGCCGGAAACCGCGGCGCGGCCGATGCCGGCGGCGTGTCGATCGGGCTCAACATCGTTCTGCCGCACGAGCAGGCGCCGAACCGGCACGTCACGCCCGAGCTCTGCTTCAATTTCCACTACTTCGGCATCCGCAAGATGCATTTCCTGCTGCGCGCAAACGCCGTGGCGATCTTTCCGGGCGGGTTCGGCACGCTGGACGAGATGTTCGAGGCGCTGACCCTGATCCAGACCGACCGCATGGCGCCGATCCCCTTCCTGCTTTTCGGCAAGCAGTTCTGGGAGCGGATCATAAACTTCGAGGCGCTGGCCGAGGCCGGCACGATCTCGCGCGCGGATCTCGACCTGTTCCGGTTCGTCGAGACGGCCGAGGAGGCGGTCGCGCTCATCGAGCGGTGGCACCGCACCGGCGGCTACTGATCGGCGGCGAGCCGGTATTCGACGAATTCGGTGCGCTGGAACATGTTCTCGTTGTCGTCGGAGATCATCGTCAGCCGGATCGCGCCGGCCGCGTCGCGCCAGACCGAGATGCCCTCGAGGTTGTCATGGGTGCCGAAGCCGGTCTCCAGCAGCGTCGTCTCGGCGGTGATGCCGCCGGGCCCGAGGCTGAAGACGCGCACCCGGCTGGCGAAGCCCAGCAGGCCGCGGAATTCCCGTTCCAGCAGGTAGAGCCGCCCGTCCGGCCCGAAATCCGCGCCCACGGGCAGCAGTTTCCCGCGGCGCGGCAGGTCGAAGGGCCGGTCCCAGGCGCCGTCGCGGAACCGGTAGACCGGGAACGGCCGGTCCCAGGCGCCCGAACGTTCGGGCAGCGTGTAAAGCGCGCCGTCCGGCCCCCGCGCCAGCGCCTCCAGCGCCGAATTGTTCTGAAGGCGCGCGAAATCCGGGTGCCGGGGCAATGGGCGGGCCCGTGCGCCGGGCGCGTCGTAGACATCCACCCGGTGTTCGGCCTCGAAGGAAATGTTGAGCCGGCCGTCCGGACCCATGGCCAGACCCTCGGCATCGACGCGGTAGCGGGTCAGCGGCGCGCCGTCCGCACCCTGCAGCGTGTAAAGCTTCGCCTCCCGCACGGCCGTGATGGTTCCCGTCGCATCGCGCGAGAGCCGCCCGGTCACCGCGATGCCGCGGTCGCCGACCGCGGTGAAGGCCGCGCCCCCTTCCGTCACGGCCAGCCCCGAGAGCCCGGCGACGCGTGCATCGCTTACCTGCCAGTGAAAGCTGCCGACCAGCTTCAGCC
>PR_CR_10_Liq_1_inCRDRAFT_1000806_pt1 | contig 18882 bp, 21 predicted proteins | sample PRCRCaboRojoPR_3_FD_10241 | JGI IMG/M metagenome (IMG submission 10241)
TACCCCCGGCCTTGTCGAGAAAGAGCAGGCGGTAAAGGACAAGCTGCAAGCCAAGCTGGATGAGCCTGTGCGGTCGTCTGTGGGTATTTTGTAAAGGGGGAATGGACGCCAATAGCGGCGGGCAATTCTGGGCCGAAGTGGTAAAACCTCTCGTTCACGCCCTTGATAAACTACCTCAACTAAGGTATAATCTTAGGTAATCCCTTTTCCTTGGTAGTTACTATGTCGGCCCAGAGTGTTGTAGACGGCCTCTACTTGTTTAACCAATCGCCGTCTCATCGAGGATACACGCTGGTTCAATTCCAGCACTACTTCCTCCTCCCCCTGCTCCACGAAAAAGTCCGCATTTTCTACGACGGCGATAAGCCGGTAGCTCTCGTGACATGGTGCTGGCTCACTGAAGATGAGAGCAGGCGCTTTCTGGGTGAAGCTCTATGCCCAGCAGAAGAGCATTACGCTAGGCAAACCGGCGATCAGCTTTGGGGCGTAGAGTTTATAGCGCCCTTCGGCCACGCACGGCGAGTGATGCGCGAAATGAAGAAGTACTCACAACAACAATACGGACACGGGGAGACGGTGCATTGGCGGCGTCTGTCTGCCCCCAACAAAGTACACAAACGGAGATTCTGATGGGCGGCAGTACCAAAAATATTACAGAGACCGGCCTCGGCGACGCGCAGTTTGATACGCTGGCGCAAAACCAGAGCAACATTTCCACTCAGATCGGCGATACGTCTACGCAGCTGGACACTCGTGCGCAGGAATTGTCTGGTCAAGTTGGTCAAGGCTTCACTGATGTAGGCCAAAACCTCCAGCAGATCGGTCAGCAGCAGCAGGACGGTTTCGCACAGGTGGGCGAGGATCTTTCCGGCCTCTCTGGTCAGGTGGGCGATGTCGGCCAAGCCGTACAGCAAACTGGCGCAGATCTTTCCGGTCAGTTGTCGGGTGTTGGAGAGCAGGTCACTCAAGGCTTCAACATGGCCCAAGAAGGTTTTGGGATGACCCAAGACCAGCTGGATCGCCTGTCCGGGCAGTTCGCTGGGTTCGATGAGACTATGACCAATCAGGTCAACGAGCTGGGAGCCGACGTGGGCAGCCGCCTCAACGACCTGTCCGGTACTGTGCAGAACCAAGGCCAGCAGGCGTCTCAGGAGCGTCAGGAGGTCTATCAGGGCCTTTCTGACCAACTTGGGTCTGGCTTTGGCGAGGCCGCCACACAGCTGGCTGACGCTCAGTCCAGTATTATGGGCGGCCAGCAACAACTGAACACGCTGCTGGAAGACACTGGAAATCGTCTGGACACCTACTATGGCGGTCTCACCGAGGGGCAGCAGGGCCTCGCTCAACAGGTGGGCGGCGTACAGACTGGTCTGAACGACTTCGCCCAGCAATACGACCAAGACACGACATTGGCGAACGATGCACGGGCGGATATTCAGCAAGGTCTCGTGAACGCCACTGATCGAATCCGCGAGGACGTGGGTCGTATGTCCGACGCCGCGTCCGCCAATCAACAGCGTTTGGTGGCCGCTGTCGGCGGTAATGCAGAGGCCATTCAGGAAGGTACTCAAAACCTTGCGTCTACAGTGGAAGGCGGTTTTGCAGACCAGTCGGCCCAAGAGCAGCGTCAAAACGCAGAGTTTTCTCAGAGCATCAACCGTGTCCGTACTCTGCTGCAGGCAACTGGCGACAACCTCGACCAGCAGACACGTCAGCAGTACTCGGAACTGGTCAATTCGTTTGATCAGAACGGGCAGCTGATCCAGAGAAGTATCGATGATCAAGGTCTGACCGTCGCCCGCCAGCTCGATGACCAAAACAATTTGATTGTGGGCAAGTTCAATCAGGCAGGCGAACAAGTGGGCGCTTTGGACCTTAACGTAAACCGTATGCTCCAGCAGGCTGAGCTTTTTGAGCAAGGCGTCATTGATCGTGCCGCTGGTGCGAACGCTAGGATGAGCCAGCTTACGCGCCCGACCCAGCAGGCTGGCTTCATGTCCCCATACACACAGACGAGGTAATTATGCACCCAGAGCGTACGAGTAGCACCGGACTTGACCTGATCAAGAAATTTGAAGGTCTTCATCGATTAGGTGAGGATGGCATGGTCCGCTCCTATCGGTGTCCTGCCGGTCGATGGACGATTGGCTATGGACATACGAAAGGCGTACGATCTGGTCAAAAGATCACCCCGCAGAAAGCGGAGGCGTTTCTGGTTGAGGACGTGCAGTGGTGTGAGGATGCCATCCGCCGCCATGTCAGTGTCCCCCTGAGTCAATTCCAATTCGACGCTTTGGTGTCGTTTGTCTTTAACCTCGGCGAAGGGAATTTTGCCTCCTCAACCCTTTTGAAAGTCCTGAACCGAGGTGATTATCAAGGCGTACCGGAACAGATCACACGCTGGAATAAGGCGCGTGTAGACGGCGTCCTGAAGCCCTTGCGTGGCCTTACCCGTCGCCGCAGCGCCGAAGCCGCCCTGTTTTCGATGGACGCTCCCTTTGCCGCTGATGGCGGTGAGAAGATGGCTCAGAAGCCGCAGACGACCTCCCCGAAGCCGTTGCGCAAATCCAAGACGATGGCCGGGGCTGGTGCAGCGGGTCTGGGCGTGACGCTCTCCACAGTCTCTGAGCAGGTCCAAGGCTTGGTCCCGTACAGCGACATCCTGAAGTGGGTCTTCCTCGGACTGGCACTGGCCGGTATCGTACTGACTGCCTACGCCCGCTGGAAAGACTACAACGAAGGCATCCGTTAGCGACAAGGAAAACCGCTATGTTTGGGTTCATTACTGGTAAGATTAAGGCATGGGCCTTAGCCGCCGCTGCCGTTGCTCTTCCGCTTCTTTACATAATTGGTCGCAAAGACGGCAAAAAGGCGTCTCAGGTACAGCAATTGAAAGACGCAGTGGAGAATAACGATGATCGGGCTGACTTTTATCGACAGATGGCTGAGTACCCTGATGACTATCCTCGTCTCACTCGCCATGATCTTGTTGAGCGGCTGCGGTCAAGCGGTCTCTAGTCCCGACCTTGAGGTCTACTGCCCGACTCCCCCGGCTTACTCCTACCGATTGAACCAGCAACTTGCCGACGAACTCGAGGCTTTGCCGCCGTCGTCGACTGTAATCCCCCAAGTAATCGGTGACTATGTCAAACTCCGAGACGAACTTTTGTACTGTCGTTCCATCGCATCCGGAAGCAATTGAGGATGCTCTCCTGCTCTGGACGGGAATAGCGCCGTACTGCGACTTCCCCTCAAAAACAATCTTGTGGAGGCTTCTCCCGGCCTTAGGGAACGACAAGTGCCTGTTTCACTACGAAGACGGAGACGTCGTAGGGATCAGCACATACGCCTTCCTGACAGAGTACGAAGGTACTTACCGTGAGTATTACGCCCCAGACTGCTTCGCCCGTCAATCAGGCCCACAGCTTTGGGTGATTGATCAGATCATACCGGGCGGACGGCGACACGTTATTCAGGCCGTACGCGACCTTCGACACTACTTCTTCGACGCCTACCCCGAACACAGCCGCGTTCATGCGTGGCGCGGGCCGCGATCTACAACCTTTCCGAATAAGGGATGATTTAAATGGTATTTTCTCCATTTTCTCCAATCCATCTCCCCCGGCCTGTCTTTGGTGGCGGTGGAGATGATGGCGGCGGTAGCGGCGGCGGTTCTGGAGCAACTAGCAGCGCCCCCGGAGGCTATGCGGGACCGAACATCGACGGCAGTGCTGGTTATGGCATTGGCTCCGACGGCAGTACAACGACAAGTGCTGGTGGCCATGTGAGCAACGCCGGTCGGTCAGTGGTAAGCGGTGGCGGCGGGTCAGTGACTTCAATTGACCGAGACGGCGGACGGACGACGACCTCGTACGGCGGTGGATACACCGGGATGATTGACCGTATAGATGGCGGTGGCCCCGGTCGAACTGGTAATTCCTTTGGCGGTACGTTTGGCGGCATATCTAACGCAACTGGCGCATCCCCAAAGGGGTCTGGTATTGAGGCTACCGGTGTGGCTGGTGCGATTGATGGCTACATGGACGCCCGTAGCACTACTGGTGGCAGGATCGGTGGCTTTATCGGATCAATGTTGGCTGGATTGCCGGGGGCCGTTGTCGGTACAATGATCGGCTCTGGTCAGCTGAACCTTGGCCTCAACCCGGGCGCAGAACCCGGACAACTTGACGCGGAAATTGAAGGCATCATGAATGACCCTAATATGGGTGATGGCCAAAAGAGGCAGAAAATTCAGCAGACGATTACGCAAGCGGCCAGAGAAACCGAAGCGGAAATGGTGGCGAACGGCTACACCGGGGATATGTCCGTCCAGCAGATGGCTGACTCTGTCTATGGCACGACGCAGCAGGCTTCAGATGGCGAGGAGACAACGGTTGTTGATGGCTCTCAGCCGCCCCAATCCATTCTCGACGACCCCGCAGCCTTCCTCGCTGGTAATAGCGGTACGCTGTCTGACATTACTCCGACGATGGACGCCAACGCGGCAGGGGCCACAATCTCGGACGTCAACACCCCCGCGTCAGACGCCATTAACGCCACCACCCAGACCGCAGCTCCCCAAGACGGTATCATGACGGTTCCCGGGCAGGAGGCAGCATCTTACGACGCGGCGACAGTGGCGGCGCGGCGACAGTGGCGGACCGCGTGGCGGCGACTGGTCAAGCAACTGACCAGCAAGGACAGGTATCAGACCAGTCTCAGATCAACGCACAGCAGGTCGATCTTCAGGGTGCGGCTACCGGCACCAACGCAGACGGTACGACCAATTTTGTTGGTGAGTCACTCAGCAACGCCCAGACGCAAAACCTGTCACGCGTGATTGATACCTCGACTGTATCCGGTCAGCTCTTGGCTCAGGAATTGGGTGAAGGGAATTACACGGACTCGAAGGCGACAGTCCAAGGGCAGCTTGAGATTCTGTCGAAGCAGTTCACCGACCCGGTAACTGGTGAGCCGAAAATCCCCTCATGGGCAGCAGGAACAGCCCGCGAAGTCAGCCGTATTGCCGCATTCAAAGGTATGACCGGCACCGCAGCCACAGCAGCCATGTCTCAGGCTTTGATGGAAGCCAGCCTGCCTATTGCCCAGCAGGACGCACAGTTCTTCCAGACCGTGACGCTGGAAAACCTCGACAACCGTCAGCAGATGGCGATCACAAAGGCGCAGGTACTATCCAATATGGACCTCGCCAACCTCGATGCCCGTATGACGGCAGCGGTGGAGAATAGTAAGTCGTTCCTGCAGATGGATTTGGCGAACCTCGACAACCGCCAGCAGACGGAGATCGTTAATACGCAGGCGCGTGTCCAAGCCCTCTTGGAGGATGCCAACACCGAAAACTCGGCCCGTCTCTTCCGCGCCGAAAGTCAGAACGATTTCACGAAGTTCTACAACCAGCTAAATACACAGATCCAACAGTTTAACGCGGAACAGCAGAACGCAATGGAGCGTTTCAATGCTGGGGAAGTCAACGACACCAGTCAGTTCAATGCCCGCCTCGAAAACCAACGGGAGCAGTTCTACCGCGATATGCAATACAACGTCGATCTGGCGAATGCTCGCTGGCGTCAGACTGTCGAAACCGCAAACACCGAGATGCAGTTTCAGGCCGCAAAGACGGATGTGCAGAACATTGTCGATCTGTCCAATGAAGCCTTGAACCGGATTTGGGACCGTGAAGACGGCATCCTTGCATACACTTGGAAGGCCAACCAAAACGAACTCGACCGCGAAGTCGATTTGTACAGCATTGAGAAGACCGGCTCCATCCAACAACAGCGTGTCAATCTGGAGAGAGACCAACAAGAAGGTGAGTCACTGATGGGATGGATCAACTTGGGCATCGACGCCTTCAACGGCGACGGTTCGTTCCTAGGGTTCGATACTGGCGGCTTCAGCCTGTGGTAATTAGGGAAAGCTATGAAACTTAAAGACGCAATGATGCAGTCCATCCGCCACTACATGAAGGGCAATCTTCCAGAGAACGCCATTGAGGTCTCGGACGAAGAGTTTGTCTACACACTTGATTATTTCGAGGAGCTGAAAGAGCTACCGGAGACTGAGGAGGACGATAATGAAACGTCCGATGCCTAAATTTGATGGCCCGATTCCGGGGGAGAACTACACCGCAGACGTCAAGAATTTCCCGTGGCACCGCCCTCCTTCAAACCCGGACTACGTCAGTACGGTCGAGGACGCACTAAAGCGTGTCGTCCGCCCGCAGACCACCGGCTTTGTCGAAGCCGCTCTGTCGGCTGGGGACAGCGTTGTTGACGTGGTAACGGGGCTTCTGCGGATCGGGGGGAGCAAAGGCTACTACTCCATCGACAATGCCATCCTTGCCGCCGGTCCTCTCGCCAAAATGGTCGAGGTCATCGGCGATGAATTGGGGGTGGATTACCGCAAAGAGTGGGATGAAGACCCGCAAATCCTGACCAGCGAATTTTTCAAGACGCTCTCTGGATCTGAGACGAAAGACGCGGACGCGGACGATACACCTGCGTCGGATGAGATCCAGCCACAAGGTGGCCTGATGGCAATGGCCTCCGATGACTCGGTCCCCGAAGACGTGCAGAGTCAGATGCTGGGCTACGACGATGAGGAGGAACTTTGATGGGTTTGATGGGTTTTGGGCTTGCTGCAAAAGAGTTCTACGACGAAGAACGCGAAGCAAAACGCAAAGAAAAGGCCAGACAGACAGCTTTTGAGCGTCAAAAAGAACTGATCGATTACCGTACTGGTATCGCCGCCACGCAAAAAGCCGCAGCCGAACAGCGCCAAGAACGGCGTGACGTGGATGCGTTTCTCACCGCCAACGGTTTGGAAGACACTCCAGAGAACCGCCGTCTAGCTCTCTCCGCTGTACGCTCGTATGGCCTGAAAGACGCCAACGTGATGGCTGCAGAGGGGACACTCACCATCAACCCCGGCGGGGTTGTATCGACCAGCACTGATGATGTGGTGGACAGTTTGATTGCCACTGAAAGCCGTGGTCGCCTTAACGCCTTTCGTGTTAATGAAGATGGCCGCGAGTTCGGCGGCCGTCTCCAGTTTGGAGCAGCCCGTCTGACTGATTTTGCGAGAGACACTGGTATCTCCTATACGCCTGCGCAGGTGGCTCAGCTGCCTGAGAATAAGCAGCGTGAGATTGAAGACTGGCATTTTAAGGACATTAACCGGCGACTGAGCGAACAAGGACTGGATCAATACGTCGGCACAAACATTAATGGCGTCGAGGTAACCCGGTCTGGTATGGTCGCGGCTGCCCATATCGGCGGCTTCAATGGTATGAAACGCTGGGTGGAATCCGGTGGTCGTTACAATCCATCAGACGAGCTTGGGACCAGTATTGGTAAGTACATGCGTATCCACGGTGGTAAAAAGGTACCCGGATACGAAACTCCTGATGGCTTCCAACTGTCGGATACCGAAACTGAGCCGGGTCAATCCGTGCTGAGGTTCAGCCTGTCGGATACGGAGCCGGATCAGCAGATGAATGATCTAGGTTTCGGAGCGTCCACACAGTTTGATATGGGTGAGGAAGAGGCTCCGGTGCGGGTGCAGCGGCGTGAAGCTAGTTTGTCCCTGAATACAGGCAGTAAATATGACCCGGCTGACTTGGCCGCGATGCCTGTCAAAGAGCTTCAACGCCTCCGTGACCTGACCACCGATCCCGCCGAGCAAGCCCTATTGGATAAGGCTATTGACTCGGCAGTCCGGGTGGATTCGCAGTCGGATCTCTATGACCCCGCCAAGTTGGCGGCTCTGCCAGTTACTGAACTGCAGCGTCTCCGTGAGCTAACTACTGACCCGAAAAACAGAAAGCTCTTGGATAAGGCCATTGACGCTGCCGAACAGTTTTCGGCGGATGAGGAAGACTGGCGTGACATCTCCACAGTCCGCGAAGGAAACTGGCGCTCCATCGCAGCCAAAGCGGAAGAAGCAGGTGACACGGACTACGCTGAACGGGTCCGCGCCTTGGGGGAACAGTTTGAGGAAGGCGGGTATTCGCTCTCCGACCAAACCTACGTCATCACCTACCAAGACGAAAACGGACAGACCCGCCGCGTCACTGCCCCCGTCGATGAGAACAGTGGGCAGTTTGTCGACTTTTCGACGGGCAACGTAATTGGACGTGATCGACTGGTCGGGAATCCAATTCCATCACAGGACATTTCGGGCTTCACAAAAGAGTATGCCCGTATCTCTGGGCGTGTGGAGCCGTTCCAAGAACGCCGTGGCGCACTTCTAGACACCATGCGGTCTGCACAGTCTCTCGAAAATCTGGTCCGCCAGAATGACAATATCCTGACATCTATCGGCGGCGGTGGAACTCGGTTGATTAACAGCCTACGGCAAGAATTCGACGCCTTGAATGAACTGGTGTCGAGCGGAGCTACCGGGCAAGAGATCGATGCTGAGATTAACCGTATCGCGCAAGAAAATGCTGGTGTCTTGGGCGAAATTTCCGACCAAGCCCAGCTGGCTACTCTGTTCAATGCAGAAGTGCTGCGGTTTGCGTTCAATTACGCGAAGACCGGCCTTGGACAGGAAGGCGTCGGATTGTCCAACAAAGACTTCGACAACGCTCTGAAGATCGTATCTGCAGGCAGCAGCTATGATACCTTCTCCAAGAACCTTCGGTCTCGCGTAGCTGAAGGCATCTCGGCAGTTGAAAACAATCGCCTTGAGCTGAACGAAGATCCTGCAGTCCGTGCTGTTCTGGAGATGCCTAATGCGGAGAGCTGGACCAGTGATCTGCTGAACTCCTCGACTGAGCAATTTGTGCAGAGCCGTGGTCTGGGCGAAATGTATCAGTGGTCTCAGGAAGAGCCAGAGCCGGTGCAACAGGCCCAGAACGATACTGCCACTGATCCAGAACCCCAGCAAGACACAACCGGGACGCTCCTCGAGAAATACAATGCTGGTCAGCCCATCGTAGTGACCCCCGAATTGGCAGAGAGATACCCCGCTATGCAGGAATTTATCGGTAAGACCATCCGCCGCAGACAGGAGGCGCAATAATGTCAGATCCTTTTGGCGATTTTGAGGTGGTCGACGATCTGCAGTCTGAAGACGCATCTTTCGATGATTTTGAAGTCGTTCCTGAAGACGGCGACATCGGCACCACGATGTATGACGGTATGTCGTATGAAAAGGCTACTCAGCTATACGACGACCTGATGAAAGATCCCAACGTCACTCCGGCTCCAATGGGCGGGTTTGGGACCGCCGCCGTCTATAGAGACCCGGAGACAGGCCAGAGCGAATACATCCCTCGCCCCAGCCCTCGTACATGGAAGGCTGCTGGGGACGCAATCATCGATCTGGTGACAGGCAAAGGCCTAGCCGCTGCACGGGAGACGTTTGAAAACCCGCAGGCGGATGTCACTGCAACTGATAAAATGCTTTTGGGCGGTGCTGAGTCCGTGGGCGATGCAGCTGAGATGGTTGCTGCAGGCGTGGATAAAGGCGCAGGCGCTCTGGGTCTTGAGACAGACGCTGTAGGGGCCGTCCGTGGTGCGACCAGTGACATTGATGCTAGGGATAGTTTCGGAGACGCCCTACTGACTGATGCAGTACCCGCTGCTGCCGCCGCTTTGGCGGGTGGCGTAGGGGCAGCAAAGGCCTTGCCTGCAGCGGGTAACGCTATCGGCAGTGTACTGAGAGCCGTAGGCATTGGTGTAGGCTCCGAATTGGCCGCGACATCCACGGTAGGGACCGACGAAGGGACGATTCTTCTAGGGGAAAATCCAGCGTTTGAAACTGGTATGACCATCTTTGACGGGGTCGACCTCGGGTCTTCGAAAGCAGATCAGGTTCTTGAGCAGCGGTTCAACACGCTCGTGGAAGGCCTTGCTTTGGGTTCTGCCGCTGCGGGTATCGCGTCGACTGCTACACAGGTCGGTAAGCTGGGCAGCCAGTTCATCGTGGAGCCGTTTATGACAGCGGCGCGTGGCTCCAATATGGAAAAGCGGGCCATCCAGCAGATCATGGATGAACTTACGCTGGTCACAGATGCGTCTACGCCGGAAGAAATCTTCGCAGCACGGCAGAGAATTGCAGACGTCGTAGAGAAAAATAAAGAAGTGGTTCTCGATGGTCTGAGCCGCACCGATGAACCGCTCCGCTTCAATCTAGATACCATGTCGGCTTTGGCGCGCGGTACTGACGACGCCACGGCAGACCGACTTGCCAGTCTACGTTCTGGTGTCCTTCAAAGATCCAATATGGGCAGCCAGACACAGACTGCGGTCGCCCGCCCTGCGAGAGCCTTGCAGGAAGAGACTGAGGCGTATCTTCGTCAAATTGGCGGCGAGACTGCCGACGACCAAGTTGCCACTATGCAGCGGGGCGCACAGGCCGCCACAGATCAGGTGGAGACGCTCACAGATGCTGCTGAAGGCGGTGTACGCGCTGCTCAGGCAAATTACGATGCGGCTGTAGACGACGTGATCCGCAGCATTAACGATGATCTTGAGATCGGCCAACAGATACAGCGTCTTGAAGACCTGAACGGAACCGAGATTATCTCTGGCCCTGCGACCAGCCGTGAACAGGTTAAGGCAGGGCTGGAAAACGCATATGGCGCTATGCGTCAGACCAAAAATGACCTATACGCCCAGATCGAGGGCGGACCGGTCGATGTCGGGTCGCTGTATGACGCATTCCTTGAGGCGGATCTCGATGAACTGTCCAAGAAATCTCGCGATATCCGTCGGACATCTCCTCTGAGAGAACTGGCAAACCTCCTCCAGCCGCGCCGGGTTGAGGTCAATGTACCCGGAGACCTTACTGAGCTTGCTCTTGATGGTGCCGACCCTGTCGAGGCTTCTACCCGCCTAGAAACTCGCGATGAAGTAGTAGAGCGTGTGCAAGAGTTTTTCGCGCAAAACCCGGACAAGTACAATTTTGGCTTCTTCAACAACGAAATCCGGAATGAGATCGGGCGGGCTGCAGAAGACTTTTTCCGTCGGGGCGAGGGTTCGTCCGGTCTGGTGCTGCGCGATATCGTAAAGACAATTGATGAAGACCTCGTAGACTATGTAGCCGAAAATGGCGACGAAGCACTGGCGGACGCGGCCCGTAACGCAAAGGACTTCTACCAGAACGAATTCGCTCCGATTTGGCGCAGCAAAGGTGTCATGGAAGACTTCGCCCAGACCTACGACAGTACTGTTGCACGAGGCGAAGGCTTCCGTCGTGGCTTTGACGAACAAGCCGGAGACCTGACACGTAATGTCCTTTCCGGGTCAAGTCCAGAGCAGGTCACAAGCACGGTAGAGGCTCTGCAGGCTGCTGGCGAAGATGCCGGTCCAATCGCCGATTACATGGTGTCAGACGCGCTGTCCAAGCTCTCTGGTCGTGTCCGGTCTGATGGCATTGATGCAGTTGGTTTTGGCGAGATCGAGGGCCAATTCCGGCAGTATGCCGAAGCCTTGCGTGGTAGCTTTCCTGAAAAGGCCCAGAGTGTGGATCGGTTTGTTTCCCGTCTCCGTGCGGCTCAAGGCAACCGCCAGCAACTGGAAAACGTACTGAAAACAGCAGGCGACAATGCCGACGCTGCCAAGAAGCGTATTCAAGATCTGGAGCTGTCGCGGTTCCTACGCGAGCAGAGCGACGTCTTGGGAATCGGACCCACGCAGAATGCGGAGAAGGCTTTCCGTGAAATCCTTACTGGTGGCCGTTCTATGGACCGTGTAGCGGCCTTAAAGGATGAGCTTGCTGCCCTGCCAGAAGGACGTCGCATGGCTATTCAGGACGGCCTAGAGACGGCGTATGGACGTCTTCTGAAAACCAAGGCTATCGGTCGTACTCAGGAGCTGGGTGGAGCGCCTCGCGTTAAAGCCGCAACTAACGAAGACAGTCTGGAAAGCCTCGATCCACAACAGCTTATCCGGGTGGGTCGCGAGGTCTTCTCCGACAAGCCAGAAGTCATGGAGACCATCGAGCCTCTGATGGAGATGGCAGGAATGGTCCAGCGGACTAAAGAAGCCCGTCCGATCTCCGTGTTCTCGCCCACTGCCTTCTCACAGGACGCGCAGAAAGCCACCAACCGCCTGATATATCTGACCACTGGACCTCTGACCCGTGCAGGTACTCGGATACGAGCAGTCCTCGGTGCGGCGGTGGAAAACATGGCTCCAGATCAGCGGGCGGCTCAAGTCATCGACGGAATCATGGCAGACCCTGATAAGTTCGTGGAACTGGCCCGCCGCTATAACGCCAACCCTGCCAATGGTCGGGCCAGAGACGAACTGCTCCGAGCGATGTTCTCAGGTGTTTTGAAGACAGATGTCGATGAGGAAATGGAACTCCTCGGCCTCCAATAACAAGAAAAGCCCCCGGCGACCAAACCGGGGGCTAACCTAGCAAGAAGAAGGCCGACCAAGACCTTCAACTTGACTGATATCTAGGCAACTTATGCCCCGTAGTCAATAGGCTGCGGGGTTTCTTCTGCCAAAAATGCCTTGATCCACGAGGCACATACATCGCCTCGGACAATGTCGTCTTCAGTGAACTCAATCACCGGATACGGCAGCATTTGGCGCTTGGCGATATTTATGATCCGGCGCAGGCCACTATCCCGTGTAAGGTCAGTCTGACTGACGTCTCCATCGATCACAGTCAGGGTATCCTCCCCAATCCGGGTCAGGAACATCTTCAGTTCCTCGTAGGAGGCGTTCTGCGCCTCGTCCAGTAGCACAAAGGCGTTTTCGAAGCTCTCCCCCCGCATCGTTTCAAACGGCTCTATGAGGATCTCTCCGGCGGCCAGCATCTGCCGTACCTTATCCTTGCCCAGATGCTTCTCCATGACCTTCAGCACCGGTCGCATCCAGTTCATCATCTTCTCGTCCCGTTCGCCGGGGAAGAAGCCCAGAGATGTGCCTCCGGCCGCGATATTCGGGCGGGTCAGGATAATCTGCTTGATACGCCGGTCTAGATACAGCTGACAGGCAAAGCTGACGGCGACATAGGTCTTCCCGGTTCCGGCACATCCGGTACTGAATACGAGGCTGTTTCGTCGTAAGGCGTTGAGGTAATCCCGTTGTCGCTCAGTTTTAGCTAAAATAGCTATTTTCTTTGGTTGTTTGGGTGTTGGTTCATCTCCATTTTTGACCTTCTTTTTGCGCGTATAGCGACGGGCCGTTTTGGACATTCTTTACCTATTTGTTGGGGGGTGTTTCAGTGCGTCTGCACCTCCCTCTATTATACCACAGACAAAGAAAAACCGCACCCCTATTCAGGATGCGGTAAGGTTTTCATCACGGACTGTCTTTCAGCCTCAGACATCTTCGACCAGTTTGTAATCTGTTCCACTGTACGGCTACATCCCCGGCAGACCTTCGTGTGCGGTTCTATTTTGCAGACGCCGATGCACGGAGTGCTTACTTGATCCGCCATCGCTGTTTCCTGCAGCAGCTACAGCCCTCACGAATGACGATGTCCATTTTGGAGTAGTTGGCATCCATCACGAACCAATCATGCAGTCCGACAAGGCACTTAATCCTCTGTACTAAGGACATGATCCGCCGCCTCCTTGAGTATTTTATTCAGTCCAACCCCGATCAAATGCTCTTTCAGCTTTTCGCCAGCACGGAACTGGAGGACTGCGGTCCCGTCCGGGTTTTCGATAATGTCCTCGATGAACATATCCCATTCAGGTATTGGTTTAGGGAGGTTCGGATTCTCGTGCCTAAGTTCATCGACTTCATTCTGCCCAGCGAAGTACTCCAGCGTGGACAGCAAATGCGTCAGGTGAGGATCTGCATACGGCTCCAAATAAGGAGCATTCGCAAGACCGACGATTGCGTCTTTAAGTTCACTGACGACGATACTGTCGACGGCCTCATAGCTTAGTTCTACCTGTTTCATGTGGGTCTCCTCTTGATGGTGAGCAGTTTCACGTCATGCTCAGGACAATGCGGGTGCGTGACGCAGAGCCGCTACCTCATGCGCTTACGAAAAATAGGAAGATGACCTTTGACGCCGTTCGCGATACCATGTAGTTTTAGGTACGCCGTACTCTTTGGCATCTTTATATCGCGGCAAGTCAAACACCCATGATGGGTGCTTATCTGCCGCGCGTTTACCATCCCATCTACGTTTGGCGTGTTCGCCGCAGATACTCTTTGTCTGATCTGTGTGGCGCATCCCTTCCGCAGGGTTTAAGGCTTCGTAGATAATCATTTGGATTACTCACAGCTACGAAGCAGTTGCCCGGTGTTTTCGTCAAACTTCAGCTCACACGCCCCGCCTTCGTCCTGAACCGGAGTTTCCACAGCAGTCAGAACACTACCTGTCACGTCGTTTGGGCGGTAAGTAGTACAGCCCTTACAGCCCGTTTCATATGCAAGCATGTAGACATCCTTGAATGCATCAAAGTCGATGTCTTCCGGGCAGTTGATCGTTTTGGAAATTGAGCTATCGATCCACTTCTGCGCGGCGGCCTGCATCTTGACGTGGGCGGATGGGGTCAGTGTCTGAGCGGTAATGAAACTAGAAGGTAAGGGCTTATCCCCGTGGTCGCGTCTCCACTTGGTCACGGCATAGTCTTCAACCAACTGCGGAACCCGAGACCCGTCTTTCTGCATGACATTACGCTCATACGAAAGAGCGAATATAGGCTCGATCCCGCTGCTCACGTTGCCTGCATAGAGGCTGATCGTCCCGGTCGGGGCAATGGAGGTAAGCAATGCGTTACGAATCCCGTGTTCGCGGATTTCTTCACGCAGCCATTCCGGCATCTGCTTCATGTTTTCAGTTGCCAGATACCTTTCCGCATCGAACAGTGGAAACGCGCCTTTCTCCTTGGCTAATTCAACGGAGGTTTTGTAGGCACAGATGGCAATCTTTTTCATCACCTCCTCAGTCCACTCGACGGCCTCATCTCCCCCGTACACAATCCCGCCAAGAGCGAGTGCATCTGCTAGACCCGTAACCCCGAGGCCGATACGTCGTTTGGCCTTTGCCTCTTGGCGCTGCTCTTCTTGTGGGAACTTCGAGACGTCCACGACGTTGTCCATCATCCGCACAGCTGTACGGACGGTCCTCTCCAGCTTCTCGTCGTCCAACTGATAAGACTCATCCAGAAGTGCCGCCAGATTGATCGACCCGAGAAGACAGGCCCCGTACGGAGGCAGAGGCTGTTCTCCACAGGGATTGGTTGCCGCAATGGTCTCACAGTAATTCAGGTTATTCATGGCGTTAATGCGGTCGATGAAGATCACCCCCGGCTCGGCATAATGGTAGGTGCTGGACATGATCTTATCCCAGAGAGCCTTCGCCCGGATCGTCTTGTAGACTTTACCGTCGAACTTTAGTTCGAAGTCAGCGTCGGATTTGACCGCCTCCATAAACTTATCGGTCACCAGCACGGACATGTTGAACATGCGAAGACGGATAGGGTCGCGCTTGGCCTCAATAAATTTTTCTACGTCAGGGTGATCGCAGCGCATTGTTGCCATCATCGCACCACGCCGAGTTCCCGCGCTCATAATGGTGCGGCAAGAAGCATCCCAAACGTCCATGAAAGAAAGCGGGCCAGAACTATCAGAGGCAACGCCCTTTACCTCTGCCCCTTGTGGCCGGAGTGTGGAGAAATCATAGCCGATCCCACCGCCCTGCTGCATGGTCAGGACCGCCTCCTGCAGGGCGTCGTAGATGCCCTTGAGGCTATCTTCCACCGTACCCATCACAAAGCAGTTAAAAAGGGTCACATTGCGGTCGCCCGCACCCGCCCCGGCGTTGATCCGCCCTGCAGGAATGAACTTAAAACTCTCTAGAGCCTGATAGAAATTCTCTTCCCATTCAGCCGGATTTTTTTCTGCCGAAGCAAGGGTCTTTGCGATGCGGCTCCAAGTATCATGAACCGTCAGGTCGATTGGCGTACCATCATACATCTTCAGTCGGTACTTCTTGTCCCACATTTCTTCAGCGATGGGGTTTCGGAAGATATTACTCATCATCAGTGTCCTTTTCTATCAGCGGCGTTTCTTGTTTCTTTCCTCAGACCTTTTTCGGAAAAAGAACCCCGACACGAATGCCGGGGCCAAGTTCAGGGAGGAAGTTCCATAGTTATACCACAGCTAAGGTAGCTTTGTGAAGGACTAATGTACTTACTAAGGTACTTTTTCCACCAGATCAGAGAGGTCGACGCGCGGGGCATTAGGGTTCTTCAAGACCTTGCCGTCTTCGCGCTTTCGGATAGACCCATCCGGCCAAATGCAGCGATCCATGTTGTTCGCATGGACACGCTGTACAGCCTCATCCAAGTCCCAGCCCCGGAAAGCAGCATAGCCGTAGACGACGTAGACCAAGTCAGCTAACTCTTTGAGAACATCCACAGAAGACGTATCCGCAAACTCTTGTTGAGAGGCCTCCATAAACTCTTTGTACTCTTCGCGGATCAGCTCCTCGCGCATGAACTCGTCTTCAAGCACCTCAGTACTCCAGTGCGAAGAAGGCTGGCCTTTTGTGGCGTCCACAAGCTGACCCATAACTTCAGCGAAGTCATAGACCATCTGCAGTGGGGTCAGGGCGTAGGCGTCGGGGCTGTAGTAGTCAAAGCCGGGAACGTCTGAGAAATCCATCTGACCGGCTAAATATTCCTTACTCATAGTCGCTCTCCGCGCTCGTACATTTCAATCAGATCCTCGACGAAGAACTTCATCTTGTTCAGGTCGTAGAGGATGTCTGCCCCGTCCTTCTCTCCTAGCCGATAACAGGCCTTGAAGACGTCCCCGCGAGATTTCGACATGCCTTTGTGGCTGATCAGGTGACGCAGTTCAGTGGCGTGTTCAGGTAGCTTGTAGTAGTCCGTGGGACCGCCATCGGACTTGATACGGCCCTCTGTACCTGACAGACTACAAAAGCGGCATACAGGCTCCTTTCCCATCTTACTGAACTGCGTACCGACATACCGATCTCCACACATTTCACAGACCCACGAATGGGGCGGTACATGATACGGGCTTTCCGTTGGCTTACCCTTCATTGGACACCGCCTTTCGTCCGCATCTTGATCAGATTGTCCGCGTCAGGGAGTTCGTCCATCAGCTCCTGCTCCTGCATCGCTTCCTGCATGCTTTCGTAGGCATACCCAGCCTGCGCCAGCTTGATGAAATGGTCTGGCTCGACTTCGAGGGCGATCAGCAGCCCGTCCAACAGGGCGCTGAAATACGCCGCTTGCTCCGGATCAAAATCCTTGGCGAATTTGTATCCGGATGAGAGACGCATCATGTCCCCTTCCACGATGGCGGTCAGGTTGATGCTGTTCTCGGGGATGTCGTCTTTATTCATCGCTTCACCTTTTTCAGGAAGTACTCTGCGTCTACGAGGGCCAGAGGCTTCTTCCGGTCTGCTTTAAGGATCACCACCGGCTCCACGCCTTTCGGAGCATTCTCCTTGGCCTGATCATAGAACCCGTAGACTGCGATAGACTTACGGGCCTTACACTCGACGGTGATGGGCATTTTCTTGCGGGCAGCAGGCGAAAGTTGGACATCCTCCCCGCCTGCACCCATTGACGTCGACTTCACGTCGTCCGGCTCCAGAGACGGCACCAGCTTGAGGATCTGATCCCGAACCCACTGCTGCAATCTCCGGCCCTTCGCCTTGGCGGATTGCGTCTTAATCGACATACCACTCGAGGGGCTTGTTCCGCGCCGTGCTGCACTCTTTCTCTTCTTGCCGCGCTTCCGGCCAGCAGGCGTGGAGGAACGAGCAGAGCGTACAGTTTTTCGGGAGGGTTTTGCGGCCTGTCGGGACTTTCCGGTAGACTTCCGGGATCGCCTCGAAGCACCGACGAAAGGGGGCGTCATTGACCACCGCCTTCACCGTCTCCTCTCGCTGTTTGCGGATTTCCTTCTGCTGACTGACAGTGTCTTCCACTTCAACCACAGCGATTTCACCGCTGGACTTGTCTACGACTACCCAGCCGCCAAGGTCTTTACCCTGCGCGTCTGCGTAGCCGTAGAGCTGCCCAACATAGCCAAAGTCGTCCTTCGCCCGGACCTCATCGTAACCCTTTAACCACTTATTCTTGAACGCCCACGGAGAACAGGATTTGATGTCATACGCCTTGCCATCAATGTCCAAATCACTCTCACCCTTGATACGCTCTCCGGCGGTTTCCAGTACGACTTTATCACCATCACTCGTTACATTGACGTCTGCCGCCTTTATCACAAAGCGGACAATCGCCTCCACACTGTCGCCGATCAGCATTCGGACGACATGGTTGTATGGCATGCGCTGTTTCTTGGCCCCAGACTTCTCCATCTGCAGCTGGCAGAGCGGCCGCCCAATATTGGACATACGAAGACGGAACTCCCGGCTTTGCGGCGAGAACTGTTTGCGAAGAGCAGCCTTAAACTGCTCCCCGGCCTCTTCAATCCACTCTTCCTTGAACTCGACACCCTCATCGTTTGAGGCAGCGTCGAGTACGGATCTAATCTGTGCCTCTATCGGCGTCATGCCCGATCCCCTTACGCTACGTCTTGCTCAAGATCGTCTCCAAGGGCATCCAGAACGCCTGCATTGGTCTGACGCTCACGGATGGCCGCCTCGTGCTTATCGCGGATCTTTGCGTTCTGGGACCGGATCTGGCTGGCGATCTCGTTGATGCTTTCCGCCACCTCTTGAGAAAACGGCAGCGGCTCACTGAAGTCCGGATCGAACTTCGCAGTGTAGTATATCACCGATCCGTTCTTATGCCGCTCTAAGCTGACATTGATGTTGTAGTCCCAGACAGCCCGGCCATAGGGCAGCTTCTTCATCACCTCGTCTTCGAAGGGCATAAAATTGCTGCCCTTCAAGGACATCAAGAACGGCTCGTTCTCGTAGGTGATCTCGTTTCCG
>PR_CR_10_Liq_1_inCRDRAFT_1000807_pt1 | contig 18866 bp, 22 predicted proteins | sample PRCRCaboRojoPR_3_FD_10241 | JGI IMG/M metagenome (IMG submission 10241)
AGCAACTACCAGCTAAGACTCATAACTCCCAAGTAGCTCAGGAGTTCCACAAAAGGGGAGTGCTTTTTCACTGGTACCAAACCAAAAAAGCCCTTTACTTAGCCACAAAAGCAGCTCTTAAAATCCAGTGCTGGTGGAAGTACCTAAGACTTAAAAAAAGAATCCAAAACAAAACTTACCTAGAAAACATTTCTAAGATTATAAAGATCCAAGCAGTTTACAAAGGCCACAGAGTAAGGAAAAGCCATTCCAAATCCAAAGAGTCCCAAGCAGTAAAGATCCAAGCTCTTTACAGAGGCTACAGACTCAGAAAGCGTATGAAAGATGTGCTGAGCAATGTAAGACAAATAGACCTGGACTTAGAAGAGTTCAAAGAAGTGAACCTAGACGACATTGACACTAGCTTGGACTTTGACAGCGGACTTATTGTTCCTGAAGGCTTTGACTTTAATTACTTTGCGCAAGAAACCTTGCCTCCTATCAAAAAACCCCAGCCCCAACAAACTCCTTTTTCTGATGTTCAAAAACCTTCTGTAGAAACTTTGCCTCCAATTAACAAACCAAAGCCAGACCCCTTGGTCGCCAACCATAACAAGTTTAGGAAAAACTTTTCTTACAAAAAACCTAAACAACTCACAGCTGAAGAAAGACTTCAAAGGTTCAGAAAAGCTGCAAGGTACTAAGTGTTTATAATAATGATATTTTAGCTTAGTTTAGGCAGGACACAGTCTATAAAATGTTGTATGTTTTCTTTAAAGTGTAAAAGGCTAGCAGTTTCTTCGTTTGCTGGGAACCACTCTACTTGTTCCACTTCGTCCAAGTCCAAAATCTCACTTTCCTTTTCCACTTCTGCAATGTAAAGTTTAACTGTTTTGTGGACAGTTCTTTCGTTAGAAGTTTTGTAGTAGTAGTCTATAGGTTCAATCTGAACAGCCTGGTCGTAGTCATAAGTCCATTCAGAGTCTGCCCAAAACCTTAAGGGTCTGTGGCCAGTTTCTTCTAAAAGTTCCCTGATCGCTCCTTGAATTTCTGTTTCACCAGGGTCCTTATGGCCTTTTGCTAAGTTGAAGTAGCCGTGCCTTCTGGATTTGCAAAGCAACACTTCAAAGGACTCGTTTACTTTTCTGACTGGCACTACTCCATAGCTTATGTCCTCTTTCATCATTTTTATTGCTCTTCTAAGCATCATTTAGTCTATTATGAAATTAGCTTGTCAAAAAGTTCCAAAGCAGAGTTTTTGGTCTGGAAGTACTCGTGATTAGGGTCTAGACTGTAGAGCTCTTCCTCATAGCTTGAAGGGTCTTCTCCTTTTTGTCTTTTGCAAGCAACTAAGTTCTTGAGAGAAGTAGCAATGTCTTGCTTGATTCCAAAATCTCTGCTGAGTTCTAAAGCCCTTGTAAAAGCATGTTCTGCTTCGGGATAGTTACTGTCTTCCAGTGCACAAATTCCAATGGCATTCATCAAACTTACAGACTCCCCAAACTGCTGACTTAACTCTACTGAGGTGGAGTAAGCTTCCTCGTAGTCCCCTTTGGCTATTTGGACAAAAGTTTGCACTATTTCAAGAAGGGGTTCGTCTTCGTGTTGGGACATAGCAGACTCCAAAAGTTGGGCTGCTGAGTCTGCTCTTTTAAAGTTTAGAAGTGCACACAGCAGAAGGGCTAAGTGTTCAGGTGAGTCAGGTTTAAGGTTGTCAATGACTTGGGGGTAGTCTCCTTCGTTGATGTTGATAATTGAACTCAAGGTGGCGTTTAAGGAGTCTTGTTCCAAAGAGTCCTTTGCTGCTTGGGCAGAACTAGTCCCATTTAGATAAGAAAAAAGAGTCTTAAGGTTCTGGGTAGGCACGTTTGGAACTTGGACTGACTTTAAACTCTGTCCCATTTGTACCAAAGATCTAAGTAAAAGTATTAGGACTCCTGGGTTGCTTTCTTTCTCTGGGGAAACTGTTTCTATGATTGCTTTGTAGTTGCCTGTGTAAAACTGGGCTTTGAGCTTTTCTTCCATATTTAGTTATTGATTAATTTCGTATCCGCACAAAACGCAAACATAAGTAAGCTTGAATTTGCCCAGACAGCATAGTTTCTGCCACCCTTTAGGTTTGTTAAGTCTAGCCCAAATCACTTTTTTCTTGCAAACTCTGCAGAACCCTGAGGTGGGATTATCTTCTTCACAAAACTTATAGCTTTCGTTTAAGTCTGTTTCTGTAGCGTATGTAATAGGCATCTGGAAGTCCATTTCAAAGTACCTAGAAGAGTCTTTTTTGTGGCGGGACAAACAAGAAATGTCCATTCTGCTGCACTCTTCTTCTTGGGGGAATTTGTCTTTGGCTTCAAGCAAAAGTTGTTCGTGGAAACTAACTCCTCCAGAAGAGTTAAACTGTCTGTACAGCCTTTTAGGCCTTTTGGTGTTTAAAGTCATCATTATTTAAATTCGAACTAGCGCGCGTTGCTTATTATAGGAGAAAATAAGTTACTAAAAAGGCTATTGAGCTTCCTACTAAAGCGCCTACAATAGTATCCGAGGGGAAGTGGCACATGTAATAAACTCTTGAAAACATAGTTCCTAGAGTCATTAAAAAACAAAGCCACCAAGGCGCACTTAAGTTTAGCGCTAAAAAAGTCCAAAAGGCTGCTGCTTGAGCAGAGTCTCCCGAAGGCATTGAGTGGTTAGTTTCCTTACCGCGGAAATCAAAACGAAGAGCTTCTACACGTGGCAAGAAAGGAATGGGTCTAGGTCTGCTTACAAGCCTTTTCAAAATCAGTGTTGAAAACAAAGTAAGCACAGGAAGCAGCACGGCCGCTAAAAAGGAGTATAGTGACCAGGGGAGACCTATTATTGCTAAAGTCCAAATAAAACTAAGAATTTCGTTGTTGAAAGTTGCTGCAAGCACTGCCATCAAGTACTCTATAGGTCCCCAGGTTCGTATGGACTTATGAACTATGTTGCACAAACTCTGGTCTAAGTAATTCATTATTTAGTTAGTATTTTATAGGAATAAACTGATTAATGCAAATGAAAAGAAATGGTTTGAGTCTTCCTCTTGATAAGTTTCAAATAGCTTCCTGGGTCCTTTTAGCTTACAACTCTTTTTGTTGTTTTTTTTTGGGCATTCCTAATTTGGAATGTTCTTTAGTTTACTTTTGCAGTTACTGCACTTGCTTAGCGGTTACTTTAATTTCAGGGCTGACTTGCACAGCTTTGGACCCTATAGATAGGTTTTCAAAGAAATTCTGTGAAATCGAAGGTGCTCTTGAATCCCAAATTTACTGTTCAGTTTGCAACATGGTTGTAAGTGAAAGCACCAAGCATTGCTTTGTTTGCAAAAAGTGTGTTTTAAGCTACGACCACCACTGCAGGTTTATAAACAACTGCGTGGGAAAAGCCAACTACAAGTGTTTTTTTTGTTTGATTGTGAGCTTAGAAGTTTATCTAGCTTTTAGTATACTGGTGGGTTGTTTTTTGATTTACAGAAGTTTTGAAAGAGACTTAGAATCTAGCAAAGAAGTTGTTTACTTATTTTGGGGATTCAACTTTTTGTTTTGCTGTATAGCTTTGGTTTCAAATACGTACCTCATAATCTTCCATGTGTTTTTGAAATTACACGGAATGACTACTTTTGACTATAACCAACGAAAGAAAACTGAAAAACCAGCTAGAAAAACTGAGCTCACTACCGTAAACATTGAGCCTAAGTAATAAATTATGGAAAAATACACTCCTCTAGAACCTATTGGGAAAGGAAGCTTCGGAGAGATTTGGAAAGTCCAAAGGAAGTCTGACTCTAAAGTTTTAGTATGGAAAGTTCTAAACTACAGCTTTATGAGCGAACAAGAAAAAGCCCAGATAATGACTGAAACAAGCATACTGGAAGAATTAAACCATCCCTGTATAGTTAAGTACTACGACACAGTAACTGATTCTTCGCAAATTTACATAGTTATGGAGTACTGCCAGGGAGGGGATCTTTCCCAGCTTATTAAAAAGTACAAAGAAAACAGAGAATACATTCCTGAAGACATTATATGGAAATACTTCTACCAAATGGTGCTGGGAGTGCATTTATGTCACGCTGGCAAGAGCAGAATTCTCCACAGAGACCTTAAACCCAGAAATATATTTATCGACGAGAGTAATAACGTTAAAATTGGTGACTTCGGACTTGCCAGAATCATGGGAGAAAACTCTCTTTACGCCCAAACGTGCGTAGGAACTCCTTTTTATATGTCCCCTGAACAAGTTTCTGCTTCTTTTTACGACGAGAAAAGCGACATTTGGTCTTTAGGCTGCATACTGTACGAACTTGCTGCGCAAAAACCTCCTTTCCAAGGAACTAACTACTTGCAAATAGCTGTGAAAATAAAAGAAGAAAGCTTTGAAAGGATTCCTTTAAGGTACAGTGAAGACATGTGGAATCTAGTTACTCAGCTGCTAAACAAGAACCCCCAAGAAAGACCAAGCACCCAAAGCCTCATAAACTTCCCGCAAGTTTCTGTTAGAATCCATGAAAAGGAGTCAAGGGACTCTTTAATAAGTTTGCAAGTTTTAGAAAGTAAAATTAAAAAAAGGTTTGAAGAAGCTATTAGAGTAAAGCAAGAACTAAAACTCAGAGAAGACAGAATAAAACAAAAGGAAAAAAGCCTTGAAAACGAGGGGTCTTCTCTTGAAGAAATCACTTTTAGGATACTTTCTAGGATTTACCAAAAGTCTTAATTATATTTAAGTTTTGACTCTTCTTAAACGCCTTCTAGAGTTGTGCGTTGAGTCTTCAGTACTTTTTGGGGAGTTTTCAATGCTTAAGTGTTTGACTTCAGAAGGCGACTGAGCTATTTTGAAAAAATCAACAAACTGTTTATAGGTAACCATACTACCTACTCCAAAGTCTTTTTGGGAAATAAAAGGTAACTGAATTTTGCTTTTTTTGCAGTAGGTCCGAATAACTAACTCCATGAAGTCTCTGCTAAAGGGTTCTTGAGGTTCTTGGGGTTTTTGGGTAACACTTTGTTGTGCAAACTTAATGATTCCTTCTCTTATGTCAGTTTTTGATCTAGTTAAACTGAAGTTTGCAAAACTATGATCAGCAGACTTGATTGCGTGAGTAGAGGACCTTCTAGAATTTCTTGAGTTTCGCTTTACAGGGGAGTTTATTTCTTCTTCGCTTTCTTGAGGACTGTAGATTCTCATCTTGCTCTGGGGTGCTACTGTTCTTTTCTTGAGTTCTGGACCACTATGTGTAATGTCTCTCTTCTTCAGGTTATGCTTGTTTAAGCTAAAAGAAACCACTTTAGTTCTTTTGCCCGTTTTTAAGTAGTTTTCAATGTCCTCATAGCAACTTATGGAAAAGTTCATTATGGATTTTTTATTTATTGTTCTGCAAGCGTGGATAAACTGCACCCAGTGGTTACCATTTAAGTCTTCAATAAATTCGATGTCAATGTGGACTACCTTTTTTTGGGTTTCATTCTGCTCAACACAGGTAATAATTACCTTTGCCATGTCAATTAAAGTGTTTAAATAAAGTCCTTTTTTAACTTTGATGAGCTTTCCATTAAAAGTTCTTTTGAAAATTTGAGAGCTGTACTTTTTGTGCACTAGTACGATTCTCAAAAGCAAACTTGACTCGTCAGAGTTAATGTTTCCAACATACTTCTGTAAAACTAAGTTCCCGAACACAAATGGTTTCTTGTAGCAAAGGTCTTTGACTTCCCCAACTCCACAGATTTTTCTTGAGTCTCTTAAGTAAGAGTAGCACACTTTCTGCTGGATTTTTTCGCTCAGTTTGCTTTTCATGGCTTTTTCGTCTATCCAATTTAGAAGCTCGGTCTTTAAGTGTGCTAGTTCTCTCTTATTTACACTTTCTAAAGAACCACTTTTGTCAGACTTCACCCAAAACTTAATTCCTTTGTTGTTTAGCTCCACTGTTTCCAAAACACTCAATTTGGTTCCAATTAAACTTTGAATTACACTAAGGTTAGACTTTTCTTCCATTAATTATAGGAACAGTTTTTACAGTGTTCATAACTCTGAGTTATTGAAATTTAACTAGCAATTAAATCCACTAAGTGGTGTTTTAACTTGGCAAAGGTTTGTTTAAATTCTAAGTGCTTGCCTTCAAATCTTGAAAAGTTTACAAAGTACAAGTCGTCAAGGAGAGCAAAAAGTTTAACTTCGATCACAATAATAGGAGCCTGACTTGCCATGTAAAAAGCATCGTACTTGCCTTCTCGGTTTCTAATTTTGTATTTAAGCCTTCCAAAGGCTAGGTGAATACTTTCCATTACCTTTTCAGGTTCTGCCCTTGTCATAAAGTGGGTTTTTTGCTCGTCATAGTCAAACATATTGTTAATAGCTATTCCACAGCAGTAGTTCAGCAGCTCAAAAGCGTTCATGAAAGGCGGGAGTTGTTCTTCATCTTCAACATTCTGGACTTCAATTTCTTGGCCCACGTCAGAACACCTTCCTTGGGGTTCTTGGTAGTCCTCTGCAAACCAAGCATGTTTTTTCAGTTTGCTAACTGAAATCCTCGTGCGGGGATCTATACACAAAATTTGTTTGAGGACGTCTAAAGCTTGACCAGAAGCATTGTGGGGAAGCTCGAAGCTTCCAGAAACTATTTTGCCTATAAGAGAAGGAATAGAGTCGTCCTCAAACGGAAGTTTCCCTGATAGCATTGCGTATAGTATAACTCCGCAGCTCCAAATGTCAGCTAAGTGTCCGTCGTAGCCGTGATTGCTGAAGACCTCTGGAGCTAAGTAGTTTATAGTGCCACAAGTAGTGTGCATCATGGAAAGTGTTTCAGAGTCTATTTTGAACAAACAAGATAGCCCGAAGTCACTGATCTTGATTTTTCCGTTTTGGTCCACTAAAACGTTTTCAAGCTTGAGGTCTCTGTGAGCTACGTGTTGGGTTTGGCAAAAGTGGACTGCTGAAATGATTTGTTGAAAGTAAAACCGTGCTTCTTTTTCTTCCAGTGGCCCTTCTCGACTTATTCTGTGGAAAAGTTCTTCTCCATGAACAAGTTCTATCACTAGGTAAATCTTTGAGTGGGAGCTCAAGACTTCGTACAACTTAACCACGTTAGGATGTTCTATATGCTTCATTATTTGGATTTCTTGTCTTAGGTTTTCAATTAAGTTGTCCTGTTTGATTTTTCCTTTGTCTAGAATTTTAATGGCTACTTTTTCTCCGGTGTACATATTCTCTGCAAGTCGGACTTTTCCGTAACTGCCCTCGCCTAGAACGTTTTTGAGCTCATAGTTTCCTACTCTTTTTATCATTATTATTACTTCATATTAGTTTTTGGAAGTAAAAGCGCCTATTTGGGCTTCTAGAATCCTTCTGTTTTCTAAGTCGTCATTGTGCTGCTCTATGATTTCTTCAAGGCTACTCAGAGTGTGTCTTATGTCTAAAATCGTTTCTGAGTTTCCAGACTCCAGTTTTTGGTTTTGCGTTTCAATTCCAAGTTTCTCTTGTTGCAAAGACTCTACCTCTGATTCTAAAGCTCTGAGTTGAGACTCAGTATTTGTGATTTGTGACTTAAGTTGTGTGTTACTCTCTTCCAAAACTGAAAGTTGTGTTTGGTGAGTTTGCCTTTGTCTCGAGATGTTTGCTAGTTCTTCTTCTAGTTTTTGTATTTCAGAAGCATGGTTGTTTGCAGAGTTTTCTTTGTCTTTTTGGAGTTCTTCACTTTTCAGGGTTAGTTCTTGGTTTTTTGCTTGTCTTTCTAGTTTCCTAGACAAGGTTTCATCGAGTTGGGCTTCAATTTGGTTAATTTTAGAGTCTAGTTCTTGTTGCTGAGCTATGCAACTAGGCAAGTCTTTCAGTAGTTTCTGAACTTGGTCTGGAGTTTGTTGTACCTCTGAACTTTTTGAATCTAGCGCGGTATAGTGATTATTGCGTTTGGAAGAAGGAAAAACTGAAGCTTTGGAAGCTTCTCTAGTGCTGGGATTCGTGCAAAGGACCTTGGCTAAAGCATTGTACTTCTTCAACTTTTTGGCATGAGAAAATTCTTCAGTGCAAGCTCTTTTCAAAGAAAACGGAGAATGCATTATAAATATGAGGAAAGAGCATAGAAGAAGGTCTTCGCGTAGAAGAAGCAGAAGCAGAGAAAGAACCAAGAAGTTCAAGGGAAGAGGCACTCCTAATTCTTTGGGATTGCGTGCCTGGAGTTCTGAGGAATTCCCTCAAAAAGCTCAAGAACCTTCTAAGTCGTCTAAGGACTGGGTTTCTGATGAACTTCAAAACTTCAAAACTGAAAAATGGACTCATGACAAATTCCATGCTGTTAATTCTAGTCCCCTGAGTGAAGAGGGACTTGTAAGGGAATCTCCTAAATACGATTAATTCAATCAAAAAACATGGCATTTACCCTAGTTAAAGAAGAGTTATTTGTAGGCCCCACAAAAAAAAGGTGTGGGTTTTGGAAATCCAAGTTCTCCAGACTAAAGCTTTTTGCTAGTTTGAACGGATGGGTTTCAGTATTGGTCGGGGAGCTCTTAGCTCTTTGGTCTCCTCTTTGGAATTGTTCCGGAAGCTGAGTCGGAATATTAAAGATTGGACCATCTAAAGAAATACTTGTACAGGAAGTGGTCGATTCTTCAGAGTCTTCATCGAAGTAGTTGTAAAAGGGCTCTTCAACTGGAGGATTATTTATGTTCTGATTTGGAGTTTGAGTGTTCAAAGTCCTTCTTCTATATCTAGTACGGACAAAGCCTTCTTCCATTTATTATCCTAAACTACAGATAATATCAATAAATTATGTTGCACTATAGTACTTAATTTCTGTTAATCTTTGCTAACTTAATATTCGTAATTATAAACAATATGAGTGTAGCAAATGAACTTTCTATAATTAGCGAAGAGTGCGACGAAGACTTAACGGAAGACTCAGACAACTTTCAAAAGCTTTTAGAAAAACTCAAAACAGCACAAGAAAAAGCCAATAACTCACAAAAAGTTGAAATGAAACTACAAAAAGCAGAGTCAAGGATTCAAGAACTTAACAGACTGTACAACTCCAAATGCGACGAGGTGCAATCCCTCAAAAGAAAGGTTTCGCACTTGCAAAAGATGCTAGAAGAAAAGGACGAACAGCTGTTTTCAATGACCTCACTTTCAAAAGACTTCCAAGAACTAATGGGCACAGAAAGCAAGCAAGTTCAGGTAAGCGTGCCTTCTGAAGAAACAGAGGAATACAAGTTGCTTCTAATGGAGTCCCAAGACAAATGCGAAGAACTCAAAGAAATGCTTCTGGAGCAAGTTAGAATTAACCAAAGGATGGAAAAGAACCTGGAGTCCCCTTTGAAGCCCCAGAACTTTACGCCTGGTAAGTATTATCCTTCTAATCAAAGACTGTTTAAATAATTATGACGGATTACTTTTTATACCAGCTCACCATTGAAAACAAGCTAGAGGAAATCCAGGAATACCTTAAGCCCAAAACAGTTTCTCTAAGGCTCACTAAGTTCTCTCTGGGACAAAACCTTCTCCACATCTGCTCCCTAAACAGCCACGCTGCACTTATTGACTTTTTTCTGAGATATGAAAAAACTCTCCCAGGCGTAACTCGAAATGACATTGTGAACTGGGTAAATTCAACTTGTGACGAAGGGTTTACGCCTCTACACTACGCAGTTTCTAAAGGAAACTTGGAACTTGTGAGGATGTTAACTCTGGCAGGGGCAGATGTCAGCATGAAAACTAACATGGGGTTGTCAGCAATGCACTTAGCAGCTCAAGCAGACCACCCAGGACTAATTGCTTACTTAGCAGAAATAGGTTTGCCTTTGTCAGGAACCGACTCTAAAGGAGGAACTCCACTGCACTGGGCAGCCTACACGGGAAGCTACTATGCAATTACTGTGCTTTTAGGACTCCAGGTTCCCAAAAACAAAAAAGACCACGAAGGAAACACAGCTTTGCACCTAGCTATACTTGGAAGCCACCCTAGGATTGTTAGGATTTTGCTTTTGAAAGGCTCTGACAAAACAATCAAAGACAACTTGGAAAGGGATGCTTGTGAGTTGTCTAAAGAGTGTACTAACCAAGAAATCCAAGAAATGCTTAAGCCTACTGGAATCAAAGAAGCCCTTGGCTGCAAACCAAAGCTTGAACCTTACGAAAAGTCTTACTCTCCTATGTTTATTTTCCTTTCAGTAGTGATTGCAGTGTTCGTTTTGAATGTTATTTTTTGCATACAATGTATTTTATACTTAGATGACCGAATATCAGGCTATGCCTTTGTGGGAACAAGTGGGGTTGTGTTGCTTTGTGTGCTGGTGCTTTCAAACTCCAACCCAGGCTACATAGAGCACATAAAAGGAGTCAGACTTAGTGTAAGCAACATTTAGAACTTGTATCTGCAGTTCAAACCTCACGAAATCTGCCCAGACTGCATCATTCCTAGACCTCCTCGGTCGCGTCACTGCCACTACTGCGATAAGTGCGTTTCAAGGTTTGACCACCACTGCCAATGGGTTTCCAACTGCATTGGAGCCCGGAACTTAGGTTGGTTTTACTTTTTTGTGACATTTTTATTCATCAGTTGTTTACTGAACATTACATTAACTATCCAGGTAGTGAGTGCAGGGGAGTTTAGGAAAGGAATGTCTTCTTTGAGCTACGAAGCTAGTTTGGGGGTGTCCATTTTGACAGGTTCTATTGCACTGTTTGGGTTGGTGCCCCTAACTATACTGTTCTCGGTCCAAAGTAGGAACTTTTGTTTGAACAGGACCACAAGTGAAAGGTACTCTAAAAGGTCAGAGAACCTCAGAAGTGCCAGGGACTGCTTTATGAAGAACTGTTGTTTGCTCTGTTGCAACAGAAACAATGAAGTAGAGCCCTTTTTCGAACAGATAAGAAGTCCTGTTACTAAGTCCAGTGAGTTTGATATGAGCTTGGATGAAAGTTTACTTTGAATCATAACTAAACTAAGCAAAAAGTAGTAAACTAACTAAGAATTCTTATCCAAGTTTGAATTCCATAGTTATAATTTAAATGTCTCGTCTTAGAACTAGATTTGAAACTCAGCTTAAACAAAAACTCCAGCAAAAATGCCCTTCTAAACTTTCAGAGGAGTCTTTTCTATACAAAGCTTTTAGATTCATAGACCTTGACAACTCCAATACAGTTTCTAGAGATGAATGGATTCGCGCCATTGAAAAGATTGGCATAGTTGTGGAAGACCCCAAAGAACTCGAACTACTCTTTGAGGAATACGATTCTGACGGGTCGGGGGAAATAGACTACAGGGAGTTTGTTGCAGCCCTGTTTGGAGCTAACTCTGCCGTTGCAAAGCGCTTGACTCCTCAAAAGTCCATGCCCCCTTCAGAAGAACAAAGAGCCGAAGACCTTTTAGAAGCCATAAAAGAACGCTTGCTAGCTCGTGGTGCCCGGGGGTTAATTGGACTTTCCAGACAGTTCAAAATTATGGATGACGATTCTTCCGGAAAACTGGAATTCCAGGAGTTCTTGAAGGCACTCCACGACTATAGAGTGCCTATTCCTGAAGAAGAAGCTGAACTCATTTTTGACTACATAGACAGGGACAGGTCTGGGTCTATTGATTACGATGAATTTGTAAGGGCAGTCCGCGGACCTATGAATGCTTTCAGAAAAGAACTAGTTGCTGAGGCTTTCCACAGGCTAGACTTAGATAATTCAGGAGTCATTGACCTGTCAGACATTAAGCAAGTTTACGACCCAAGTAGCCACCCTGAAGTTCTTCAAGGAGTTAAGTCCGAAGAAGATGTGTTAAATGAGTTCCTAGAAACTTTTGAACTGCATCATTCTTTAAACGGAAGAAGAGACAGAAGAGTAACTTTTGAAGAATTTGAGGAGTACTACAACAACATTTCTGCAAGCATTGACAACGACAAGTACTTTGAAGTTATGATAGTAAAAGCTTGGGGCCTCGACAAGCAACCCCCTCAACCCCAGAAAAGCCCTTCAAAGCAACCAAACCAAGTGGAAATTCGCAATCCCAGAAGTGTGCAAGAAATCCTGGAGAAGTTTAGAGAAAAACTTGCTGCAAGAGGAGTCCGCGGCATTCTGGGCCTTGCTAGGCAGTTTAAGATTATGGATGATGACAACTCTAAATTCATTAACTACAACGAGTTTAGAAAAGCTTGCAGGGACTACCGAATTACTGTGGACGATAAAGAAATTCAACTTCTGTATGAAGCTATTGACGTTGATGACAGCGGAGAAATCAACTACGATGAACTTTTAAGGGCAATCAGAGGACCTCTGAACAGTTTCAGGAAAGGACTTGTTGACCAGGCTTGGAACAAACTTGACAAAGACAGAAACGGAGTCTTAGACATCGACGATATTAGGGATGTTTACTCTGCAAAGCAGCACCCAGACGTTAGAGCCGGGAAAAGGACAGAGGATGACGTATTGGGCGAGTTTCTTGAAACTTTTGAAATGCACCACAACCTTAAAACACCCTCTGCTAGAGACCGCAGAGTAACCTACGAAGAGTTTTTAGAGTACTACAACAACGTTTCAGCAAGTATAGACGATGACAGGTACTTTGAACTTATGATGACAAACGCCTGGAAACTAAGAGGAGAACCTCCAGCAAGGGAAAGTTGGGCAGGAGCTTATACAGTTTCCCACAAAACTTCATGGCTTGCCGATCACCATCGCAGTCAACTTGGAGGAACTGTAAACTCTTCTGCACCCTTTGGAACTTCTGATGAACCTGTAGATTATGCAACTTCAATGAGACCTCGCAGAGGGAACTTGGACTTACTAGAACTTTCTAGCTCGATTCCAGCTGCAGGAAGGTCAGTATGGTCCAAACCAGCAGCACAGCAGTCCCACTCTTCTTTCCAACAAGCTGAGGGATTGCTAGAAAGACTCCGAAACAAACTAGCAGCTAGGGGAGCAAAGGGCTTTATTGGACTTAAAAGACAGTTTAAGATTATGGATGACAACGGAAACAACAAGCTAGACATAGGAGAGTTCATTAAAGGCATGAGGGACTTTAGAGTAGAAATATCAGAAGACGAAGCAGGGTTGTTGTTTAGGTACTTGGACGCTGACAGGTCAGGTTCAATAGACTACGAAGAGTTTCTGCACAGACTCCAAGGGCCTATGAACCCACGCAGAAAGCAAGTAGTTGAAAAGGTTTTTCAAAAACTAGACAAAACTGGGGACGGTTACATAATGGTTGACGACTTAAGAGGAGTTTACAACGTTTCACTGCATCCAGACGTGCGGATGGGCAAAAAATCCGAAGACGAAGTTCTGTGTGACTTTTTGGATACTTTTGAAGTGCACCACGCTATGTTTAAAGGCGGACGCCGGGACGCAAAGGTTACGCTGGAGGAGTTTATGGAGTACTACCAACACGTTTCAGCTTCTATCACAGACGATAGGTACTTTGACTTGATGATGAAAAATGCCTGGAACCTAGACAATGTTTCTTACGGAAAGGGCTGGAGGGGTGAGTGCTAAGTTAACTATTAATATATGGAAAATATAAGGTTTTTAAATGAAACGAACTGTTCTGACTGTGAGTATTGTTGTTTGGATTCCAGTGCTTGCGGCACAGAGGACGAGTGCCAGGAAAAGTACGCACTTACCCTTATTGTAGCGGTTTCTTTGGTGTTTGCAGGTCTTTTGCTTTTTGTGTATTTCCAAACTAGAGGAAGCAATGACTGCTGCGACATTGACTGCTTCCGCAGAACTTTCAAAGTGAAGCATGTAGAAACACAAGAGGTTGAACAAACCGAACCAAGGACTACTGATCCTTCTGGTCAAGGAATCCATTCGGATACTAATTAAATACTTATTGCCTTTTTACGGACTTTTTTCTGATTATCAACTGAGTTTTGGGAGGAGTCTTGCTTGGTCTAGGTCTGTATTTACTTAAGTCGTCGCTTTTTTGCCTTGGTTTTTGTTGGATTGTTGTTTTTTGGAACCTTTCAAGGTTAAAGCACTCAGAGAACCTGCTTTTCAATCTGCTAGTTGCAATTTTTTCCAACTGGGTTTTTTCCTTGCACTTTTCTTGGTACTTCTTTTTATAGAACTCAGCTGTTTTATTGTTTTTAGAAACTTGTCCATTAAAGAAGGTTTGGGTGTCTTCTAGTTCTGACTGTACTTTTTGTATTTCTAAGTTGAGTTTGCACACTTGTTTTTCAAGAACATAGTTGCTTTTTTCTAGTTTGTTTATTCTTTCAGTGTCTTTTCTAGGAGTGTTTTCAGGACTTGTAGTTTCGAGTGTTTTTAGAATCTTGCTTAGTTTGGTTTTTTCTTTCTGGAGTTTTGAAAGCTCTTGATTGAAGTATTTTTCTGAGTTGTTGAGTTCTTTTTGCTTCCTTTCTAGTTCGTTCTTTAAATAGTCAATTTGAACAAACATTTGGTTTCTAAAGCTAAAGTGGTCTCTGGACTGCCTTTCTAGATTCTGAAGGCAGTCTTGGTATTCTTGAGTGCCTTTCTCAGTGCTGCTTAAGTTTGTTAAACTAGTTTTAGTTGCTATCAATTCTAAAGCGTTCTGCTTAAGAAAGTCAAAAGCTTCAAATGCTGAGAAGTTTTCAATTTCAGACTCTGAATGGAACTTTGAGCTTTCAAATGAAGTTTCCTGAATAAAAGTTACTACTTCCCGAAAACTTTGGTTGATTTGAGCACATAACTCAACTAACTTTTGGTGATACTTATTCAATTTTAATTCCATTTTGATATACTTCGCTGAAAGTTAAATAGTTCGAATATTTCAAATGCTCACTAAAAGAATTACTTCTCAGAACTTTAGGTCAAATGCTTCACTGGTCAACAAAAGTTATTTTGAAAGGAAGAACAGAAGAGAACTCAAGCCTCTCTACAACGAGGAAACGAGAGGACGCAGCCACGACTTTAGAATTACTTCAAGGTACTCATCCCACTCTTCTTCACTCACCAGAAACCTTTCAAACGAATGCCCTAACATCCTTAAAGTACGCGCTGAATTCCGAAACACTAGAAAGATTAAATTAAACACTAGCAAAAATCCTACAAAACAAACTGGAAAACCTCCTAAACCCAAACCTATGGTTAAAACTAACACCGAACCTAACCTGCCTAGCCTTCCCCAGAACTCTGACAGGTACCAGGAACTAGAAAGAGCTATCCTTACAAATTGTGTAAGTGTGCGCAACAAAAAGTCTCCTTCCTTTAGGTTCCAGCCCCAAAAACCAGGCATTCCTAAACCTGTCACTAAAACTTTCCGCAGAAATAGACACTTCGCTCCAAAGCAACCCAAACCACTTGCTCCAGCTCCTAGAATTGAACCCCAAACCCACAATAAGTTCTACTACTCCTTAACAGTTAGGGAGTGCGAATTAGAAGAATACTACCAAGAAGTCAAAGACCTTTCTGAAAGCTTCAGTTCTTTCTTTGAATAGTGTATTTAATTAACAAGGTACTTGTCTTCAAAAAGCAAGGGTTCATTGCAAGACTCCATTCTTACTCTTATAGGGTACAAGTGCCCGTCAACACTTGGTTTTCCAAAGGGCACTAACCATAGCTTTTTGTTTTCTCCAAAAACCTGAGAAAGGTTCTTTACGACGTTCTTTGTGTCAAAAACGTTGAACTCTTCCCCCATTTCCAAGTTAGTGAAGTTCTTCAAAATCATCCAGAGGTGCATAACTCCAAAACCAGTTAAACTAAAAAAAAACACAAACCCTAGTCCAGCACCCAGTATTGAAAAAACTGAATAGTGCGAGTCTTCCAACACAAACAACAAGCACAGGACTCCCATAACTAGCCCACCTACTCCATAGTAAAGTAAAAATAACACAAAAGCTTTGTGGTTCAGCAACCCAACACAGTTTGCAATCCAGGGGCAATGGTGGTCGTACCTTAAAATGCACCTTTCGCAATGCGAGCAGTGGTGTGCACGTGTAGGTCTGTATCTGCTGCACTTGCTGCAAAAGTTCAGCTTAGCTCTTTCAAAGTCATCTTCGTTCATTCCAGGACAATAGTGTTCAAGTCTGTCGTCAGGAATGTACAATGGGTTCAGACCTCTTTTAGGAGTTCCTGGGTCTTTGAAAACTGAAACCAAGTAGCTCCACATTCCCAAAAGCAAAACAGAAAACAGAATTACTGTTCCGATAACATCTACTGGAGCAAAATCCTTTTCAAGCAGGTACCCTTTAAAGAATACAAAGAGTGCAAAGCCCTTCAACCCTAACACACAAGACATTGGAAGTACAGATAAAACCCTGTAGTACTTCTTGGGATGGTAAATCATAATTATAAATATTAGGCTTAAGGATTAAGTCTATTACTTAGATTTTGGGGTAGCTAGTATGCATACCCAGTTCTGAGTTTCCAAAGAGTTGACTCGTCCAGTGTAGTCCTTCATTGGAATGAAGTAGCTGCCTAGTGCTAGTCCCAAAACTGCAAACTGGATTTCCCATCTCATCTTAACCAGCCTCATTTTATTATGGCAATCATTATGCCGAAGAAACGACCTACACACTTTTTAAGTTTACCACTGTACTCAAATGCTACTTTAAAGGAGTTCCAAACACACATTTCCAACTTCCCAATTCCCGGACTCAAACTCCACAACTTCACTAAGCCAGAAACATTCCACATTACATTAGGAGTGCTTCATCTGCCCAACTTAGATTACTTGTTTTCAGCCAGCATGGCTCTTCAGAACTTCAAACTCAAATTTTCTTCGCCTTTCAACCTTCTGTTGAAGTTTTCGGGACTAGGAGTGTTTGGAGAACCCCAAAGTGCCAGAGTGCTTAAACTCGGACTCCAAAACACAGAATCAAAGTTTATGCTAGAGTCATTTCACGCAGAGTTGATGCACGAGCTTGTAAAAAGCGGTGCTTGCACGTACAGAGACTTAGCTTCTCAAAGAGTTAACTTTTGTCCTTTTGAATTCAGTTACCATCTTACACTTGCCAAAACCAAGTTTAACAAAAGGTTCGATGCGACCTGGATTCTGGAAAACTACGAGGATGCCCAGTTGGGTTACTTCGAAGTAAACAGAATACAACTTTGCAGAATGGACAGGAAAAGAAGCAAGCACTACCCTGTTGAGTATGAAGTATTTATTTAATAATTCAAATTATGGGATCTTCTTGTAGCTGCAAATCTACATGCGGAGGCAAAGAATTAATTCTGCTAGAAAGTGAGTTTAACGTAGGAGAGAAGCAGCCAGTAAACGTTATTTAGACTCGGGCTTCTAATAGTCTATTGTTAGGAAAAGCCAAAAAGGAAGAACAGTGGATTCTTTCTAACTTCCAACTACACAATACAAACACTTCTTCTGTATTTTTCCAGAACAAAAAGCCCAGATCCAGAGTAGATTCTATTTCTTCACCTTTTATGTCTCAAAGAGAACCTCGGCTTTTTGAAAAGAGCCTCCAGTTCTCTCCTATTCGCGAAAAGCACACAAAGTCTTTTAGGGAAAACACCCTGTTTGAAGGGGAGCTAGCTAAGTACAGGCCTGGGTTTAGTCAGCAGTACATTGAAAGGTGGTGTGAATTAACTACTGAAGCTTTTCTGTACTACAAAAATGAGTGGCATGCTAAGTGCTGGCCTGAAAAACCCTTTGCCAAAATTCCTTTGATCCAAATAGCAGAAATCTCTAAAAAAGTCTTTCCAACTACCCTGCCTCCGCCTTACCAAAATCAGTCACAATTTGAACTCATTTTGTACGGAGAGGACGATTTAACAGCCTTTTCAAGGTCTTCTGAGGGCTTTTCTCAGTGCGATATAAGTAGGAGTTCTTTTATGGATAGAAAAACCGGCGAGGGACTAGTTATGACTGACAAAAAACTTCCTAGGTCTATGTGGAGTATTCGTGAGCTTGAGTGGTATACGGCAGAAAAAAGACTTTTATTTGCTGCTGGGGACGACTGCACTCGGGATGTTTGGGTTAGGAAAATTCTGAATGCCAAAAGTTTGCATCAGAGTTTATTTTAAGTATAAATATTGCATTGTTTAAAGGATGTTTTTGGTTTTTGTGTTAACTAGCCTGCCTTTGATGCTTTGTCAAGAACAACCTACCCCAGTAAAACCCATGGCTTTGCTAATAGACCCCTCTCCTAGGACAGAAACTTCTCCCGGAATCCTGGACAATCCACCCTGTAGCGGGGTTGCAAAGGACCTTGCACACACCCTAGCCGAACCTGGAGACTTGCACCCTGTTATGTGGCGTGTTTTCCATCCTTCAGAGTCTTCCAACTGTACCATTAGACTAGCTCCCACTTCGGACTTTTCAAAGTTCGTAACTTTAAGTCCACTAAACAGGATTTCAGACTCAGAGGGCTGGTTTCCATGCGGCAGAGAAGAAACCAATGCTGAAAGAGTAACTATCCAGTTTCCAGAGAGGTGGTTTTGTTCTGAATGCACTTTGCAGTGGGTGTGGAAAACTTTCCAAGGGGCTTTTTATCAATGTTCAGATGTAAGAGTCTTTACGAAAGAGGCAAATTGCAAAGGCATGTGTCAAAACGGAAGCAAGTGTATAGAAGGAGTTTGTGTTTGTTCAAAAGGGTTTTACGGGGACTTTTGCGAACTAAGTGAAAAAGAAGAAGAAGAATTCAGCGCTATAGGGTACTTTGTGACTTTTGTGGTGTTTTGCTTAACTTGTTCTTGTTTAGCTTCGGCAGTGTACTTCTACTTCAACCAAAACAAACTACCAGGCCCAATTTACAAGTTTTTAGAAGAAAACTGTGCGTGGTGCATCAGAAGAGAAAGGATTTTGTCTAACCAACCTTCAAGGGAAGAGTCCAAGGAACAAGTTTCTGAACCAGGGAAGTCGTCTTCGAGTTCGGAAAAAGGTTAGTTAAAGTTCAAGTTTTAAATTTAAAAATGAGCAAAGGTAGCATTGACTACTCAGAAAAGTACTGCGACGAGGAATT
>PR_CR_10_Liq_1_inCRDRAFT_1000809_pt1 | contig 18837 bp, 14 predicted proteins | sample PRCRCaboRojoPR_3_FD_10241 | JGI IMG/M metagenome (IMG submission 10241)
AGGATTGTAGGCAGGGGGAGGATTGTAGGCAGGAGCAGGATTGTAGGCAGGGGTAGAAGGATTGTATCCAGGGGGACTGTGCCCAGCTGGTTGAGGTTCTTGGTAAGTTCCAGGTTGGTAAGACTGTCCTCCTTCGTACTGGCTTTGTAGTTTCCGAGCGATTTCTTCATCTCTTTTAGCTTGTTCGGCAGCACGTCTTTTTTCTTCTTCTTGGATTTTGCGGGCAATCTCTTCATCTTGCGAACTGTTTTGCCTTTGGTACTTAGCTTGCATGCGCTTCCTATACTCTTCTAGTTGCTCCTGGTCCATTTTAATAATATGCTAGAAGAACATAAAAGTATTCCTTATTTGAAGGTTGGGACGAACAAGCCTACGCGTTATTACACGAACCTTTTGGGAAACCGCCTTAAGAAAAACCACGAAGCTGCTGTGCAAGCGCTGGGGACTGCAATTACAATGGCTCTCAACGTGGCAAACATGGCTCGGGACAAAGGATTTGCAGAAGTCGTAAAACTGTTTACTGATACTGTTGAAGTGGACGGACGCCCTGTGAGTAGAGTCACAATAGTGCTGGCCAGAACTTTTGAGTTTAGAGAAGCCTTTAAGGATTTCCAGGCTTCTGTCGCTCCCCAGCAACCTCTTAAGTCCTAATAAGGCTGTTCTTGTAAATAACAAAGATTAATACATTATTTCTTAGCTTGGTTTCTGGTGATTTTAAGCGGGCCCCTTCTGGATCTGTTCAAGGAGGTGTTTAGGGATTTGGACTTTTTTTTAAAAATTCCTAAGTCGGGCTTTTGCAAGTAGATCTTGCCTAAGTTAGAAGCTGAAGGAGCAGAAGTCAAGTTTTTGAGTTGGTTAGCAAAGTCAGTTTCGATCTTTCTTCTGGGAGTTCTAGGCGACTTAGCTGGCTCTTCTTTCAAGTTACTTTCAAATAACTCTTCAAGTTCTTCAAGACTGCTTTTTCTTTGGTGTGAGGAAACTTCTTCTTCTGGACTGAACTCAGGAATTTCGTTTAGTTCGGGTTGGGAGTACCTTGTGTCTTCTTCTTTGGGCAACTCTAAATGGGCCCTTGCAGGGGGGGTGCAGGGCCTTAAACTTGAGTTGTGGGGCCTTAGTGTTCTGCTCCAGGAGTGCTCTTCGGTTTTTTTGGACTCAGGAACTTGGAGTCCTCTTTTTCTGGCGTAAGAGTTTTTTATTACGGGGTAGGAGTTGTTTTCGTCGTCACAGCCTTCTAAAAGTTCGTCTTCAACGTCAATGACTCCGAGTTGTTCCAGGGTTTCTTCTTCGTCTTCTTGTTTGACTTCTTCAGGACCTACTTCTAAAAAGTCGTCTTCTTTTGGCTCAAGTTGTTCACTCCATAGTTGCGTGGGGTTTTGGGAGTCAGTTCTGAACATACTTACTAGTTCCAGCACTTCTTGGCTGTTATAGGTTTCTGCCCAGAAAATGTTTTGGTCGTTGAGACCGTACATAGAGTCTTCTGAGTCAGAGCTGCCTGAGTTAAAAACACGCAAAGAGAGTTCTTCTTGTTGTAGTTGGTAAAAGTGCCTTACAGCTTCTTTGGGAGCTGAAAGTTGGATTAAAACAGAAGAGGCGTCCCTGATCATAGGGTCCCAGTCGTCCTGAAGGTGGAAAACTTGTTCCCACAAAGCAAGTGGAATGACTTGGCTGTGTTTGCGGAAGTCTTGGGGTTGGTCTGCGTCTTCAGGTAAATTCATTCCGCAAAAAGAACCAAGGATGTTAAGAGCTCCTGCTCTGCTTTCGCTTTCTTTACAAGACAACAAGGAAAGCAACAAGGGCAGTAGAAAAGACTTGACTTTGTTAGAGAGTTGCTGCCGCAGGTCTGCAAGACTAACTTGCACCCAAGAACACATTATGCTGAAAGCTATAGCCCTTATGTTGCTCCAAGGAGAGGATATTTGCAACTGAACTCCATTCCACACCTTCAGAGCTTCAGAAATCCGGGCTTCTTGGTACTGTTTCTCATCCAAGTTAACTGGAATCAAGTGCTTAAAGATCATGTCGATAAGTTGCAAACTGTAAAACACCACTTTGGGGTCAGAGTTTTTTTCGAGGTGGGGCTTCACAACGTCAGAAATAATACCAGCAATTCCAAAAGCTTCTTCTTCGTGGTTAGAAAGAGTAAGTTCGCCCTGAAGACGCAGAATCTCCAAAGCACGGATCCTTACGTGGGAGTTTTTGCTGTTGAGGAGTCTTTGTGCAGTGACTCCGATTTGATCAGTGATTGAAAAAGCAATGGGTGAGTGCTGAGGCTCGAGCAAAGACATCACTTCTATGCCAAAAGACAACTTTTCCAAGAAAAAGTCGTGCTCTTGGATTATTCTTTGGCGGTCGTTTTTCTCTGAGTCCAGAAAAACTTCTTTGTTGTTTAAAAGACAGTACTGGAACACAAACTCCAAGTAGGAAGGCTCTGAAAGAATCAAGTTAATCAAGTAAGCTTTGCTTTGTTTCTGGGACTGGGACTTTACTGTGTACTGGTCTATCATAGAGTCCAAAAGTGCTTTTAAGTGTTGGTCTGACAAGGACTTACCAATGAATCCCAAAATCTGGTTCAGAATCGAAAAAACTTCATCGTGCACGTTGTTGGGAATACTTTTGCAGAAAACAGGCAAAAACTCTACTAAGAACTCAGTAACCAAGGATTCGGCTGGCAAGTCCTGCAAAATAGTTTCTAGAAACACAAGCATGTTTTGGGAAGGAGAGGAATTTTGGAAGTAGTCTTTGGTTCTTCTAAGGAGCGGAAAAACGCAGTTTGAAAGCGAAACGTCATTTGTTTGTTTGTGGATCCCTACCAGTCCCCTCCAAACTGCTTGGAAAAGTTCAAGTCTGTGGACACTAGAAGCAGCATGGTCCAGCCAGTGCAAAAGTGGAGGAATCAAAGCTTTGAGTTCTAGCAAAGGTCTGGGCTTTATCAAGGAGTTGGTGCTTTGAGTGCTACTTAAGAGCACTATTAAGTCCAAAGCTTCGTAAATGCAGTCTTCTTCGCTGTCTCCTGTAAGTAATTCAGAAACCCACTTTATAAGGTTGGAGAGTTTTGAACCTTTGTAGTTAGTAAGCACTCTTGTTTTAACTGTTTCCCAAAGCTTGTTTGCTTGGTCTGTGATTCCTTCAGTGCGGCGCATACTCATCAGTCCAGTTAGCAAAGAATTTCCGTAGTCTAAGTCGCCTTCGCATATCAAAGTAACTTTTTCAGTGATTTTGAGCAAGTAACTTTTAAGGTCTTTGGGAAGTTCATTGATGAGGAGGTGGTGGGACAGCACTTCGTGGAAAATCGAGTGTAGGATCTGAGGTGCTGCTGAGGACAAAGTAGTTAAAAAAGTTTCTAGCAAACGGTTGTAGGAGTCAACTACTCCAGGCGAAGGGTCTTCTTTGTGAAGGACTTCTGACATCGAGTTGTTGGATAGCAAAGAGTTGTTAAAGGACTCTAGTTGGAACTGGGGGTTGTTGCTGGGGTAAGTGTTTATAATGATTTTCAAAATAGAACCCAACTGGGGCCCTAAAGAGCAGCCTAGATGCTCTAGCAAAAACTCCAAGCCCCTTACACAGGCTATTTTTAAGGGCTCCAGAGTATCCTGTAAGTTCCTTAACAAAAGTCTGCTTAAGTGGGGCTGCAGACCTAAAAGACTACTGTACACGTCACTGTCCAAAGTTACAGCCTCTAGTTCTATTCCGCCTAAGTACATTTCAGTAGCTCTTTCGTAAGCAAACAACTTGTCTAGAATTTGACCATGTTGGTTAAAGCCCTCAGCAACTAAAAGTTCGAACTTAGCAGCTCTCAAAAGTCTTTTGTTAGTGGTAACTGAGGGCGGTCTGTTTCCACTAGTCAAAACTCTAGGAGACCTTACAGGAATGTCCAAACTACCCACCAGCCTGTTTTGGGCCCTCCTTAGGAACTCTGCACCCTGCACGAACCTACGGGCATTCATTAAAGCTAGTCCAGCTACGTAATCTGCATCTATTCCCTCTGGAAAAGTTTTTAAGTAGGAGGCAATATTCAGAAGGGCCACAACTGAAGAAGCAGAGGGCCCAGCAGAAAGAGAGTACCCAACAAGTGTTACTTGGGAAAAGTTTTCGTAAAAGTTTTTATTGGTATAGTTGGGTCCCTGAGCAATAGCAGCTACTTCTTTGTCGAGGTCGTCAAAGTCAGAGTTTTGGTTGAGAAAGCACAATTTCATTCCGTACGAAACTCCTAAGGCAGGTATTAAAAGAATAGAGCCTGGTTGTGAAAAGTCTAGGTTGGGCTCTATTTCTGAGGTTTCGTAGTCGTGCAAAGAGCTGTAGTCTTCCCCTTCCCCTTTGCGAGTTTCAATTGAAATGATTCTGAAGTTTTCATTTGCTTGTGGGTCTTTTAGACGCAGAGCCACGTGAGTGACAAGCGAAGGAAAAGTAGGCAGGCAAACTTCTACGTAGTTTCCTTCTTCTGAGTTAGTCACTGATATCGAAACCCTCTGGTCCGATAAAGGTACTTCTTGTATCACGGACATTTTCGCTTAAATTATTTTCGTTGCACCTTAAAGACTTGTGTTTGCGGAATTAAAATATAAATGGAATCTAGAAGACTTCAAAAAGAATACGAAGAAATACAGAAACTCAATGCAAACCCCGACGCAGGAATCAGTGCTCAAATGGTAGGAAACAGCATGACCCACTTCAAAGGCACGATCCAAGGACCTGTAACCTCTACTTAGGCTGACACTGTTTACCAAGGCGGTACCTTCATAGTGGATATTGCAATTCCTTCAGAGTACCCCTACAAGCCCCCCAAAATGAAGTTTGACACTAAGATCTGGCACCCCAACGTGTCTTCCCAAACAGGGGCAATTTGCCTTGATATTCTAAAAGATGAGTGGAGTCCGGCTTTAACCATCAGGACTGCATTACTGAGTTTGCAAGCACTACTATGCTCTCCCGAGCCAGAAGATCCCCAAGACGCAGTAGTTGCTTCTCAGTACAAACGGAATTTTCCTGAGTTTGAAGTGACTGCACGTCAGTGGACCAGGGAGTATGCTAAGAGTCTTGATGTAGTTCATGAAGAACAAGTACGTAGACTTATGGAAATGGGCTTTGAAGAACAACTTGTAAGGAACGCGCTGGAAAACGCCGGCTGGGACGAAAACACTGCTCTTAATTCTTTATTGGGCTAAGTCACATAAGTTCTAATTTAAATAAAATGAGCAAACAAAATGCAAAGGTGTCAGGGATACTGGAACTGATTTCAAAAGGAGACTGCAAACAAGCCATAAAAAGGTGCAACACCTACATTGCAGCAACTGACTCTTTTAAGTTTTACGCTCTGAAAGCACTGGCTCTTCAGAAGATGAAACACTCCAGAGAAGCCAAGGAACTCATTTACCAAATCCGGAGTGAAGTTGTTGAAGACTTAGAAGACATTGAAATAGTAGTTATAGTTTTTAAGAACTTAAAGGACTACCAAGAAGTAGCCAATATCTACGAAGAAGCCTACCAAAAGTACCCCAACGAAGAAAGAGGACAACTACTTTTGAATTCTTACATTGCCACTTTTCAACTAGGCAACCAAGCCAGACTGGGGATCAGGCTCCACAGGCACTACTCCAGAATGCACTACGCAGAAACAGCTGCTTTCTGCATGGTAGTGCTTTCTGACTTAGAAAAGTCCCAAACTGGACTACTGGACGTAGCAGACCTTCTTTTTCAAAAGTTCAAACAAATGGAGGACTTTGAACCTTCCCAGACATTTTTGAATTTGGACTTAGCTATACTTGAAAGACTACATAAGTACCAAGAAGCCATGGCTTTGATTAGGAAGCACGAAACCATCATTCCTGACTACGTTTCAAGGTCTTCAAGCATAGCCAAGTTCTATAGACTTAGAGGAGAGTACATTAGTTGTCTCAACAACTACCACTCTATTTTGGCACTCAACCTTAACGAACAAACTTCTAGAGACATGTGGCATATCTACACTGACTACATAGACACTGTATTTATTCTTGTGAGGGATGCTTGCCAAGGCCCTACTAGATTCAACCAACAGTGTGCCGTTGAGCCAACTAATGTGAACATAAGCGTTATTGACACTGGGAAGAAGTTCGGGCTTTGGAAAAGTTTTACTGGCGGAGAAAGCTTAACAAGTATTTTGATGTCTGCGCTCACTAACTTAAAGTTTACAAGGGACTCCTTGAACGGGACATCAGCAATTTGCAACTTGATAAAAAGGCAGTCTTACCTGGCAGAAATGGAATTCAAAAGAAGGCTAGTTTACTATAACTTCAATCAGGGCAAAGAGGAGTACAAGGACGAAAATGAACCTGGAGGGTTGTTTTTCAACTTGATTGTAAAGTACGTAGCAATATTTTACGAAGTGCCCAACACTCCAGATGAACTCATTCCTTACCTGTATCTAATTAACAACACCCAACTCCAAGGCTTCAAAGCTAGGTTAGAAGCAGTTTTTGAGAAAGTGCAGTCAATGACTACTAACAGAGTTAGGTGTCTTAAGTGCTACTTGTGTGTTCACAAGATCTTCAGACTGGTAGGTTTGTACTCAAGCAAATCTTTTAGGTCAGTGGAAGAAATGTGGGATGCTGCTTACTCTTTAGTTTCTAGCTACTTAGAGTACATCGGAGCAGAAATTCCTCCTAGAAAAGGCGAAAACTACATTTCGGATGAACTCGTGCTTTTGGCTGTTGAGGTTCTGTTACAAAGTCCTCCTTCAAGCCAACTTGACACTGAAACTCAATCAGAAGACCAAATTCCTTCCCAGTTTGAAATTGAAAACTACAAAGCTTACAGTCAAAGAATTCTTTTTTGCATTGGTTTGCTAGAGTTTGCCCTAGAAAAAAGTCCCCACAACAACTACTTCAAACAAAAACTACTGGAGCTTTACTACACCTCTAGTAACTACCTCGGAGCTCACAGAATCTTCGAAAAACTAGAAATAAAACCAGAAAACGTGGAAAAAGAAGGCTACAACTTTTACGTGTTTTCAAGTGAACAAGAAGTTTACTCCTTGGAGTTCTTTAGCCTCTGCAGAAACGTGATGAACTCAGTTAAAAAGTATATCACTAACCTTATTCCACACGTCAACAAAGCCCACAGTCAGTACGACATCCAAACTCTCAAGAACTTGCTTATTGAAAAAGAAAAACACGAAAACTCTTATTTCAGAGTCATTCTCCAACTGGACTACTTCCGTGCTTTGGTTTTGAAAAACATAAGTTTGTCTGACGAACAGTTTGCAAAGTTACTCAGAGACAAACTGCCTTTGATTTCCCAGTCAGCTTACATGGAGTCCTTAGACAAATACTTTGTCCTTGCAGACCCCCAGTGCAACTACTACTGTGGAGAAGTGCCTATAAGAACTGTTCGCGAGGTGAGGGCCAAAAGTCCTTTAGACAAAAAACTAATAGAAGCCGACCCCTTCAGACACAGACACTTTAAAAACCTAGCTTCTCTCTACGGCAAGTACTCAGACGAGAACTACATTAAACTTGAAGCACTTAAGTTCAAGGTGTTTTCGGATTTAATGGAACAAAACGTTTCTGCAATAGAAGAAGACCTTCAAAAGTTCTATCTCCAACTTAATACGCTTGAGTACTTAGATTCAGCCAAGTTTGACTCTGACACTGCCATGAAAGAATTAGTTAAAAGAACCATAAAAGCCCAGAGTTTAGACCTAGAAACTAACAACTTCAAAGACTCTTTTGCTACAGAAGAGGAGTTCCAGCAACACAAGTTTACTATGGAAAGATACTTCTGGAAGTACCTTTTGATGCTGTTTGAAGCAGGCTTTAGGTTGCTGAACTTAAACTTCTACGAAGGAAAACAAGACCTTAACCAAGACCTAACTTTGGTGTTGACTAACTACTCCCACGTTAAAAGGCACTTAGAAGTGCTGGAAGTTATGCTCAGGGACCTAGTGAGTTTCGTTATTCCCAAAGAAGACAACTACAGTGCTTTTAAAGTTTTGGAAGAAACTGAAGAAGACGAAGAAGAACCTTTAGTTCCTGGAGTGTTTGGAATCCTCAAAGAATTCATTATAGGACCGTATATTATGTCTTTGAGGGTTTCTAGAGTTTTCCACAAAATGCTTCCTAAAACCGAAGAAGAAAAGGAACAAACCTTCGTTGAAGAAATAAAAACAACTATTGGCTTATTTGAAGAACAACTAAAGCAAGTCCACAAAAAGCTGAAGAAGTTTTTAGAATCCCAGATTACAAGGTCTTACGTTGGAGACAAGTGGAGAAGGGACTTAGAAAGTGAGTCGTTTAAAAAGTACTCCAGTTTAATTGCTCCTCACATTCTGGAGTTCACTGTAAACGAAGCTGCTTTAAACCACCAAGCTGATGTCAAGGCTTTGATTTCTTTAGTGAACACTTTAAGTTCGCTTATAACTAAGAATTTACAATAATTAAGATTGGAGTGAACACAACAAGTCACTCCAAATTATGCATGAAGAAGTGTTATGGTCAATCAATTCTTTAGCAAACTCTTGGAAGTGGTGGTTCTCAATGAAAATATTGTCTGAAAGCACTCTAGAAATTTCTTTTTTGACTTGGAAGTTCCAGTACCCGTAATCTTTGGCTATTTCTTGAATGGCTTGGGTTTCTTGAGGAAGCATTTCTTCGAAGTTCTTACTGAAGCTCATGCTTCTTGACTCGAAACTGCAGCTTCTCTGCCAGAGTTTTTGTTTTTTGTTTTCGAGTTTGCGTTGTGTTTTTTTAAACTTGTTCTTCAGCACGTCTCTGTTTTTGATAAGTTGCTTCATTGGGTCGATTTCTAGGTCTCCGTAGTTGAAGAAGTTCTTCCAGTAGTTTTCAAAGAGTTCTGAACTTTTAAGGTTCTGTGCAGACCAGGAGTCCAGTGCTTTTTTGAGTCCAGAGTAAAGTTTGGAGTTAGTAGGGAATTCTGAAGGACAGTTCTGGAGGTTTTCAAGACTTTCTAGAGTGTTTTTCATTTTTCCAAGAGTTTCAGTCAGTGCTTGGATTTGGTTAACTAGTGAGGAACTTTGTTTTTTGAGTCTTCTTTTAAGAAGTTGTGTGTTGGATATGTAGGTTGTCTGTTGTTTTTCTTTGTCTTCGTTGCAAACTAAGTCAGTATTTACAGAGTCAGTTAAAAACTCTTCCAAACCACAGAGTCCCCTTGAACTCTTGAGTTGCAACTTGGTTTTGGCGAAGTAGTCTTCTTTTTCTTTGAAGAAAGCGTGCACGTAAAATGAGTTCCTTAAAAAGGGATTCCTCAGTATGCAGTCTAAGAAACTTTGCAGCAAAAAGACTTGTTTAGGTCTTTTGGATTCACAATGGGAGTTCCTTAGCTTCTTTTTAGGAACTGGAGGAACGTACACCCCTGGAAATGTTTTGGTAAGTGTGTCTTTGAGCCATAAAAAGTCTCTCATGGACCTTGTGACACACCAGTCCGTAGGGAATATTTCTATACTAAAACAAAGATGGCCCTCTGTAGACAGGTGAGTCTCTAGAATTTGGGCTTGCTGGATAGAAAACTCAGGCTGGTTGAACAGGGACTCACAGCTTTGGACAGAGATAGAGAAGGGGTTTGGTTCTTCTGACTGGGGAGGTTCTTCGTCAGACTCTATGATTTCAGGAGTGTACTCGTCCTCCTCCAATGAAACTAAGTCTAACTCAAACTCTTCGTCAGTTTCATTCATGAGTTCTCCAAAGTCCTCTGCTGCCAGCAGGTCGTTGTCAGCTGGGTTTTCTGAAGAGTTGATGGACGAGTCGTCAAATAGTCCCTTTCTGATGCTTTCTTCTTTAAGAAAGTCTCTTCTTAGCACTTCGTCCATATTTATAACTAGTTTAGTTAAGCCAAGACTTAAGTTAATCACTGCAAAGACTTCCACATATGCGTTTAGCAAGTCTCTGACCAAAAGGTAAGTAGGAAAGCACGTACCACGCGTAAGCCCCAAGTTCTATTATCAAAAATACCATAGTCAAAGCAGGGTTCTTTAAAACCAAAGCACTAATTAAAGTTAAAGCCAAGGCTACCAAAAACACAGTAGTAGTGATCCATCTCTTTCTGTGGAACATAGACTTAAACTGCCGCTTGAACCCTATGAGAAAAGCCGAACCAAGTATAGTTACTATTTGCCCTGCTGAAAAAAAGATTGCAAAGTCCCTTGGTTTTCCCTCAAAAAACCCTATAAGGGAAACCCAAGCCAAAAAATCAAGTACGGCCCCAACTGCAAAGCAAATAGCAAAGCCTATAACTCTTTCTTTGAAACTCAGTTTAGGGCACATGCTTTCCAGCTCGTTGTCTTTGCGCATAGTGAAATATGACATTCTTATAAGTACATTTAAAAACCCAAATCTGACAAGTTTTCATATTGGTCATTATTTGATAGGGAACCGAAATGAAGAACCAGGCACAAATTGGAGTTTCTGAATTCAAACACCCAACAAAACCCCCCAGCAAAGCCGAGCCCTACACCAAAAAACAGCCTAAGAAGAAGTACAGGCCTCCTAAGAGCCCCCACAACACTACGCAATACCTAATAGAATACCATAAGCACGATCCTCAAGAGAGCATTGACCTTGAAGGTACTATGCTCGGAACTAAATTCAACTTTTACTTCAAAGAATTCACACCCTAATGTATATTAAGTAAACTTGGACTTAACCTAAGTATATTGACATTTACAATTTAACGGACATGTCAAACCAACAGTCACCAGCTCCTTGCAGAACTAAGAACTCCCAGTCGATAGATAACTCTTTGATCAAGCAAAACCTTACCCAAGCCAAAAGCAAAAGGTCTGTTGGAAAGAAACTCTGGCAACTCACGCAAGAAAAAAAGGAATTAGACCGCAAGATGAGACTCCTTGCTAACAGAGTTCAGTATTTACAATCTGAAAAGCAAAGAGGAGACAAACTCCAAAAAAGCACAAAACAACAACAAGAAAGCAAAGGGAAAGTTAGAACTGGAATCAGCACTCACAAGCAGTACGTACAGGCTAGAAAAACCGAAGCCCAAAAAGAACTTATGAACAAAAAGAAAGAACTTGCTAAAGAAAGAGCCCAACGCATGAAAAGTCTTAACTGTAGCAGAGAAAACTTACTCCAACAAAACAAACGAAGCCGTAGCACAATTAAGTCCCAAACCCAAGCCAACGAAGACCTTAGAAAAAAAGAAAAAGAACTAAAAGTTAAACTCAACAAAGAAAAAGCCAAAGCTATTAAAAACCACGAATCCAAAATTAAGCAGTTGCGTGACACTGGCGAAAAGTGCCACCAAAAGAAACTTGAAAGTCTTTTTGAAAGCAGAATCCAAGAAGAACTCCAAATGCAAGAAAAAACTAGACAAGAAATTGAAAAACTCAGTAAAATGGAAGAAAGCTTAGTTGAAGACCTGCGCAACACTTCATACTTCCAAGAAAAAGCACTTAACTACTCACTACTGTCTGAGCAAAGTTTCAGTCCTGGCAAGTCCCCTGTTAAGTCTCTTAAAAACTCGCAAAGCAACTTTTCATTTACTAACGATAACTCCTAAGTTCATAAATGTGGGCACTGCTAGTTTTGAGTCTAGTGGAAGCTTTTAAAGAAGAACAAAAACTTGTCATCATGGACGATGTTAACTTTATGGAGGTTCTTCACGAGTTTGGCCAAGTCTTTGTGATGTTTTACAACCCTAATTGTGGCCACTCTCGAAAAGCCCTTCCAGAATTCATAAAAGCTGCAGAAAAGCTTGAAGACCAACTTAAGTTTGGGCTTATAAACATCCAAACCAACACTCACGTTCCCACTGCTTACTCTGTTAAAGGAGACCCAACCTTTTTGTTGTTTTCAGACAACCAACATCTAGAATACCTTGGCCAAAGGACATCAGCTAGTTTCCAGGAATGGGTTTTGCAAAAAACCAACCCCAAAGTTAAAGTACTTAACAGCTACCCTGCACTCCAACAGTTCTTAAGTAACCAACCAAGGGCCTTTGTGCTGTTTGCTTCAGATGACTCCCCAGAAGCTAAAGAACTCACTCAAGCTGTTAAGTTCTACGACCCCGATATATTTGGGATATCAACTAATCCCTTTGCTTTGAAGATGTACGAAGCCAAGGAGCCAAGTTTGGTGGTCTTCAAAAACACTGACGATCATAGGAAAGAACTTAAGTTAGAACTTAACAGAAAAAACATTTTAGACTTTGTGAACGACGAAAAGGACACCTGGGTGATGGACTTCAACCAAAGAGCTTTAGAGTTCTTTTTTGAAGAAGAAAATCCTGGTCTTTTTTTATTCAGAGAAGAAACCCAAAAAACCTCCTTTGACTGGATTTTGCAGGAAGAAGCTTTCACGCACAACAAAGAACTGAGCTTTTGCAAACTAGACCTAAATTTACATCCTAGGTTTGCCCAACTCATAGGGATGAAACCTCTCCACCAACCCTTTGCTATGATTGTCGAAACTAAACAAAATGTCTTAACTAAGTACTTACTTGAAAACATTACAAAGGAAAGTGTTGAGGATTTCATACTTAACTGGAAAGAAAACAAACTTAGCCCTTACTACAAGTTTACCAACCACACTCTAGTGAGTGAGTTCCAAGAAGTACTTAAAAACCCCTTGCAAAACTTACTTGTGCACTTCAAAGCAGACTGGTGCGAACACTGTAAAAAGCTAGAGGAAGAACTAAATACCCTGTCTAAAAGACTAGCGAACCGCAAAGACTTCTACATAACTTCAATAGACGCTATGGAAAACGACATTCCTGGAGAGTTTATATCGGAGTTCCCTACTTTGGTTTTTTACCCCAAACACAACAGAGAAAGGATTCTGTACTCCGGTGCAAAGTCTGAAGAGGAGATATTTGAGTTCCTCATGAAAAACACTCCAGATACCTTTTCCAAAGAGGACCTTTAATTAGTTAACCCCGTTTATAAATATGAATTCTTACCAAGTCCACGAAAAGAACGTCAAAGTGTACTATGGAATGATAATTCAGGGTAATTTCAGATACTCTAGATCAGGAGAAGCTGATCTGGTAAAGTTTGAAGACAAAGGAGTTCTTTTTCTTCAAATGAACGAAATAGAACGTGATCCTTTCAGAATTTACAATGAAGACCTTGATGATTCCCTGCAAGCTTTAAGAAGAATTGTTTTAAGGGTCAACAACTTCTTCAAGGTAAAAAGAAGCCTGGAAAATAAGCTTCATTATTTTATCCGGTTGAAATCGAGACCTGTGTTTCAAAGACTTTTAAACGAAACAAATGACTTCTGGGCAACTACCACCAGCTTCTTCCGTTACAATGAAACCGACGAGGTGCTTAAACAAGTTAGCCCAAACTTCATTACTTTAAAACTGGAGTTCAGCAATGAGTGTGAATCATTCTTAACTTTCCTAGAAAGCATAAACTGTACAATTGAAGAAAAGACCATTAAAGATGTTCATTACATGGACTATAGAAACATCAATATTTCTACCAGACTTTGGGGAGTGCCTTGGGAAACCAACTACTCGTTGCTAGTTCTGCTTACCAACAACCTTATGAAGATAGAGGACTTGCTTGACAGGGATACTATCTTCAACCTTATGAACACTCCAAAAGCCAATACGATACTAGACTCTATGTTCGAAAACGAAGAAAAGTTCTCAAACGAACACTTTTTAAACCTGGCTCGACAAAAGGAACTAGAAGATCCCTTCGAAGACTCTGAAAGGTTTGTTTACATTAGAAGAATTTGGGTTACACCCACTGCTACAGTCTTCGAACCGCCTAGTGTTGATGAAGCAAACAGAGTGCTTCGCAAGTACGGATCAAACATAAACTACTTCATTAGGCTGAACTTTGTAGACGAAAAACTTCAAAGGTCAATATGGTCTACAAGCACAAGTGTAGTTAGAAGATTCAAAAGTTTGATAAACAACTTTGGAATACTTGGGCGCAACTACAAGTTCTTGGGGTTCTCAAACAGCCAAATGAGAAGTCACTCTTGTTGGGTATGTTACGATTCAATTGAACTCAGTGCCGAAAGTATCATCCAAGAAATGGGGGACTTTTCTGGAATAAAGAACGTTGCAAAGTTTGCAGCTAGAATCGGCATGTGCTTCACTGCTACTCAGAGAACAATACAAATCGACCCAGCAAGGATAAAGAAAGACCCTGACGTTGAAAGAAATGAGTACTGCTTCAGTGATGGAGTAGGAAGAATTTCAGCGCAGAAAATGCTCGAGGTCAGGGAAATGCTTAAAGTAAAGCACGAAGAAGAAATCAGTGCACTCCAAATACGTTTTGCAGGGTGCAAAGGAGTTGTGAGCTTGGACCCACAGCTTGACGAGTTAGATATGGACATTGCAATAAGGCCTTCTATGACTAAGTTTTCTTCAAAAGACACCATAATAGAAGTCTGCAGCATTGCAAGGTACAACCCTGCTTTTCTAAACAGGCAAATCATTCTGTTACTGTCGGGACTAGGAGTGCCCAACAAAGTGTTTATTGACTTACAAGACCGAATGCTAGAACTCCTGGACAGAGCCCTGCAAAACGAAGATCACGCTTTGAACTTGTTTAGAAAGTATAACTCAGAAAGAATCTACGAAGACATCTTGTACCTACTCGAGAAAGGGTTNAGTACCCGAAGGGACTCATACATAAAAAGGGTTCTTCATTGCTTGTATAAAAGGTCCATTGGAGAAATCAGGTCCAAGTCCAGAATAATTTCCCCTAAGTCAGCAGTTCTAATGGGAGTAATGGACGAAAAGGCCCTCTTGGACTACGGACAAGTGTTTGTCAGAAAGTCTTATAAAGGAAAATCGAAAGTGATCACCGGGAAGGTAGTAGTAACTAAGAACCCTTGCCACCATCCAGGAGACGTGAGACTTCTAGAAGCTGTAGACATTCCAGAACTGTATCACTACGCTAACGTAGTAGTGTTTCCGCAAAGAGGCCACCGTCCACACCCTAACGAGTCTTCAGGGTCAGATTTAGATGGAGACATGTACTTTGTGAGTTGGAACACTGAATTCACTTCTTACGTAAATCATCGGCTTCCAATGAACTACACTCCTGATAGCGAGAAAAAGGCTGACAACATTTCCCTCTCAGACATTATTGAGTTCTTTGTTAACTACATGCAAAACGAAAACTTAGGTGTTCTTTCAAACGCCCACTTAGTTCATGCAGACCGGAAAGGCATCTTCCATAAAGACTGCTTAGAACTTGCCTTGCTAAACTCCATTGCGGTGGACTATCCCAAAACAGGAAAAGTTGCTGTGCTTCGACAAGATTTAAGAATAAGTGAGTACCCAGACTTTATGGAGAAGACTAATAAGAACTCTTACGAGTCGCAATCGATTCTAGGTATACTTTACAGGTTAGTTGCTTTGAAAGGAGAAATACAAGAAGATGAAAGCATCAAAATAAACGAATGTTTTTTGCTCGAAGGGCGTGAGAACTACATGGGATGCGCTAAAGAGAACTACAATAAGTACCTGAAAACTATAAAAAGGATATTCAAGAATTTCGAAGTAAAAGACGAGTTTTCGTTGCTGGCAGGACTACTAGAAGCCAGTGCAGAAAGGGACAAGTACGACAACCGAAACAAGATCTTTACGATGGTGAAACAAGTAAGGGAGAAAATCAAGACTAACGTTGAACAGTACCCACTTGAAGAAAGGAGGTTAATAGCTTCTGCTTTTTACCAGTTGGCTTACTTAGAAGAACTTGAAACAAGGCTAATCTCCTTTCCTTGGATACTTCGGAAGTACCTAGTTTGAAAACCCTAGTTAAAATTCCGTTAAAAATTAAAATGGACAAAGAAAGCAGCATCCTAGACATGGGTCTACACATCAGACACTCGTCTAAAGCAATGAAGCAAATCACCTCGCAAATAAGGAAAGAAATCCGAGGCGAGAAAAAAGTTAGTTCCAACCAAAGACAACACATGAACTTACTAATGGACGTTTGGAAGTCCCTTCCTGAAAGCGAAAAGCAAGACTACGAAACCCTCAGCAGTCTGCACAGTCGCAAACCACACAAACTTCACAGCCCTAAGAAAAGCAAACTCCCCAAAGAAAACGACAGTCCAACTAAGAACTACGTAACACAAGGTAACTTTTATAGAACCAGAACTCTTCCATTGGACCAACTGGACAACTCGTACATCTGCGACGAACCCCAAATGTTTGAAGGAGAAGTTTGGGGAGTAATGAACGAGATTCCTTTCAGAACTGAACTGGGCACGGACGACATCATCAACAAAATCTACGTTTCAGACATCAGAGCTGCAAACGACCTTACTCTCCTGCGACACAACAACATTTACGCAATACTTACCTTTGGAGANCAAAATGCCCCTTCAAACTTTGCTTCGATAAAAGGCGGNTACCTAACGATATCTTTAGAAGACAACAGCTCAGCTGTTCTTTTGAAAGAACTCCGCACAGTGGAGCGCTTCCTCGAAAACAAACTGAAAAAAGGAAATGTCTTAGTCCACTGCTTCCAAGGAAAGTCCAGGTCATGTGCAGCTGTAGTAGGTTTTCTTATGAAAAAGTTCTCTTTGAGTTATAACACAGCTTTTGACGTTGTAAAGAAAGGACACTCCCAAGTGGACATAAGTCCTCAGTTTGTTAAGCAGCTGAAACAGCTCGAAAGGCAGTGCGTTCCCCACTAGTTATTCCTAATAAAATTTCGACCTTGAATATAAATGGCAGTTCATCCTGTTAGGATAGAAGACATTCCTGAAGAGTTCAAGGCTAACTATAGGTACCATTTGCGCAAGTACACGCCCATCGTTGAAAACCCACCTTCAGATGCTTCTGAAAGCATCCCTTTCTTCGGAAAACAAATTTACAAGTACCAAATGGCAAGGTGGCTCGAAGCTTTCTATTTCTTTAAAAAGACTGGAGACCCTGTAATTGACCAGAAGTTCAGGAACGCCCTTATGATCAGGGACTACGAAGTTAAAGCCGGATTATTCTACGGAGCTATTTGGTCTGGTGTTTTTGCATCTATGAGTGGGTGGAAAGGGTTTCCCATCAAAGCCAGGATAGCTGTGTGCTCAGTTCCTTTCTTGCTATCGGCTTACAGAGGTTTCCGAAGGGGCTACGACCAAATCATGTATGTAGGAGAAACTTACGCAGAGCACTTACTTAAAACTCGTGACTTCCTGAAGAAGCTCAGAGATAGAGACGACGTTGTGGTTGAGTTCAAAGAGCACCTTGTGAAGACTGGCAAGCTTCAAAAGTACCTTAAAGAATTTGGCTTGTCCCAGCCAATCTCTATTGCAGAGCCTGAGGAAGAGTAATTAACCTCTTTTATTAAAAATGGGTACTCGCAAAAGTAAGGCCTAAACAGAGTTCAACGTTGTAGACTTAGGAGAAAGCGAAGATGCTGTAGACCTAACTGTTAGTTTTCGAAGAAACACACTCAGATACAACACTTTGCCCAACCTAACTACTTACGACAGAGAAACTTCTACTGAACCAGCCAGAGCAGACCCCAAAAAAAACTCAGAGGACTCCAAAAACTTGGCTATAGGAAAACTAATGTCAGGTTTAACTGGGAACCTCATGAATAGGTTCGAAGAAGTAATGCAGGTGGAAAAAGAAATTATCATGGAAAGTTTCGTGCAAAACAAGGACAGGGACAGGGGAATGGAAGCCCTTGAGTTCGAACTGCAGAGACTCAAAAGAGAAAACGGACTCTTGCAAATAGAAAACAGCAACTTAAGAGATATGGTTTCTCAAAGAAACTTAAGTTGTAATTATTAAATTATCGGTTCTTTTTCTTCATCATGTCTTCTACCTTAAGCATTGCTTCGCGGTACTCAACTATTCTATCCCGTTTGCGGTTGTACTTTTCTTCTTCTCTAATGAACTCAGGGTGGGTTTCTGGGTAAAACCTGCGGTCCTTGAGTTGGTTGCTTTTGTTCCAGTGGGTTTTAAAGGCGTTGTCTGCTTTTACTAAGTAGTCTGCAAGTTCAGTATCCTCTTTGGGATTTAGCAAGGAAAACCTGCTAGAGTTGGTTTGGGGGTACTTAGAAAACTCGATATTTTTTGTTGGAAACATTCTGTTGGCTGTCTCAAACATGTTTTTAGGCCTAGCTTGGTACCTAGAAGCTCCTATTTCGTCAGCAGGTTCTTTTTCTTTTGACTCAAACCACTTCCCAGTAGTGTTGACTCCTTGAATAGCTTTGCGCAGTGTGATTTGGGGCAACTTAAATGAATTTTTAGTAGATAAAGGGTCGTAGGACTCAGCAGAGAACTCCGGATTCTTCTTCTTGCTAGACAGGAAAGTGTTTGTGAGTCTCATTATGTCTTCTTTACTAGGCAGAGCGTTATTCGTGTGCTTGTTGTAAAAAAACTCACTAACCGTCTTGTTGGGACCTACAGAAATTCGCGTGTCGGGGGAAATCAAGGCCCCTGCCATGTCTTGGGTTTTGAGTGACTGGGATTTAATGAACTCGATCGAGTTGGTTCTTTCTTTTTGCATAGCTTTAGCCATTATTACCTGTGGCTTACATAAAACATGGAATTAGATTTAGAAAAAATACAAGAATTCATTGCTGCCAACCCAGGAACCTTTGCTTTGGAGTTCCACTCTTCCATAGTCATTCAAGGCATTTCTATCCTGCAAATGCTGGAAACTGCTTTTCCCGACACAAAGTTCGTAATTATTGGGGAAAGCCCATTTCCTTCGTGCTGTGTTGACTACATCTCAGCTAAGCACATTACTACTTCTGGAATCATTCACTTCGGGCACATTTGCGTGCCTGCTTCGCCTATTCCCATGCTTCATATTCCCGAAATACACTCTTTTTCACTAGAGCCCTTAAAAGAAAAGCTTGATGATTTAAGTGAAAGTGTCCATGTACATGCAGACCAGCACAATGA
>PR_CR_10_Liq_1_inCRDRAFT_1000810_pt1 | contig 18830 bp, 13 predicted proteins | sample PRCRCaboRojoPR_3_FD_10241 | JGI IMG/M metagenome (IMG submission 10241)
TCAGTGTGGTGGACTCTATGCAGATGATTGGAGAAGCAGGAATAATAGTTTCCCAAATCATGCTGGGTTCTTACCTTATGCTTACGGACAGACAAGGCCGTGAAAAGGGAACCTTAGTAATTGATACTCTTATTATAAAGCTCATAATATTTCCAGTTCTGGGCTTGGTTTATGTGTACTTATTTGACCAATTCAGTTTTTTTTCAGACAACGATGTGTTGAAGTTTGTGTGCTTTTTGTGTTTTGCTTCTCCTTCGCCCCTTCTCATACTCATTATTAACCAGAACTTAAACATACATACCAGCATTACAAGTTACTACCTTTTCTGGATCTACTTGTTTTCTCCATTCAGTTTGTTTACGTATACATGCATTTTCTTTTTGTTCATTAAACAATAAACATGAATTACTTAAACATAATACAAGGAAGTATTTCAACAATTTTGCCTGTTGCAATATACACATTATTTGGAGCTCTCCTTGCCAAATATAAGTTTCTGGATGCAGAATGCAACAAGTCGCTTGCTGGTGCTTTCAGCAAGGTTTTATTCCCTATTTTTCTTTTCGGGAAGGTCGGTAAAACCTTTTATTCTTCAGCTATTACTGAAGTAGCAATATACTTTACACCTGTGTTTTCTATTGCAGTAGGCTCTGTAATAGCTTACTTGAACTCGATTCTTATAAAAAGCAGAGCTAAGTTCACTCACATGTGTTTGATATCTTTTTACAACGCAGGCACTCCTCCCTTGTTGTTAGTTAGAGGTGCCTGTTCTGGCTACGGGGCACTTAGTGAAAGTTCTTACTGCAAAGACGCAGAGGGTTATGTTTCCATTAGTATTATGATTAATAACCTTATAGTGTGGACATATGCTTACTGGCTGATTCAATTAGACATCAGGTCTGAAAATAGAGAGTTTAGGTTCGACTTGAAAAGTTTATTGGGACCAGTGCCACTGGCTTGCTACATGGGAATATGTGTTGGACTGATGCCAAAGGTATCTAGTCAACTGTTTGAGTCCAGTGGAATACTGTTCAGTGTGGTGGACTCTATGCAGATGATTGGAGAAGCAGGAATAATAGTTTCCCAAATCATGCTGGGTTCTTACCTTATGCTTACGGACAGACAAGGCCGTGAAAAGGGAACCTTGATAGTTAACACTTTAGTGTTAAAACTAATCATTTTTCCCCTACTAGGTCTAGTTTACATTTACTTTTCTGAAAAGATGAGTTTTTTTTCAGACAACGATGTGTTGAAGTTTGTGTGCTTTTTGTGTTTTGCTTCTCCTTCCCCTCTTCTCATACTCATTATTAACCAGAACTTAAACACAAACACCAGCATTACAAGTTACTACCTTTTCTGGATCTACTTGTTTTCTCCATTCAGTTTGTTTGCTCACACCTGTTTATTTTACTATTTATACATATAACTGTAAATGATTTATGTATTATTACTTCTTTTTTTTGCCTTTGCCCTTTTTCTTTCCTTTTCCTTTCTTTTTTTTGCCTTTACCTTTGCGTTTTTTGTTTTCTTTAAAAGCAGTTTCAATAGCCTTAGCAATGTCTCTAGGAACGGTTTCGGGAAGCTTTAAACTAGTTAACGCAAAAGTAATGGGCTGTCCGTCGTAAGTAGTTTCTGTCAGAATATTCAAAATAGCTTGTCCACCAGCTTCATAAAAGCCGTTTTTCATAAGATTCAGTGACTTCAAAGTAGAGTTTGACTGGACTGTTTCCCTAAAAGCACTCAAAAGGTTTTCTTCTTCGCCAAACTGGTTAGAAGTCAAGTTAATGTTTTCTATTGACTTGTTGATGCTCATGCTTCTGAACAAAGTAATCACACCTGTGTTCCTCAAACAGTTTCCTTCCAAGTTCAAGTCTTTCAAAGCACTTTTCTGGTTAATCACTATTTCTAAAATGCTCCTTGCTCCTTCAGGTTCAATTTCGCAAAAAGCAAGACTTAAGTTAGTCAAGTTGCAGTTAAGACTAAGCCCTTTAGCTAGGTTTTGGATTCCTTCGTTCCCTATGTTGTTGTAGTCAAGCTTCAAACTAGCTATAAAGTTATGGGAATCAGGCCCAAAAGCTTGTGACAAAAACTCACACCCTAGCTGCCCAATCCTGCAGTTCACGAACTCCACAGTTTTCAAACTTATTGAGTTTTTAATGTACTGGGCAATGCTTCTGAGTCCGTCGTCTTGGATTCCTGTGCCCCAGAGTCTGAGGTCTTTTAAGTGCTTGTACTCAAGGTCTCTCAAAGGCTCTGCTATTGCCCATATTCCCTCTGGGCCTATTTCCTCGAATATCCCCAGTTCATTTAAGTCTCCTGGGGTTTTTTCATCCCTGAGTTCTGCGAACTTTTCAACAAGTTTGCGCGGCATAGAAATACCACTGGCCTGGAGGTTTTTTCTGTACTGGCGGTATAGAGTTTCTGTAGTTTCGTCCTGGACCTGGTCCTTTTTGCCCTTAGCAGCTCCTTTTGGCTTTTTAGCTGGCATTTATTTCTTTAATTTGAATTTAATAACTGAAAACTAATAATCAGAAAAATGTTCTCCTATCAACAACAAGTGGACTTTGGAACAAGGAAAACAGAAGTCGACAGGATAAAAGCTAAGTGGCCTGGCAAAATACCTATCATTTTGGAAAAGGACTCTAGGTCAGAAATCAAAACTCTCTCTAAAAGTAAGTTCTTGTGTCCCGACGACTACACCCTTCAGCAGTTCCAAGCTTGCATCCGCAAAAAGATCCACCTTCCCCAGCACGTGTCTCTTTACTTCTTCGTCAACGGAAAAACTCTTCCAGCCTCCGAGTCTGGTGTTTCTCAGATTTACCAAGACTCTGCCTCCGAAGATGGTTTCTTGTACATTCTGTACTCAGAACTAGAAACTAAAGGCTAATTTAATTAACATTAGTTTGTGGAGAACGCACTCAGTAGCTCTTTGTTTTGAGTCGAAGAAATCAACTTGTCAGCCAGTGTCGGATCAAACACCCTTTTGTAAAGACTCAAACTTACGTAAGGCAGCAACCCCAGCCAAACTGAAACCACCACCCCTGCCCAGTGAGTAAAGGTCCCCAAGTACTCTGAAGTCGACTTGAAATCCCACACTCCAGGCATCACAGAATATACAAACACAAACACAGGCAAGTAAAGTATAAAGCACAAGCCCCATATTACTAAGTGCTGAATCCAGGTCCAGCTGCGTATTTCTACCACCAGTATGAAGTTAACTATGAACACCACACATGTGTACATAGCCACACTCATAGCCCACAACCCATCTGTAAACCCAGATTCCACCAACACCTTGAATTCGTAAGCCTTAGCAGGCACCAAAAACACCACAAAGCTTCCGTAAACTCCGTAAGCTAGCCACAACAGGTAGTTTTTGATGCTTAGAATGTTTCTTTGTTTGTTTTCTTTGTACAAAAAGGGTAAGTAAGGCTTTATCTCAGGGTTGACTTTGTAGTTAACGTCTTGGTCCCAAATACTGTACATAACTACTCCAGCAGCTGTGACTACAGAGTTATAGAGAAGTAAGTACCAGTCATCCCATAAAGTCTGCCCACTGAACCCGGACAAAAACGCAAAGTAAAACTGGGGCAAAGTAAAAATCAAATTTTTGAAGAAGAAGTACAGGATGAAAAAAGCAATTCTGTTGGCGTTCCACCTGCCGTGTTGAAACAGTAAAGGCCGCAAAAATCTGAATTGGGAAATAGCAAAGTCACTTGAGTCAGCTGCCTGGTGTCCCTCTTTTCCGTAAACTCCCACTCCCACGTCGGCAGTTTGGATCATAGAAATGTCGTTACCTCCGTCGCCAATAGCTAGAGTTACTGAGCTTTTGTTTTTCATAAAGCTGACTACTTCTGACTTTTGTTTGGGCGTGGCTCTACTCACCACAATGCTTTTGCATTGGGACATTACTTCGTAAAGCTTAGGGTACTTCAAAGACTTTTGAAGGGAGTTCCCTTCAATTATGAGTCCTGTAGGGTGGTTGTTTAGTTCTCTGTAAATACTACTTAAACTAGAAAAAATCTCCTTTTTGCAGTCTGAACTTATTTTGTGTATGTTCCAACCTGGGTTCAGTAAGTTGCAGGCGTAAGCAATGTTTTCAGCTGTTTCCATTTTGTCTCCTGTAAGCATGCACACACAAATGTTTGCCTCTGTGAGTTCTTTGATCACATTGGCTACTCCAAGTTGAAGTTTATCTTCCACAGCAGTTGCTCCTATAAGTTCTAGGTCTCTTTCTAGTTCTTCAGCTAGACTTTCTAGTTCTTGTTTTTCTGAAAAGCCTGCTTTGACTTGGTTGTACCTTGCAAGCCAGTTTCGGAACTCTTGGGGGTCTAGGTCCTTGCAAGCAACCAAAAGGCTCCTTAATCCGTTTTTAGAAAACATAGAAATAGCTTCTTTGGTTTCTTGCAAGTAACTTGTTTTGCGGAGTCTAGGCAGCACAGTGTCGTCTGCACCTTTTAAGTAAAGTTTGAGTTCTTCAGAGTGCTTTACTACAACAGACATTCTTTTCCTGTCGGATGAGAATTCATTAGTTGCCAGGATTTCAAACTCTTTTACAGAGCCAAAACAGCTTGCCAACACAGAACTTGGTCTTCTCTCCAAAAACACACACCCAATCATTTTGGCAGCATCTACAAGTGTCACTTCGTCAGGAGAAGCTCCTAAGTACTTTAACTCGCCTGTGTTGCTTCTAAAAGCAACAACTTCATTGCACACAACAAGGCAGTTAAAGAACTCCTCTAGTAACTTTAGCTGATCAGAGGAGTTCTCAAGGTCTTCGTGAATAGCCTGGGAGTCGAAGTTCCAAAGGTTAGGGTTATCTTGCGTGTACTTTCCAGTGTTGCAGGACATGTGGCCTAAAGGAGTTTGGGAGTAACTGATTCGAACTATTTCTCCTTCGGAAAAGTACTCTATGTTTCTTTTGTAGTCAGGGGATTCAACTAAGTACTCTGCAGAAGACTCTTCTTCCTGGTTAACTTGCATTTCAAAGTTTCCGTAGGTCTTCGGGCCTACAATGCAGCCTCTGAACTCCATTGTGTTAGAAGTTAGAGTCCCCGTTTTATCTGCAAAAATATAGTCAACGTGGCCTAGATCTTCCAAAATACTCATGTTTTGGACCCGCATAGGTTGGTCTTGTTCTTCAGAGTACATCTCCAAGTCGTCTTCCAGTCCAAACTTTTGAAGGAACTTGACTAGTTCCAGAGTTATGATTAGCGATATTGGAATAAGGGTGTTTAGGAGTATAAAGAAAGTTGCATACCTTAAAAGCCCACCTACTAAAGGACTGTTTTGTGTGGAGTAGTACATGTACTCTTTTTGGTCGTCAGCTATGTACAGCCCAGCAAACACAGAGGCAACTAAACAAAGCAGAGTCTGCAAACCAAGTTCAAACACCACTATGGCATTCAGGACTTTTTCGTAACTAGACTGCTTGAAAGGAGTAGTTTTGGAATTCATCATTATCTTTGTATACGGACCTGGGTATACCACCATCCCTATCACGTACTCTGTGTTCTTAAGGGTGCATCCCTAAGTAGGTCTTACTCTCAGCAAAAGTTGTTTTTTGTCCACTGGGAGTTCCTTTCCGTTGACAGAAACTTTTCCTCGGAAGTAGTCGAGTCTAGCATCAGGAGGATTCACACTAAGCTTTAGGTGGACTTCTGGGTGCAGAGTAGTTCCTTCGAAGAGTCCAATGGTCTCGTTTGAAGCCTGTTTGGTTTTGAGGTTCCTTTCTCCGTCAAGGTTGGCTGTTTGTATTTTGCAGTCTGCATTTTCCTCTGAAGAGGCAAGGATAACTAGGTCTGCCGGGAACTCTTCTTCTTCCCTCACCATCACAACTTGGCCAGCTTTTAAGTTTTTCCATTCTTCAGGTGTCCACTTGTTTTCTTTCCACAGAAGAGTTCTGCAGTGGTTCACAAAGGAGTCATTTTGTCTTCTGCGCCAGTCCTCTATGGCTTCTTTTATCATAGCTATCAACAAAACCAAGGCTAGTGGGCCTATTGCTGTAAAGGGATTCAGTGGAGATATTGTGGGAAAGCACTGCAGCACAGCTGTAGCTAAAAAATAAAGGTTGGCTAATCGCTGGAACTGGAAAAAAATACTTTTGGGTATAAAAGAAACTATGCCGTATTTTGTAGTCCTTATTTCATTAGTTGGGTAGCTATGTTTTTCTGGGGAATTTAGGTAAACTAAGTATTCTGACATATTATTAAATGGAAGAAAGCAAGTCAAGTTTCTTGGGAGCTATAAACAAGGCCCTTTCGGTTTCGGTCCAAAAAGGCACTCTTTACCTCGAAAAGCTTCCTGCTGGTTCATCTGCACTCAAGCAAAGAATTCACGAACTGTTTTCCAAAGACATGCGAACCCAGGCCTTCGACATCCTAATGAACATAACTGCCCAAACTCCCAAACAAGACTACTTGGACTCAGTGCTTTTTGCTGGAAGGTTCTTGTTAGGAAACAACTTAGTGAACGAGTGCTACATTTTTTTGACGGTTTGTGACGAGCGGATGGAAAGGGTTTACGGAAGTCCTAAAGACTTTGCTTTGATGGAAGAAATAGGCAACATGTTTTACTTAACTGGGCAGTGCTACGAAGCCATCAAGTGGTACGAAAAACTCATGGACATGAACGAAGCCCCTGAAAGTCGAATGTATTTTAACATAGGAATGTGCTACTTGGTAATGCAAAACTACACCCAAGCCATCGAAGCCTTTTTAAAAAGCACCTCTGCAGACCCCAAGTTCAACAAGTCTTGGGTAAACTTGGGTTACTGTTACTTGCAAATAGGGAACCCTGACAAAGCTATTTCTTCTTTCAAGCAACTCCCTCTGTCCTGCGAAAGCCTCACTTGTACTGGCAACGCCTACTTCCAGCTTGGCAACTACGAGGAGGCCATTGCTCACTACTTAAGAGCTGTGGAAATCAAAGAAGAATCTGGAACCTACAACAACTTAGGAGCTGCTCTTAAAAAAGTAGGGCTTTTCCAAGATGCCATTTACGCTTTCACTGACTCTCTTTCAGTGCACCCCAACTCAGAAGCAGCTAGCAACTTAGCAACCTTGTACATAGAAGTGGGAAAAGTTGAGGAAGCCAGAGTCTTGCTTAGGTCTTGTTATAGACTGCTTTCTCAAAGCGAAGTTAGAGCTTTGTCAAGGTACGTAGAAGACTCTAAAGACAACCCTAAAAGTTCTATTTTAGGCAGCATTTCGCCTGCTCTAATCAAGAAAAACATTTCCCAAGTACTGCCGTCTACCAAAGGGTCTTTGAAGTTAACTCAAAAAAAGAATAACCTAATCTCTTTTTAATATAAAATGGAAAGCACCTTGTTTGTTTTGGCGGGAAACACTGAATTGGGTAAAGTTCTGGAGTTAGTTTCTAAACAACACAAAGGTAAAATAGTTCTAGACCAAGAAATTGGGATTCAGAAGGTTTCTGAAAACCTAAACCTAACTCTGGAGGACACCAGTCACTCCCCAGAGCCAAAAACTTTAGTTGTAACTACTTTAGAAAAAGCAAAAACCTTTGAACACCTTTCAAGTGCTTTTGCTTTAGTTTACTCAGTTAAAAAGCCACACGGGAACTACTTCAAGCCCCCTGATGAGTTTGCTTTAACAAGTGTTTCTAAAACCTTCAAAGCAGAAGACTCGACTTTTAGCATATTAGGTTACACTTCGAGAAATTGCAGCCTTCCTTTGGAGTTTGGAAAGCACGAAGAATACCAGTACTTAGAAACCATAAAAGAAGTTATCCAAAACGGCACTTTAAAAGACGATAGAACTAACATTGGAACTTACTCACTTTTTGGCAAAATGATGAGGTTCGACCTAAAAGAAAGCTTCCCTCTACTAACTACTAAAAGAGTGTTTTGGAAAGGAGTAGTTGAAGAGCTGCTGTGGTTCATCAGAGGAAGCACCAACGCTAAGGAACTGAGTGAGAAAGGCGTTAGAATTTGGGAGGGAAACGGAAGCAGGGAGTTCCTGGACTCATTGGGACTGAGTCACAGGGAAGAAGGCGACTTAGGCCCAGTGTATGGATTCCAGTGGAGGCACTTTGGAGCCTCTTATACAGACATGCACAGCAATTATGAAGGCCAAGGTGTTGACCAACTCATGGATGTGATCCACCAAATCAAAACTAACCCTAATTCCAGACGTATAGTTATGTGTGCCTGGAACCCAGCTTCCCAGTCTGAAATGGCTTTGCCACCATGCCACGTGCTAGCTCAGTTTTACGTGGAAAACGGATTTTTGTCTTGCATGATGTACCAAAGGTCATGTGACCTAGGACTGGGAGTGCCTTTTAACATAGCTTCTTACTCCCTGCTCACTTGTTTGATTTCCCAAGTGTGCAACCTTATGCCAGGAGAGTTCATACACGTAATGGGGGACTCTCATGTGTACCAAAACCACTTAGAACCCCTTACTGAGCAACTTGGAAGAACTCCTAATCCTTTTCCAAGTTTAAAGCTCAACTCTCAAGTGAAGGACATCACTAAGTTTACTTTTGAAGACATCCAACTTGAAAACTACAATCCCTGCCCCAGAATACCTATGCAAATGGCAGTTTAAGTAATTAAATGGAAGACTTCAGTGTTAATCTGTCCCAGAGTTCCAGTGAAGTTTCACTCCAACTAACAGAAACCAGTGAAAGTGACTTGTCTTCCTTTGAAGAACAAAGGTCTAAAACTTACTACGTTCAAGGAAAACAACTTAAGCTACCAAGCATGATTGAAGAAGTAGACTTAGCTGATGTACTTAACCTCAACCTTTGGTCTGAACTCTCTGACTCCACTAAAGGGGAACTAATTGAATTACTTCCAAAAGACCAAGTCAACACAACTCTAGAAGAACTGTTTACTCACCAAATCTTTTACATTTCGAATCCCATTGTAGAGTTCAGCCAGAACCTAAGAAAAGGATGCTACTCCAAAAAACACCTTAGGAAAACCAAACAAATGCACGCTCTGTACCAAGACTTTATACACAAATACACAACCAACTTAAAGCAGCACTTAGAAAAACACCTTACAGAGCCAGAGTACCAAGAACTCAAAAGACAGTGGAACCTGAGAAAACTAGGGTACCACAACTTTTCTTCAGACAGTTCTAGTGAAGACGACAACTTGTCTCTGGACTTTAAAGGGTGCAGTTCAGGGGAGTCTACCTTAATTGACGAAGAAGAAGAAGCTTTGTACGAAATCTCGCAAAGAAGCCGCAGAGGCGAGGAGGAAGAAAAAGAAAACGAACTCAAACGCCAAGGCAACCTAGATTGGGTCAGGTACTCTTCTAGGTTTCGAGACATGAACATACACAAAAACCAACTCACTATCAAAATGCCTTCTTTGGAGTGGATAGAAAATTACAGAAGACAGGAAACAGAAAGGTACAAAAACCCCACTGTTCCTTGGGCTTACCAACTAGAAGACGGCTCCACAGCTATTGTGGCTCCAGTTTGCAAACGAGTGGGGTCCTCCAACGTAAAAGCCAGGGACCATTCCTGCCTTAAAAGCGACAGACCTCACTACATCACTTTGCTTTCGATCACAAGAGACGCTGCAGCTAGACTGCCTGACGGAGTAGGCACTCGTGCTGACATTTGCCAATTAGCACGCGACTCACAATACTTAGTTGACTCTGCTTCAGACACTCAAATAAGCAACTTGGTAAGTGGGGCCCTTGACAGACTGCACTACGAAAAGGACCCTTGTGTCAAGTACGACTCTGAAAGGAAACTGTGGATTTACTTACACAGGGGAAGAGGACTGGACTGGCCGGCTTGGAAAAGCGAACAAACAGTTAAGCGAGGAAGACCCCCTGTTAACCTTTCCCAAGAAGTTGCTAAAAAAGAGTTTTGGCCTCTTTACATCGAAGATGAAATACCTAAGAAGAAACGCAAGTAAGTTTAAGTATAAATGTCTGAATCGGTGAAAGTAGCTGTAAGGGTAAGGCCTTTTAACGCAAGGGAAAAAACAGAAGGTGCCGAACTTTGTGTTGCTATGCAGGGAAACATGACTAAAATCTGGGACAAGTCATCTGGCTACGAAAAAGAGTTTTACTTTGACCACTCTTATTGGTCGCATGACGGTTTTGTCGAAGACTCCCAGACAGGCTTCCTTAGCAAATCCTCTGCAACTTCTAACTACGCTGACCAACAAGCAGTTTTTGACGACCTAGGAAAGGATGTGCTGGATAATGCCTGGAACGGTTACCATGTCTGTTTGTTTGCTTACGGCCAAACTGGTTCAGGAAAGAGCTATAGCATTGTAGGCTACGGAGCAAACAAAGGAATCATTCCTATTACCTGTGACGAAATCTTCAACCGAATTAAGGGCGACGAGAACCCACTAGTGAAGTATGACGTCAAAGTGAGCATGCTGGAAATCTACAACGAACAAGTCCAAGACTTGCTGGCGCCTCCTTCGAAAAGAGTAAAAGGAGGGCTTAAGATAAGAGAACACCCCAAAACTGGAGTGTTTGTGGACGGCTTGTCCAAAACTGGAGTTAGTTCATACGAAGAAATTAACCAAGTGCTTGAAGAAGGGAACCAACATCGCACTGTAGCTGCTACTCAAATGAATGCAACCAGCTCCAGAGCCCACACGGTGTTAACTATTTCTTTTACTCAGATTTTCCACGAAGAAGGCTCCGGAAGGCCTCTTAACAGGAAACAGTCAGACATAAACTTAGTGGACCTTGCAGGGTCTGAAAGGGCCTCTAAAACTGGAGCTACTGGCGAAAGACTGGCTGAAGGTAGCAATATCAACAAGTCACTAAGCACTTTGGGGAGAGTAATTACTGCTCTTGCTGAAAAGTCCTCAGGCAAAGGCAAAAAAGGCACACTGGTTCCTTACAGAGAGTCTTCTTTGACCAGGATACTTCAAAACGCTTTGGGAGGAAACAGCAAAACTACTATGATTGCTGCTATTTCACCTGCTACTTACAACTTCGAAGAAACGCTCTCCACCCTAAGGTACGCTGATCAAGTGAAGTCTATCAAGAACCAAGCTATTGTAAATGAAACTCCACAAGAAAAGCTAATTAGGGAACTCAGAGAAGAAAACGAAAAACTCAAAGCACTAGTAGGCTCAGGCAGTTCAGGCGGGTCAGCTGGAATGAGTGATGAAATGCGCAGAGAATACGAAGCCCAAATTGAAGAACTTAGAAAGGCCAAAGAAGAAGCTGAAAAAACCTTCCAGCAAAGACTAGAAGAAGAAGGCACTGTAAAAAGGAACTCCACAGCAAAGCAAGAAGTAAAGGGTCCGCACATTATGAACCTGAACGAAGACCCAATGCTTTCAGGGCACATTAAGCACGAATTTAAAGAAGGAAAAACAAGTGTAGGTAGAGGAGAGTGTGAAATAAGAATTCAAGGCTTGGGAGTTGGAGACCAGCACTGTACAGTAGAAAGACAAGGCGACCAACACACCCTTGTTCCTTCTCCAGACACTAACTTGAAGTTGATGGTTAACGGACAAATAATCACTTCCCCCACTAAGATTCAAAACCAAGACAGAATTAGGTTTGGAAACCATCTTTACTTCCTGTTTCACGACCCCTCTGTATCAGCCAACCCTGAACACGACTGGGAGTTTGCTATGAAAGAAGCCAACGAAAACGAAATGCGTTCTCTTTTAGGAGAAAAAGAAGAAGAAATGCGACGCAAAGAAGAAGAACTCCAACGCAAAATGCAAGAAGAACTCCAAAAAGCCCAAGCCCAAATGGAAGCTGAAAGAAAGAAAATGCAAGAAATGATGTCTGCTAGGTCCCAGGACGAAGAAGCACTTAAAAGCCGCGAAGCTGAACTCCAAGAAAAACAAAGACTCATGGAAGAACAACTCCGCCAAAAAGAAGAAGAACTCAAGAATAAAGAAAAACAAAGAGCCCAACGCGCCCGTCTCGATAACCTTGTAAGCAACGCACTGCAACTCAGCAACGAAGCCAATGAAAGAGCTTCTATTCTGGGCAAGCCTATTAGGTTCAAACCTGAATTCAACAGAGGCCCAGGCAAAGGACTTGACAATGTTAAAATGCGAATGAGACTCATGTACCCAGGAATTGGAGACACTCGGCTTTATTGGGGCAACGAAAAGCTAGAAGAAAGGATTCCTGACATGGCTGAAATGTGCCAGCAGTACTTCGAAGGAACTCCTATTGAAGAAATAGACGTGGGCTACGACCCCTTTGCTCTGGACCCCAACGAAGTTCCTGAGATGATGGACGAAGGAGGCTACATTGGGCAAGTCAACCTTATTACTGAAACTCTGTTTTACTTGTTGGACGTTCCAGAAGAGCCTCACCCGATTTACGACAACTCTGGGCAGCAAATAGGAAGTTTGGTGGTAAGAGTTATGCCTGAGGTGGAAGGAGAAGACATTGAGGAACAGGGCTACGAAAGCATGAACGACATTGTTGGCAAAAACCTTAACTTGGACGTAGGAATTCTACAGGCTAAGGACTTGCCTTCTTACTGTTCAAAGGATGTATACTGCTCTTACTACTTGCCCACTGATGGCCGTGAGGAGTTCAGAACCAGCAAAGCTTCAGGAAACAGTCCAGTTTTTAACTACTCGCAAAACCACAGATTGTATGTAACTAGGCTTTCATGCACTGAAATGGAGAAAGGCAACTTCATTATAAGCCTTTTTGGTTCTAAACCTGAAGAACTTAAAGTTCAAGAAATCAACCAGGTCAGACAAGCCCTTGGGTTATCTCAAATACCTCAACCAGCTAAGCCTCAGTCTAAACTAGAGCCAGAACCTGCCAAACCAGAACCTGCCAAACCAGAACCTGCTAAACCAGAACCTGCCAAAACAGAACCTGCCAAAACAGAACCTGCCAAAACAGAGCCTGCTAAACCAGAACCTGCCAAACCACAGCAACCTACTAACAACTCTGAACATCAAAAGCTAAATTCTAGCAAACCGGATGAGGAGTTTAAGTCGAAACCCTCTCCTTACTCACTCCAAGTAAACGAAGAGTCCAAAGAAAAAACCCCTACAACTGGAGTCACTACTTCAAAGGCCCCTGTTGTAGAAGACGAAAAAGACAGAAAAATCAGGGAAATGGAGGAGAAACTCAGGCAGGTTGAAGTGGGACAACCAAAGAAATCAGGTTGTTGCGAGGTATTTTAATAATAAATGGAAGAAAATAAACTAGAACAACAACTAAGAGAACTCTTCCAAAAAATCGATATAGAAGACTCAGGAAGTCTCAAAAAAGAGCAAATTGAGAACTTGCTCATTTTATCAGGGCTTGGCAANAGAGAAGATGTAGAAGTTATGGCTGACCAAATCTACGAGGAGTGGAGTCTGTCCCCGCTTGAAGAACTGAGTTCAGAAAGGTTTGCTGAATGGATGAAGTTCAAACTCAGCACTGCTATGCTCAAAGGGAATGCATACAGCATCTTAGAGCAAATAACTACTCCAGCTATTCAGGTGATTGACTTTCTAACTTCTATCAGAGAAGACTTGCCTGAGTCTAAACACCACTCGCTTGACTGGGCTATTTCCCAGATCAAAAGCGGGTCTTTGTACACTCTTAGCAAAGAGAAGTCAGAACTCATTAAAAGTCAATTTTTGGAAAAAGAAACAGCTGACATTCTTGAAGACTACTACCCCACTAGAAGAAACACTAGAATCAACTCTAAGTTTTCTGGCTTGTCTCTGAGGTCCTCAAATTCAATCCAAGAACTAGACCAAGTCTCTGAGTTCACAGCTTATCAGATGGATTTGGATAGCTTTGACTTAGATGTTGCCCAGATGCTTGAAGACTTGGGGTCAATGAGTACAGTTTTGAATTACATGAGTTATAAAATATTTGAGTACTGGGACCTTTTCAATCTTGTTGGCTTTAACGAACGAACTTTTACAAGATTTATCCACAAAGTCAGTAAAGGCTACCAAGACAACCCCTACCACAACGCCTTGCACGCAGCTGACATGAGTCAAGCCTGTCACTGCTTCATGGTCAAAACCAACATTCAAGAGAAGGCACAACTCACACCCTTGCATACAAGTTCTTTGTTTTTGTCAGCTTTTATCCACGACTACAAACACCCTGGATACAACAATTCTTTTCTTCAAAAAACTTCTGATGACTTGGCTATTCGCTACAACGACGTTTCAGTTCTTGAAAACTATCACGTTGCTGAAGCCTTTGCACTGACTAAGAACTCCAAGTACAACCTTTTTGAAACCCTAGACCCAGAAGACTACAAAGCTATTAGGGAACTTATCATAAGGTTTGTGTTGGGAACTGACATGTCCAAGCACTCAAGTCACGTTGCAGAGGCACAAACTAGACTGCAAACTCCAGACTTGCCCCAAGAAAGAAGCACTATACTAGGGTTGTTTCTTCATGCTGCTGACTTGTCTAACCCCTGCCGCTCCTATACTATCAGTGAGAAGTGGGCTTTTAGGGTTTCGGAGGAGTTCTTTTTGCAAGGAGACTATGAGCGGAAACTCGGGCTTCCTGTAAGTTCTGTTTGCAACCGCGATTCCGTGAACATTGCCAAAAGCCAAGTAGGCTTCATCAATGCAATTGCAATGCCTTTATTTTTGCCTTTAGTTAAGAGGTTTCCTGAGTTAGGCTTCTTAAAAGAAAACTTGGAGTTCAACCGTGAGAAATGGGCTGGAAGGATACAAGAATTCCAAAAATCAATAAGCACTTAGTTTTTAGTATACTAACTTAGCAAACTTAAGTCTGCAAAATATTTAACTGAATATAAATGAAATTTAATGCAGACACAACTAGAAATGACTTGGAAGCAACTACTCAGCCTAAACTTCCGAAGTTACCTGTAGGAACCCTTGGAACTAGTAAGTATAAAGTAAAAAAAGGAATTTTGCCACTTGGAGGTTTTCACAGTGGAATTACTGAAGAAAACCAATTCCAGGTTATTTTTACTCAAGCAGGCTTGCCTACTCCTCCTTACAAATCGTCTTTAGGAGTGTTTATTGACTTAGTTGAAGTAGAGAAGTGCAGAAACTCCATTGTTGACTTAGGAAATCCTGCTGTCTGGGAGCTTTCATCTAAGTGCCAGCAGTTCATACCAAGCACTTCGAATGACTTACTAGTGGCTAAGCTTTCTAAAAACTACCAACTAGACTGGCTTGAAACCTCTGAACTAGCCCAAATAGTTTGCAAAACTGATTTGCAATGCTTCTGTGACGCTGCTTTTGCAAGGTGCAAAGGCCCAGTTGATTGCTTGAACCGTTTGGATAACTACAAACTTTGTTTTAGGGTGACTTTGTTTTTGTCACTAGTGTCAGTTTTGCTTTACTTATTGAGGAAGGAGTTACTTTTGATCTCCTTCATCTTGTTTGTAGTGGGAGTATTAGGAATTTGGTCAGTTATGCAGTTTAAGCATAAAAAACAAGCAGAAATCCACCAAAAACTAACTAAGTTTGTTCATAAGAACAAAGAAACACTTATGAACATTGGAGTTATGCCAAGACCTGGAGCTAGGGGCCTTTTTATCGAATTCCTCCTTGTTGATTGACGGTTACTTTAACTAAGTAATAACTTATACCTTCAATTAGAGTGATTATAAGCTTTGCACAATTGGTTAGAAACCACACAAAGTGTTTAGGAGTTGTCCAACTAGTATGCCCAAAAGTATAACTTACTTAAGAATCCAGTTTAAGTGAGAGTTTAAGTTTTAGGGTAGCACTTTTTGCAATGCTTGATTTTGAATTGAGTTTCAGTAAAAAATTAAAAGTGCTAATCCAAATATAAATGGATTTTGAAGTCGACAGAACAAACATTGATGAATATGAGAGTTCAGAATTTCCTGAAGTTTCGCCTAGGAAAATAGACCACTTAATGAGATGGAAAACAACTTACGAAAGTCTAGAATCAGAATTCGAACTTCCCGCTGTTTCAGAAAAACCCCAACTTAGGGACCACATAGATATTTTGTTTACCCCATCTGGACTCCCAGTTCCTCCTTATGAAGTACCCTTGAAAGTTAGTGTTGACAGTTCAGATATTCGAAAGTGCAAGCGAGCTTCTTTAGACTTAGGAAACCCGCCTATATGGGTCAGCAAAAATGGCTTCCAGGAAGTTTTTGTTCCTAGCAGTTCAAAAGATCTCATAGTTGCTAAAGCAAGTTTAGCCCAAATTAACCTTAACTGCGAGCTTTCTTATNAAACTCAGGAGTTCTACAGACGCAACTACTACATAAAAGACACTCCTTACCAAGTAGAGTGGGTAGAAAACTGCTTAGAGGCCCAAGTAACTCAAACTGAACTCCAGGATTTCTGCAATGAAGCTTTTGACTATTGCAGAACTGAAATTGCAAAGGGCTGTTTCTACTATAGAGTTACTAAACTGGCGTTACTAATTGCTCTTTTGTGGTGCTTTTTGTTTGGCTTGTTGATTTTTGACTTAGTTTTTATAGTTATTCCAGTCACTCTAGTGTTAGGAACATTTATACTCATGTGTTTAATTTCACCTAAAGTTACTCATTCTTCCAAAAAGGTTCACTTAAAGTTGGCAAAGTACATACACGGTTATGGAGAATTTTTGGTACAGAAAGGAGTCAAGCCAAGACCTGGAGCGTTCGGGTTTTTTATTGAATTTCTGCCTTTATAAGATCTTAATTCCTAAGTAAGTTAAAAAGGGACTTGGACCCTGCGGTTTGAAAATTTTTCTATTGAGTTTCTGAAGCTCTAGTTCTGGTTAATGACGCAGCTAATATAGTTTTTTCTACCAGTTAAATGTTATATTGGAGTATTGAGTTCGTTCAGTTTCTAGTTATGCTAATTTGTGCTTGGAACCTGCGGTTTGAAAATTTTTCTATTGAGTTTCTGAAGCTCTAGTTCTGCCAATGGCCAGTTACTATAGCCTTTTGCATCGACTTAACTCAGGTCTTTGAGTGAGTTGAGTTTTAGAGCAGAGTCATCTAACTAATTTGGGGGTAACTGTATAGGACATATAATATGAAAGTTGAAGACTTGCAGACAGACGGGAATCAAAAAACCCAGCTAGATAGAACAGAAATCCAGCAAAATCCTCAAATGCAATACGCAAACCCACCCCTGCCAGGCCAGCCTCAAATGCCTTACGGGAGTATGCCAGTTCCGGGACAACTTCAGATGGGCTACGGAAACATGCCTTATGGAGTTCCTAATGCTCAGCAGTTTGGTGCTTATGGCGGATTTCCCAACCCCCAGGTAATGAATCCCAGCAACCAAATAGAGCCAATCTTAACTCAAGCAGGGCTACCTGTTCCTCCTTACAAAGTGCCTTTTGGAGTTATTATGGACATGGAAAGCATTAAAGAGTGTTGCAACTCAAATATTGACTTAGGCACTCCCCCAATTTGGTACCAAGACGGCAGATACTACAAAACGTTTTTACCCGAGAGTTCTAAAGACATAATAGTTGCCAAACCTAAGCACAAGTTCCCTTCTGTGAATTGCAGTTGCTCAGCAGGTGGTGGTAGAGGCGGAAGAAGAGCAGCAAGAATGCCTCAAAAACTTTATCCCCTCATAGAAAGTGGACCCTACGAAGTCGATTGGGTTCAAGGCTCTTTTCTTGAAGGCAGAGTGAGTAAAGATGAACTCCAAAAGTTCTGTGACGATGCTTATGAGCACTGCTCAGACGTAATCTCAAGTGCCAAGTCGCTATATACAGTCAGAAACTATTTTATGCTAGGGATCTTACTAGGACTTTTGAGTTTAGTTTTGGCGGTTATAAACATTATTTTGATTGCCATAGGAATTACACTTACTTTATCCGCCATCATAATTTCCTCATGCCTCAGCTCGGCTGTGAACAACTACCCTCCCAAAATCAGACAAGAACTTGCTGAGTTCATTCATAAAGAGAAAGAGAAACTCATCAGAAAAGGAGTCAAGCCCAGACCTGGCGCAGGTGGAGCCTTCATTGAGTTTCTGCCATCTTAACTCATTCTAAATAATCAATATAAACCCCAAACCAGTCAACCATCTAAAGAGACGCAAGTTGTTTACGGCAGCAAAAGTTCGGCTATTATTTTGAAGTTCAAACAGTAGCCAGCTGCAATCAATTCTTAGCCAGGCAGGATTAACCGTTCCTCCTTACAATTTTGTTTTTCTGATCTCCGGGATTGTGCGAGTTCACAAATCAGCCTTGGAACTCCTCCTATTTGGACTTTGGAACAAGGAACCAAATATGTTTCTGCCTAAAAACTCCAAGGAATTGATAATAGCTAAAAGCAAGTACAATGCTCCAGCCACGCCTTGGGGCCAATTGAAGGATCAAGAAGAGCTGTCTCCAGAAAGGTCTATTCTGTCTAAAGGACCCTGCGAAGTCAGTTGGATTGAAGGTCTTTTCTTAAATCTAGAGTAGCCAAAGATGAGCTTCAAAAGTTTTGTGACAGTGCTTACAACCATTGTTCTAGCACAATCTCAGCTGTAAAGTGCTTGCGCGTTACTAGAAATATTATAGGTGTTTCTATTAGGCCTACTAATATTCGTTCCAAGCAGTTTCTGGATTGATAATAAACTGAAAGGTTATCCAAAGTACTCCAGAGAGAACTTGCAGAATTCTTAAACAAGGAGTCAGCCCGGAGTCTTCATTGAGTTTTTACCAGCTTAATTAATAATATGAAGCAGGAAGTTAGTAACCAAAGTTATAACGACTCCACCAGCCAAAGCTTTCAAACTACTTTACCTCCAACTTACCCTCCGCCTGTTCAAGGTTTTCAGCAGCCCGTCCAATATCCACCTTCTCAAGGTTTTCAGCAGCCTATGCAATACCCACCTCCTCCAGCCTACCCTCCACCTGTTCAAGCTTTTCAGCAGCCTCTCCAACATCCAGCTGCAGCCTACCCACTTCAAGCTT
>PR_CR_10_Liq_1_inCRDRAFT_1000811_pt1 | contig 18826 bp, 16 predicted proteins | sample PRCRCaboRojoPR_3_FD_10241 | JGI IMG/M metagenome (IMG submission 10241)
TGTGGCCGCCGGCGACCATTACTGGAACTCGGGGATGTTTGTCCTGCGCGCCTCGGATTATCTGGCGGCACTGCAGGCCCACGCCCCCGCGATCCTGCGCTGCTGCGAGGCGGCGATTGCGGCCGCCACGGCCGACCTGGATTTCATCCGGCTGGATGAGGCGGCGTTTGCCGACTGTCCGGCGGATTCCATCGACTATGCGGTCATGGAGAAAACCGATGCCGCGGTGACCGTGCCGCTGGATGCCGGCTGGAGCGATCTGGGATCGTGGGCGGCGCTGCTGGAGGCCGGCACGGCGGATGCCGAGGGCAATGTTCTGATGGGGGATGTCATCGCCGAGCAGAGCTCGGGCAACTACATCCGCGCCGAGAGCCGGCTGGTGGCCACGGTGGGCCTCGACAACCACGTGGTGGTGGAGACCGGCGACTCGGTGCTGGTGGCATCCCGCGAGGCGGTTCAGTCGGTCAAGGCCGTCGTCCAGCGCCTGCAGGCGGCACGACGACATGAGGCCATGGAGCACCGTCAGGTCCATCGCCCCTGGGGCAGCTATGAGGGGCTGGTTCGGGGCGATCGGTTCCAGGTCAAGCGCATCGTGGTCAACCCCGGGTGTCAGCTGTCTTTGCAAAAACACCACCACCGCGCCGAACACTGGGTGGTGGTCAAGGGGACGGCGCGGGTCGTGCGGGGCGACGAGACTTTTCTGCTCAGCGAGGATCAGTCCACCTACATCCCCCTGGGCGAGGTCCACCGCCTGGATAATCCCGGCAAGATCCCGCTGGAGCTCGTCGAGGTGCAGTCGGGCAGCTATCTGGGCGAGGACGACATCACCCGCCTGGAGGACGTCTACGGCCGCTGAACCTCGGATTGTCCGGGCCGGGTCGCGCTAGTATTCTCTGCGCCATGACGCAGAAAGTTTACGTTCGCACCCACGGCTGCCAGATGAACGAGTACGACTCGGCCCGCATGGTCGATGTGCTGGCAGCCGAGGGGGACTACGAGCGGGTTCGGAGCCCCGAAGCGGCGGATATCATCCTGCTCAACACCTGTTCGATCCGGGAGAAAGCCCAGGAGAAGGTCTTCTCGGAGCTGGGTCGGTGGCGGGCGCTGAAAGCGGACAAGCCCGACATGCTCATCGGCGTCGGCGGGTGTGTCGCCAGCCAGGAGGGCGCGGCGATCGCCGAGCGGGCCCCGTTCGTGGACATGGTCTTCGGCCCCCAGACCCTTCACCGCCTGCCGGACATGGTCAACCGGGCGCGGCAGAGTCGCCGTGCGGTGGTGGATGTCAGCTTCCCCGAAATCGAGAAGTTCGACCGGCTGCCCGAGCCGCGGGCCGAAGGGCCCACGGCGTTCGTCTCGATCATGGAGGGCTGCAGCAAGTACTGCAGCTTCTGTGTGGTGCCCTACACCCGGGGTGAGGAAATCAGCCGCCCCTTCGAGGATGTGCTTGCCGAATGCGCCGAACTGGCCGAGCAGGGGGTGCGCGAAGTTACCCTGCTGGGGCAGAACGTCAATGGCTATGCCGCCCACGGCCCCGAGGGCGAGGCGGCGGATCTGGCGTTGCTGATCCACTATATCGCCGCCATCGACGGCATTGACCGAATCCGGTTTACCACCTCGCATCCGCTGGATTTCACCCCCAGCCTGGTGGACGCCTACGCCCAGGTGCCGGAGCTCGTGGATCATCTGCATCTGCCGGTGCAGAGTGGCTCGGACAATGTCCTGGCGCTGATGAAGCGAAACCATGGCCGGGCGCATTTTCTCGATCTGATCGCCCGGCTGCGGGCCGCTCGCCCGGGGATCGTCATATCCTCGGATTTCATCATCGGCTTTCCCGGTGAGATGGACCGGGACTTCGAACAGACCATGGATCTGGTCGAGCAGGTGGGCTTTGATCAGTCGTTCAGCTTTATCTTCTCGCGCCGGCCCGGGACCCCCGCCGCGCAGCTGCCGGATGCTACGCCGCTCGAGAGTAAAAAGGCCCGCTTGCAGCGGCTTCAGGCGGTGCTCGATGACAACGCCCGGGGCATCAGCGAGGCCATGGTCGGCGGNGTCGAGACGGTGCTGGTCGACGGGGTCTCGCGCAAGGACGAAGGCGAGCTCAAGGGCCGCACCAGCAACAACCGGGTGGTGAACTTTCCGGGTAACCCCCGGCTGATCGGCCGCTTCGTGCGGGTGCGCATCACCCGGGCGATGGCCCATTCNCTGCGCGGTGAGATGCTCGATATCGACCCGCGCCTCGAGCCGGATCTGCATGCCGGCGCGACGGATGCCGAATCCGTGGCGGTGTCATGACACGGAAGGCGTTTTGAGCACCGGGCATCCCGAGGCGGTGGATTTTACCCTGGCACCGGCCGACAACGAGCGCCTGGCCAATCTCTGTGGCCAGTTCGACGAAAACCTGCGACAGGTGGAAAAACGACTGGGCGTGGAAATCGAAAACCGCGGCCACCGTTTTCGCATCATCGGTGAGGATGCAGCGGCATCGGTGGCGGGCGATGTGATCCGGGCACTCTATGATCACACCGCCCGGGAGGTGATCGGTGCCGAGAATGTCCATCTGCAGCTGCGCAGTGCCGAAGCCGAAGCCGACGCCGCCGACGCCCGTCTGGAGGCCGACACCGAGGACGAGGGCCCGGCGGTCAGCATCCGCACCCGCAAGGGCATGATTCGCGGCCGGGGGCCCAGCCAGCGTTACTACCTGGACGCCATCCAGCGCCATGATCTGAACTTCGGGATCGGGCCGGCGGGCACCGGAAAGACCTACCTGGCCGTCGCCTGCGCGGTCGAGGCGCTGCAGCAGGAGGCCGTCCAGCGGTTGGTGCTGGTCCGGCCGGCGGTGGAGGCCGGCGAGCGGCTCGGTTTTCTGCCCGGGGACCTGGCCCAGAAGGTCGATCCCTATCTGCGCCCGCTCTACGATGCGCTTTTCGAGATGCTCGGCTTCGAGCGGGTCAACAAACTCATCGAGCGCAACGTCATCGAGGTCGCCCCGCTCGCCTACATGCGGGGCCGGACGCTGAACGATGCGTTCATCATCCTCGATGAGGCGCAGAACACCACCGTCGAGCAGATGAAGATGTTCCTCACCCGCCTGGGGTTTGGCTCGACGGCGGTGGTCACCGGCGATGTCACCCAGATTGACCTGCCCGCCGGCCGGGCCTCCGGGCTGCGGGATGCCATTGATGTCCTGCGGGATGTCGACGGTGTGAGTTTTAGCTTTTTCAATGCCCGGGATGTGGTCCGTCACGACCTGGTGCAGCGCATCGTCCGCGCCTATGACGTGCGCGGCGATGACGCCGACTAGCCGCGCCATGCCCGAGTTGATACTGCACTCGGCGGTGGACGCCGTGATCCCGTCCGAAGCGGATTTCCGCAGGTGGGTGACAGCCGCGCTTGCCGGTCGCCGCGGCGACTGGGAGCTGGGCATTCGGGTGGTCGGCGCCGAAGAGATGCAGCGGCTCAATCGTGACTATCGCGGCAAGGATCGGCCCACCAATGTCCTTGCCTTTCCGGTCGATCTGCCGGACGGTGTCGATCTGCCCTTGCTTGGCGATCTTCTCATCTGCGCCCCGGTGGTAGCCCGGGAAGCCGCCGACCAGGGCAAGGCCGAACATCAGCACTGGGCCCATCTGACCGTCCACGGGGTGTTGCACTTGCTTGGCTTCGATCATCTGGATAGCGTGGAGGCCGAGGCAATGGAGGCCGAAGAGCGGCGGGTGCTTGCAGAGATGGATATCGCCGACCCCTATCGCAGTGATCCGGCGGCGGGTGAACCGATCGGTTAGTGCGCTGTATCCAGCGCGCTAACCCATCGACCATCCGGTCGCCAGATGAGGCCTTACGAAGGCATGAATGATGAGCAATCCGGGAGTACGGCTTCCGGTCACCCGGGGTGGCTGAAGCGACTCGGCCAGACCCTCAATCGCCACGAAATCGAAGATCGCGAGGGGGTCGTGCAGACGCTGCGCGCGGCGCATCGGCGCGGCATTCTGGATGCCGATGCGCTTTCCATGTGCGAAGGCGTGCTGCATGTGGCCGACCTGCAGGTCCGTGACGTGATGATCCCTCGCTCCCAGGTCTCGGCGCTGCGGCGCTCGGAGTCGGTCTGGGATCTGCTGCCGGCGATCATCGAAAGCGGCCACTCGCGGTTTCCGGTCACCGGCGACAGCCGGGACGATGTCATCGGCATTCTCATCGCCAAAGACCTTCTGCCGTATCTCGACCCTCAGCACCAGCGCGAATTCCAGCTCCGCGAACTGCTCCGGCCGGCGCTTTTCATCCCCGAGAGCAAGCGCCTGGATGCGCTGCTCAAGCTCTTTCAGGAAAGCCGCAACCACCTGGCGGTGGTGGTGGACGAGTACGGCGGCATGGCCGGCATCGCCACCATCGAGGATGTCATCGAGCAGATCGTCGGCGAGATCGACGACGAGCATGATCAGGATGAGGCCTCGTGGATCTTGAGCCGTAACGACGACGGCCGCACCGTCGTGAAGGCCCTGACGCCCATCGATCTTTTCAACGAGCACTTCGGCAGCGACTTCAGCGATGACGAGTTCGACACCATCGGCGGGCTGGTGGCCAACGGCTTCGGCCATGTGCCGCGGCGCGGCGAGCATCTGATGCTCGATGACTTTCGCTTTGATGTGGTGCGCGCGGATAGCCGCCGGATGCATCTGCTGCTGGTGACCCCACCGGACGCGGCAACGCCCTCTGGCCAGGAGGCATAAGCGTTGATGGCCATTGGCGCCCGGCTGCTGCTTGCCCTGCTCAGCGGTCTGTTGCTGGCGGTCGGCTTTGCGCCATTCAATGGCTTCTGGATCCCGGTGCTGGCGCTCGGTGCGGTCTTCTCGCTGCTGGGCGCCAACCGTCGCGGGGGCGAGGTCTTCGCCCTTGGCTACCTCTTCGGGCTCGGTTACGCGGGTCTGGGGGTGTACTGGATTTTCCACAGCATTGCCGATTATGGCGGCGGGCCGGTGGCGGCAAGCGTGGCCACTGCGGTTCTGGTGGCCTTGTTTGCCCTGATTCCCGCCCTGGCCCTGACCCTGGGCTGGTGGGTCGGCCGGCACTGGCGTCGGGGGTTGTATCTACTGGCCCTGCCCCTTGCCTGGATCTGGGTGGAGTGGGTGCGGAGCTGGTTTTTAACCGGGGCGACGTGGTTGAGCCTGGGGTATACCCAGGTGGACACGCCGCTCGGGGCCTATGCCCCGTGGCTGGGTGTCTACGGCCCGGGGCTCGCCGTGGCGCTCATGGCCGGGGCCCTCGCCTGGTGGCTGCGACGCCCCCTGTCGAGGCGCTTGGCCGAGTCGCTGGTGGTGGTCGTGATCGTCACCACAGGCGGGCTTTTGCTGCCCTCGCAATGGGGCCAGCCGGCGGGCGAGCCACTGACCGTGGCGCTTTTGCAGGGCAATATCGAGCAGTCCCGCAAATGGGACCCGGACGAGCGCTCGGCCATTGTGGGTGAATATGCCGCGCTGACTCGCGAGCAGTTGGGCGCCGATCTGATTGTCTGGCCGGAGACGGCGCTGCCGGTGTTCTACAAAGGGGCCGAGGACTGGCTGCAGTCGTTGGCCGGCGAGGCCCGGGCGGCCGGCAGCACGCTGGTGCTCGGTGCGCCGGTGGCGCGGGGCGAGCAGCGCTTCAACGCGGTGGCCGTCCCGGGCGAGACGCCGCAGTTCTACTTCAAACGACACCTGGTGCCTTTTGGCGAGTACGTGCCATTTCGCGAGGTGGCCGGCGGTATCCTCGATTTTGTCGGCACCCCCCTCGGCGATTTCGAGCCCGGCACATCGGCAGCGCCCCTGATGGCCGCCGGCCAGCCGCTTGGCGTGAGCATCTGCTATGAGGTGACGTTTGGCGCCGAGCTCGCCGATGCGCTGCCGGCGGCGCGGATCCTGCTCAATGTCAGCAATGATGCCTGGTTCGGACGCTCCAGCGCCCCCTGGCAGCATCTGCAGATGGCCCGCATGCGGGCGCTCGAGACCGGCCGGCCGATGATCCGGGCTACCAATACCGGTGTCTCGGCGATCATCGCCGCGGATGGTGAGCTCAAGGCCAATACACCGCTTTTCCAGCGGGCGGTGCTGCGCGGTGAGGTCACACCACGCGAGGGCGCCACCCCCTATGTGCGTTGGCGGGACTGGCCGCTGGCGGGTGTCTCGACGGCGCTGCTGGTTGGGCTGCTGGTGACCGGGCGGCGGCGGTTTGCGCTCTTTCGTCAGCTTTAGTGTCGGTTACACTGGTGGCGCCACGGACAGGAGGGCAACCATGAGTGAAGATCCGGACCGCCAGTCGTCCCAGGTCCACGCCTACGAGCGCATGCTCGAGCGCCTGCGCGAGCGCCTCGAAGAGACCGGCGAGGCGGTGGAGCATGGGTTTCGCGACGCCCTTGAGACCGTCCGCGAGCGCAGTATCGAACTCGGTGAGCTCACCCGGGACGAGGCCGACCGGGTGGCGGGCTATCTTCGACGGGACCTGGAAGACGCTGCGGAGTACGTGGAAAAGGCCCGCGGGACCTATGGCGATTGGCTGTACATGGATCTGCAGCTTGTCGAGCGCTGGATGTGGGATCGGTTTGCCTCGGTGGCGGATCAGACGCGGCTGCAGTGGCAGGCGTTCAATCGCGAACTGCAGGCGGCGGCGAGTTATCACACCGGCGAGATCACCGGGCCGGGGACGCTGGTCTGCGACGGCTGTGGCGAGCGCCTGCACTTCGCCCGGGCCGGTCATATCCCGCCATGCCCGAGCTGTCGCGGCACGACCTTCCAGCGGGCGGCCCGGCGGACGTCGCACTGAGCATAGATGCATTGGCCATGGCCGACGGGGTATCCTCTCGCGCCATGGAAAAGCACTACGACCCCGCAAGCATCGAGGCCGATGCCCAGGCCTACTGGACCCGTGAAGGCAGTTTCCAGGTCGAGGAACGTCCGGATCAGGAAAAATACTACTGCCTGTCCATGCTGCCCTACCCCAGTGGGCGGCTGCACATGGGCCATGTCCGCAACTACACCATCGGTGATGTCATAAGCCGTTTCCAGCGGATGCAGGGGCGGAATGTGCTCCAGCCCATGGGCTGGGATGCCTTCGGGCTGCCGGCGGAAAATGCGGCGATCAAACGGGGCGTGCCGCCGGCCGAGTGGACCTATCAGAATATCGACCACATGCGCCGGCAACTCCAGCGCATGGGCTACGGCTACGACTGGCGGCGCGAGGTCACCACCTGCGATCCCGACTACTATCGCTGGGAGCAGTTCATGTTCACCCGGCTGTTCGAAAAGGGCCTGGTCTATCGCGCCAGGGCAGTGGTCAACTGGGACCCGGTAGATCAGACCGTGCTTGCCAACGAACAGGTGGTGGACGGCCGCGGCTGGCGCTCGGGTGCGCTGGTCGAGCGTCGCGAAATCCCGCAGTGGTTTTTGCGCATCACCGATTATGCCGACGAATTGCTCGAGGGGCTGGATCGGCTGCCCGGCTGGCCGGACGCGGTCAAGACCATGCAACGCAACTGGATTGGCCGCTCCGAAGGGGTGGAGCTGGACTTTGCCCTGGCCGACGGGGGTGAGCCGCTGCGGGTCTACACCACCCGGCCGGATACCCTTTTCGGGGCGACGTACATGGCAGTGGCGGCCGACCATCCGCTGGCGGTCGCCGCGGCGGAACGGGATCCGCGGATTGGTGATTTTCTCGCCGAAATCCGTCGCGGTGCGGTCACCGAAGAGGCCCTGGAGAAGCTCGAGAAAAAGGGCATGCCGCTGGGTGTCGAGGCGATCAACCCGCTCTCGGGCGAGCGTATTCCCGTGTGGGTGGCCAATTTCGTGCTCATGGGCTACGGCACCGGCGCCATCATGGCGGTGCCCGCCCACGATCAGCGCGACCACGAATTCGCCCGCCGTTACGGGTTGCCGATCCGTCAGGCGGTGGGGCCGGCGGATGGCAGCCCGATTGATGTGCAGGCCGAGCCCTGGACCGCCAAGGAAGGGCTTGTCACTGTGAACGCCGGCGAGTTCACCGGGCTGGATTTTGACAAGGCCTTCGAGGCCATTGCCGACCACCTCCAGGCCCGGGGCATCGGCGAGCGGCGGGTCAACTACCGGCTCCGCGACTGGGGTGTGTCGAGACAGCGATACTGGGGCTGTCCCATCCCGATCATCCATTGCGATGACTGCGGCCCGGTCGCCGTGCCCGACTCGGATCTGCCGGTGACGCTGCCCGAGCAGGTGAGCTTCAGCGGTGTGCAATCGCCGCTCAAGACCGATGCCGACTGGCGGGCGGTGGATTGTCCGTGTTGCGGCAAGCCGGCGGAGCGCGAGACCGATACCTTCGATACCTTTGTCGAGTCATCCTGGTACTACGCCCGCTACTGCAGCGCCGATGCCGATGCCATGCTGGATGAGCGCGCCAATCACTGGCTGCCGGTGGATCAGTACATCGGCGGCATCGAACATGCGGTCATGCACCTGCTCTACTTCCGGTTCTGGCACAAGCTCATGCGCGATCTGGGCTGGGTGGACAGCGATGAGCCGGCGACCAACCTGCTCTGCCAGGGCATGGTGCTGGCGGAGGCCTATTACCGCGACAGCGACGAGCATGGCCGGGAGTGGATCGCGCCGGCCGAGGTCGCGGTTGAGCGCGACGGCAAGGGCCGTATCGTCGGGGCCACCCGGCGCAGCGACGGCGCGGCGGTAGAGGCCACCGGCTGGACAACCATGTCCAAATCCAAGAACAACGGCGAAGACCCCGAGACGCTGGTGGCGCGTTTCGGCGCTGATACGGTGCGGCTTTTCACCATGTTCGCAGCGCCGCCCGATCAGGCGCTGGAGTGGCAGGACAGCGGTGTGGAGGGGGCTTCGCGCTTTCTCAAGCGACTCTATTCACTGGTCGTCGAGCATGTTCAGGCCGGCCCTGTGCCCGCCGATGCCGACCCGGCGGCGCTGGACGACGAGGGCCAGGCGCTGCGGCGCAAACTCCACCAGAGCATCGCCAAGGTGACCGACGACGTCGGCCGGCGTTATACGTTCAATACCGCCATCGCCGCGGTCATGGAGCTTTGCAACGCGCTGGGCCGTTTTGACGCCACCACCGGGCCGGCCCGTGGGCTGCGTCAGGAGGTGCTCGAGGCGGTGGTACTCATGCTCCAGCCCATCACGCCGCATCTCAGCCACCGCCTCTGGCAGGATCTTGGCCGGACCGGTGCCGCCGTCGACCAACCCTGGCCGCAGGTTGACGAGACCGCGCTGGCGCAGGACGAAATCGAGCTGGTCGTCCAGGTCAACGGCAAGCTGCGCAGTCGCATCCGGGTGGCCGCCGAGGCGGCGGAGGAGGCCATTCGCGAGCAGGCCCTTGCCGATGACAACGTCCAGCGCTTCATCGCGGATCTGCAGGTGCGCAAGGTCATTGTCGTGCCCGGACGATTGGTCAACGTGGTGGCCAACTGATGCGCCTGGCAAACCTGGCCCTGGTGCTGTTGCTGTCGATCACCATGGCCGGCTGTGGCTGGCAGCTGCGTGGGGCGGCCGGTGGCGGATTCGGCGACCTCGCCATCGCCATCGAAGGCGGGGTCAGCCAACCGATACTCGATCAGGTCGGCCGGCAGCTGCGCGATCTCGACGCCCGGGTGGTGGCCGACCGCCAGGCAGCCGAGCGGGTGCTGGTGATCCGGGATGTCCGGGTCGATCGCCGGACCGTTGCCACCGATGCCGACGGGTTCGCCGAGGCCTATGAGCTGCGCTACCGGATCGATTTCCGTCTCGAGCCGGGCGGACGCAGCGGGGGCGATGTCGATATCGGTCAAGCGCAAACGGTTCGAGCCACCGCTGCCTACGCAGCCGCCGCCGACGACAACCGGCAGGGCATGCAGGCCGAAGACGCCGAGGCCGAGGCACTCGAGCGGGATCTGCGTGAGCAGGCCATCGACCTTTTGCTCGCCCGGGTCAGCCGGCAGTTGTAGGGGCCATGGGCGAAGTTCGCATCGAGGCATTCGCCCAGCATCTCGCCCAGGGGCTCAGCCCGGTGTACCTCATTGCCGGTGAAGAACCACTGCTCGTCGAAGAGGCGCTGGATGCCGTGCGGCGAACGGCGCGGGCGGCCGGCCATGACGAGCGCGAAGTCCTGCATGCCGACAAACAGTTTGACTGGGCTCGGCTGACCGCAGCCAGCGACAACCTCTCGCTTTTCGGTGGACGGCGGCTGATCGAGCTGCGGCTGCCGGGGGGGCGTCCCGGCAAAGAGGGCAGTGCGGCATTGAAGGCCTTTGCCGGCGCCCCGCCACCGGATACCACGCTGGTGGTCATCACCGATCGGCTCGAGGCCGCCCAGCGCAAAAGCGCCTGGGTCTCGGCCATTGCCGGGGCGGGCACCTATACCTATGCCTGGCCGCTGCAACGGCAGGCGGTGCCCAAATGGCTCGAGCAGCGGGCCCGATCCCGGGGCGTCCATCTGGATGCCGAGGCCGTGACGCTGCTGGCCGATCGCAACGAGGGCAACCTGCTGGCCATGGCCCAGGAGATCGACAAGCTGGCGCTGCTCGCCGGCGAGGGGTCGCTGGACGCGGCGGCGGTGGCCGAGGCGGTGACCGACAGCGCCCGCTATGCGATCTTTGATCTGCCCGAGGCGGTGCTTGCCGGGGCCGTCGGCCGCAGCCGGCGCATCGTCGAGCGCCTGCGGGCCGAGGGCGAAGAACCGGTGCTGGTGCTCTGGGCCCTGGCGCGCGACCTTCGCGCCTCTGGTCGATATTCAGGCGGCGCTGGCGCGTGGCGAGCGAAGCGCGGCGGTGATGGCGCGCCACCGCATCCTCAAGCGCCGCCAGACACGGTTTGATGAGCTGGCGCGCGCCCTTCCGCGGCGTCGACTGATGGGGTTGCTCTCGCGGGCGGCCGCGGTGGATCGGGTGATCAAAGGGGCGGTCCCCGGCCGGCCCTGGGATGAATTGATAGTATTGTCGAGCCGGGCGGCACGGGTGGCCGCCCGCGGTGCAACAACGGAGGCTGGCGCATGAGCGAGGATTCCACCCAACCAATCGACGATATCCCGGCCTACATGCGAGCGCTTGGCGAGGCCGCCCGGGCCGCCGGGCGCCGTCTGGCGGCCACCGACAGTGGCCCGCGCAACCGGGCGCTGCGGTTGATTGCCGAATCCATCCGCGACGCCGCGCCGGCGCTGGCCGAGGCCAATCAACGCGATCTGGATGCCGGCAAGGCCGCCGGTCTGGATGCCGCACTTATTGACCGCCTGGCGCTGACCGAAGCCCGTATCGAGGCGATGGCCGAAGGGCTTGAACAGATCGCGGCACTGCCCGATCCGGTCGGCGCAGTGACCGATCTCGATCCCATGCCTTCGGGCATTCGCGTTGGCCGGATGCGGGTCCCGCTGGGGGTGGTGGGGATTATCTACGAGTCCCGTCCCAACGTGACCGCTGATGCCGCCGGGCTTTGCCTGAAATCGGGCAACGCCTGTCTTCTTCGGGGTGGGTCCGAGGCGCTGCACTCCAATCAGGCCATTGCCGAATGTATCCGCGGCGGGCTCGAGGCGGCGGGTCTGCCGGCTACCGCGGTTCAGGTGGTGGGGACCACTGACCGCGCGGCGGTGGGAGAGTTAATCACCCTGGATGATTATGTCGATGTGCTGGTGCCACGGGGCGGCAAGGGGCTGATCGAGCGGATCATGCGGGATGCCACGGTGCCGATGATCAAGCACCTCGACGGCATCTGCCATTGCTATATCGATGCCAACGCCGATGCGGACATGGCCGAGCGGGTGGTGGTCAATGCCAAGACCCAGCGATATGGCACCTGCAACACCCTCGAGACGCTGCTGATATCGGCCGCCATGGCGCCGGAGATGCTGCCGCGACTCAAGGCGCGTTTTGATGCCCATGGTGTCGAGCTTCGCGGCTGCGAACGCAGCCGCTCGCTGGTGGATGGGCTGACCGCGGCCACCGAGGCCGATTGGGATACCGAGTATCTGGCCGCCATCCTCTCGATTCGGGTGGTGGATGATCTGGATGAGGCCATCCGGCATATCGCGCGCCACAGCTCGGGGCATACCGACGCCATCGTGACCAACGACTACGCCCACGCCCAGCGCTTTTTGCGCGAGGTGGACTCCAGTTCGGTCATGGTGAACGCCTCGACCCGCTTTGCCGATGGGTTTGAATACGGCCTGGGGGCCGAGATCGGGATCAGCACCGACAAGCTGCATGCCCGGGGTCCGGTGGGACTCGAAGGACTGACCACGCAGAAATACATCGTCCTTGGCGAGGGCCACGTCCGCGAATGAGCAATGCCGGCATGGCCCCGCTGGCACTGCTGGGCGGTACCTTTGACCCGGTTCACTACGGGCATCTGCGCCCGGCCATCGAGGTCCGCGAATCACTGGGGGCCGATGAGCTGCGGTTGATTCCGGGGCATGTCCCGCCCCATCGGCCGCAGCCCCGCCTGGCGGCCGCTCGGCGGGCCGATCTGCTCGACCGGGCCGTTGCACTCATCCCGGGGCTGGTCGTGGACCGTCGCGAGTTGGTGCGGGCCGGGCCCTCCTACACGCTGGATACCCTGCGCGAGCTGCGCCGGGTGATCGGCGACCGGCGGCCGCTTTGTTTTGTCATGGGCGGCGATGCCTTTGGCGGGCTGTGCAGTTGGTATCAATGGCACCGACTCACCGACTATGCCCATCTGGTGGTGACCACCCGGGCCGGCTACACCGCGACGCCGGCGACGGGGCCGCGGGGTGCGCCACCGCAATGGTTGCCGGACCGCCAGGCGGCTACGGTGCAGGCCTTGCGGGCCCGGCCCGCGGGCTTGGTGTATTTTCAACCGGTTTCAAGGCTGGAGATTTCGGCCACGGCCATTCGGCGATTGCTGGCCCAGGGCCGCTCGGCCCAGGGGTTGATGCCTGACTGTGTCTGGCAGACCGTCGCCAGCCAGGGGCTTTACGGTTACCCACAAGTTTGACGGGCCCCGGCCCGGGAGGATGGAAGCCATTCATGACTGACGCCCAGACCGCTGCCGAGACCCTCTGCGACCAGGTGGCCGAGGCCCTCGACGATATCAAGGCCGTTGATCCGCGCATCATCGATGTCCGTGGCCAGACGGCGATCACCGACTTCATGGCATTCGCCACCGGTAATTCGCGCCGCCATGCGCGGGCCATTGCCGAGACGGTGATCGAGGCCGGCCGGGCCGCCGGCCAGCCGCCGCTGGGCGTCGAAGGCATGGACGACAGCGAGTGGATCCTGGTGGATCTGGGTGATCTGGTGCTGCATGTCATGCTCGAGGATGTCCGCGACTTCTACCGATTGGAGCGGATCTGGGGCGTGGAGCAGGCAGAGGACTGAGCCCCATGCGGCTGCAGATCGTGGCAGTGGGCCGGCGTGCGCCGGACTGGATCGAGACCGGTTTTAAGACCTTTGCCCAGCGCATGCCCGCCCATCTGCCATTGGCGCTTCGGGCGGTGGATGCCGGCGCGGCCCGGCGCGGTGGCGACTGGCAGCGGGCCCGGGCCCAGGAGGGTGAGGCGCTGCTGGCCGCCACCGGCACGGCCCGGCGCATTGCCCTCGACGAAGGCGGCCGGGCCTGGTCGACCCGGGATCTGGCAGACTATCTCGACGATGCCATGCAGCAGGGACAGGATCTGGCATTTATGATTGGGGGGGCTGACGGACTGCACGGGGACTGCCTGGCAGCGGCGGAACGTCGTTGGTCACTGTCGCCGCTCACGCTCCCCCACATGCTGGTTCGGGTGGTGGTTGCCGAACAGCTATACCGGGCCTGGACGCTGCTCTCCGGGCATCCCTACCACCGAGGTTGAGCGCGCCGTGTGCGCAGGAGATTGCAATGAGCGACTCGCCCCTTTCTTCGGAATCCCCCGATCTTTGCCTTGCCTCCGGGTCGCCGCGGCGGCAGGCGTTGTTGACCCGCATGGGCGTGCGGTTTGTCACCGTCGCCCAGGATGTCGACGAGCAGGTGCTGGCGGATGAATCACCCGAGGTGTTTGTCATCCGGCTGGCGCTGGAAAAGGCCCGCGCCGGGCTGGCGGGCCGCCCCACCCCGGACACCCCGGTACTCGGCGCCGATACCGCGGTGGTGATTGATGATGAGATCCTCGGCAAGCCGCAGGATGCCGACGCCGCGCGGGCCATGCTCGAGCGCCTGGCGGGCCGGACCCATCGGGTGCTCACCGGCGTGGCGCTGGTGGATGGCGAGCAAGAGGCGACGCGGTTGTCGCTGAGCAGTGTCAGCCTGCGGATGATCGACCCGGCCGAGATCGAGGCCTATTGGGCCAGTGGCGAGCCGGCGGACAAGGCCGGTGCCTATGCCATCCAGGGGCTGGGCGGGGTTTTCGTCGAGCAGCTCGAGGGCAGCTATTCCGGGGTCATGGGGTTGCCGCTTTTCGAGACCCATGATCTGTTGGGCGAATTCGGCATCGCCTATCAACGCCACTGGGCGACGGAGGCCCGGTGAGCCAGGAGCTGCTGGTCAATGTCACGCCGCAGGAAACGCGGGTGGCGGTGCTGGACAATGGCAGCCTCCAGGAAGTCCATATCGAGCGCACCCGCAGTCGTGGTCTGGTCGGGAATATCTACCAGGGTCAGGTCTCGCGGGTGCTTCCGGGCATGCAGGCGGCGTTCATCGACGCCGGTCTGCAGCGCACGGCGTTTTTGCACGCCTCGGACCTGCGCGCCCGGTATGCGGCGGCCACTGGCGAGGGGGGTGACCCGCCGCCCATCCAGCAGCTGTTGCGCGAGCAGCAAAAGCTCATGGTGCAGGTGGTCAAGGATCCGATCGGCAGCAAGGGGGCGCGGCTGACCACCCAGATCGCGATCCCGGCGCGGACCATGGTCCTTCTGGCGGGCAATCCGGGGATCGGTGTCTCGGCCCGCATCGAGGCCGAGAGCGAGCGCGAACGGCTGCGCTCGCTGGCGCAGACGATCACCGCGGCCACCCCCGAGGATGGCTGTATCCTGCGTACCGCGGCGGAGGGCGCGGACCAGGCGGCATTGCAACGCGACTGGGACTTCCTCCAACGGCTCTGGGCCGATATCCGACGGCGCGCCGAACACGCCCAGCCCGCCACGCTTTTGCACGAAGACCTGCCCCTGGTGCTGCGCATCCTGAGGGATCTGGTGGGCGAAGAGGTCGAGCGGGTGCGGGTGGATTCTCGGGAGTGGCACGAGCGCATGATCGACTTCAGCGAGGCATTCCTGCCGGATGCCGGCTCGCGGCTCGAGCATTACCCCGGCGAGCGGCCCATCTTCGATCTCTATGGGGTCGAGGACGAAATCCAGCGCGCGCTGCAGCGCCGGGTTCAGCTCAAATCCGGGGGTTATCTGATCATCGACCAGACCGAGGCGCTCACCACCATCGATGTGAATACCGGCGGGTATGTCGGCCACCGCACCCTCGAAGAGACGATCTTCAAGACCAATCTCGAGGCCGCCCAGACGATTGTCCGGCAGCTGCGGCTGCGCAACCTGGGGGGGATCATCATTGTTGATTTCATCGACATGGAGGATGCCGAGCACCAACGGCAGGTCCTGCGGGCGCTGAGCAAGGGACTCGAGCGGGATCACGCCCGCACCCAGGTCTCGGCCATCTCCAGTCTCGGGCTGGTGGAGATCACCCGCAAGCGCATTCGCGAGTCGCTGCAGCATCAGCTCTGCGAAGTCTGCCCGACCTGCGCGGGCCGCGGTTATCTGAAAAGCGCCGAGACGGTCTGCCACGAGGTCACCCGTGAGATTCTGCGTGAGGCCCGGCAGTTCGAGTTCTCGCGTTTGCTGGTGCTGGCCGCCCAGGAGGTCGTGGACCGGGCCCTGGAGGAAGAGGGGGACGGGTTTGCCGAGCTGGAGGCTTTCATCGGCAAACCCATCGAATTCCAGGCCGAGCCGCTGTACAACCCCGAGCAATTCGATGTGGTGTTGATGTAGGCATGTCGCTGCGTCGAACACTCCATCGCTGGATCTGGCCGCAGCGAGGCGAGCGGCTCAAGGCCACCATCGTCTACGGGCTGGTGGCGATCGTCATTGCCGCGGCGGTGGCACTCACCGGGGTGCGGCTGGTCTTTGCGATCGCACCATCGCTTACCCAGGTGGTCGAGACAGCGCTTGCCAAGCGACTGGGGCGGCCGATCACCATTACCCGACTGGACGCCGAGCTCCAGGGCTGGCGCCCCGGCCTGACCCTGGAAGGCGTGGCCCTGGGCCTGCCCGCCGGCGTCGATTCGCCCCTGGAATCGCCGCTGCGGCTCGAACGCTTGACGCTGGGCATCGAGCCCTGGGAGAGCCTGCTGGCCGGCGAACTCAGGCTGCATTCGCTGGAGGCGGGTGATCTGGCCATCACGCTGCGCCGTGGCGCATCCGGAAAGTGGCGACTTTCGGGGCTGGCCAGGGAGCCGGCAGCGGTTGGCGTCAATGCCCCGCTGGGCTTGCTGCAGCGCTTGCCGGTGGACCGGTTGTTGATCCGTGACGCCAGCGTGACCATTGCCGATGGGCGCAACGACACCCGGGTGACCTTTGCGCCCGCGGCGCTGCGCTGGCAGCGCGAGGCCGCCGGCCAGTGGCGGGTGGCGCTGGATGGCCGGGCGGGTGATCAACGCATCACCGCGAGGGCGGATGTCAACGCCGGTGACAACCTGGATGCCCGCATCTATGTGGATTTCAGCGACCTCTCCCCGGACGGCATGGCGCCGATTGCCGGCAATCTCATCCCGTCCGGGTTGCAGGGGCGTTTCTCGGGCGAGGCCTGGCTCGCGTGGGACGAGCAGGGCCTGCGCCGGGGGACGGTTGCATTGCGCGGCGATTCGCTGGGGTGGCTGGCCGGCGGGGTCGAGCGCTTTGCCGGTCGCATTGGGCTGAGTCGTCAAGCCGGCGGCTGGCAGGGCGTGGTTGTCGCTGACGAGATCGCCGGCGATCATGGCGTGTGGCCGACGCTGCCGCCGATCGGTGTCGCCCGCAGCGATGACCAGTCCCCCTGGCGTCTTGCTGCCCCGGCCCTTGATCCCGGCGCGCCGGGTTATGCCGCGTTGCAGGCGATGACCGGTGTGGCGGTCAAACGGGGCGGCCTTCGTGATCTGTCCCTGGTCTGGGATGGGCCGCAGGACTGGCGCTTTGAAAGCCGGTTCACCCGGGTCCGTGTGAATGGCGGGCCCCCGGATGTGACGATCGAGGATGGGCAGGGTTCGCTTGCGATGGGCCCGGTCGGCGGACGCGTGGACTTTGCGGCGGCGGGGTTGAGGGTTGCCGCGCCGGCGCTGCTTCGTCAGCCGGTGGGCCTGGAGCAGATCAGCGGGGCGCTGGCCTGGGCCCATGGCGAAAGCGGCCCTCGGGTGCTGGCGGTCGAAGGGCTCGAAGCCCGTTACGACGAGGCCGATCTGCAGCTCGACGCCCGGGTCTGGCCCGCGCAATCCGAGCGCTCGGCGTGGGTCGATCTGACCGCCTCGGTGGGGTCGATGCCCGTCTCGGCGGCGATGCGCCATCTGCCGGTGGGGGTGATGGATGATCGTTGGTGGCCTGGCTTGATGGCGCCATTGGACCGGGCCGGCTGAGCGGCGGTCGGCTGCGGTTTCTGGGTCCGCTGCAGTCGTTTCCGTTCGATCGGGGTCGGGGCGTGTTCGACCTGCGGCTTGACCTTGCCGATCTGGTTTTTCGCTTCTCCCGACAGTGGCCAGCCATTGAGGCGCTCTCCGGGGTGGTGCGATTCAACAATCGGGCGCTTGGCATTCGGGCCGATGGCGGGCAGATCGGTTCGCTCCCCGTGGTGGGTGGCAGCGCCCGGATCGAGGACCTGTGGCGCCCCCGGCTTTTGGTGAATGCCGGTTTGAACGGGCCGCTATCCGCCATGCAGTCGGTGCTGGCGCAATCACCGCTTGTGCCCTCCGCGGCGTTTCTGGACGGCCTGACCCTGGAGGGCGCGGGCGCACTCGATCTAACGCTTGGCTTTCCCTTTGAGGGGCGTCCGGTGTCGGTGGACGGGGTCCTTGATGTGGATGGGGCCGGGCTGGCCCTCGAGCGGCCGGCTATCCGCATCGATGATGTAAGCGGTGCCATCCGCTTCGACGAGCGGGGCCCGGCCTGGGACAACCTGCAAGGCCGGCTTGGCGATCATGTCCTGGTCTCGCAGGCATCGACCACCGGGCCGCCGGATGACGGTGAGATGCGGATCCAGATCAATGCCCGTCTGCCCATATCGGCCATCCCCGGGGGTGGGCCCTTCGCCGAGGGTGCCGAAGGCGTGGCACCCTGGCGGATGGTTTTGCAGCGGCCGGCTTTTGGCGGCGACCCACTGCGTCTGGCGGATACCCGATTGACCCTCGAGACGGCCCTGGATGGGATCGCACTCGACTGGCCGCTGGGGCTCGACAAGCCGGCGGATGCCCGGACCCCGCTGGCGGCGGAATTCGTCTGGCAAGGGGCCCGGGCGCTGCGGTTTGATATCGATTATGACGACCGGCTGCGGCTGCAGGGGCGGCATGCGGATGGTCGCCTCGAGGCCCTGGGCGGGCGTCTGGGTGCCGGCGAAGCGGTGGCGCCACCGGCCAGTGGGACGCGGCTGGTGGGGGCATTGCCGGTGCTGGCCGTGGATGCGCTGCTGGGCGGTGGCGACGGGCAGACGGGCCGCGGGCTCGAGGATCTGCCCGAGCCACTGGATGTGGCGGTGGCGCTGGATGGATTGAGGCTGGGGCGCTGGCAGGTGGGCGAAACCCGGGTCGAGGCGATGGGCGAGGCCGATCGCTGGCGGATCGGATTGACCGGCGCGGCGCAGGGTGAAATCCGTTGGCCCGGGGATGATGAGCGTCTAAAAGTCCGCCTGGATCGGCTCGAGGCGACCGTCCCTTCGACGCGTTC
>PR_CR_10_Liq_1_inCRDRAFT_1000812_pt1 | contig 18806 bp, 13 predicted proteins | sample PRCRCaboRojoPR_3_FD_10241 | JGI IMG/M metagenome (IMG submission 10241)
TAGGAGTGTCCTTAGCTTCAGTAACTACTACTTAGTTAGCTTGCCACTACTTGTTGTTCAGGTGCTTGACCGGCCCTTTTGTGGAGTCAAACATTCAAAAAAAAAGTTGTGAAGCTCCGAAGTTACTTGAAAAAGTCCTTGGTTACACCCAAATCGGAGTGTTGCTTTGGCAACTAGTGAGTAAGTCCATATCCAAAAGACTCATATTTATCGTAAGTCCTTGTCACCTAGTTACCCTGATACAGGTTTTTTTGTTGCTGGGGACTTACTCACGCTCTAAAGAGTACATATACTTGTGTATGATGGGGTTCAACTGGGCACCTATCTTAGCAATAGTATTTCCAGCTCCAGGCAACTTGATGCTTCCAGGGGATTCTTTGTTGTTTTGGATTCAGCACTATAGCATAGGCATAGTGTCGCCTATTGTGCTGAACTACTACGGGAGGTTCAGTCAAAGCTACCAACTTAACCTCAAGGCTATCCTATGCGTAGGAATTACTTAGGGATTTCACTTTTTTGCTTTCGTGCAAAGAGGAATTTACACCCCTATATCAGTGGCTTCACACGCAAACATGAACTTTTCCTTGTGCTCTGCTACAAGTAAGTATTACTTAGGTGACTTTTTTTACGAGATAATAGGAGTTTACTACTACTGCTTAGGAGAAACTTACGTTATACTGTCCTGCATACTAAGCGTGTACTTACTGCGTTCAGCAGCTTACTTACTAAGGTCCTTAACTCCTAAACCCAAAGTAATCTAAATGCACTAGTATTTCCTACATAAATATGCCAGTCAACTTTAAGCCTCTCTCCTCAGAAGTGTACAACGTCGGAAAGCACTTTAAGTCTTCCAAAAAACGATTCATGTGGAAGTTCGAACTCAACGAAGAACCCCATGTAATAGACTTGTATGTGTCCCGTTTCTCTGGAAAGCGGAAAGTTTTACTAGATGGAGACATTCAACTAGAAACTAAAGACTCGTCACTAGCTGTAGGGACCCACTACCCCGTAAGGGTAGGTTACTACACTTTGCACATTTACGAACCCTTCCACTACATGTTTGACCTTAGGTGCGGAAACTTGAGTTTCCACAACATACTTAACAAACAGAAGTACAGCCAAACAGAAATTGCCCAGTGGGAAGAGTACTCTGAAGAAGACTACCGAGACTACAAAAGGGACACCAGACCTAAACCCAAACCAACTCCAAAGGCCCCTAAGTCAGAACCTAAGGAACCAGAACCCCCCAACGAACCTGCTTTTGACGTGTTCGACCAACCTGTTCCCTTACCCCAAGACGTTTTTGCACAGAGTCCAAATCCTTTTGGTTTGGAACCCAAGTACAACCCCTTCGAGGAAACTGTAGATAGTTACCCAGCCCAACCTCACTTTGTCACCTCCGAGTCAGCTGTGCTTTCGCCTTCACAAAAACCCAACACAGACCCTTTGTGCAAAATCATTGACCTAAAAAACATCAACAAACCAAGCCCAACTGCGAACCAGTTCAAACCAGTTACTGTCGGAGAAAACGTACCAAACGTGCCTCTCAACCAACTCATGACACAAAGACCCCAAACCACTAACCCCATGATGATGTACTATATGACTGGAATCAACCCTTGGCTTCAGAGGTACCCTCAGCAATAACTTAATTATTTCGCGAAAGGTCTTGTTCTGAGTCTTGTAAGTCAATTTGGGGGCTCGCAAGGGGACTTATTGCTATAGTAGAGTCTCCGCCACTTGCAGGGTCCTTATAGATCTCGCGGAAGTTTTCTCCCAAGCGCTTGAAGCTCTTCAGTGACTTCTTAACGTTGTTGCTAGGGAACCACTCGCTGTTCATGAACTTTTCGAAGTTTCTGGTGAACACGTTCAAAAAGCTTAAGAGACCAAACACTCCTCCAAGTAAGGAGCTGGCTAGGGTAATCAAGGACTGTTTCCTGTCGATTTCAGTGATGAGCACAGAGTTGGCTCTGGTCAGTGAGATCTTGAAGTTGAGGTTGGAGTCTTCAGAGAGTTTTTCAATTCGGTAAGTACTTCCAGGTGAAGGTTTGTCTTTATGGTAAACATGGTACCCGTAGGTGTTGGACTCTTTTTCTGGTTCTAGTTTAGCTAGGTCATCAGTGACTCCTCTGAAGATGGAAGGTTCCATGATAAGACTGAACACAGTTGGAGTTTGTCCTCTGAACACAGTTTCATAGTAAACTGTTGAGACGTTTGCTGCAGCGTAACTAGTTTCGTTTCTAACAGAAGAAAACGAAGAAACCGCTAAACGGACTTCACTAGTGTAAGCGTTTCCTTCGAAAGTGCAGTCAATGCTAGCAGTCTCTTTTAGTCTGAAGTTAGTGTAATTAAGATCGACTACACAGAAGGAATTCCTCTTAGTTAGATTTTGGTTTCTAGAGGAAAATGCAATGCCTTCATCATTGCACGCTTTTAAACTAGGGCATTCATTTTCATAGGCGAACTCAATTGTGAAATTAACTTTTTTATCTCCCATGTCGAAGCTTTCCATTTCTTCTTTGAGTGCAGGGAAAGACATAGTTGACTTCTTTTCAATTTCATTGTCGTAGATGTAGTACACTATGTTGATTCCTGTGAACAACAAAGCACACAGCACAAAAATCACAGTTATGATCCCCCCTGTAAGGTTCCTTTGGGAGTACATTACTTGGAACTCAGGGCCATCTCCGTCAAAGTAGTTGTGCTCTAGTTCAAACAGGTCTATGATCTTAAGTATTTTTTTGAAAAAGGACTCCTGGTCTTCTTTTTCTTCTTGGTCAGTTTCAAAGAGTCTCCTGATAATGTTGAGTCTTTTGATCTTTTCAGAAGACAGCCATATCAAAAATATCAGTATTAAGACTGAACCTGTTAAGATAGCAATGATATTCACTACTCCGTAGATCTTGTCAGTGTCGTTTTCTTTTCTCCCAGGTTGAATTTGATCAGTTGTTACTAATGGCCTAGAGGGTTGTGGGTAATCGCAACCAGCAGGGCAGTAGTAACTAGCTCGGCAGGCTTTGCAGTAAGACTTGCCTTCTTCATCTTGGAAAGAATCAGCCTCACAAGGGAGACAACTTTTATTTGAAGTCATTCCTTTTTTGGTGTTGTAGTGCCCTGGTTTGCAGCGTGCACAAGAGTCATTTCCGAAGCTGGAAGCATAATTCCCTTCTCCGCATAACTCACATGAGTTGCCTCCAAAGCCATCACTACAGTCCCCTTCAAGCTCTATCTTATAAAGTCTGTTGCTCAGTCCTTGCTCTACATCCTCATTGGCGTAATTAACCCCTCCAAAGTAGTAGATTGAATTGCCTGCATACTCTATAGCTCCGAAAAAAAAATAGTCATCAAAATCAACGCAATCCTTGAAAGAAGTTCCATCGAAAGTAACGCAGGATTTGGTAGCTTTATTTGGCCACTTCTTTCCCCCAGCCATCAAAAATTCAGATTTTCTGATCTGAGTAAGGGCTGTTATACCCAGATTGTGGGTTATGTTTCTGTCAGTTTCCCACTCGTCCTCAGTAATTTTGTATTCCCAAAGCTTGTCAAGTGCCTTTCCGTCAAGTTGCCCACTTACTACATAAATTTTCTGATTAATAGCTACACAGTTGGGGTAAATGATTCCGTCAGGGGCTTTAAACCCTTTCATCTTAGAAAGCTTTTTTTGTTGGTAATCGTACTCCCACATCTCATTAGAAGGTCCAGAGTTTGACTTGCCTCCGAAAATGTAAATTTTGGAATTAGCTTCAACCATGCAGGTTCCTTTCCGGCCAGTAATGTTTTTTTCCTCTGGAATGAGTCGAGTCCATTCTTCATCGATTACGTTGTACTTGTAGAAGTCGTTGAGTAGGCCTTGGTTTCCTTCTCCGCCAAACAAAATCAAGGTGTCTTCAAACCTAACTACTGAGTGTTCTGCTCTGGGAGAAGGTACTTCTCCTTTAAGCAAGGCTTTGCGCCACTCGTCAGTTTCTAAGTCGAGAAACCACATATCACCCAAACTAAGTAAAACTTACTAGTTGTTTCCTTCATCAATGCCTCCAAACAGAAGTAAGTAATTAGAAACACGGGTAAGGGTGTGCTTCTTTCTGGCTGAGGGGTTCTCCCAGTTGGGTGAGAGTTCTTTACCATTGGAAAGACTGTTTATTAGCCCTTGTTTTTGAGAAATCCCACCAAATTTATAGTTCCCTACCTGAGCACAGCCAATTATACCATCATCACAATTAGGTTTTGTTTCAATACCACTACAATCATCAGTCCAAGTTTTATCACTAGTATTAAATAGCCATGATCCTGATTGATTGACTTCATAAGATATTCCTCCACTTACACAAAAATTAGTTTCATCAGACCCTGAATCAAAGTTAAACCCTGGAGGAGGACCTTTAGAACCTTCAACTTCTAACTCAGTCCACTTTTTTTGAGTGTTGTCAAACTTCCAAACATCTTGGAATAGTAGATCATAGCCTTTACCCCCAAATAAGTAAGCATCCTCATCAATCCCTACGAAAACTGCTCCTTCTCGAGGCTCAGGGGTCTTTTTACTGCGAGGGTGTATTCTGCTCCAACTTTTATTACCTATATCAAACACCCAAAGGTCATTAAAAAGAACTCCTTCCCTTCCTCTTCCGCCAAAAACCAACAACAATTCGGAGCTATTCAGTAAAGCCATCCCTGAATTGTACCTTTTATCCGGAGGAGTGCCTTCTTTAGGAATAACACTAGCCCACCCCAAAGCAATTAGCAAAACCCAGTGCATTATTATTATAAGTAGAAATTCAAAATGGATAGAAGACCCGGCTCAACTCGAAAAGCTCCAAACGTAAACTCCAAACAGCCACTCGACAAAAAAGTTCCCAGAAACCCTAAGTACGAAAGAGTAGGACCAGTAGTCAAAACTGGGAAAACCATCAAGCAAGTAGAAGTACTCAGCAACCAATCCGTCGCTAAAAGAAAGGGCGAACTTTTCAAACGCATAAGACCTAGCACTGTTTCTAAGCTCATTGAAGAAACCCAAGTTGCAGAAAGCATCTACTCAATGGGAGGCGAAGAAGTCAAAGACATCGACGACTCAGCAAGCGTGTTTAGTTATGCCCCCAGCGAAGCACCTTCCATGGCTTCAGTAGTTACCGTGAACACGGAAGCCTTAGGCATAACAGAAGACTCAGAGTACGTGGTTCTGGACCTCAGGGACCCAGAAGAGTTCGAAAAGTGCCACATCAAAGAAGCCATTAACTTCCCAGCCCCCAACATCACGCGGGACAGAATGATTCCGCAAATGTTCCGAATGGTAAACTTTACTTAGAAAAACCAACCAGGCAAGTTCATAATAGTTTACGCTTGGGACGAAAGACCAGGAGTAGAGGCCTCGCAGAAGTTAGTAGAAAAGGGTTACGAAAACATATTCCTGATTTCAGGAGGCCTGGAAAACTTCGGAAGTCAGTTTCCTCAGCTAGTTGAAGGAGAGATGCCCCAAACAGCTCCACCCAAAAAGTCCAGCACCTCCAGTTCTTTCCGTTCAACTCGTAATAAATAACTCTTCTAAAATGTCTTTTGCCGAAAGCAAAGCTGTAGCTGTAGCCTGCGAAAACCTAGGCGTCAAGTCCATTGAAAACGACGCAACTCACTTGCTAGTTAACGATGCCGAACTCAGAGTCCGCCAAATAGTAGAGTTGGCTTACAAGTTCACCCGGAGAAGTCACAGAACCCAACTAGAAGCCAAAGATGTTAAACGCGCTATGAACTTACTTAACCTAGAGGTAACTCCCAAGTAGAATGTGTACGGGTTCCCAAGTTCACACTTGCCTAGGTACAGAAGAGCTCAAGGAGACGACTCTACTTGGTACTTGGAAGAAAAAGAAATAGCCCTTGCTGACATAGTGCAGCAGCCTCTAGAAATACCCAGAGACTATGCACTCCACTCCCACTGGCTAGCTATCAGGGGCAAGGTGCCTAACATTCCTGAGAACCAAGCTGGGGACGTTGACTTAGAGCCTGAGGTGATTGAGGAGGAACAAGAAGTTGTCACAAATGTAAAGCACCAACTGTCTTATGAACAACAACTTTACTACAACACACTTTTGAAGACTTTAGACACAGGAAATAAACTCCAAGAGTCTTTGCAGGCTTTGAACAGCGACTCTAGCTTAACACAACTAGTGCCTTACCTTGCTAGGTCTTTTTACACTACTTTGATTGAAGAAGCTTCTTTGAAGAAGTTAGACAGAGGAATCCGCATGCTGGGAGCCCTTGCGCTCAACCCCCACATTAACTTAGAGCCTTACCTCCACCAAATCATGCCTACTTTGCTTTCAGGACTGCTTCGGAAGAACCTTCACGAAGAAGGCCACTGGAAGTTTAGAGAAAACACCTCCTTGATAGTGGGCAGAGTTTGCGAGAAGTACAGTGAGTGTTACGAGGACCTTAAGCCTAGGGTTTTGAAGTTCTACGTTTCAACTTTGAGGAACAGCAGCCTTCCGCCAACTTCGCACTACGGAGCTCTTAAAGGAGTCTCAGCCTTTGGAACACTGAGCACCAAAGAGATACTTACCCCCTTGCTCGAAAGCTACATGAGTACTTTAGAAAAAGGACTCAGGACCCAGGAGGTCCAAAACTGGAACATGGTCAAAGCAGCTTTAATAGTAAGTGCCAAGTAGAGTGACTTCAGACAACTAGTGAAAGAAGACCCTTCTCTGTATGAAAAGGTAGAGCCTTACTTTGGCGAGGAGCTCTGTGCCCTTGAAGTTAATAATTGTTAATGATGGCTTTGTTGCACAGAGTAAGGAAGTACTCCCAGTTTGCCCAAATAGTGACTTGTCCTTCCACACAGCCCATTCCCGACCACTCTGTTGTGGAACAAGCTAGTCAAGTTCCTTCAGTAGAAGTTTCTAAGCTGCAGAATGGAACTCAGGTGCTTACAGAATCAGTTGGTTTTCCCAACTCAACCTTTGTGGGGTGTTTGTTAGACGTAGGAACTAGGGACGAGACTCCTTACACCTCAGGAGTACTTAACCTTTTAAAGCAGTCTTACGGCTGGAGGACTCAAAAGTTCCTGAGCAAAGGCTTAATTTCTCTGAGTGGGGGAGGACTGTCTGTTAGTTACGACCAAGAAAAAACCTACTTCCAAGGTTACTGTTTAGAACACGACTTGCAAGACTTTTTGGGCGTTATGCAGGACTGTGTTTTTGGAGAGAGTTCCTCAGAAGAAGTTAACCAAACTCACAAACAACTCCTGGAAAACTTAGAGTTCAAAAGAATGACACAGTCAAACGAAGACTTGCTCAAAGAACTTAGTTTCAAAGCCTGTTTTGGAAGTGAAGGACTAGGTTTGCCTCTAGAAGGACAGTCTGTTGAGCAACTAACTCACTCTGAGTTAACTGACTTCTGCCAAAAGTACTTTTTGCCCAACAACCTTATAGTCTGCGCTGCAGGGGTCAAGGACCACAGCCAGTTTGTGGACTCAGCAAAGCCCCTGTTTGAAGTGGCTTCTCCTAAGGAACTGCCTCAGCGCGAAAAGGCTGGATTCTTCGGAGGCGAAATAAGGGAAAAGGTAGACTCAGACATGGCCTACGTGAACCTGTCTTACGAAGCAGCTTGTTGGTCTGGAGCAGACATGCCTGCTTTCCAGGTGCTAAGAACAGCTGTGGGAGAGGGAGGAGGCTTCAGCACAGGAGGACCTGGTAAAGGAATGCACTCGCGTTCCTACACACACTTCTTGGCAAGGTACCCCTTTTTAGAAAGCGTGCAGGGAAGCTACTCAGCGTTCACGGACTGTGGAAGCTTTGGGATTACACTGGTAGGGCTGAGTCACTTTTCAGAACACATGGCACAAGGGTTGATTAAGGAACTCATTGAACTCACTAGGATTTCTGACGCAGAAGTTAACAGAGCCAAGAACTTACTGAAAGCCCAGATTTTACTGACTCTAGAAAAAACACAGCAAAGACTTGAAGAGTACACTAAGATGTACTTGACGTTCGGCAAGAAACCCCAGGAACTCAACTACTTGGAAATGATAGACCAAGTAACTCCGGAAGACGTGAGAAAGCTTGTGCAGAAGATGCTGAGAACCCGACCGAGTCTTGTGGTATTAGGTAAAGACCCCAACTCGTTTCCGAGTCCTGACAAGTTCTACGCCAAGCTTAGTTAATAATAAATGTACGCTGAAACTATTCTGCAAAGACTCAAGCAAAGGAACTCAGCGCAAACTACTCCTTTTGAGCTCGTGATACCTTACCGTAAGGCCTAACTAGACTCGAAACTCCAAAACTCTTTAAAAGAAGCAGAAGCTAAAAAGCTCATACTGGAACGGGAAAACTACTTGGTGAAGAAAGCCAGCGCAGATCCCGATATGATTACTGAGCTCCAAAAAAAGCAAGAAGAACTCAAACACCAACTCGAAGAGAACTCAGAAGACACCAGTGTGTCCACAATGCTCAGCCTCAAAGAAGAAACCCAGCAACTTGACACTACTTTCCAAGACACTGCTTACCGCAAACAACACCTAAGTCAGAAACTCACTGAGTTAGAAGAAACCATCAAAGAACAAGACTCCACTTTGCAAACCTTAAAGCAAACCCAGGAAACACTAACTAAAGAAAACAAAGTCTACAACAAACAAGTAGAAGACGCCCAGGAACAACTAGAGACGCTTCAAAAAGAAAACAGTGACTTGCTCGCCAGAATGCTGAGTCTTAAAGAAGAACAAATGAACCAGTTCAATCAACTCAACGACTACTACGAAAGCATTCTGAAAAGGGAAAAACTACTTGAGTCCTACAAACCCATGCTTGAAAAAGACATTTCTCTAGAAAACGAAGTTTCTTACAAGTTTTCCAAACCTGTGAGTTTGCCTGATCGAACACTTAACTCTTTCAAAGCCCACAACGAAGAGATCTGTTCTGTTGCTTACAACGACGGAGGCTCCATAGTTGTAACAGCAGGCAGTGAGAATTACTTGAAAGTCTGGGACTCCAGCACCGGCTTTGAAAAAAACACACTCAGAGGACTGGGCAGAGGGGCTTTGGACGTGTGTATCTCTCCAGGCACAGAACTAGTGATGGCAGCTTGTTTGGACAACACTGCTTATGTTTGGAACTACGCAACTAACCGCATGCGACACAACCTAACTGGACACTCGGGCAAGGTGTCTTCTTGTTGCTTCTTCCACAACAAGGCCCTGGCACTCACGGGTAGTCACGACAGCACTATTAAGTTTTGGGACATTGCAAAGGGGTATTGTTCCAAAACCCTTGCTTCCTTTTCGAGTTGCAATGGAGTGGCACTTAGCACTGAAGACAGTTTGTGTGTCTCGGGGCATTACGACGGACACATTAGGTTTTGGGCCCAGCGCACTGGAGAAGTGGTTGAAGACGTGGGAGTGTCTGAACTTTCAGTTACTTCATTGGCTTTTTCGCCTAACAACAACACTGTTGCAGTGGTTTCGAGGGACAATTCTGTGTACTTGTTGGACTCAAGGATGTTCCGAGTACTGGGAACTCTGTCCAACAGAAGGTATGAAGCGTCTGCTAACTTGATGAAGATCAGTTGGAGTTCCGATAGCAGGTACTTAGTTTCAGGAAGTCATTCAGGAGAAGTTTTTGTTTGGGACACCCACACTAAAAGTGTCCAGGAGGTACTCAAAGGACACTCTTGTCCAGTGATTGCTGTAGCTTGGAAGCCTAGGGCTTCTGGGATGGTTTCGGTGGACACTGAAGGATTTATGACCATTTGGGGTTAATTATGGGCTGAGTTTAGGAGTTATTCCGAGGGCAAAGAACCCTTTACCTATGTAAGAACTAATGTTTTGTATTGAGATCAGAGGGATTTGGGGCATTTCAGTGTTGATCTTAAAGCTGTTTAGTTCAGGAAGTACCATGTTAATCACTTGCTGGAGGAAGCTCTTCATCTCAATTAAGTTTATTTTTCCAATGTCTGAGTGGGTGCCATAAGCTTCGAGTACAGTGAGTTCGTCTATATCAAGGCTGATTGTTAGGTTGCCATTTTGGGTTCCAAGGGCTAGTCCTATGCTCCCATTGATGTCCAACTCAAGGTCAAAAGCATGCCTCCAATCTTCTTTGAATTTTACTTGGAACTCAACTTGAATAGTTCCTTTTAAGTGGAGGGTTTCATCGTTGTGGACTTTAGGAGGATTTTCTTCAGTGTTGGCAGAGATTACAAGCCTTACCGGTTTGTTTGTTCCGTATTTAACTTGGAGTTGGGGGATCAGAAAGGCCAAACCGTTAGTAGTCAGCTTTAAAGGTAGTGAGTCTGGGAGCGAGCTAATGGTTAGGTTGAATCCATCCAAGACTCCATCCAACAAAGAATTCACAACATAATCTGATACTATTAACTGGAGAGGCTGGGACATACTAGTTAACTTAGGCAGTTCTGAAGGTTCGTATGGGATAAAAGGTTGCTGAGTTTTTCCGTTCAAAATATCAGCTTTGAGTCCTAAGTTAAAAAAGGAGTCTTCAATAGAGCCGTTGGAAGCTAAGCGCAAGTCAAACAAAAACTCGCCACCCAAAAGGTTAAGAGGAAGGTAGTTTATGCCATATAGAAGTTCGTTGATTGTAGGCAAGAAACTTCTGAGCAGCTGTTCCAAAGTTGTTTGGTTTAACAAAGCAGGAATCTGACTGCTGACTATAGCTGCGAAGAAAGGGTTGGTTGGAAATTCTAGTTTAGCCTCTCCAAGAGTAAAACTTAAGTCAGCAAAGTCCAGTGCTATTGCTTGGTCCTTTCCTTGGTGCACAATGATTCCCAAACTCATACTAGTCTGACTGATTTCAAGAACAGCATTTCCACTTATGTTACCGATTGGGTCTGCAATTTCACCTTCGAGGTAGCAAGTTATGTTGGCTTTGAAGTCTTTTATGTCCAAAAACAACAAGTTAGGTTCTTTAAGGGATAAACTGCTTTGGAAGAAGTTAAAAGCAGCGTCAGTCATAGTCACATTGCTTAAATTAACATCTGCTGAAAAGCCACCAAGCGACGTGTTGATTCCAAAGCTTCCAAACTCAAGTCCCTGCAAGTAGCCCACAGCAAAGATTCCTAAGTAAACACTATTCTGAGCAAGTGTAGAGTTAGCAATGGACAAGCTAGCCCCTGCTTTGTACCCAAGAGTTACTCCGAGCAATCCCAACAGCAAAAGTAATTTCTTCACCATGTTATATTAAGTGATTAAAAGATAGAGACTTCAGCATCGATTCCTAAAACCATGTAGTTGTCTTGCAAGTAACCTTCGTCTCCTTTGATTTTAACGTAAGGAATCTTAGGAAGTTCGAAGGAGAAACTGCTGCTTGGAGAATTAACTTGACTGATAAGTATACGACACATGCCAATTAGTAACTCTTTGAGTTCTTGCCAGTCAAGGTTGTCTAACTTAGAGTTCTTGTAAGACAAGTCGAACATTGAGAACTTGTTAAAGAACAACCTTACCTTGGAGTCTGAAAGCTTAACCCAAAGGTCAGCATCCAAAGTTAACTCTAAATCTAGTGCTTCAATCCAGTCACCGTCTTGGACCCAAATGCCAAGTTCCATAGGAGCAGTTAAAGTCATGTTGTTTTTAATTTGCATACTTGACTTGGAGTGGTCGGGAGTAACTAAGAACTTAACCTTTTTGCCAGAACCATACTTTTCTTGTAGTTCTGGAATCAAGAACTTAATTCCGTCAGTAGTAAGTTTGATGGGGAAACTCTTGGGCAAAGAAGTTATTTCTAAGTGAGGCACTCCTAGCAAAAGGGACTTTATGGCGTACTCTGACAAAAATGCCTGGATGGGATAGTCAATGCCAACACTCTTGGGCAGTTCTGAAGGTTCGTAGGGGGTAAAAGGTTGCTGATCTGTTGCGTTGGTAACTGCACCGTTTATTCCTATGCTGAAAAAGGACCCAGAAACCGTTGCATTGGTTGAAGGGTGCAAGTTGAACCCAAAGTCAGTTCCTAAAAGGCTAAGTGTTTGGTCGTAAGGAATGCTTTCTAGCAGACTGTTGACTGCAGGCAAAGCCATTCTAATAAGGCTTTCAAGTTCAGTAGGTGTAAGGTAGTTGTCAATGAAGTTCTGGATAAGATTAGTTATAAAGGGATTGATGGTGCTGTTGAAGGTCATATCTTTAAAACTGAAGTCTATTCCCTGGACATCCACACTCAAAGACTCGTTACTGTCTTTGTAGACTAGTATCCCCACTGACAAGTTTAACTCGTCAATGTCAAGTGTGGCTTGTCCTGCCATAGGACCTATTCCCACGTTCATTGAAAGTCCAAAGTCTAAGTGGGTGCTCATTCTGCTTAAGTTAGCTCTCAACAAATTTGGTGCTTCAACAGTTAAAGAACTCCCCATAAAGTCAAGCGAAGTGTTACTGATAGTAAGGTCTGTTATGTTGGCGTCTCCACTCATACCACCTAAATCAATAGAAGCTGAAAAGTTTCCAGCATTTAGGTCTTGCAATGCACCCACTGCTAAGATTGCCAAGTACTGGCCAACCGTGTTGATGAACCCTTCATCTATGGACAAGCTCAGCCCACCTTGGTTTGCAAATACCAGACCCTGTAAGGCCAGAACTAGCAACAACCTAGTTACCATAATTATTTCACCACAAACTAAATTATGTATAAGTTAGACTTGCGGGCGGGACTGCACAACGTAGATCCCTTCCTGAGTAATGACGCCTTCGATGTCTTGGGGGAAGCCCTCAAAGGCAGTTTCTACTTTAATTCCTAAGTCTTTTAACTGCATAACTACTTCTCTTCTGAACCCAGCGTCTAAGTAAAGCTTTTCTTGGGCGTAAGTCAGAAGTTCTTCTTGGGGTTGCTTCATGATGAAGCTGTCGAACAAACCTGCACCAGCAAAGTCTTCTAGGTCTTCGCTGTTGGAGTCCGACCGAAAGATGAACCCTGAACCTTTCAAAGCAACTGACTTGTTAGGAAACGCTTCAACTTTGAAGTCACTAGTGTCTTTGTTGACTACGAAAGAAAAGGCTCGGCCTTCATAAGCCCCTACTAAGACTTCGCCAAGTCCAATAACTAGTTCTCCGTAGATTTCCCGAGAGTTGTTATTGAAAGGGTTTTTGGTGTGCAGAACAAAGGAGTAGTCCCCACAAATCACTTCTTGGCAAAGAGTAGACATGTAAACGTCGTTCAAACTAATGCCTGCTTTGAGAGTGCTTAAGTAAGCCCGTTCGTTGTACTTGCTGGCCCACACTGACTTTATTGCTGTCCAGGCTTCTTCCCAGTCTTGGTCTTTTATGCCTAAGGTGTTCAGTTCGTGGAGAATGGTTTCTTTGTCGCTTTGACTGACTTGGAGTTTCATAACTTCTTGTTTGAGTTGTCCGAGCACTTTGGGAATGTGGCTGTTTTGTGCACTTTGGAGTTCTTGCATTAAGTTTTGGATGTTGACTTCTATTTCGGAGTTCTGCGAAACTACATACTCACAAACTCCATAAGGCAAAGCAACTGCACGGGGAACTCTTATTTCCTTAGGAAGTTTGCTGGCCATGACTGAACAGTTGTTAGCTTTGGCTCCAGTGACTCCTTCGTTGAATTCTTGACTTGAAATAACTAGTTTCTGCATAGGCTTGGGTTTTTTGACCTGGGTGTTTTCTTTGAGTTCTTCAACTGCTTCTTGGGTTTTGTGGGTCTTCTGGACACTAATTTCTCCAGCACTTGCAGTGAGCTCCACCCACTCTCCTTCTAAAGAGTCTATTTGTCTGATCTTTTCTGAGTCAAAGCACACTGCCAAAAGCACCTTGGAGTTCCTGGCACGCACTGAAACGTGTGCTAGGGCGTCCAGTTCAGTTCCTGAGATAACGCCTACCACTCCTTCAGGAATGTCCTCTTCGCCAGTGACTTTATCAGCTATAAGTACAGTTGAGCTTTCATACTTTTCGTAAGCAACAGACTGGAGTGAGTCAACTCTTTTCAAGTAGCCCAGTAAAGGGTAAACTGGACTGATTATCTGCCAAGACTGGATGCCGATGATACTTCTTAGTTTAGAGTCTATTTTGCGGAGGATCAAAGAAACCGCGAACACCAAAGAACCCCTGATGACTTCTTCCGTGAAAACCTTTAAACTGGCTTGGTCAACTTCAAACTGAATTCCTAGGTGTTGCGCTTTGGGCTCAATCAAAGAGTTGTAGTCGTCTACAAAGTTCCCTAGTATTCTAAAGAGTCTGTCGTTCTGTGCTTTGATAATCAAAGCATTTTCCTGATTGAGGTTTTCTGCAACAAGTGACCTGAACCTTTTCCAGTCTTCGTAAGTTAACTTGAGTTCTTTGTTTGTGCTTAAAAGAGCAACATTGTCCACAAGGATAGAAAGTTCCCTCATTCTGTGCTTGAGTTCTATGTCGTAGTGCAGGATTGACTCACACAGAGTCCTAATGTAAGACTCCAAACTCATGTCTAAGTAAACTACTTCTCTGAACTGGCCTATGTTTTCCCTGTTGGTGTTCAGAAGCAAGGAGTGCCTTAGGTTCGTAGCTCGTTCCATTTGAGTGATCTTGTCAAAGTGTTCTAAGTTTCCAAGCAACTCGTTGATTTGACTGTGCACTTCTTGACTTGCAAAAGGTCTTACGTGCTCAACGTTAGAAACTAAGTCTGTAGACTCGTGGACAGACTTAAGCAGTTTTAAGTAGTCGTAAAAGTCGGGCAAAGCGTGAGGTACAGCAAAGGGCTCGCAGGTTATAGGTCTGTCGAAGCTTTCAAGTCTTTCCCTAGTGATTCCGTGGGCGTTAAGTACTTCCCAGTACTTGTTCATGTCTTGGGTTTCGTTAAAGGCTATAATTGCCTTGCAGATTCCAATGTCGTCAGGGGTGGTGTTGTTGTGGAGTTTTTGGTGCCACTGTTCGTAGTAAGTTCCGTGGATTTCTTTAAGTCCGTTTTTGTGCATAACCTCCAGGATTTGGTCGCGGATCCTTTGGCCGTGGTCTCCGCCTTTTCCGAAGCTTTTGAGAGTGTTGCGCAGAACCACAAGTGGAGACACCAGGCCTTCTCCTGAAGCTTTGCTGATCATTTCAGTTAGGGTGTAGGTGAGGTTCTTTTGTGACTCAGCTAGCAGTCTAGGCCGCACTCCGTACTTCCTTTGCCAAACCAACTTGCGCAGTTCGGAGTACCTCATCCACACAAAAACCCAAGCAAGTCCTTCCAAGTCTTCTTTGGAGAGTTGCTTAAGTAGGTCGTTGCAGAGTTGGAACCTGTGCATGAGTGTCCAGGAGTGGTCTGACATCTCTGCGTCTATTATTTGGTCCACTATGTTTTGGTGAACTGGGTTACTGCAAGCTCCGCCTGAAGGAAAGCACACAGGCAATGCAAAGTCCCTGTTGTTGTTGTTAAACCAAGTGTCCCCTCGCTTTACAACAAAGTTTATTTGTTTAGGAGCGACTTCTTTAGGAATGCACAGTTTAAGGGTGTTGTTAGTTGAGTTAAAAGGAGTTTGGGTGGCTTTGTGGTCAAACTGTTGGGAGCCTTTAGGCAGTNCAAGGCCTTCTTGCAGGCTGGGGCTTTTCCACTCCTTGGCTCTATTAGTTCCCAGNCCCCAATGAAGTACCAACTCATCCCAGTTTGCTGCAAAAGTTATTTCGTAAAGGGTGTCTTGTTCCACTACGCCTACAACTAAGTGTTTTTGGTCTGCAAGCTGAAATTCGTAGTACTGGGTGGCTTCTTGTAAAGAATTTTTTAGGGCATCAAAGTCCATTTATAGTGAATGCCCAAATACTTAACTTAGGCTTGGCGTAAATGTCTGAACAAATAAAACTTGAAAGGACTGTATACAAAACTGACAAAGTCCAGGTGTGGGTGGCTGAAAGGTTGGGTGAAAAGTGCATTGTTAAGATCTTTAACGTCTCAAACATCCAAGAAGCCAATCAACTCAGACTGGAGTCCAACAAAATGGCTGCAATAGACCACCCGAGAATCATAAAAGTCCAAGACTGCATTTTCAAAGGCGAAGGCAACTGTGTGTCAAGTGTTTGGCTGGTTATGGAGTACTTTCCTGGAGGAGACTTAGTAAACCTTATTAGAAGAAAAAATGCTTATTGGAGGGAACAGGACCTTTGGCACCACTTTGAGAAACTACTCAATGCTTTTGCTTACTTAGAAAGCATCCAAACAGTCCACAGAGACATTAAGCCCCAAAACGTTTTTGTTGACCAACAAGAAGAACTTATTGTAGGGGATTTAGGGACCTTGAAAAAATTCGAACCCAACTCTCAAATGAGCATTACGGGCACGCCTGCTTACTTAAGTCCTATTCTTAAGCAACACTACTTAAGCTTTTCTAATGGAATAGGTTCTGGTAAGTGCAACCACGACCCAGTCAAGTCCGACGTTTACTCTTTAGGAATGACTTTTCTGTATATGGCTAGTTTAAACGATGTCTCCCCACTGTACAACCTGCAAGACCCCTTTGAGACTGTCCGAACATGGCTGCAGCCTCTACCCTACTCGCTTGACCTTAAGTCAATGATACTAGAAATGCTTCAGTACTACGAGCATGCACGGCCTACTTTTCAAGAACTGGTGAGTAAGTACAGGAACTTCCTGTTCCAAAAAAGAATCATTAAACAGAAAGGAGTGCTAGTTGAAAGCATCCAAAACCAAGTAGTAGTTCACAACTTTGGAGAACTAGAATTAAGGAAGGGTTACTCCTCAGAGTTAGGAGTGTACTTAACGATTAAGGAGTACAAGTCAAGTAAACTTGAAGAGTTATTTGAAAAAGAAATACAAACCACAAAACTACTATCTGGAATGGACACTGCTTTCCTCACTTACTACGGAAACTATGTGTACCAGGACCACGAACTTTACTACCAAGGCTTGATTGTAGAATACTGTCCCATGAGTGCTTTGGACATGATAGGCATAGAAGTAAACCCTCAGTATATTGAGTATGCTTTCAGCGAGTTGCTTAAAGTTTTAAAACTGCTTCACGAAAGCAAGATTGTTCACGGATGCCTTGAAGCCTCCAGAGTGCTGATTGCTAGTGATTACCAGATAAAACTAGACACTTTCGGGGGTACCAATGGAGATACCAAAATTGACACTTACTATTTAGGCTCACTTATGACTCAGGTGTGCAACCAGGAAACTGCTTCTGAAAAACTCAAGTATTGTGTGAGCATTATGCTTTTAGAAGACAGACCTACTATCTCTGAAGTTTTGGATATATACCAAAACAGAGCTGTGCCACAGAAGTACCAAATGCCAGAAGAAAGTAGTAGGGGTACACAAGAGACCATAAAACTAAGCACTATTTCTGTAGAGTTCTGGCTAGACTTAGTTAAGTTCATTGACTGCCGCTTTGACTACTTTTGGTAAACTTTACTTAGTGAATGCTTTAACTGCAAAAAGCCCAACAGAATAGGCTATGTAAAGGGGTTTTACTGTGCTCAACTTAAAAAGTGCACTTGTGGGTTTGAAAACAAGATCTGTTATATCTGCAAGAAAAAAGTTCACCCAAACAAAACTTGTTATGAGTCTTCGAGAAGCCTGAACCTTTGTGTTAAGTGCGGGCACAACTTGAAGGGCTTTGCTGGAGAACTCTACGTGAACTGTGAGTTCTGCGGAACTCACTGTTTGGTGTGTGGTAGGCAAGAGAACGATCACTATAGGTGCTGGGAAAGTCTTTATTACGTGTACGACATTTAAATATAACAATATGATAATTAGCTTAGCTTACTTATTACTTTCTAAAACTTTCGATTACACAGAGATAGGCAAAGAATCTACAGACAACTATTACTACTACACAACTGAACAGTCCGCCAAAGCAATTAGCTACCGCGAAGGTTCCTTTTACGAAGGAGAAGTCTCAGCTTCTGAACTCAAACACGGCAATGGAACCCTTACTTGGAAGTCAGGGGCTTCTTACGAAGGAGAGTGGAAAGACGACTACCCCTCAGGCATTGGGAAGTACACCTGGCCCGAAGGCATGTGGTACAGAGGTGAGTTCTCCTCTCCAGAGTACGTTGGCTACACTCGGCCCCAATCTCCTGACTTCGATATTGAACAGTTCATTAACGGGGAAGGCGTTAAGATGTGGACTAATGGAACTAGGTTTGAGGGCGAGTTCAAACATGGAAAGCGAAACGGAAATGGAGTAGAAACTGACCCAGAAGGACAAAGGTGCGTGGGGACTTGGAAAAACAACAAAAAGCATGGGCACTTCGTAATCACTAACAGCCAAGGCAACCACTACGAAGGAGAGATCAAGAACGAGTTGCCTAACGGAAAAGGCAAGTTGTTCCTTGACAACGGAGAGGTTTACGAAGGGAACTTCCAAGACGGAATCTACCAAGGACACGGAAAGTTCACCTTTAAAGACGGGACTGTGCACGAAGGGAACTTTTTTGAGTCCAAGCTTAAAGGGAGGGCTAAGATAAGTACTCCTGATGGTGTTTACTACGACGGAGACATTTTGAACGGAAAGAAGCACGGCTACGGAGTTATGGTGTGGCCCAATGGACGTGTGTACAAAGGAGACTGGCTGGAAGACTTGCCTAACGGCAGAGGGATTTACAGAGTTGCTTCGAACCACACCTACAAAGGGAACTTTGCAGAGGGGTACCCTAAAGGAGAGGGGACTTTTGAGTGGCCAGACGGAACTACTTACGAAGGCAACTTCATTAAGATCAAGGGGTACCTGGACAAGCTTAAGTTCTGGGAAGGCTTTAAGTGGTACGATGAAAAAGAAATCATTTCAAGGATAAACGGAAAAGGAAGGCTACTCAAACCCAACGGAAACCAGTACGAAGGAGAGTTCTACAAAGGGCAGAAGTGCGGAAAAGGAACTTTTAAGTGGGCTGACGGGTACTCGTTTGAAGG
>PR_CR_10_Liq_1_inCRDRAFT_1000813_pt1 | contig 18803 bp, 20 predicted proteins | sample PRCRCaboRojoPR_3_FD_10241 | JGI IMG/M metagenome (IMG submission 10241)
GGGCGCGCGTCGAGCCCTGCCACAAGCGGGCCGTCGCCCTTGCCCGTGGCGCCGTGACATAGCACGCAATTGTCCGCATAGACCGCAGCCCCTTCGACAGCTGTGGGCATTTCATTCGTGGCGCAGGCAACCAGGGCCACAAGGCCCAGGGCACCCAGAACAGAGACGGTGCGCGACATGGCAACCCTTTCCTTCATTCGGTTTGAACGCGTTTCAGATGATCGACGATGGCAGCGATGGCGGCCGGGGTATCGACCGTCTCGCCCGTCTCAAGCCGATAGGGCACCGGCCGCCCGGCGAGAACCGCGCCGAATTCCGGCATTGGGTTCGACTGGTAGCGCCCGGGATAGCCGAAGATCTGCGCGATGACCTGCTCTGCGGGAAAGACGCCCCCGTTCTTGGCCGCAAGACGGGTCAGATCGGTCGGCGGCACGGGCAGATCTCGGGCCAGCACTCCGTCGCCCTGGGCAAAGCGGCCATGGCAGACCGCGCAGTTCTCATCATACAGCTGCGCCCCGTCCGGCGTCGGTGGCGTGGTGTTGCAAGCAGCAAGACAGGCCAGCGCCCCAAATGCCGCGATCCATCGCATCCGATTTCTCCTGCTCTGTTCTGATGCCAGTGTTGCGCGGATAACGGCCCGGTGCAATCATCCCGCGTCCAAGGTCTAAAGAGAGAGCACAGACATGCCACAGACCACGAGTTATGCCCTGATCATGCTTGCGGCCGGCGTGGGCATCCCGGTGCTGGCGGCGCTGAACGCGGCCCTCGGGGTGCGGCTCGGGTCGCCGGCCCTCGCGGCGGCGATCCTGTTCTGCGTGGCGCTGCTCGGCGCGGCAGGCGTCACCCTCGCGACCGGCGGGCAGGACGCGCTGGGCCGGGTAGCCTCGGCCCCGTCGCACCTGTTTCTCGCCGGGATCCTGGTGGCGTTCTACGTGCTGTCCATCACCTATATCGCCCCGCATTTCGGTATCGGCAACGCGGTGTTCTTCGTGCTTCTGGGCCAGTTGATCAGCGCAGCGGCGATTGACCATTTCGGCCTTTTCGGCGCGCGCGTCTCGCCCCTGACGCTGACCCGCGCGGCCGGGATCGGGTTGATGGCCGCAGGCGTCTTCCTGACGCAGAAGATCGGTTGACGCAGAACGAAGCGGGCCACCCGTCGGGGCAGCCCATTATTCGCGCAAAACTTTCGGAATCACTCGATGAAGCTGATCGATGTATCCGCCAGAGGTGCCGTAAGGCCATCGAGCTGCAGGACGGCCCCGTTCGACAACTGGACCTCGACCCCGTCCGCGTTGACGACCTGATCGGTGACCGTCAACTCTTCGCCCTCCGGCACCTCGATCACCAGAAGATCCTCGTCCACGTTGAAATCGAGGATCGTCGCGCGCTCCGTGAGGCCAGCGCCCAGAATGAACGAGTCAGCATCGGACCCGCCCGAGGCGGTATCCTCATCGCCCATGCTGATCGTATCCTCTCCGGCCTGACCGATCAGCGTGTCGGCCTCGTCATCATCGTCGATCCCGTCGAACTCGCGTCCCGAGATCACGTCGTTGCCGAAGCCGCCCCAAAGCGTGTCGTTGCCGTCGCCACCGCTGAGCGTGTCGTCCCCGCCAAGGCCATAGGCCTCGTCGTCGCCGCCGCGCATGCGGATGTATTCATCCTCGGGCTCGCCTACATACGTCGCGGATGTACCGGCATCGATATACTCGACCGGGGTATCCTCTTCGGTCGCATCCTCTTCGGGTATTTCCTCGGGGGTCTCTTCCCCGTCATCCGCGCCCTCGGCGTCGGGGTCTTCGGCATCCGGATCCTCCGCATCGGGGTCTTCTGCATCGGGATCCTCCGCGTCGGGGTCGTCCGCCCCGTCATCCGCGCCCGCGCCGTCCTCGACCTGCTCCTCGCTGCCGATCACCTCGTCGCCATCGCTGCCTTCGACAGTGAGGCCCTCGTCGGTCTCGTCGTCGAGCAGCGATCCATCGGCGGTCTCTTCGCCTTCGGTCTCGGGCGCTTCGTCCTCGGTTGCGGTCTCGGAATCCTCGTCCGAGCTGCCGTCCATGAAGCCGACGGACAACACACCGAGGCTCATCAACAGCACAATAAACTCAGGTCCCATGACGGTATCCTCTGGTTACACGCCACAGGGGATGACACAGGAGTTTGGTTAAATTGCGCCGATTAATTGTTGCCAATCCGAAACAATGATCAGCGTTCCGGCATCAAAATGCCGTTTTCCATGCGCACCACCCGGTCCATCCGAGCGGCCAGATCAAGGTTGTGCGTGGCAATCAGCGCCGCCAGGCCGGTGTCGCGCACGACCTGTTCCAGCGCGTCAAAGACATTGGCACTGGTCGCAAGATCGAGGTTGCCGGTCGGCTCGTCTGCAAGCAGCAAGCGGGGCGCGTTCGCCAGCGCCCGGCAAAAAGCCACGCGCTGCTGCTCGCCCCCGGACAGGGCTGCCGGGCGGTGCCGGCTGCGTCCGGCAAGCCCCACCCGCGTCATCAGGTCGTCCGCGCGGGCCTCGGCCTCGGGGCGCGGGGTGCCGTTCGCAAGCTGCGGCAAAACGATGTTTTCCTGCGCGGTGAACTCAGGCAGCAGATGATGAAACTGGTAGACAAAGCCAAGCGCGCCACGGCGCAAGAGGGTGCGGCGGCGGTCCGACAGGCCCATGGTCTCTTCGCCGTCAATCGACACTGCGCCCGCATCCGCGGTGTCGAGCAGGCCCGCGATGTGCAAGAGCGTGGATTTGCCCGCCCCAGATGGCGCGACCAAAGCCACCAGTTCGCCCGGTGCGATGGACAGATCCGCCCCGCGCAGCACCTCAACCGCGTTGGGCTTGCCTGCATTGTAGGTCTTGGTCACGCCGCTGAGGTTCAGAACCGGATCACTCATAGCGCAATGCCTCGACCGGGTTCATCCGCGCGGCCCGGCGCGCGGGAAAAATCGTGACCACGAAGCTCAGCCCCAGCGACAACGCCACCGCCATCATCACGTCGCCCGCCTGCAACTGCGCGGGCAGATGGTAGAGTCCCCGCACCGACGGGTCCCAGACCCCACCGCCGGCGATGTAGTTCACGGCCGAAAAGATCGGGTCGATGTAGATCGCGAACAGGCACCCGAGGATCACGCCTGCGACCGTCCCGATCAGGCCGGTGAACGCGCCGCAGATGAAGAACACCCGCAACACCGAGCCTTCGGTCAGGCCCATGGTGCGCAGGATGCCGATATCGCGGCCCTTGTTCTTGACCAGCATGATCAGGCCCGAGACGATGTTCATCGCCGCGATCAGCACCAGGATCGACAGGATCACGAACATCACGTTGTCCTCGATCTCGAGCGCGCGCAGGAAGCTGCCAGAGGCATCGCGCCAGGTCCACAGCAGCACCCGCTCCCCTCCGGCCTCACGCAGGGCCGCGCCCAGCGCATCGACCCGGTCGGGGTCGGCCACCATCACCTCTATCTCGTCCGCCGCCCCCTCGCGGTTGAAAAAGCTCTGGGCCTGATCGAAGGGCAGATAGACCCGCGTGCGGTCGATATCGTAGCGCCCGGCGGTAAAGACATAGACGACCTCGTAGGCATTGACCCTTGGGCTGGTGCCGAAGGCGGTGCGCACGCCATTAGGCGAAATGATCCTGATCCGGTCGCCCACGGTCACCCCCAGCTCGCGCGCCACACCCGACCCGATGGCGATGCCCTGGGCAAAGCGGTCGATGCTGCCGACAGCGACCTCAGGCTCGGCGATGCGGGGGATGGTCCGCAGGTCGGCCTCGGCGATGCCGAAGACCTCGACGCCGGCGTTGCGATCGCCGGAATTGGCCATGACCTGGCCTTTGACCAGCGGCGCAGCCCGGGTCACGCCCGGCACAGCGCTCAGGCGTTCGGCCAAGGCGTCGTAATCGGTGATCTCGCGCGACAGCTGCCCCGTCTCGGCATTGACGGTGGGGGTGTAGTAGACCGTGACATGGGCATTGGCGCCCAGGATCGTGTCGACGAATTCCGCCCGAAAGCCCGAGCGCACGGCCAGCGTGGCGATTAGCGCGAACACGGCCAGCGTGATGCCGATCAGGCTGATCCAGGTCATCACGCTGACGCCGCCCTCGGCCCGTTTGGCGCGCAGGTAGCGCCAGGCGATCATCCATTCGAAGGGGGCAAGGGGGGCAGGGCTGCGGGCCACGGCGGTCTCCTAAGGGCGCATTTCGCGCAGACCATGGGGCGCGGGCGCGACAGGGTCAAGCGCGGCTCAGGCGTCCCAGACAACCGGCACGCGCAGGGGCCCCCGAAAGGCCCAGCCGCCAAAGGGCGCATCGCCTGCGAACCGAAGGCCCTTGAGCCGCGCGAAGAGGCTGGGAAGGGCCACCTCGGCAATCAGACAGCGCGACGCCCAGGCGCCCGCGCAGAAATGCGGCCCCGCGCCAAAGGAGATGGCGGCGGAACAATCCTGCGTGATGTCGAAGGCATCGGGCCGGGCGAACACCGTCTCGTCGCGGTTGCCCGACCCGAACATCAGGAAGGCCCGGTCATCGGGTTTGAACACCGCGCCATGCAACTCGTAGTCTTGCGCGACCCGGCGCGGGGACATGCCGATGGGCGCGATCCAGCGGGCATATTCCTCGAAAGCCTGTAGCCAGGTCGCCTGCCCGCCCTGCACCAAAGCCAGCTGTTCGGGATGGGTCAGAAGCGCCCAGGCCGTGCCCGCGATGGCATCGCGCGGCTCGTTCTGCCCGCCGGAAATGGCAAGCTTGATGTTGGCGCGGGTCTGCGCCTCGGTTAGGCCCGCCTGCATCTGGACGGACAGAAGCGACGTATCCGGATCGGCCCGCAGTTGTGGCATCCGCGCGTCGATATGGCGGTCGATCGAGGCGGTGCAATCATGGCAACGTGCCTCGACCGCCGGATCGCCGGTGTAGTTGGCGCAGCCGTCGATCATACCTTGGCTCACGCGGTCCATCTCCTGCCATGTCATATTGGTCAGGCCGGTGATCTCGCGCAGCGCGTGACCCGAGACCGGCATGGCGAAATCACGCACCAGATCGGCCTCACCGCGCGGTGCCAACGCATCGAGCACCGCATCGGTCGCGGCCTGGAACCGGGATCTCCAGTTATCGCGCACCGTGCGGGGCGAGACCGCGGGAAAGATCGCGCGCCGCTCATGGGCATGGGCCGCGCCGTCCTTGCGCATCATGTTCTGGCCCATCAGCACGGTCATCAGCCCCTCTGGCTGGTCGGACGAGAAGACCTCGATCTTCTTTTCGTTCTCGAAGATGTCGTCGCGCCGGGTGATCAGCGTCGCGCCCAGTTGCGGCACATGGGCCACCGGGCAGTCCGCGCGAATCCGCTTCAGGTCCGGATAGGGATCGGACCAGAACGCCTGCGGATCGATGTCATAGGTGGGTGTGCCCATCGCGCCCTCCCTTTTGCCGCAGTCTGCGACGGGCGGCGCGCCCGGGCAAGGCTCAGGTGGTGCGGCGCAGACGGATCACCACGTCGACCTTGGAGATCTCGGCCCCCTCGGGCGCGCCGGGCAGGCTTGCGATCTCGAGCTGGTCGGCCGGCGCATCGGTCAGCCGACCGTCCTCTTCCCAGAAGAAATGCGGGTGATCATGGGTATTGGTGTCGAAATAGCTGCGTGCACCATCCACCGTGACCTCCTGGATGAGGCCCGCATCGCAAAAGGCACGCAACGTATTGTAGACCGTGGCCAGGGACACCTTTTCGCCCCCGTCCTGGACAGCGGCAAAGAGGCTTTCGGCAGTGACGTGACGATCCTGACCGTCGCCCATCAGAAGCGCGGCCAGCGTCACGCGCTGCCGCGTCGGGCGCAGACCGGCCTCGGCCAGCCAGTGGGTTGCGGTGTCCAGAACCTGCTGATCCATGTTCTTCGCTCTACCTTTCGGGTTGATACGCAATATAGGGTGCCGAGGGGGCAGATTTCAAACGAATTTCCCCGGTTTACCCGCGACCAAGCGCGCGCGGCATGCTTGCAGCGGGCGCGCCCCGGGTGCTAGAGGGCTGCGAATATCACCGACGCAACCAGCGGAAGGAACGGGTGGCATGGCCGAGTACCCCACGAGCTTCGACAAGGACGACCTGCTGAAATGCGCGCGAGGCGAGCTGTTCGGCCCGGGCAATGCGCAGCTTCCCGAACCGCCGATGCTGATGATGAACCGCATCACTGACATTTCAGAGGATGGCGGCAAGCATGGCAAGGGCCATGTGGTGGCCGAGTTCGACATCACGCCCGACCTGTGGTTCTTCGACTGCCATTTTCCCGGCAACCCGATCATGCCCGGCTGCCTTGGTCTGGACGGCCTGTGGCAGCTGACCGGTTTCAACCTGGGCTGGCGCGGGTGGAAGGGCCGCGGCTACGCGCTGGGTGTGGGCGAGGTGAAACTGACCGGCATGGTCCGCCCGAGCCGCAAGATGCTAACCTATCACGTCGACTTCACCAAGGCCGTTCAGACCCGGCGGCTGACCATGGGCGTGGCCGACGGCATCGTCGAGGCCGATGGCGAGGTGATCTACCAGGTCAAGGACATGAAGGTCGCGCTGAGCGAGAGCTGACCCACGGAGCAGACCGCGGTGAGGCCCCGGATCAAGTCCGGGGCGCGCGGATGCAGGGCCCGCGGGCATCTTGCAAACCAAACGCGCAGAGCGGATCGACCCGGACATCCGCCCCGCGAGGCGGGACGCGCGCCGCCTTGCCCTTCCCCGGCCCCATGCCCTACACAGTCCATAGCAGAGCAAAGGAGCCGTCATGCGCCGTGTCGTCGTCACCGGACTGGGGATCGTCTCCAGCATCGGGAACACTGCCGAAGAAGTCCTGGCCTCTTTGAAGGCCGGCAAATCGGGGATCGAAGCCAGCGAAGAGATGAAGGAGCACGGCTTCCGCTCGCAGATCGCCGGTACGCTCAAGATCGACGTTTCCGAACATATCGACAAGCGCACCCTGCGCTTCATGGGGCCGGGTGCCGCCTATGCCCATATCGCCATGGGTCAGGCCATCGCCGACAGCGGGCTGGCAGAGACGGATATCGTCAACCCGCGCTCCGGGCTTATCGCGGGCTCGGGCGGGCCATCGACCAGCGCGATGCTGACCGCGCACCAGACCGTGCTCAAAACCGGCGGGACAAAGCGGATCGGCCCGTTTGCGGTGCCCAAGTGCATGTGCTCGACCGTTAGTGCGAACCTTGCCACGGCCTACCAGATCAAGGGGATCAACTACTCGATCACCTCGGCCTGTTCGACCTCGCTTCACTGCATCGGCAACGCGGCCGAACAGATCATGCTGGGCAAACAGGACGTGATGTTCGCCGGCGGCGGCGAAGAGCTGGACTGGACACTGTCCTGCCTTTTCGACGCGATGGGCGCAATGTCGTCGAAATTCAATGACACCCCGGAAAAGGCCAGCCGCGCCTTCGACCAGGATCGCGACGGCTTCGTGATCGGCGGCGGCGGCGGGATCGTGGTGCTGGAAAGCCTGGAACACGCCCAGGCCCGCGGCGCCAAAATCTATGCCGAGGTCACGGGCTACGGCGCCACCAGCGACGGAGCCGACATGGTCGCGCCGTCCGGAGAGGGCGGCGAACGGGCGATGCGCGTGGCGCTGGCGACCCTGCCCGAAGACCGAAAGGTCAGCTATATCAACGCCCATGGCACCTCGACCCCCGTGGGCGACGTGGGCGAGGTGGAGGCCGTGCGCCGCGTCTTCGGCGAAGGCCAGACCCCGCCCATCAGTTCCACCAAGTCGATGACCGGCCACAGCCAGGGCGCCACCGGCGCGCAAGAGGCGATCTATTGCCTGCTCGCGCTGGAGCACGATTTCATCATCCCCTCGATCAATGTCGAAACCCTCGACCCGGCCCTCGCGCCTACCGAGATCGCGACCGCGCGGGTGGACAATGCCGGTCTGGACACGGTGATGACGAATTCCTTTGGTTTTGGCGGCACGAACGGGTCCATGCTGCTCAGCAAATTTCACGGATAAACGAACATGTCGAATGCGATAACGGGCAAGCGCGGCCTGATCATGGGCGTGGCCAACGAGCGGTCCATTGCCTGGGGAATTGCCAAGGCGATGGCCGAAGCCGGGGCCGAGCTGGCATTTACCTACCAGGGCGAGGCATTCGGCAAACGGGTGGAACCGCTCGCGGCCTCGGTGGGCTCCGATTTCCTGGTCGATGCGGACGTGACCGACGAGGCGTCGCTTGACACCGCGTTCGAGGCGCTGGCGGCCAAATGGCCCACCATCGACTTCGTCGTCCATGCCATCGCTTATTCGGACAAGTCCGAGCTTCAGGGCCGGTTCATCAACACCACCCGGTCAAACTTCAAGCATTCGCTCGACATCTCGGTCTATTCCTTCATCGACGTGGCCCGCCGGGCCTATCCGATGATGCAGGAGAATGGCGGCACGCTTCTGACGCTGACCTACCAGGGCTCGAACCGGGTCGTGCCGAATTACAACGTGATGGGCGTGGCCAAGGCGGCGCTGGAATCGGCCACGCGCTACCTGGCCAACGACCTGGGCCGCGACGGCATTCGTGTGAACGCGATCAGCCCCGGCCCGATGAAGACCCTGGCGGGCGCGGCCATCGGGGGCGCACGCAAGACCTACAAGCACACCGACCAAAACGCGCCGCTGGGGTCGAACGCCACGCTCGAAGCGGTGGGCGGCACGGCGGTCTGGCTGGCCTCGGACGCGGGCGCATGCACCACCGGAGAGATCATCATGGTCGATGGCGGCTACCACGTTCTGGGCATGCCGCAATACGACAACCTGTAGAGGGCGGCCCGCGCCAGCGACTGGCAAACCGGGCGGTTGCGGCTAGGTCCTTGGGAAACCGACACTATCGGAGACCCAATGACATACACGCTCAAACTGAACCGCATCGAACCCGTCACCCATGACACCTATCACCTGAGTTTCGAAAAGCCCGAGGGGTTCCACTACACCCCCGGTCAGGCAACCGAGTTGGCCATCGACAAGGACGGTCTGCGTGACGAGGGACGCCCCTTCACTTTTACCAGCCTGCCGGGCGAGGACACGCTCGACTTCGTGATCAAGTCCTACCCGGATCATGACGGTGTCACCAGGGAGATCCCCAAGCTTCAGCCGGGCGACACTGTGCAGATCGGCGATGCCTGGGGCGCGATCGAGGACAAGGGCCCGGGCGTCTTCGTCGCGGGGGGCGCGGGCGTCACGCCTTTTATCCCGATCCTGCGCAAGCGACTGGCCGATCAAGGCACATTAGAGGGCACGACGCTTGTCTTCTCGAACCAGCGCGAACAGGACATCATCCTGCGCGAGACGTTCGAGGAGATGCCTGGTCTGACCTGCAAATGGATCGTCACCGACGAGCCCGACAGCGCCTTTCACAACCGGATGGTCGATGCCGAGATGCTGCGCGATATCGTCAAGCCCGACAGCGACACCTGTTATGTCTGCGGCCCCGATCCGATGGTCGAGGCGATTGCAAAGGCCTTTGCCGAGATCGGCGTGCCCGATGAGCGCGTCGTGACCGAAGACTTCGACTAAGGCCTCAGAACCACTGCCCGGGCTCCATCAGCCCAAGTTCCAGCAGCTGACGGGATTCCCATTCTAAGGGGATCGAGTTGTGCCAGCGGAAGGTTTCGATATCGAAGGTGGAGCCCGGGTTGCGCTTGAGCGCCTTGGCCGTGCGGAACGAGGCGATGGACGCGGTCAGGCTGTGATGCCATGGGCAGGCATAGGTGTTGTATTCCGGATCGTTGAAGGTGTGGTGCTGCAACAGCTGCAGCCCGGGCTTGGCCCGGAAGATACCCACCCGGTCGATCCGCCGGGCCGCTTCGGGGATGTGCTCTTCGTAGCGCCAGCACAGACCACCGAAAAAGTCCATCTGCCGGTCGAGATCGTTGTTCCACGCGTCCTTGCGCGCCAGCGCGTAATAGCCCGATTTGTCGAGATGGGCGTCTTCCAGCGAAACCGCGCTGGGGTGCTTGTGCAGATCGATGGCATATAGATCGACCACGAAAGTCAGGATCGTATCGCGCCGCTCTTCGGTGTTGAAGGCCAGCATCTCACCGACGCTGCGCGACTCTGCAAAGGGATAAAACAGGTATTCCGCATTATAGCAGTAATACATCCAGATCCCCGGCGCCGCATCGTTGATCGCGTTGACCGCGCGGGGCACCCCATCCCGGGCGAGCGGGTCGTAGGGAATACGGTGCACAGCATCCACGAGATCCGCCGCCAGTCCGATCCGGTCCGGCATCAGCGCCAGCACCGCCTTGAACCCCAGCTGCAGATGATGCCGCAGGGTCGACGCGACCTCGACCTCGTCCTCGACGAAGATCATCGCGATGGGCCCCTTGGCCAGCGCCGCCTTGCCCTGCGACAGGAAGTCTTCCAACGATGCGTATTTCATGACTGCTCCGCCCCTTGGGCGCCAATTTGGCGAATTGGCCCGCCATTGCAAGCCATGCCCGGTTTGGTATAGGCATCCGGCTTGCGACGCAGAACAGGACGGGCGGGCCATGACCGGCGCGAAGAAGCTTTATATCAAGACCTATGGCTGTCAGATGAACGTCTACGACAGCGAACGCATGGCCGAGGCCCTTGGCGGCCAGGGCTATGTCGAGACAGACACGCCCGACGACGCGGACATGATCCTGCTCAACACCTGCCATATCCGCGAAAAGGCGGCGGAAAAGGTCTATTCCGAGCTGGGCCGCTTCAAGGGGCTCAAGGCCGAAAAGCCGGATCTCAAGATCGGCGTCGCGGGTTGCGTTGCCCAGGCCGAGGGGCAAGAGATCATGCGCCGCCAGCCGCTGGTCGATCTGGTCGTGGGGCCGCAAAGCTACCACCGCCTGCCCGAGCTCGAGGCCAAGGCGCGCGGCGGGGAAAAGGCGCTCGATACCGATTTCCCCGAAGAGGACAAGTTCGATCACCTGAAGGCGCGGCCCAAGGCCAAGCGCGGGCCGACCGCGTTCCTGACCGTGCAGGAAGGGTGCGACAAGTTCTGCGCCTTCTGCGTGGTGCCCTATACCCGCGGCGCCGAGGTCAGCCGCCCGGTCGCCCGCATCCTCGACGAGGCGCGCGACCTGGTGGAACGCGGCGTGCGGGAAATCACGCTTCTGGGCCAGAACGTGAACGCCTATCACGGCCAAGGTCCCGATGGCGCGGATTGGTCCCTGGCGCGGCTCATCTGGGCGCTTGACGGGATCGACGGGCTGGAGCGCATCCGGTTCACCACCTCGCACCCCAACGACATGACCGACGACTTGATTGAGGCCCACGGCACTTGCGCCAAGCTGATGCCCTATCTGCATCTGCCCGTGCAGTCGGGCTCGGACCGGATCCTCAAGCGCATGAACCGCGCCCATACCGCCGAAAGCTATCTGCGGCTGATCGAGCGCATCCGCGCCGCACGGCCCGATATCCTGATTTCGGGCGATTTCATCGTGGGCTTTCCCGAAGAGACCGACCGCGATTTCCAGGACACGCTCGACCTGATCGAGGCGGTGAATTACGGCTACGCGTTTTCCTTCAAGTATTCGACCCGCCCGGGCACGCCCGCAGCCGAGCGCGATCAGGTGGACGAAGCGGTGAAGTCTGAACGCCTCTATCGTCTGCAGGATCTGCTGACGCGCCAGCAACGCGCCGCGCAAGAGGCGATGGTGGGCCAGGAGGTCGGCGTGCTGTTCGAGAAACCCGGGCGCCTGCAAGGCCAGATGGTCGGCAAGTCCGATCACTTGCACGCGGTCCATGTGAGCGATTCTGACCTGCGCCCCGGAGACCTGCGCCGGGTGCGGATCACCGACAGCACGCCCAACGCCTTGGGCGGCCGTCTCGCTTGATCTAGGCAAAAGCCACGCAATTTGCTGTAATGCCGGTCAGGGAAACAGTTTCTCCCTTGGGGGGCATTTTGGTTCGGTTATCCGCCGTCTGCATGTTGTGGCTGCCACCACATTTTGTGAAAGACGCTTCACAGCCGCGCTAAATTTGCTATCCTTTTGAAATAATGGGAGTCGCGGCCATTTTTTGCTGCCGGCCGCGCCCCGGGGGACAAGAAAAAGATAACACTGTGGCACAAGTGCTAAGCAAACTGCTTCGCGCCGTCACCCTTGCTACGGCAGGCGTGATGGCAACCGCTTCGGTCAGCACCGCCCAGGAGGCCCTGGGGCCTTTTGGCGTCGCTGACCAGGGCGCGCGAATCGTCCAGGTACAAACGGAACCTTACATTCCGACCATCTGGGTCGATCCGGACGGGTGTGAACACTGGGTGATGGATGACGGGGCTGAGGGCTACATGACCCCTCATGTGAGCCGCCAGGGCATTCCGGTCTGCCGCCGGGTCAATGTCTGCGGCATGATGCAGTCCGATCAATTCTTCAAGACCGACAGCTACCAAATCAACGCAGCCGGTCAGCAGCGCTTGCAGCAATTCTTCCAGTCCACAGGCGCTATAGCCTATGTCATCACCGGACACACTGACAGCCGCGCCTCCGACGAATACAACATTCGGCTGAGCTACAACCGCGCCGCAGCCGTGGCCCGTGTGGCGCAATCGGTCGGTGCCCGCGTGACCGATGTTCGCGGTTATGGCGAGCGGATGCCACGGGCATCTAACGCCACGTCCCATGGCATGGCGCAAAACCGCCGCGTCGAAATCTTCTGCATCCGCTAAGGGAACCGAGCAAAATGAAACATCTCAAACTCGCCGGTGCCCTTGCTTGTATCGCCGATCTGTCCGCTTGCGCCACCCCTCCCGACAAGAGCGTTGACAGGGGTTTTGACTCCAAGCATCTGAGCCAGCTCAGAGCCGGCATCTGGGTTGACCCGAATGGATGCGATCACTGGATCATCGACGAAGGTCTCGAAGGCTACCTGTCCCAGCGCCTCGATCCCTATGGCAAGCCCGTCTGCTCGGGCGTAGCCCCGCCCACCAACATCGTAGGCGAATTCAAGCGTGGTTCGACTGTGTTCGATCCGGTTCCGGGTGCAACACGATAGGCCTCTGATAGCCCAAGCTCTTGTGCATCGAGAAGACATCGGCCGCGGATGCTCAGTCCGCGGCCTTTTTCGTGTCACTCCGATGACATATGCCCAGAGTCCCTTGCGGCCCGCCCCGGGGCTTGGCACCATCAAATCGACTCGGCGTTCAGGAGACCCGATTGGCCATTAGCACATTGACCTCGCCCAGCGATCACGGCCTGCCGGCCGAAGCGTTGGTGGAATTTCCCGACAACCGCCTGTTGATCGACCTCTGTGGCGAGTACGACCGCAACCTGGCCCAGATCGAACAGGCCCTGGGCGTGCAGATCCTGCGGCGTGGCAACCAGCTTGCAGTGATGGGTGACCCGGCGGACCAGCAGAACGCCGTGACCGTCCTGACCGATCTTTACGAACGGCTCGAGGCGGGCCGGCCAGTCACCCCCGCCGACGTGGACCGGGCCCTGCGCATGGACCGCGACGACGGGATGTTCGACGAGGCGCGCGACGGCTCGCAGCTCGAAATGTTCCAGGGCGGCCCGGTCGAGATCAAGACGCGCAAGAAACTGGTCGAACCGCGCACCGACGCGCAGAAGGCCTATGTGCATTCGCTGTTTTCCAACGAACTGGCCTTTGGCATCGGACCTGCGGGCACCGGCAAGACCTATCTGGCCGTGGCCGTGGGTGTTTCGATGTTCATCGGCGGACACGTGGACAAGATCATTCTGTCGCGCCCCGCGGTCGAAGCGGGCGAAAAGCTGGGTTACCTGCCCGGCGACATGAAGGACAAGGTCGATCCCTACATGCAGCCGCTTTACGATGCGCTGAACGATTTTCTTCCGGGCAAGCAGCTGGCCAAGCTGATGGAGGAAAAGCAGATCGAGATCGCGCCGCTGGCCTTTATGCGCGGGCGGACGTTGTCGAATGCCTTTGTGGTGCTGGACGAAGCGCAAAACGCCACCTCGATGCAGATGAAGATGTTCCTGACGCGTCTGGGCGAAGGCTCGCGCATGGTGATCACCGGCGACCGCAGCCAGGTCGACCTGCCGCGCGGCATCACCTCGGGCCTGGCCGATGCGGAACGGCTGTTGAAGTCGATCCCCAAGATCAGCTTCAACTACTTCACAGCCAAGGACGTGGTGCGCCACCCGCTGGTGGCCGCGATCATCGAGGCTTATGACGCCGACAACCCTGCATGAGCGCACCGGATTGCGTGATCGAGGATTCGCGCTGGGAGACCATCGCGCTGACCGACCTCGCCCGCAGGGCCACCGCTGCCACGCTTACGCGTCTGGGCCTTGATCCGCAGTCGTGGGACATCACGCTTCTGGCCTGCGACGACGCCCGCATCGCCGAGCTGAACACGGAATTCCGGGACAAGCCGCAGCCCACGAACGTGTTGTCCTGGCCCAGCGAGGAACGCGGCGCCGCGGACCCGGGCGCCCTGCCCGACCCGCCTGCACCGGACAGGATGGGCGATTGCGAACTGGGCGACATTGCCATTGCCTTCGACACCTGTCTGCGCGAGGCCGAAAGCGCGGGCAAACCCCTCCCCGACCACGTGACCCACTTGGTCGTCCACGGGGTTCTGCATCTTCTGGGGTTCGATCACATTCGTGACCAAGATGCCACTTTGATGGAGGCGCTTGAGACGGAGATACTTGGCAGACTGGGGATCCCTGACCCATATAGGGAATAGACGGGGCAATGACCCCACTTGGACTGGACGGAAATGGGCGACACTTCGGACCCTTCTAACGCGGCGCAAGGCGCGCAGCCCGAAGGGCAAAACTCTGAAAGCAGCGGTGGCTTCTTCCGCCGTATCGTATCGGTGCTGTCTCCCGCGGACGCAGGCAGCGCCCAACAGGACGGTGCGCTGTCCCCTCAGCCACGACCGGCCCATGGCATGATGAACCTGCGGCGCATGCGCGTCGAGGACGTGGCCATTCCCAAGGCAGAGATCGTGGCGGTCCCGGACACCATGAGCCAGGAAGAGCTCGTGGATGTCTTCCGCGAAAGCGGCATGACCCGCCTGCCCGTTTACGAGTGCACGCTCGATACGCCCGTGGGCATGGTCCACCTCAAGGACTTTGCGCTCAAGCACGGGTTCAACGGCGGCGACACCACGTTCTCGCTCAAGCAAATGCTGCGGCCGCTGGTCTTCGTGCCCCCGTCGATGCCGATCGGGGTGCTGCTGACCAAGATGCAGACCGAGCGGCGGCACATGGCCCTTGTCATCGACGAATACGGCGGGGTCGACGGTCTCGTGACGATCGAGGACCTGATCGAACAGGTGATCGGCGAGATCGAGGACGAGCACGACATCGACGAGGACCAGTTCTGGACCGAGGACCGCCCGGGCAGCTATCTGGCGCTGGCCAAGACCCCGCTGGAAGAGTTCGAACAGGTCATCGGCATCGACCTGACCGCCGCCGACGAGATCGATGGCGAAGAGATCGACACGCTGGGTGGGCTGGTCTTCATGCTGGCGGGCCGCGTGCCCGCGCGGGGCGAAGTGGTGCCTCATCCGGCGGGGCCCGAGTTCGAGGTGGTCGACGCGGATCCGCGCCGCATCAAGCGCCTGAGGGTGCGCCTGCCCGAGGCGCAGGATGCCTGATGCGCTGGCCCGTCTGGGCCAACGGCTGACGCACTCCGCACGCTCCCGAAGATGGGCCGCGTTTCTCTGCGGGCTGGTGATCGCATCGGGCCATGCGCCCCTCAACCTGGGACCGGTCGCCTTTATCGGCCTGGCCTTCGCGCTGTGGCTGTTCACGTCAGGCGATGGCTGGCGCGCCGCGGCCATGACCGGCTGGCTGCTGGGCTTGGGGCACTTTGCCCTTGCGCTCAGCTGGATCGTGGAACCCTTTCTCGTGGATGTCGCGCGCCATGGCTGGATGGCCCCGTTCGGATTGGCGGGGCTGGCCGGGGGGCTCGCACTGTTCTGGGGGGCGGCGTTCGCACTCGCGGCGCGGCTGCAGCTGGGCCTGTTCGGATTGGCCGCGCTTTGGGCCCTGGCCGAGCTGGCGCGGGGCTATGTCCTGACGGGCTTTCCATGGGCCAACATCGCCCAGATCTGGGCCGGCGGAGCCGCCGTGCAATGGGTGGCGCTGGTCGGTCAGTACGGGCTGACCCTAATGACCCTTGCGCTGGCGGCAGCGGCGGTCCGTGCCCTGCACAGCGGGCGCATGGCCGGGGCCGGGATGCTCATCGCCGGCTGCGCCGCGCTCTTCGCCGGCGGCGCGGCGCTAAAGGCCCGCGCGGTCGAAACGACGGACCGGACCGTGCGCCTTGTGCAGCCCAACGCGGCTCAGCATCTCAAATGGAGCCCCGATCACATCCCCGGCTTCTTCCGGGCCAAGCTGGACATGACCGCGGCCCCGGGCGAGGTCGACCTGATCGTCTGGCCCGAAACCGCCGTTCCGACTTTGCTTGAATACGCAGACGAGGCCTTCGCCGCGATGACAGATGCCGCGAACGCAACGCCGGTCGTGGCCGGGATCCAGCGCCGCGACGACGCAGGGCGCTACTACAACGCCCTTGTCACGTTGGACGACCGGGGCGCGCCTGACCAACTCTATGACAAGCACCACCTGGTGCCTTTCGGGGAATACATGCCGCTGGCCTCGATCTTTGCCCGGTTCGAGGTGTTCGGCCTCGCTGCACTTCAGAACAGCGGCTATTCGCCCGGACCCGGTCCCGCGCTCATCGACCTGGGCCCGTTGGGTCGTGCGCTGCCCCTCATCTGCTACGAAGCGATCTTTCCCCAGGACGTGTCCGGCGCACCGGCACGGCCCGACATGCTGCTACAGATCACCAACGACGCCTGGTTCGGCCGGATCTCGGGCCCCTACCAGCACCTGGCCCAGGCCCGGATGCGGGCCGTCGAACAGGGCCTGCCCATGGTGCGTGTGGCCAATACCGGCGTTTCGGCGATGATCGACCCGGTCGGGCGGGTCACAGCGCAGCTGCCGCTGAACAGGTCCGGCCACGTGAATGCCGCGCTGCCCGCACCGCTGCCGCCCACGCCCTATGCCCGGATGGGCGATCTGCCCATCCTGCTCGTGCTTGTGGCACTTGTCGGGATGTCCGCCTTGCGCCGACCGGGCAGCGATAGCGATTGACCTCACCTGCCGCTGCGCCTAGTCAGGGCGCCATTCCTGTCACAACGGCTTCCTGGCGTGGCAGGCGAACCCCAATGGAGCACTCCCGATGACACGACAGAACTACATCTTCACTTCCGAATCCGTATCGGAGGGGCACCCCGACAAGGTCTGTGACCGGATTTCCGACGCCATCCTCGACGCGTTTCTCAGCGAAGAGGAAACCGCGCGTGTCGCATGCGAGACCTTCGCGACCTCGGGTCTCGTGGTCATCGGCGGCGAAGTTGGGCTGTCCGACCAGGAACTGCTCAAGAACTACATGGGCCGCATCGGCCAGATCGCCCGCGATTGCATCCATGACATCGGTTACGAGCAGGAAAAGTTCCACTGGAACACCTGCCACGTCCTGAACTTCCTGCACGAGCAGTCCGCCCATATCGCCCAGGGCGTGGATCGAGACGGGGCAGGCGACCAGGGGATCATGTTCGGCTTTGCCACGAACGAGACCGACGCGCTGATGCCGGCCCCGATCCAATACGCCCACGACATCCTCAAGCGGCTGGCACATGCCCGCAAGTCCGGGGCCGAGCCCACGCTTCGGCCGGACGCGAAAAGCCAGGTGTCCCTGCGTTACGAGAACTGCAAGCCGGTCGAGGTGACCTCGGTCGTTCTATCCACCCAGCACGAGAGCGAGGCGCAAACCAGCGACGATATCCGCGCCATCGTGGAGCCCTATATCCGCGAGGTGCTGCCCGCCGACATGCTGACCGAGAACACCGAGTGGTGGGTCAACCCCACGGGCACCTTCGTGATCGGTGGCCCGGACGGAGACGCGGGCCTGACCGGACGCAAGATCATCGTCGACACCTATGGCGGGGCCGCGCCCCATGGCGGCGGCGCGTTTTCCGGCAAGGACCCGACCAAGGTGGACCGATCGGCCGCCTATGCCGCGCGCTACCTGGCCAAGAACATCGTGGCCGCCGGTCTGGCGGACAAGTGTACACTGCAGATCAGCTACGCCATCGGCGTGGCCAAGCCGCTGTCGATCTATGTCGACACCCATGGCACCGGTGCCGATGCCGCGGCGATCGAGGCGGCGATCCCCAAGGTCATGGACCTGACACCACGCGGCATTCGTGAACATCTGGGCCTGAACCGGCCGATCTACGAGCGCACGGCCGCCTATGGCCATTTCGGCCGCGCACCCGAGGCCGATGGCGGCTTCAGCTGGGAACGGACCGATCTGGTCGATGCGCTCAAGACGGAACTCCGCTAAGGGCATCTCCTGCCGCCAGTAACACACAGGCCCCGCCAGAGCGCGGGGTCTGATGTTTTTCCAGGTATTTGGGCCAAGAAGAAGCAAGGGCCGTCAGCGCCCTGAAGTCCCGCCTCTTTGTGGCAGTGCCGCAAGGGCCGCGCCTTCCAGGAAAAGGCTTTGGTCCGCGCTGTTGTGGACAAATCCCATCCGGTCATAGGCCGCGCGCGCCGCGGCGTTGTCGGCATAGACATTGAGCTTCATGTAGCGCGCCTGCCACAGGGCGGCGGCCCGGTCCCGTGCCTGGGCCAGCAGACGCCGCCCCAGCCCTTGCGAGCGGTGAGCTTCGGCCACCCATAGGTCCGACACGAACAGGCCCGCCGCCGCCCGAATCGTCGAGTAGACCGGCGAGAACACGACAGCCCCGGCGGGCGTCTCGTCCGACAGCGCCAGGATCGCCTCGAAGGGCGGGCGGGCGCCC
>PR_CR_10_Liq_1_inCRDRAFT_1000814_pt1 | contig 18788 bp, 18 predicted proteins | sample PRCRCaboRojoPR_3_FD_10241 | JGI IMG/M metagenome (IMG submission 10241)
ATTAGTGCTATTTATTATTAAATCTAAATCAATCTTTAACTATTAAAATCAAGAAGCTTCTACAAAAGCAGGAATAATAAACTTGACATGGAGGTCGTCTCTTTTAGTTAAAGAAATGGTCAGTCCTTCGTTATTAGTTATCCCTAAAACAACTTTGTCCCACAAACTGAAAGTAACTCTTTGTATGATTTCAAGCAAGTGCCTTACCCTAACACTTGACTGTATAGTGTGCAAACTACACAATCCAGGTTCCAAAACTATGTTTCTGAAGACACTTACCACGTGCACAGGGTCAGCTTCTATAGTTCTCAGAGTTAACTTTCCGCAGTTCTCAACTTCTACTTTGGCTCTGGAGTGGTCGCACCTAAACACGTATTCATAGTCGTCTTGGTTGAGTTTTTTGCAAGCACCGCACTTCTCCACAGTAAGTCCAACCTGCAAAAAGGCTTCGCTGTTAAGAGGCTTGAGTACTTGTTGGAGAACTGGGAGGAAGGTTAACTCAGCGTCAACTGTACCGGGCATTTCTGAAATGAGGTCTTCAGGCTCTCTAATAAGCACACTGTCTACTTGCTTGACGAAGTTAAACCCTTCGTCTTTGACTGTGCAGTTGAAACTTAAAAAGGCCATTCCTTGAGTCCCTGTGGTTTGTTTGCCTAGTTTAATAGTCACGTCTGTGTTTGTGAACGAGTCACAAGCTTTAAGGGCTTCAACTAGTTGGAACTTAACAACTTCCAAAACTATTAGGTTGTGAGGCTTCTTGGACTGCACAATGTAGTTTTTGAAGAGGTTGAGGTCTTTAAGGTTGATTTCGATCCAAGAATTCACTCCCGCCATTTCAGAACCTGTGTCTTTGATGTAGATTTCTTCGTCAGTAAACATTATGTAGACGTTGCCTTCTCCCGGACAAGCTAGTCTCACTGCTTTTTCGATGAAAAGCATGGTTTCTTCTTCGCACTCCAGTACTATTTTCATCTTTATAAGTTATTAGTAAAGCAAGCAAGTTTGTTTTGAGCAAAGTCTAGAGCAAGTGCCTCTTTTGGGGTCTTTGTGGTATTCAGGGAACTCAATGTAGTGCACTTTTTGGGAGTCCTCTTGGAGTTCTTGAAGCTCCTTTTGAGGCTCCTTTTGAGGCTCCTTTTGAAGCTCCTTTTGAAGCTCCTTTTGGAATTCTTCACTTTCCAAGTCTTGAAACTTTTCACTTGGAATCTTAACAACTTCATGGCACTCCTCTTCACTCTCAACTTCGCCTATGTGTATGTTGAACCTTATTCTTCCCTCCTCAAAGTTATTAGTAATGTTTACTCCTAAGTAGTTTTTACCATTGGTGTCTGAATTTAAAATACCAATTTCCACAAAAGGTGTTTGGCTGACCAAAATGTCACTTTTAGGTACTGCTCGTTGCAAAAGGATCCGAGGTTCTTCTTCGCTTGAAACATTGCTCGTTTCTGCTTCAACTTGGGAATGAATGTTACTGTAAGACCCGTCCAAAGCTAAGTCTACCATTCTAAAGTCAGGAGGCAGCTCCGAGCCCCTTGAGTCCAGGCACTTTATGAACTGAACTAGTTGAGAGCACCAAGGATCCGAAACTCCAAAGCTAACAAAGGTCTCTTGAGTGACTTGTTGGTTTGTCAAACTAACGTTTTCATAGAAGCCTTCTGGGTTCTCTTTTAAGTACTTAGACCTGATGTCCAAAGCTCTTTCTATACTGATAAATATCCTAAAAGCCTCGTCAGAACCCAAACTCCCTGACTTCAAGTTGTCAAGCACTTCAAAACAAAGCTGGAACTTCTGGTTGACATTTTCAGGTATTAAAACAGCCAAGCCTATTTTCAAGTCAAGCAAGTCAACATAGTCGTCACCTAGCTGGTCAAAAGTAGTGAAGAAGTTAACAGCTAACTCCTTAGGCCAAACAAATTCTTTTGTAGTAGTTAGCACAAACATTGCTCTAGAAACTTTGCCTTCTGAAGCTACTGTCTCCAGCACACCAATTAAGCTTTCTGCTTCTTCGTAGCGGAAAGGAGGGTTTTTCTTCTGAAGGAGTGCTTTTGTTTGCCTTAGCCTTTGAACTCTTTGGTTAACATCTCTTTCGAGTTGCTCAGCCTCTTCAAAATAAGACCTGTAAACAAGGGCTTTGTACTTCTTTTTAGAAACACTTTTCTTAATAAGGCGTTCTACAGGCAACTTCTCAATTTTCCTAAAAAGCCTTTGCTTAGAGAAGTTCCCAGAAACTATCAAAGCGTCCACACTAGGTCCTATTCCTAGAGCTTTAGTTTCTTGCTTTATGTTGTTTCTCAGAAACTTTTCGTTTCTACTCAGCAAAGCCAAAGCAAACTTCTGAACAAACTCAAAACCGTAAACCAAAATGTTGTCCCAAACCCTCAATGAGTCTGAACTAACTAAAAAGGAAGCAAACAGAGTCCTAAACCAAGTTTCGCCTATTCTTTTGACTGTCCACACAAAAGGAGTAATGTCTTTTTCACGGAGGTTTGAACCGGAAGGTTTGAATATAGCTTGCAAGGACTTCACTAAGTCAGGTCTGATTTGTTCTGCCATCCTTGAAAGCACTCTTAACTCTCTGTGCATAACTAAGCCTCTGTCCTCTGTACTGAAAAACCTCTCTGGAAAAACGTTTTCTATTATGTGGCAAAAAACTATAAAAACGTCGCTTTCCATACTAAAAACCGAAAAAAGCACTCCAGCAATGTAGTTCATTCCTTCTTGGCAGCCAATGTCAGGTCTTCTGAAGCAAAACAAAGATAACAAAGTTGTTAATTTTTGCTGGATTCCGTGAAGCTCACTAAAGGGCCCTGATAACCTTTGAACACTTGCTTTTATCTNCTGGACTGTTTCTGGAGCAAGCTTAACTTGTCCTTTAGAAGTAGCTTCTTTAAAAAAGTTATACACAGAGATTCCGTATTCCCGGTTAACTAGTTCAATCCAGACTCTCGACCTTTTGTTTCCAGGGTTAGTCAAACTGAGGTTTGAACTTCTGAGCAACTCAAGTTTTTCAGTTTGAGTAAGTTCAAGTTCCAAAAACTCATTCCAGCTTTTTAAGTTTTTAGTGCTCATTTTTGTACTTATTAACGATTATTCTGTGGTAAGGAAACTTGTATTCCTAAAGTCGTCAAACAGAGGTCTGTAGCCTGTTTTGGTTTGGGTCCAGTCCTTTTTGGCGTATTTAGACATGAACTTGTGGGCTTTCATAGCCATCGCAGGTCTTCCTGTAGTGTGTCTGTGGATTTGCTGGAGCAGTTTGAAGTCTGTGGGAAAGAATATGTCAGCTTCTCCAGTGTTTACTAAGTAAGTGCTGTAGTCTTTTTTTTCGTGGGACTCTTTTCCTTTCTGGGACACTATAGGAGCGTACTTCCCAGGCAGTGTGTTGGGTAAGTAGTCGAAGTCTGCCAAAATGTAGTGGGGCTTCTCAATCCAGTTTTGGAGGTGCTTCATGAACATAAGTGTTCCTGTGGGAAGGTACATAACGTTGCTTCTTTTTGTAGACTTAAAGAACTTCATCAAGTTGTAAATGATTCCTTCTTGGTACTCAGCTTCTTTTTCTATGTCTGTTTTAGGAGGCATTTTTTGGTAGATCCCCAAACACTCCTGTATGAGTGGGTCTGTGATAGGTTGTTTTTCTTCTTGAAGGTCCTCTGTAACTAGAGTTTGGTACTTCCACTCCGAGTCTTCTTTGTAAACTTTGTCGTGAGGCATGTTGTCCAGAACTTCAAGACCCACTATAAACACTTCTTGCTTCAAAGACTGGCACCAGTCCATAACTCCTGAGTTCACTACCTGAACTTGTCCTTTCTTGACTAGTTCGGGGTGGGCTTCTTTGAGTCTTTTCTGTGAAATCTCTGCAAGGACTGGTGAAATCTCGCACAAGTAGTACTGCAAAGAAGTGTATGTTTTCAAGTGGTGGTTTTTGTAAAAGTCCAGAATAGACAAGGCCCCTGTGCCTGTGCCACTACCTATCTCTATGAACTTCAAGGGTTGTGACTTAGCTACCTGCAAGCAGTAGTTACCTATGGTGTGCCCGTACCAAGGCTGGAATATTTCTACAGGAGTTAAAAAGGCAAACTCGGGGTAGCTGCTGCCCAAAACTTCTAAGTAAGAGTTGAGTCCAGATATGTCGTGGTACCTAAGAGGGCTACTTATTTGGCCTAGTTGGTGAGTTTCTTTCATAAAGTAACCTTTTGAAGAGTTATACAGTCTGTCATGGATAAACTCCCTCACTAAGCAAGGATACTTCATAATATTTATAGTTTAACTTAACTTGGAGAGCTAGTTTTTTCCAGCAAAGCAAGTTTAGCACGAATAGAAGAAATAAGCATGTCGTTGACTTGACTACTAGCTTCAAGTGCTTGTTGATCCTGCGACTTGTAGGCTAGGATCTTAGCTTCTTGGCGTCTAGCTTCTTTTTCGACTTCTGCGGCTTTTTTACGCAGCTCTTCAGGGTCAGTGTTGCTTGCAGAGTTAAATTCCTGGTCAAGGTCTATTTTCTTAAAAGCAAAACTCATGTTTTTTTGTTGGCTTTCTCTGACTTTGCGTCTTTCAGCTAAGTAGTCTACTTTCTTGGGTTCAGGTCTGGGAGGTGGTTCAGGCACCATAGGGTTTTTTTTCCACTTGCGTTTTTTGATTTGGGCAGCAGCCCTTTCGGTTTCATTGGAGTTCATCATGCTGGGGCTGGGGTTCCAGCTTTTAGAGCTGGGGTTTTGACTTAGGGTTTGTCTTCTGGCTGAAGGGTGTTTGAGTCTTTCCTTTGCAAGTTCGATTTCTTTTCTTTTGAGTTGATCTACAGTGGGCTGGAACATTTCTTTTACTAGGTCGGCGTACTGTCTTTTTCTTTCGAGAAGACGTTTTCTGTCTTCTTCAGCTTTTCTTTGTTCTTCTTTTTTGCGTTTTTCTTCTTCGATTGCGGCTTCCATGAACTTAGAGCGGTTTTCTTGGCTGACAGAGTTGAGTTTGTAGTCGAGTTGTTTTTGTTGGAGTTCTTTTAAGCGTTTGGTTTCTTGTTCTTGTTTGATTAAGTCGACTTTTTTGGCGTGTTCTTGTATTTCTTTGGAGTCGATAGGTTGGTACATCATTCTTTTTTGGGCAAGTTGGGCTTTTTTCTTTTCGAGTTCAGGCATTAAAACTTGGTTGTTGAATTTTTCTTCGAGTTTTTTGTAGAGTGGTTTGTAGTTAGTGGCTTTTTTGTACTCTTGGTTGGTGAGTTCTTTCATTTCTTGGAGTTGTTTTTTCCGTTGTTCAGCTTTGGCTTTGAGTTCTTGGACGCGTTTTTGTTTTTCTTCTTCGAAAGTTTTGAGTCTGTCTTGGCGGAGTTTTTGTTCTTCTTCGATTTCTTTCATGATTTTGTCTCTTTGTTCCTTTTCTCTTTCTTGGTGTCTGCGTTTTCTTTCTGCTTTTTCTTCGTTGAGTTTCTTTGTGAAGTCTTTGGTTTCTTCGACTTTTTTGTAGTGTTCTTCTTTGAGTTTACTTCTGGTTTCTTTGTCTATTTTGGGTTTTTCTGGAGAGGGTTCTTTATGCGGCGACTTCGCTTTGAACCGTTTTCTTTTCCCGAGCGAAAGAGTTTTGGTCTGGAAGTCTTCTACAACTGCTGAGTATGCTCGTTGGGTGGCTTTTTCCACAGAGTTGAGGATAGTTTCTTCGAAACCAGCTAGTAAGTTTTGGAAGTACTCAGTGGCCATATATAATGGGGTGCTCTAACTCTCGAAACTCCCAAAAAGACCAAGAAAACACCCTTGAAAGCTTCGAGTACCAACTGCGTCTCCACAAAAAGCACTTTAAGCAAGTCCTTCCAGTTATCAACCAAAAAGCCCAAGGCCTAAGCATTTCTGAAAAGGAACTTAGAGAAATCTTAGGTGAGTTAAGGCTTCCTGTGGAGAACACAGTTAAGCACTTCAAGTTAGTTTTTGAAGAAGAAGGACTGATTCCTAAAAAATCAGTAAAAATAGCCAGTATTCTGTTATCTGTTGCCAGCAAAACTGAAAAGTCATTAGCTTTGTTTGAAGTAATTGACCCTAACCAAACCTACCATCTTAGCATGGACGAGTGCATCCTAACCTTCACCTATATAGCAAACCTCTCTGCTAAGCAGATTCCTAAACTAGCACAAGAAGCTTTTACAGAAGACTTAAGGAAGTACTTAGAAAGGTTAGAAGAAAGCATCCCTAGAACTATCAGAAGCTTGTCCCAAGAACTGATGAAGGGCAAAGGTTCAGTTTCTAGAGACTATTTTGTAGGTGCTTTAGAAAAACAACCTTTAAGTTGCTTGCTTAAGCCTAAAAACTTAAGGAAGCTCCTTTACCAAACTAGCTTATCAGGACCTAAACCATGGCATTAATAAACAATGTTTGCTTCTTTAGCACAGAAAACCAAAGTTCACATGTACAGACCTTACAAACAAGTTTCGGCTTATTTCCGGCCTCGGTGGAACAGGAAACATGTAAAGAAGTACAAAATGCAAGAAATAGTAAAGAAGTTTAAGCTGCATTAACTAAGCACCCACCACACATTCTCCTCCAGCCTCTTCAATTCTCTTTTTAGCCTTGTCTGAGAAAATGCGGGCCCTCACCTTCATTGCCTTAGCAGGCACGCCTCTGCCTAAGACCTTAAAGTAGCCATGTGCACCTACGTCAAGTTCGGGTTTGTCTTGCTTTTTCTGTTCTTCAGAGAGTAATAAGTGAAGTGAGTCAAGGTTAATGGTAGGACACCACTCACGGTTTTTAACGCGATGGAAGTGACGCATACCCACTTTTCCAAAGTAACCAGGATGGAACCTGTCAAACCAGATTCGGTGGTGATGCTGACCTCCTGCGTTACCGCGCCCACCTGGGTGCTTCCTGTGTTTGCCGATTCTGCCGTGTCCGTGACTAACGTGTCCTCTGAGTTTCCTGGTCTTTTTGAACCTTGCAACCATCTTGTTTATTACACCACAGATTTACGCGAATGGATAAGGCAACTCTATAAGTAACAGGGAGTCTGCTATAAACTCTATAGGCTGTTCTAAAGCCTTGAAATGCTTCAGTGGAGTTTGTGGAGGTTCTTCTAAGAAGAGTTGGAAAGGAACTTGCATAGAAGAAAGAATGTAGTTAAGGTTCCTTTTGAAGTAAGAAATTCTTAACTCTAACTGGCAACTAGGAATTTTAAGGTTTTCTAACTTGTTAATGACTTCTAGGTGCAGAAGAATAGTTTCTTTGCTGGGTCTGTTCACCTTAACTTGCTGGACAAGTGGAGTGTTTAGTTTCTGAGGAATGTTTTCGCAGGTAAAAATAATAGGGATTTTGGACTTTTTGACTAAGCTAAGCAAGGCGCTGTGCATTGCTTTGTCAGGCTCTAGTTGAACGTCTACATCGTCTATGATCACACAAACTGCTTTTTGGCTTACAGAGGTGTTTACTACGATGTCTTTTAGCATAGACTTGAGACTTAGAGAGTCTCTGTTTAAAGAACTGTTGAGTTCCAAAGGCCAGTAGCCCAGAATGGAAACTGAGCACCTAGCTAAACACGTTTTTCCGGAGCCACTAGGACCCTGCAGCACCAAAGCCTTTGGAGAGCCAGACTCTAAGTAGCTTTGAATAGCTTTGAACTCATAAGGATGCATCAACTCAATCAGGGACTTAGGAGAGTACTTCTGAGGCAAAGGCAAAACCTCAGACCTAAACCTGAACTTAAAAAGACTCTTTGTGAACTCTTCAGAAAGTCCGAACTTAAAAGCTACTTCAAGCATCCCCTTAAATTATACTAATTAGTTTGAGGTCCTTGGTTTAAGCGCTGTTCCATTTCGTTGAGTCTTTTCTCGCGTTCATCAAGGCCTTGTTCTCTGGTAGTTAAGGCTTTGCTTTCTTCTTCTAACTTGTGTACTAAATTAATGAAGTTCTTTTTATCAGACTGCAACTTTTCTTGGTCTGACTGGAGTTTTTTCCTTTGGACGTCGAGTTCTCCGTATATTTTTTGAAGCAACTCAGAAGTCCTTTCAATATCCTCGCGGTCTTTTTCTAGGGTTTCCCGCATAGAGTTGATTTCTGTTTCTTTTTCCTCTAAAGCTTTCATTCTCTCGTCTGATTCTTGGACTTCGTAAACTTTGGGTTCTTTAACTTTGTTTTCGCGTTCTTGGAGTTCTTTTTCTTTGAGTTTGAGTTCTTCAAAGAGCTGTTTGGACTGGTTGTCGCGTTCGTTGAGTTCTTCTTCCATTTGTTCGTAAGCAGACTTGACTTTGTTCATGCTGTCTTGTAAGTTTTCGATTTCTTCTAAGTGTTGCCACCTTTCGTCCATTTCTTTTTCTTCTTCTTTGAGTTTTTTAAGCACTTCTTCGATTTGGCTTTCTTTTTGGGCTAGGATTTGGATTTTTTCTTGGGCTTGTTCGTTGGTTTGCATGGCTTCTTCTATTTTGCTTTTATAGAAGCTTTGGAGTTTCTTTTCTTCTTCAGATATTTTTTCTTTTTGGTCTACTAAAGACTGTTTGAGGGACTCTACTTTCTCAAGTTCTAAGTTGAGTTTTTTAAGGGTGTTGTCTATTTGGGTCTTTTTGGTCTGGAGTTCTTCTTCTTGTGACTCGAGGTGTTTTGCTGACTGTTCGTTGTGGAGGCTGTATTCTTGTTTGAAGTTACTTAAAGTTTGAGTCATTTCTTCAAGTTCTTGTTTTTGCTGTTCAATAGCTTCTTCTCTTTCTGTTAAGCTTTTTTCCACCTCTGCGAGTTTTTCAGCTTTTTCTTGGGTTTCTTGGAACACTTGGGTTTTTTCTTTTTCGAACTCTTCAATGGCTTCGTTTAGGTTTTTTTCGCGTTCTTCAATGTTGCCTAGGTCGATTTTTTCGTAGGCACTTAAAGCACTTCTGATTTCTGAGTACTTTTCTTCTAGTTTGGTCATTTGTTCTTGGACTATTTTCTTTTCTTCGTAAAGTTTAGAAAACTCGTTCTGTAGCGTGCCTCTGTCAGTTTCAACTTGGGTTTTCATTTCTTGGACTTTTTTGAGTTCTTCAGTTAAGTGGTTTTCTTGTTGGGTCAAAGCTTCCTCTTTGGACTTCAAAAGTTCTTGGAACTTTCTTAAGTTGCTTTGCGTTGACTCAATTTTTGAGTATTCACTTTCCAGTTCGTCTGAGCCACAGTGAACGCAGGCAACTGGCTTGGCCCTTTCGCTTTCTAATAGTTGCCTTTCGTAAATAACTTTGTTAGCGGCTTCTCTGATCCTCGCTACACACGTTTCTAAACTCAATTCTTCTGGCTCTTGGTGTCTGAGTTCGAGTCTCATCATGTCGGCTTCAAGGCCTTCTATAAGTGCTCTTCGACTGTAAGAGCGTTCTCTGGGTTGGTAGTATTGGTTTTGTATACCTTGCAGGTCTCTTTCTGTTTGGGCGTATAGTGAATCAAAGTCAAACCTGCTAAGCGGGTACCTTGAAGGCGGAGTTTGCACAGGAGGTGTTAGGTAGTTCCTAGAGTAACTTTTTTGAAGACCAGTGCGGTTCCCTGGGTAGTTTCCTGAGTAACTCATTTTTAAATTAATTAATCCACTTCAAAGAACGCAACATAGCTTCTTGGTACTTTTCCCACTTAGCTTTTCTTTCAAGTTCGCTTATATTGGGGTAGAACCTTCTTTCAATGTTTCTAGGGAGTTTCTGAATACTTTCAAGGGAAAGCACTCCGCTTCCCAAACCTGCTGCATAAGATGCCCCCAAAGCAGTTAGGTCTTTTTCTTGAGGCACTTCAATTTCCACCCCTGCAATATCTGCTTGGAGTTGAATTAGCAGGTTGTTAGCAGTCATTCCTCCATCTACAGACAAAACCGGAACTCTTAAGCGGGAGTCCTGATACAAAGCATTCATCACTTCTCCCGTTCTAAAGCACACTCCTTCTAGCACTGCTCTAATCAAGTGGGGACGAGCAGTGTGGTGGGTTAAACCTATTATCAAGCCTCTTGCGTCTGTGCGCCAGTGGGGAGCAAACAGCCCACTGAGGGCTGGCACACAATACACTCCTCCTGAGTCTTCAACTTGGCTAGCTAGTTCTTCAATCTCGCCTACAGAGTTCACAAGCTTCAGCTGATTAATGATCCAAGTCATCATACTGCCTGCAGCTTCGACTGCACCTTCTAAAGCGTACTGGATTTTTCCTTCCTTGCTGAACTGCCCGTAAACCGTAGTAAGTAGTCCATGGGAACTAGTAACTAGTTTGTTTCCAGTGTTCATCAAAAGGAAACTCCCAGTGCCAAAGGTGTTCTTAGTAGAGCCTGGTTCTAAACAATGGTGGCCTAAAAGAGCTGACTGTTGGTCGCCCAAGCTTCCACAGATGGGTACCCCGTCTAAAGCCCCTCCGTCCATGTACCCGTAAACTTCACAGCAGCTTTTAATCTCAGGAAGACTTTCTTTAGGAATCCCTCCTATTTCCATGAGTTCGCTGTCCCAATGACCTTCTAAGTTCATGAGTAAAGTCCTAGAAGCATTGCTGATGTCGGTTACGTGGACTTTTTCTTTGGTTAAGTTGTACAAAAGCCAACTCTCGACAGTTCCGAACATGCACTTGCCTTGGTCAAGAGCTTTCTGGACATCTGGAACATTTTGCTTGAGCCAGATCATCTTACTCAGAGAAAAGTAACTGAACACGGGCAACCCTGTCTTAGATTTAAAGGTTTGACTATACGGACTCAAGGACTCGCATATAGAGGCAGTGCGCGAATCGTCCCACACAATTGCTTTTGAAAGAGGCTCTCCTGAGTCGCGGTGCCAAGCTAGGGTGGTTTCTCTCTGGTTGGTGATTCCGATCCCAGCTACCTGGGACTTTGAAACTCCTGATTTTTCAACGACGCTTTCTATACACTGCTGAGTTAAGTGAACGTACTCGTAAGGGTCCTGTTCGTGCATGTCCCTTCCCGGGAAGTACTGTGTCATCTTTATTTGGTGAGAAGACACACTCTGTCCCTCAGTAGTGAAAAGAATGAACCGAGTAGACCCTGTGCCTACGTCAATAGATCCTAAGTACTGACTGAATAGCCTTAGCGCCCTTTTTTGCATATTTGAAGTTTTGGTAATTATTGGTTAAGATGTCGAGATCACGCAGCCGTTCAAGGTCACCTGCAAACGAGGGCAACAACCTCTACATTTCAAACCTGAGTTACAAAATTAAAGACCAGGACTTGCATGAGAAGTTTTCTCAATACGGGAAAATTAAATACTGCAAGATCATCAAGGACCCCTATACAAGCCAGTCCCGGGGCTTCGGATTCGTGACTTTCGAAACTGTGGAGGACGCTGATGAAGCCCTTTCAGCCCTAAACAAAACTGAGCTGGACGGACGTGACTTAAGAATAGAAAAAGCCAAGCGCCCCAGACCTTATTCCCCAACTCCTGGAGTGTACAAAGGAAACCCTAAATACCGACGGAGCCCTCAAAGATCTCATAGATACTCCCGCCGCTCTCCACGCCGCAGATCCCCCAGACGCCGCTCTCCCAGACGTCGCTCTCCTTCTCCTAGATATCGCTAATATGGTGCTGAACTGCTAACTGCTTTTCTTTTCTGTTGTGCTGTTCATACGCGTTACTGTTAAATGGAACTTTGGATGTTGAGCTTCTTCAGTTAAGTCTAAAGCCCAGTACTTATTGGTGGTTACACTAATAATTAACTAAGTCGACCAGATCAATGCATTCTTATGTTGCCTGATAAAAATGTCAAGTCAATACTTTGCAGTCCAGCCCAAACTAGATTGCCCTCATGTAGGTTCTGTTACCAATGACCCCCAAGAGTACCTAGGAGTTTCTTTAGAGGAAAAGTGCAGCACTTGTTCTAGCTCTGAAAACTGGCTATGCTTGTCCTGCCAAGCAGTCGAATGTTCACGCTACCAAAACTCCCATATGCTAGAGCACCACACTGAGTCGCTGCACTCTATAGTTTTTTCTTTGGTAGACTCTTCTTTTTGGTGTTACCTGTGCGACTCTTACATTCAATCCGAGTCCTTCAATGACCTGCATCACTACTTTTCTATGAAGAAGTACAACATTGACCCTCAAGTAGAAAACCTAAAAGAGTTCCAAGCAGCTAGCAACGCTTACGTAGTGGGAGGCATGTATGCAGTGTCCCCTAAGTACGACTGCCCCCACGTCAACAGTGATCATCTTCTCGATGACTTTGCTGAGTTAGAACAGGTTAGTTTGGGACAGCAATGCCCTGACTGCAAAAACGTAGGTGAAAACTGGGTATGTCTTAAATGCAAAACTGTGAAGTGCTCTAGGTACATAAATGAGCACATGCTTATGCACGCCCTAGAAACGACCCACGCACTCTGCTTGAGCTTTAGCGACTTAAGTTTTTGGTGCTACCACTGTGAGTCCTACATTGCAAACCCTAACTTGCAACGTATTTACGAAATCTTTTCAATGAAGAAGTTTGGAACAACTAGAAGGTCAACTGCCCACATCTCAGAAGAAGAAAAGGTAGAGCACTTTGACTCCGAAGAAGAACTGGACTACAAAGTTTCACAGTTAGCAGACTGGATCAGAGAGTCCCACTACTTCTCAGTGTTCACAGGAGCAGGCATTTCTACGAGTGCCGGAATTCCAGACTACCGCAGTGGCTACAACACCGTGCTTAAAACTGGGCCTGGCGCTTGGGAGAGAAAAGCTATGAATAAACCAGTTGAAAGGGAAGTTTCAAACGTGCCCATTGAAAAAGCACTCCCAACTAGGACCCACATGGCCTTTGTAAAGTTAGTTCACGAAGGCCTGCTTAAGTTTGTGAGCAGTCAAAACGTAGATGGACTCCACAGAAAAAGCGGAATTCCTATAGAAATGCTAGCAGAACTCCACGGAAACATGAACTTGGAGGTTTGCAAAACATGCAAAAAAGAATATATGCGGGATTACTGCGTGAGAAATAACCCTCACGTGCACTTCCACGAAACTTTTAGAAACTGTGATGACCCTGAGTGCAGAGGTAAGTTGCTAGACACCATCATTAACTTTGGAGAGGACCTTAATAGAGAAATCATTACGAAAGCCTTTGCTAGTTCTGAAAAAAGCGACTTGTGCTTGGCAGTGGGGTCTAGTTTACGCGTTACACCGGCAGCGCACATTCCTAGAGACGTTGCTGCCCACGGTAAGTTGGTTATAGTTAACTTGCAAAAAACTCCCTTAGACCACTTGGCCCACTTAAAGATAAACGCTATGTGCGACATTGTTATGGAAAAGCTAATGAGTAAACTAGGCTTAGAAATTCCTCAGTTCAAACTTGAAAGGCTGCTTAAGATAACTGCTCAAAATAACTCTGTGGCTTTCCAAGGAATAGACACTTATGGAAGTCCTTACTCTTTGTTTCCCAAAATAGAAGTGAAAACCCCTCAAGACTCAGTAGAACTTACCCAAGAACCCATGATCTACCAAACCACCCAAAAGCAACTAACTGCAGTAGTGCATTTCGAAGGACACTACAGAGAACCTCCTTTAGAAATCCAAGTAAACCTTAGCGAAGGAGAAAAGGTGTACCACTTAGTTTTCGACTTCTTGTCTAAGACATGGGAAGTGATATAATAACTTAAAATGTCCGAAGCTTTTGAGTCTTACTTAGAAAAAGACAGACGTCTTGACTTTAAACAGTTCGGAGATATTCCAGAAGAACCTTCCAACGAACCCAGTCAGTCCCTAACTAACTCCATCAAGCACATCAACAGTAGTTTAAATTCGTACGGGTTCCCGCCAACAGGCAACCTGTTCAGCAATGACTCAGCTGAAGTAAGCCAAACAGTTAACTGCATTTACGCAATGCTTAGGCAAAGACACAGAGACGTGGGTTTTAGAAGCGAAATTTACGACAAACTAAACAGAGTCGAAAACGAACGATCCAAACTCCAACAACAAGTCGAAAGACTCACTGAACAGAAAAGCAACTTAGAAAACGAAGTAAGCAAGTTCCAAAACCAAATAAAACAAATCAACTCTAAAAACAAAGCTGAAAAAGACAAGTTGCTCACTGAAAGAGACGAACTCAAAAGAGAAAACAACAGACTAAGTCACAAAGAAACTCAGTTTTTGCATGAACTCAAGAAAAAAGACTCAGGTTACTCCAAACTGCAAGAACAACTACGCAAGTCACTGGGCGAAAAAGAAGTTGCTGTAAGGAACCAAGCAGAACTAATATCCCCACTGCACACTGAAGGCGCATTGTTATTTAAGAACGCAGACTCTGAATTTTCTTATATGATCAGTAGAGGTTATGAAGAGAATCAGAACGCACTGCTAATAGAAAACCAAGAACTCAGAAGTGCTTTTGAAATGCTTCAAAACGAACTCCAAGAAATGATGAAGCAACGCAGAGAAGCTTTCCAAAAAAGATATGGAGAACAACTTGGAGAACTTACTCCTGACTTCAAAGAATTCACTATGGAACCCGTAAAAACTGAGGTGTTTGGACTACCTTTCCAAGGGGTCAGTGAAAACGTCGTGAAAACCTTCCAAGAAAACTTAAGAGTCTTCAGGAACTTTATGGACAAGGCTGACGAAGCTGCTTTGGAAATCGAAGGCGACGAAGGCACTCCTAAAGTTAAGTCTATTCAGGACTTACAAGAACTACTCAGTAAGAGTTACTTAGAGAACTATAGAGCACTAATCAAGAACCAAGAAAGCCTTATGCAGAACGCGATTTTAGGAAGCCGTAACATAGCTACTGACCACGTGGGGTCCTCTGCAGCAAGGCTGCAAGTGACTTCTGACCAAGAAATAGAAAAAGCCAACCGGTTCCTGCAAGAAGAGTTCACTAAACTAGAAAGCAAACAACAAGAAATCGAAGAACAAAGACACAACGTCACTGAGAACTCTAAGAAGCTTGAGGAAGAAAGACTCGAAGTCACAGTAAGACTCACTTAGAAAAACAGAGAACAACTCCAAGACGAAAGGGCTAGGTGGGAAAAAGCCCTCCAGGACGCTATGCGTCTGAACTCTGAAATAGTAGAAGATTAATAATTATGCTAACTTTTGCACTTGAAACAGTGCAGACTTTAAAGAGTACACTAAGTCAGCTAGTTGTTCGCGAGTGCAAGTAAAGTCTATGTTTTCGAACTCAGAGTCTTTTTGAGTAGTTAGAGTCACGTTGGCGTGGGGCTCGTTTATAGTTCTAATAGTGGATGTTGATATTACGTAGTTGCTTGAACAACTAGAGTCTACTAGCTTAGGGTAACACACTCCAAAGTCTAGTTTAGGCAGTGAGTCCCAGTTGTTTTTTAGGTGGTCAATAAAGTCACTGGGCAAGTTAGCTTTTTCTAAAAGAGTTTTGGCTTTGTTGAAGCTAGTTTTGTTGACTAGCAAAGCTTGAAACAAAGTATAGACTTCAGCTTCGTCTTCTGGAATACTTTTTTGGTTTTCAAGTACTTTAGTGAGTACTGAGTGTGCTTTTTGAGAAGTGACTTGAACAGACTGAAGTCTCTCTAAAAGGTCATTGCCAACTATTTCTGCCATCTTATAAGTTAATTACTTCTTAGTTTGCCAACTAAATATTGATAAGTCCAATCGACTTTCAACTTTAGGGATTGGAGGAAGTTTCCTGGTCATCTTATAAAGTTTTGGAAAGTTGAGGAAGTGCCTTTCACTTCTCAAATAAGACATTCTTTTAGAAAGCGAAGTGAAAAGTGGAGGTCTAAAAGGGTTTTTAAGTCCAGAGGACAGCTCGTATATAGGTTTTTTTTCTTTCAAACAACTTTTACTTCGTTTTTCGACAGCTTGGATTTCAATATAGTTCACCTTTTTAGGAGACAAATAAGTGTTTTTTCCGGTAGATGGAGTTCTTAAGTCGTTAGCTGACTGGCAGTTAAAGTACTTCTGGGAGCTTTTGTTAAGTAGCTGTTTGGACCTTTTTAGTTGTTTGCACTTAGTTTGATCGTAGTCATAAGCTACTTTTGGTAAGCTTATATGTATGTCTTTGGTTTTTTCGGAGACTTCGTTTAATTTGATCCTTTTGCTTTCGATTTGTATAGATTTCGTCCTCAAGACGGGCAAACTCTGAATTCTTTTTCGCATGATTTGTGTTTATAATGAAACTAAAACTTAAAGAAGGCACTGGAAACACTTTACTTAAGTTGGAAGTACTGCCTAACACCACTATTGCTGAAGTTGTTTCAGCAGTCAACGCTAAGCTCAACTACCCAATAGACAAAATCAACCTTTTACTAAGCAACGACTTGCCTCTAGACATCGATAAGTCACTTAGTGACTACAAAAACCCTTCTGAAGTGTTTGTGGCTACTCAGATTTGGTACAGTTACTTTTCAGAAGACCACCAAAAGCACTACTACTTTGACCCTTTGACAGAAAACACTCTTTGGGAACTGCCTGAGTGGGCAAAGGCTGTGTCTGGCCTGCAAGAAGACGATTTGGAACTCCTTAGTTGTGTCAAGCCCCAACCCAAACAGGCTAAGTACTCACACTTCATAAAGCCTTCTGAGTGGCTTGAGGGCAAAAACTACCTTCAAAGACCAGCTCGCAAACAGCTTGAAAAGTCTTACGAAAAAGAGTACTCTTACAAACAAGGCGACGACGAGTACAATATTTGGCACGACAAGTACATCAATGACAACCCTGTCAGAACAAGAACTCCAGCTGCCACTAGGTGTGATCCAGACCAAGACATAGGCTACACCAAAGCTGACCACTACGACCCCCACACCGCTTACTGGTGCCTTCACTTCGTAAGGGGTTGTTGTACAGAAGGAGCTAACTGCAGGTTCTTCCATCACATGCCTAGCTTCAAAGACTGTCAAAGAATACCTCTTCTCAAAGACATCTTTGGAAGAACAAGGCACTCTGAACACAGACAAGACATGGCAGGGATAGGTTGTTTCCAGAAAGAATGCAAAACTCTTTGTGTGGTAGACATCAAACTGCCCCCAGTGGAAGACCCCATAAAGCAAGTCAATGAAATGCTTTGGAAGCACTTTTCTTTGTGGGGCAGAGTTGAGGACGTGTTGTTCATTCCTTCTAAAACACAAGCATTCGTCAAGTACTACCACAGATGCTACGCAGAAATAGCCAAAGAAGCAATGACCAACCAAGCACTTGACTTCGATGAGATGCTAGGAATTAAGTGGGCCAATGACGACCCTGACCCAAGCAGAGAAAGTCAGTTCAGTGAAGCCTGGCACAAAGCCCAAATCCACAAAGAAAGACAAACCAAAGCCAAAACTAAACAACCCAAGCAAAAGAAAACCCATGACTACCAACTTCCAAAAAAGTTGCCTCCACCTGTTGACGTGACAGAGCTCGAAACCCAAACAGAAGAAAACACCAAAGCCAAACAAGAGTCTGACAGGATGCAACAACTCTTAGACAGAATACAGCGTGAACAACCTGATGTGCTGCCTGAAATAATATTCCCTGCCAACTTGTTTGATAATAAATAATGATGAGTATCTTCGGCAAAAGACACACAGATACCCAATCTAATGTCAAGAAGTACAAAGTTGCAACAAAGGTCTTCTTTCTAAGCACCTTTGAAAAGCATTATCCTAAAAGACGCCTTTCTAAAGGCTGTACTTTGAGCAAACGCTTGAGAACAAACAGCTTCAGAAGCTTTAAAGTGAACTTTTCGGTCAAAGACGAGTTAATTAGTTTTTCGAGGCCTTGTGAAGTCATCATTAAGGTTTAGAGTTAATTACTTTGAAAATCCTAATGAAGTGCATTGGGACTTCGTACTTAGAAAGGTCAGAAATTTCACAGTTCAGAATGTGGTTAGAAGGCAACTTGTTAGTTAAAGGTTTGTAACTAGTAACTTTGTTACTTAGTTGCATTTGGAATTCAAAGTCTTTGTCTAAAGCAGTGCACTTAAAAAGCCCCTTTGAAACTTCCCAAGACTTTAAATGCAGTAGTGTTTCAAACATCTCTACAAGCTTAGACTTTTCAGTGGACAGTTTTTTAAGGCTGTTTAAAGAGTCTTCTTTTTTAAGGGACTCTAAAGAGTCCTCCAGTATATGTTGTTCTACTTTGAGTTTGTGTATTTCTTTTTCGTTGGAAATTTGGCCTTTGTAAGAGTCAACTTCTAAGCTTTTGATTTGGTTCGAAAGCAAGTTGATTTCTTGGGCTTGGAATTGAATGTCTTCTTCTGAGGGCGCAGAAGTGTCTATTCCTAGTTGTTTAACTGACTCAAGAGTCTTTTTGTAGTGCTTAGTAAAGTCATTGTAAAGGGTGTCTAGGGAGTCCTGGACCTTTTGGGACAAGTAGTCTACTGCTAAGAACTCATTCTCGGCTTCTAGCAACTGGGGTGGAGGAACTTCTATGCTTTCAGTTGGCTTCTTCAGAGGCGATATTTCGTACTCCTGTTTGCCTCCAAAAGAAACGCGCTTTTTAACACTGTCTCTTTTCTTGAAGTTGCTGTTCTGAGTGGACTCTTTTTCTGAGGAGGTTTCTTCTATTTGGGTGCCTAAAATGCTTCTTGTTTGTCTTTTAAGACAGGTTATGTCTATCTGGGATGCTTGGACAGTAAATGAGTTTTCTGGGGTGTTTTCCATGGCTTATAATATTAGATAAACATGGAGAGGGTGTTATTTGCCTTTTTGGTAGTCAATATTGCCCAAGCAATTTGCCCTGCTAATTGCAATACCTGTGGATCAGGCGTGGACAGCTGCACAGACTGCTCTTCAGGCTACTACTTGACCCAGGGCATGTGTATTAATTACTGCCCCACTGGGTTCACGCAAAGTGCTGGACAATGCAATCTTTCAGACGACTTTGCGTTCCACCTAGAGCTTGAAAACGTCATTGCCGATATTGTGCGCGATAAGCGCAGTTCTATTCCAGTCTTAACTGGCAAAGACAACAAGTTTTA
>PR_CR_10_Liq_1_inCRDRAFT_1000815_pt1 | contig 18780 bp, 19 predicted proteins | sample PRCRCaboRojoPR_3_FD_10241 | JGI IMG/M metagenome (IMG submission 10241)
GGGAGCCACAACAGCGCAGATGGATTCATCGGCGACGCCTCCTGTCGATACATGCCGCTCACGCCGCGGAGCCGGCTGCGACTTCGCAGCGGGCATGACGGCATACCAGAGTCCGGCACGGCGCATGGCCGTGACCGGTCACGGCCCTGCCGGGTCATCGCCGCGATCGGCGGACAACACCTGCGATGGCATGCATCGGCGCCGGGGCAGAGTCGCTACGACTCGGCAGCGCATGCAACGCCGCCTTGGCAGGTCGCGCCCGGGCGGCGCCGGCGACGGGTGTCAATGATCGCCGACGTCAATTTTTATTGACAATTATCAACCCGGGTTTCCCGTCAGCGCCCATAATGGCGCCATGCAAATGCGAACCCGACCACCACGTGCCGCCGGCCTGCGCCCCGCAAACCAGGGGCGGCGCATCGAGCGCGAGCGGCGCACCATCGCGGCGATGATCGCCATCTACTGCCGCGACCATCATCACCACGGCGCCGACGCACGTGCTCACGCCGCTGTCGACACGGATGCCGACACGGGCGCAGCCGACCCCCAGTGCGCAGACTGCGCCGAGCTGTTGCGCTACGCCAATCAGCGTCTCGACGTTTGTGTCTTCGGTGAATCCAAGATGCCCTGCAACGACTGCACCGTGCACTGCTACAGCAGCAGCCGGCGCGGGCGCATCGTGGAAGTCATGCGCTACGCCGGCCCGCGCATGCCGCTGCACCATCCGTTCCTCGGGCTCATGCACTTCGTGGACAAACTGCGGGCGCGCTTCTGAGCGTCGCCGGTCGGGGCGGCCAAGGCCGCGCGGCACACACCATCGCCGGCCGCGCACTGCCGCCCCCGCCGAAATTGCACCGGCAGGGCCACTGGCGACCTCAGACCACGGGCGACACGCCAAACAGCCAGCGGTGCAGGAACAGGATGAAGGCCACGTAGACCACGAGCCCGCCCGCCACGGCGATCAGATCGTTCCACTTCGCCGCCGGGGCGCGCGGCACCGACGGCTCCGGGCGGCGCTTGAGTGAGATGCGATCGGCGACGGCCCAGGCGAGGAAGCCGCCGAAGAGCAGCAGATCCGCCAGGGTACCGTTGGCCAGCAGGTGCGCCGTCGCCCAGATCTTCACCGCCAACAGCATGGGATGCTGCACGGCGCGCTGGATGCGCCCCGGCAGGTAGGCCGCCAGCACCAATGTGAACGCCGGCAGCATCAGCAACAGCGAGACATGGCGCAGCCACATCGGCGGTTGGTAGAGCAGCACCGGATCAGTGGCGCGGGCGGCCCCATAGCCCAGCACGATGAGCGCCAGCCCGAGCACGGAAACGGCGCCGTAGCCGAGCTTCCAGGGCAGTTCGCCAAAGCGCTCGACCAGCTGCGTGCGCCAGCCAGGGCGCACGATGGCAATGGAATGGGTGCCGAGAAAAAGCACCAGACCGACAATCAACTGCAGCATGACAAGTCCTTAGGTTGCGTCCACGGGAAACTGGGCGGGCATGGGCGGCTGTGGGCTGCTGACGTCCCGGGGCACCGGAGTCAGCCGCCATCGGCGGCCCGATGCACGGCGTCGGGATGGGCGCCGCCGGCTGGCGCTGCGACGGGCGCCTCCGCCGGTTGCGGCCAGGCGCTCAGGATGGCCTTCACCACGGTGGCGAGCGGGATGGCGAAGAAGACGCCCCAAAACCCCCAGATGCCACCGAACACCAGGATCGCAACGATGATGGCAACGGGGTGCAGATTCACCACTTCAGAGAACAACAGCGGCACCAGCACATTGCCGTCCAACGCCTGGATGACGAGATAGGCTACTGTCAGCCACAGGAACTGCGCCCCCCACCCCCACTGAAACCAGGCGATGAGCAACACCGGCACGGTCACGACCGAGGCGCCGATATACGGAATGATCACGGACAGCCCCACCAGCAGGGCGAGCAGCATGGTGTAGTTGAGGCCGAAGGCGGAGAAGGTGACGAAGCTCGCCGCCCAACAGATCAGGATTTCCCAGAACTTGCCGCGGACGTAATTGGAGAGCTGGCGGTCCACGTCCCGCCAGACGGTGCCGGCGATGCCGCGATGGCGCGGCAAAAAGCGCTCGAACCAACGCAGGATCAGGCGCTTGTCCTTGAGAAAAAAGAACACCAACAGCGGCATCAGGATCAGGTACACCAGCAGGGTGATGACGCCCACCAACGAAGACAGGGACACCGACACCAGGGTCTGCCCGTAGCCCACCACCTCCCGGCGCATGGCGTCCATAGCCGCGTCGATCTGGCCAGCGCTCACCAGTTCCGGATAACGCTCCGGCAACGCCATGAGCAGGTGCTGACCCCGGGCCAGCATCTGCGGCAGCTGTTGTACCAGATCCGACACCTGGCGGTAGACCAGCGGCAGCACACCCACCAGCACCGAGCCCACGAAGAGCAGAAACAGCAGAAACACGACGATCACCGCCAGCAGACGCGGCCAGCCGTGGCGCTCCAGCAGGAGCACGAAGCCCTCCAGCAAATAGGCGATGACGATACTGGCCAGCACCGGCAGCAGCATCTCGCCCAACAGGAGCACCACGGCGACGATGGCAGCGACGGACATCGCCAGCACCATCACCTGCGGGTCGGAAAAATGACGACGGAACCAGTCGCTCAACACCTGCATGGGATGAGCGATCGGCTTTCGCGACGCATGGTCTCGGCGGGACACTGGAGATAGCTTGGTGGACCCAGAAACGCGAAGTCCCGCAGCCGAGGCTCGGCGCGCGGGCGGATGAGTTGGCTCGAGTCAGCTCACCGGCAGCAGCGTCGCGAGCTCGCCTGACAGGCGCACTCAACCGCCGCCGCCGTCGCCCCCCTGCTCGGTCGCCTTGAGGGCGTCATAGCGTGTTGCGAACAGGGCCTCGAGCTCGTCGATGACAGCCGCGGCCTCACGACCTTGCAGCACGTGTGCGGCCATCAGCGATGATGTCTCTTGCAACATTGTAGCGCTGTCCAGCATCGCATAGGTCCGCCGCAGACGCTTGATGGCGCCGATGACGGTTTCGTCGGCCGGACGCGGCTCCGGCGCCGGCTCAGGAATAGCCGCCTGCGCGCTGGCGGGCGCCGCCGTGCCGCCGCGCTGGGCCAGAAATTCTGCGAATGCCAACAGGGTGTCCTGGGCACCTGCATCCAGAGAGCGATAGAGCCGCAACAGACGCCGCTGTGTCGCGGCGCCGGGCTTGCCTTGCGCCCGCTCCCGCAACGGGTCCCGCATCAGCACCGGTGGCAGCATGGGACTTGCGCTTCAGATGACGTCATGAGACCGATGGTCCTTGCAGTAGGCGCGCGCGAAGTCCAGCAACTCTTCCATGACCCGGAGCTTGAACTTCTGTTTCTGGTGGACGAAGGCGAAGGGGCGCACCAGCGGCGGGTCCAGCGCCAGGGTCACCAGGGTACCCAGTTTTAGCTCTTTTTGCACCGCCGCCCGGGAGACCACCGAGACACCCATGCCCGCCTCGACGGCCCCCTTCACCGCCTCGGGGCTGCCGAGCTCCATGGACACCTTGAGGCCCGCGGCGCAGTCCGGCAGCCCGTCGAGATAGCCGTTGATGACGTCGCGCGTGCCAGAGCCCTCCTCCCGACAGATGAACGGATAATCGAGCAGCGCCCTGAAGTGGATCTGCTGGCGATCCGCCAGTGGGTGGCCCGGCGGGACAATGGCCACCAAGTGATCCTGCTTGCAGGTTTCCACCACCAGATTCTTGTTGGCCACCGGCGATTCCACCACACCCAGATCGATGGTGTTGTTCTCGACCATGGAGACGATGCCGTCGCTGTTGGAGACCTTGAGGTGGATGGCAACCTCGGGGTAACGCGTGCTGAAGTCGCCCAACAGGGTCGGCAGCATGTAGTCGGCGATGGTGGTGCTGGCACCGATGGTCAGGGCCCCGCTGATCTCGCCGGTGAGCTCGCGCACGCCGTTTTCCATCTCGCCATAGAGTTGGAAGATGCGGTCGGCGTACTCGAAGACCCGCGCGCCGGCGTCGGTGAGACTGATGCGGTTGTGGGTACGATCGAACAGTCGCGTATTGAAAGACTCTTCCAGTTGGCGAACCTGGAAGGTCACCGCCGGCTGTGTCATGTGCAACGATTCGGCGGCCTTGGTGAAGCTCAGCATCCGGGCCACGGTGTGGAAGACCTGTAACCTGCGGTCGGCCATCGCAGAACCTCGATCGCGAACGAGCGTGAATCGGACCCGAGCCAGCCGCGTCGGGATGGCGGGCATGGGGCGCAGCGCCGACGCCGCCGCCCGGCGGCCCCGCAAACGGCATGCGCGAGGTCGGCGACGCCTTGCCCCGCCCGGTGCGGAGGACGATTTGGCAGGTCCAACCCATACAGAATCGACTGCGCCGATAAGCTGCCTTTATAGCACAGGACCGCCGGATCAGCGGAGATACCCACAATATTCAAAAGCTTTCAATCGTCAGAACCACCCCGTCCCGGTCAACACGGCCTCCATTGGAACCGCTTCCGCTCCTGATCAGCCCGACATTGTATGCGAATCCACAACAGACCTGGAAAAACACAACAAAGTGGCGTATCTTTGCCACCCACAGGCAACGCGCCGCCATCCGTCGGGTCTCGCCGTTGAGCAGATACAACATCTGCAAACGCTGAAGAGGATAAAATGTCACTCCATCCACGCATCCACACCATCGCCGCAAGCTGTGCGGCGGCGACCGTGCTTTGGGTGCAACAATCGCCTGCGTCCGGCTTCTCGGTGCCGGAGACGTCGGTGCTGGGGGTGGGTGTGTCCAACGCCTTGGTGGCGAATCCTGACGAGCCGGGCGCCCTGCCCTACAACCCCGCGGCCATCGCCTTCCACGAGCAGAGCGTCTGGTCCGCCGGCGCGCTGCTGATCGGGCCCACGTTCAGCGTGCGCACCGCCAGCGGCAAACACGACAGCGAAGGTGCCGAGTGGCATCCGGCACCGCTGCTGAATGCCGCCATCCGCATCGACGATCAGTGGGCGGTGGGCATGAGCGTCAACGCACCCTTTGGACTGGAGACGCGCTGGCCCGTGGGGACCTTCCCGGCTTTGACCGACACCGTCACGCGGCCGACCCCCGTCGGACCGATCACGCTGCCCCTCAGTGCGCAGCCGACCCAGAGCAAAGCAGAGATCCTCGCCTTCACGCCGACCGCCACCTATGCGCTCACCGATGACTTGGCCGTCGCCGCGGGTGTTGACGTCTACTGGGCCAAGCATGCGCAGTTCATATCCACACTGACCAACGTCGAGGGCGACGGCTCCGGCTTCGGCTTCAGCCTGAGCGCCATGTACGTCAAGGATGCGCTGAGCCTGGGCCTGGATTTCCATTCTGCCGCGACGGTGGATCTCGACGGCTTTTACACCGCCCAGAATGCCACCCTGGTCCAGGGAGGCGCGCTGCCTGCGAGCCAAGGCGCGCGCGTGGAACTGAGCCTGCCCTGGCGGCTGCAGATCGGCGCCCGTTATGAGATGACCGAGGCACTCGCGGCTGAGGTGAACATCACTCGCACCGGCTGGAGCGAGTTCGAGGCCTTGACCATCGAGCTGGACGCCGGCGCCACGCTGGTGAGCGATCGGAACAACTGGTCGGACGTCAATGCCTATCGCCTCGGCATCACCTACGATCTGCGCCCCGGCACCCAACTGCGCCTCGGCTACACCTATGGCGAAACGCCGGTGGACACCGCTTACTTCACCGGCCGTATCCCCGATAACGACCGCCAATTGTTCAGCATCGGGCTCGGCCAAGCCCTCGGTGACGGCTGGCAACTGGAGGCCGGCTACATGTACGTCATGAATCAAAACCGCAATTACCAGGGCGCCCGACCCTACGACCCATTCACGGCGCCGAGCACGACCAACGGCACAACCGCCTACGACGGCAAGTACGACTCCCACGCGCACTTGCTCGCCGTCGGGATCAACAAGCGTTTCGAGGCTTTCTGAGCCGGCGCTGCCAACGGCCGCCGGCGCAGCCAGGCGTCGTCGGTGGCGCACCTTCCCCCAAGGCGCGGCACAAGGTCGCGCAACTTTAGAGGCCGCCCCACGCTTGGGGGTGGCCTTCTTTTTTTATGCAAGCCTGAGCAACCGCCATCGTCGGAGACGGGACCGGGCTCGATGCGCGCTCACTCTTTGCTCGGCACCTGGGTCGGGGGCATGCTCCGGGCGACGGGCGCCGTGCCTACGATCGTAGCCGTCAAGGCATAGCAGCCCGAGGTGATGTCGCGTCGCGGGGGTGGATGGGCGGTCATCGAGCCGAGCCCGATGGAGTTGCCTGCGCTTGAACGGCGCCGGCGCCGGGTGCGCAAGCGCGCTCTGACCTCACGGGCGCATGACCGATGCACGCCCGGTACACGGGACCGACGGCATCGGAAGGGACCCGACACCGCCGGCATCAGGGGCGGGGCGACGGGCTAGATGTAGAGGCAGATGTCGCTGTCGCCGGCGAATTCGAAGAAGGCCGCTGCGCCGGCGTACTCGATACCGTCGATGAACTCCGACTGATCCATGTCGAACAGATCCACCGTCATCTGGCAGGCGATGAGCTTGACTTCGGCCTCTTGGCAGAGCTCGCGCAGCTCATCGACGCTGGCGACGCCCTTGGCTTTCATCTTTTGCTTCATCATGGCGGTCATCATGCCCTGCATGCCAGGCAGTGCCAGACCGAGCACCGGAAACCACTTGTCCATGCCCATGGGCATGGGCATACCGGGATTACCGAGCGGCGTCACTTCCAGGGCCAGCTTCTTCTTCAGCAGCTGCAGGCCGTAGAACGTGAAAAAGATCTGCGTCTCGTAGCCCAGCGCCGACGCCGTCGATGCCAGGATGAAGGGGGGATAGGCCCAGTCGAGCGAGCCCTTGGTGGCGATGATCGCCAGCTTCTTTTCGTCCATCTTGTCCTCCGGGCGGACCCCGCTTGGAGCCCGGTCTCATCGTTTGCTGGCGGGCGCTCAGGGGCTCCCGAGCGCCCGGTCTGGAGCGGCAGCGCCCGGCCGACCGGGACATCCGCCGTGCACGGTCTGCCGCAGACGGCGCCGATCAAGCCTTCTTGATCATGAAGTGGAACTTACCACCGTCCTCCTTGGACTCCATCAGGTCGTTGCCAGTCTGCTTGCTGAACGCGTCGAAGTCCTTCACGGACCCGGGATCGGTGGCGATCACATGCAGGACCTGGCCCGCATCCATGGCGTTGAGGGTTTTCTTCGCCCGCAGGATGGGCAGCGGACAATTGAGACCGCTGGCATCCAGTTCCTGATCGAATTCTGCCATCTGGGGTTACCTCCGCAGGCTTGTCGAGTGAAGGTTGCAGAACATAAGCATTTCAGCAACCGCAAAGATTCTGATTATTAGGCAGAAACCACCGCCAGCGCAACTGCTGTGGGGAACTGCCGGCGGTGGACCCGAGGGCAACCGCCGGGCCCCGCTCAGCGCTCCTGCCCGCCGCCCTGTCCGTTACCAGTGAGGGAGCCGATCGCATAACCATGCCGCGCCCAGGCGATGATGCCGCCGCGCAGGTTGAGTGCCTTGTCGTTGCCTTGTTGCGCCAGAAACTGACAGGCATGGTAAGAACGGGCCCCGCTGCGGCAGTAGAGCACGAAGTCCTTGTCTTGCGGTAGCTCACCGGCGCGCAGCGGCAACAGGTGCATGGGGATATGCTTGGCGTTGGGTATCGCGCCCTGGGCGACCTCCGCCGGGGTGCGTACGTCCACCAACAGCACGTCCTCTCCCGCGGCGAGCCGTGCCTGCAGGGTTTCTGAATCGATCTCGTTGACCACTAAAGCACCTACCCCTTGCTCAAGTATTTCAGTATATTAAAGAATCTTCACAGACTCGGCAATCGGCATCTGGCGACGCTCGCCGCCGAGGCTGGGGATGGGTCTGACCGGGCGCTGTTTCCAGGGGTGGGGCAGTTGCACCGGCCCCCCTCCCGGCGACCCGGGCCGGCACGCCGGTCGCGCGGCAGTCAGGCACTCGGAGGGATTTTTCGATGGACCGGCCATCGGGCCGATGCGCGCCCGACAAGCGCCGGCGTCAAGACAGGACATCGTGTCCGAGTGCGCTTGCCCGCGGTGGCTCGCGCCGCTGACCCTGGCGGAGCTTCCGGCCCTGCTCGGGCCACTGGGTCGGTTTGACACCGGCGCCTGGCGCGCCCTTGCCGCTGGCAGAGATCCAACACGTCCCACCCCTAATTTCGAGCAATGCAGGCCGCAGCGCCGCGCCCAGACGACCATGGACCTACTTCCGATTTTCCTCGACATCAACAATGCGCCCTGCCTGGTGGTGGGCGGCGGCCCCATCGCGCTGCGCAAGCTTCACAACCTGCGCCGCGCCGGCGCACGGGTGCGCCTCGTCTCCCCGGCGCTGGTGCCGGAATTGGCCGCCAAGGTGGCCGAAGATGCGGCCATTACCTGGCTTGAGCGCCGCTTCGACGACGAGGATTTGCTGGATATTCGCCTCGCCATCGCCGCCACCGACGACCGCGGCGTCAATCGCCGCATCGCCGCCCTGGCCAAGGCCGCGCGGATACCGGTGAATGTCGCCGATCAACCCGATGACTGCAGCTTCATCATGCCCTCGGTCATCGACCGCTCGCCGGTGGTGGTGGCGGTGTCCACCGGCACCGCCTCGCCGGTGCTGGCGCGCATGATCCGCGCCCGGCTTGAATCCCTGGTGCCGGCGGGCTACGGGCGCCTCGCCGAGCTCTGCGCGCGCTACCGCGACCGGGTGAAGGAACGTTTCGAGCACCAGCGCGACCGCCGGCGCTTCTGGGATCGCGTGCTGCAAGGCGGTGTCGCCGAACGGGTCTTCTCCGGGCATTTGAAAGAGGCCGATGCGCACATGGAGCGGGAGCTCGCCGCCGGCGGCAATCCCACCGACATGGGCGAGGTGTACCTGGTGGGTGCCGGGCCCGGCGACCCGGATCTCCTCACGTTCCGGGCGCTGCGGCTCATGCAGCAAGCCGACGTGGTGGTCTACGATCGCCTGGTGGCCAAGCCCATCATCGACATGGTGCGTCGCGATGCCGAGCACGTCTATGTCGGTAAGCAGCGCAACCAGCACACCATGCGACAGGAGGAAATCAACAAACTGCTGGCGACGCTCGCCAAAGAGGGCAAGCGCGTGCTCCGGCTCAAGGGCGGCGACCCCTTCATCTTCGGCCGCGGCGGCGAGGAGATCGACACCCTGGCCGCCGAAGGCGTGCCCTTCCAGGTGGTACCGGGCATCACCGCCGCCAACGGCTGCGCCTGCTACGCCGGCATCCCACTCACCCACCGCTCCTACGCACAGTCGGTCACTTTCGTCACCGGCCATCTCAAGGACGGCACCATCAACCTCAACTGGCGCCAGCTGGCGGAGCCGCATCAGACCATCGTCTTCTACATGGGCCTGGTGGGCCTGCCCGTCATCGTGGACAAGCTGATCGAGCACGGCGTGCCGCCGGACATGCCCATTGCGCTGGTGCAGCAGGGCACCACGCACATGCAGAAGGTCTATCCCGGCACGCTCAAGACGATTCTCGCCCGTGTCGAGGAGGATCCGCCGGAGCCACCGACCCTGATCATCGTCGGCGACGTGGTCAACCTGCGCGACAAGCTGGATTGGTTCAGCACCATCCCGGATCGGGAGCAGGGTGCGACCACGCCGCTGCTGCCCGGCGATTGAGCCACAGCCAGCCCTGTGCCGGCCGCAACCGGCACAGGGCCGCACCACCTCAGTCTGCGGCCGGCACCGTGGTGAGGCCAAGGGACTCCCAGGCCTGCATACCGCCGCGATACCATTTCAGGCGGTGCGCCGGGTAACCAACGCCGATCAGGGCCTTGATGTTGGTCGGCGACTGGCCGCACCAGGCGCCATTGCAGAAGAACACCAGGGTCTTGACGCCATCGAAGCTCCAGATGCCATCGGCGCTGGCGGCACCGAATTCCAGCTGCAGCAACTCCGCGATGCTCGCCGGCGCCGCCAGGGCAGGATCCAACTGCTCGTAGGGAATGTTGACGGCGCCGGGAATGGTGCCGCGCGTGGCTTCGTCCGCCGTGCGGGAATCGATGAGCATCACCGACTGGTCACCATCGGCGATGCGCTGCATGTACGCCAGCACTTCCAGCTCGCCGATGGTCTCGATACCCGGCCCGAGCTGCATCGGTTGGACGCAAAAGGGCGGGCACGGCCGGTTGGTCTTGTCGTAGGGTGGCTCGATGCGATGACTTGGATCCTGGTAGCGCAGCACTGTTATCGTCTCGCCGCCGTGGGGCACCTCGATGTAGGGCAGCTGCTCGGTGATCTTGGTGCTGAGATTTTCCAGATCGAACAAGTCCTCCCCGGTGTTGGCCGCATGCGCCGGCGCCGTGCAGACCGACACCCCCAACAGCGCCGGCAGGTACCTGCCACCGCCGGCGCCACCACCAGCGCGGGCCGCAGGCCGCCGGCGAACGGGAGCAACACCGATGTTTAACGCCAAAGCCTCCGCCGGCGCGCCGACGGGCAAGCCAAAACGCCGGCGCTGGCGCAGCCTGCTCACCAATCTGCTGATCTTCTTGGTCATTTTTCTGGGCCTCCAATGGTATCAATCACGCCCGCTGGCATCGGGGCAGGCGCCCTCGCTCGCTGGCCAGACCGTCGGCGGCGCACGGGTGAGCCTGGCGGCCCTGCGCGGCGAGCCGGTGCTGGTGCATTTCTGGGCCACATGGTGCCCCACCTGCAAGCTCGAGGCGGGCAGCATCGATGCCCTCGCCGGTGACTATCAGGTCATTACCGTCGCCATGCAATCCGGTGACGGGGACGGCATCGCCCGCTATCTGCGCGAGCGTGATCTCGCCTTCGACGCCATCCCCGACCCTCATGGGGATATTGCGAGCGCCTGGGGTGTGAAGGCAGTGCCCGCCACCTTCGTCCTGGACGCCGACGGCGATATCCGCTTCGGCGCCGTCGGCTACACGCCCGGCATCCACCTGCGTGCGCACCTGTGGGCCGCCGGCCGCAACTGACCCTGCCGGTGGACGCACAGCCCGGCCGACGGCGCCGATCCTGACCACGCCGATCACGTTGCGGCGGCGGCCGACGTGGCTATAATGTGGCCATATTAGAAAGCATCGATATAGGAGCGAGCTATGCCCACTTACGATTACCGCTGCGAGGTCAACGGTCGCATCGTCGAGGTCAATCACCGCATGAGCGAGAAGCTCAAGACCTGGGGCGAGGTCTGCGAGCGCGCCCATCTGGACTGCGGCGACACCCCCGCCGACACACCGGTGCAACGCCTCGCCACCGGCGGCAACGTCATCGGCAGCAGCAACCTCGGCAGCGGCTTCGACCCGGCGCCGGCCTGTGGCGCCGGCGGCTGCGCCAGCGGCATGTGCGGACTCGACTGACCCGGTCGCCGCCCGGATCACGACAACACCGGGCGGTTGCGGGCCAGACCTCGAGTTGCCCCCCCTGGCGTCGCCCCCCCANGCGTCGAACCTCCTGGCGTCGAACCCCAAGCGTCCCCGCGGTCCTCGCCCCGGGGACCGCGGGGAGCTTCGTCAAGATGCGAGAGGGCCGTCAGCGATCCGCGGGTCACGACACAAATGGCAAAGGGTGCCGGGTCCGGTATCGTCAGCCCCGAGAGTCGTCAGCCCCAATCGTTGTCATCCAAGCAACCTTCACACTTGAGTTGCTCGTTGCCGTATGGACACGGCCGCGCCGGGGCATCTGGCGGACCCCGCGCTTCGAGCGCCGCATGGCGTCTCGCGTCGCCGTCGCGCCCCGTTGACCTGCCTGGCCAGATGCGCTCGCAGGCTGGGGCGCTCGTGTCATCGACACGCGCCGGCAGCAGCTCAGGCGATACTCTGATAGTAGAGATTCTGCGGGTGATTGGCCTCGGCGAAGAAATACCAGCGCTCGGCCACNAGACCCAGGTACTGGATGACGAAGGCCGCAATGGGCAGCGTCGGCGACTCCAGCACATAGGAAACGCCGATCAACATCAGCGGCACCGGAAAGACCATCACCAGAAACACCAGCCGCACGAGATTCAGAAAATCCGGGCTTTGGTGGTGGAAGAACTCCCGGGTGTTGAAGGAACTGGCGGTGAAGCCCTGGGATTTCTGCACGATCTTGCGGTGGCGCACGCCGATGGCGGTCTGCAACGTGCTCTTGTGCTTCAGGGTGGCATTGCGAATCAACGATGCGATGCGCGTGCCGAGCCCGAGCACGGTGAAGATCACCGCCCAGGTGCCGTAGAAGCCCACCAGGTGATTACCGAGATAGGCGGAGTAAGCCGCCGCCAGCATGAAGCCGGAGGCCATGCCCAGGAAGGTGAAGTTGCCGATGGTGTACGGTGAGTGCCATTCTTCCAGAAACTTGACGCTCGCGTAGATCATGCCCGTGCAGACGAAGAGGGCGAAAGCCACGATGACGCCGAGCAGACCGAGCACCATGGTGGCATCGATGGGCAGCGCGCCATCTCCCGCCACGAACCATGGCTGGGTCAGCCCCAGGTAGTGGAAGAGCCCGTAGAAGAACACCACGCCCATCATCATGGGCAGCACGATCACCTCCCGCGACAGCCAGGAGGTGCGCCACATGGAGGCCGCGCGCCAGGCGCGCTCGGGGCGCCCCAAGTGAAAAAACGAAGCGCCGAGACCGGCGATGAGCAATGCGAGGGACAGGACACTGCCGACGGTATAGAAGTCGGCGCCCTGCGGCTCGATGAGCTGGACACTCGCATACAGCTGTCCGGTGAACAGCGCCAGGAAGAGCCCTTGACCGGCGCCGATGAGCGTCGTGAGGAAGATGACTGAGAAGGCGGGATGCATCGTCTTGGATATCGCGTGTCGGGTTACGGGTGGCCAGGCTCGAAGCGCGCTTCTTACCAGGTGACGTCGTCCAGGGTCTCTTCGCCGGTGTAGACCGTGATGTCTTCCTTGGAGAGCGGGTTGTCGGCGCGCTGCAGCTCGTCCTCGCTGATGTGCATGCGCGTCTTCTGCCGCGGCAGGTAATGGTTGGCGGGCTTCGTGCCCCATTCCGGCATGAGCGCATAGCCGCCGCGCTCGCGGATGGCCACCGACACCTCAGAATCCGGATCGTGCACATCGCCGAAGAGCCGGGCGTTCGTCGGGCAGGCCAGCACACAGGCGGGCTGGCGCTCCTTCTCCGGCAAGGATTGATCGGTGATGCGATCGATGCACAGGGTGCACTTTTTCATCACCTGCTGCTGTTCGTCCAGCTCGCGCACACCATAGGGGCAGGCCCAGGAGCAGTATTTGCAACCGATGCACTTGTCGTAGTCAACCAGCACGACGCCGTTGTCCTCGCGCTTGTAGCTGGCGCCCGTCGGACACACCGGCACGCAGGGGGGCTCCTCGCAATGCAGGCAGGACTTCGGGAAGTGCACCGTTTCGGTGTTGGGATAGCTGCCGACCTCGAAGGTCTGCACCCGGTTGAAGAAGGTCCCGGTGGGATCGGCGCCATAGGGATTCTCNTCCACCATGGGNCCGGCCCAGCCGGAGGNGTTCCACTGNTTGCAGGAGGTCACGCAGGCATGGCAGCCGACGCAGACGTTAAGGTCGATGACTAGGGCGAGTTGGGTCATGGAGCTTCCTATGGCTTTTACTCATCACGCGTCGCGCGTTTGGCTGCAAATCACACCGCACAGCAGCGGCCGCGCGTGCGACGGGGCACCCGGCGCTTGGGCACCCCTGCGCGTCGCACTGCTTGCACACTTCGCACTGGTAACTACTTCCTGCCAAACACACCCGCCACATAGGCCTGCCAGCGCGTGCGCGGCCGCGCCGTCTGGCCGGGCAGGGTCTTCATGGGCGCGAACTGGGGCTCGGTGACCTGCGCCTCCTTCGGGCCTTCGGCCTTGTAGATGCGCACCCGCAGGTCGAACCAGGCGGCTTGGCCGGTGATGGGATCGGAGTTCGAAAAGTGGCTGCCGGCGCCGCCGTTGGGGAGTTCTTCGCCGATGAGATGGTTGAGCAGGAAGCCCTTCTTGGATTCGTCCGCCTTCGGGTCCAGCGCCCAGGCGCCGGCGGCCTTGCCAATGGCGTTCCAGGTCCAGACCGTGCCGGGCTCCACGGCCTCGGAGTAGCGGCACATGCACTTCACCCGCCCGAGGTGGGACTCCACCCAGATCCAGTCGCCGTCTTCGATGCCCTGGGCGATGGCGAGCTTGGGATTGACGAAGAGGTAGTTGTGGCTGTGGATCTGGCGCAGCCAGGCGTTCTGGCTGTCCCAGCTGTGGTACATGGCCATGGGCCGCTGGGTGAGCGCGGTGAGCGGGAAGCGCGTCTTGTCCACCATCTGCCCCTCCAGGGGCTCGTAGTGGAAGGGCAGCGGATCGAAGAAGGTCTCGATGCGCTCGCGCAGGTGCTCCGGCGGCTGGCGGCCGGGCCACTTGCCCTGGGCCGCGGCGCGAAAGCGCTGCAGCACCTCGGAGTAGATGTGCAGCACAATGGGCTCCGCCCAGCGCGTGAGGGCATGCGCCCGGGCCCAGTGCAGGTAGCCCTTGTTCCAGTTGCGCATGTATTGATAGCTGCGCGGCAGCTCATGATGGAATACGCAGCCGTTGGCGGCGTATTGCTCCCATTGCCGCGGATTGGGCTCGCCCTTGAGGTATTTCTCGCCGAACTGGCCACGCCAGCCGGCGAGGAAGCCGATGCCGGAGCCGGGCGAGGTTTCGTAGTTGACGATGAAGTCCGGGTAGTTGCGGTACTTCGGGCTGCCGTCCTGCTTGGTGAAGGCCGGCAGCTTGAGCCGCCCGCCGAGCTCGATGAGCACGTCCTGGAAGGGCCGGCATTCGCCCTTCGGCGGCAGCACGGGCAGGCGCACGGCGTCCACCGGCCCGTCGAACTCGGAGATGGGCCGGTCCAGCATGGAGAGCACGTCGTGGCGCTCCAGATACGTGGTGTCCGGCAGCACCAGGTCGGCGAAGGCGACGGTCTCGGAGGCAAAGGTGTCGCACACCACCAGGAAGGGGATCTTGTACTCACCGTGCTCGTCGGTGTCGGTGAGCATGTGCCGTGCCGCGGTGGTGTTCATCGACGAGTTCCAGGCCATGTTGGCCATGAACAGGAACAGGGTGTCGATGGGATAGGGATCGCCGCGCCAGGCATTGGTGATGACGTTGTGCATCAGCCCGTGGGCCGCCAGCGGGTACTCCCAGCTGAAGGCCTTGTCGATGCGCACCGGCTTGCCGTCGTCGTCGACGAACAGATCCTCGGGCTTCGCCGGCCAGCCCAGCGGCAGGCCCTCCAGCGGCGCCTCGGGCTGCACCGCGTCCGGATGATTCGGCGGCTTCGGGCAGGGCGGGATGGGCTTCGGGAAGGGCGCCCGGTGACGGAAGCCACCGGGGCGGTCGATGGTGCCGAGCACCGTCATCAGGATGCTTAAGGACCGGATGGTCTGGAAACCGTTGGAATGCGCCGCCAGCCCGCGCATGGAATGGAAGGCCACCGGGTTACCGGTGACGGTGTCGTGCTCCTTGTCCCAGCAATCGGTCCAGCGGATGGGCAGCTCGATCTTATGGTCGCGCGCCGTCACACCCATTTCATGCGCCAGGCGGCGGATGGTGTCCGCCGGGATGCCGGTGATGTTCTCGGCCCACTCCGGCGTATAGGGCTCCACCCGCTCCTTCAGCAGTTGGAAGGACGGCTTCACCGGCGTGCCGTCCGGCAGCACATAACTGCCCATGAGGCGCGGGTCGCCGCCCTCGGTGTGGGTCAGCACCGGGCCGTTTTTGTTGCGATCCCACCAGAGCTTGTTCTGCGGGTCGGTGCAGCCCTCGACGATCTCCGCATCCGGGTCGCGGTAGAACATGCCATGGTCGTCGCGACCCGGGTCGTCGATGACCAGCTCCGGGGCGTTGGTGTACTGCACCAGGAACTCGCGGTCGAACAGGCCGAGCTTCAGGATCTCGTGGATCAGCGCCAGGAACAGGGCGCCGTCGGTGCCGGGCTTGATGGGCACCCACTCGTCGGCGATGGCCGAGTAGCCGGTGCGGATGGGGTTGATAGAGACGAAGCGCCCGCCACGGCGCTTGAACTTGCTGATCTGGATCTTGAGCGGATTGGAGTGGTGGTCCTCGGCGGTGCCGATCATCACGAACAGCTTGGCCCGTTCCAGGTCCGGACCGCCGAACTCCCAGAACGACCCGCCGATGGTGTAGATCATGCCCGTGGCCATATTCACGGAGCAGAAACCGCCGTGGGCGGCGTAGTTCGGCGTGCCGAACTGCTTGGCGAACATGCCGGTCAGCGCCTGCATCTGATCGCGGCCGGTGAAGAGCGCAAACTTCTTCGGATCCTCCGCCCGCAGCCGGCCGAGACGCTCGGCGAGCATCTCCATGGCCTCGTCCCAGGAAATCTCCTCGAACTCGGACTCGCCACGCTTGGCGCCGGGCTTGCGCCGCAGGGGCTTGGTGAGGCGCGCCGGCGACACCTGCTTCATGATGCCGGAGCTGCCCTTGGCGCAGATCACGCCCTCGTTCAGCGGGTGGTTCGGGTTGCCCTCGATGTAGCGCACCTGGCCGTCGCGCAGGTGTACCCGGATACCGCAACGGCAGGCACACATATAACAGGTGGTCTCTTTGACCTCCGTGTGGCCGTTGGCTTGATCTTTGTGTACGGCTGGGTCTTTCATAGCGACATCCGGGCTGCGGTGGGTTTGGGCGATCGGGCGGTGCTGTGCTGCGCTTGGGCCAGTGTGTCGGCCAGTACGCCACGCGGCTGACAGCGGCGCCGGGGTGGCGGCAGCCGGCGATCGCTCCCCGAGCGTCGGCTGTCTGCCCGCGATGGCAGGGTGTGGGCATGCTGAGCCCAGCATGTGCGCCACCGCCTGCAATGTAAAGAATCGGAACATTCTAATGTTCCGTGGGCAAGGTTATGAAGCCCTGGTTTGCATTCAATAATAGGAATCACAGGGTTTTCGACCCCGTCTGTCGGCATTCGCCACAGGACAGCTGACCGCAAACACTTGGTTTGCCAGGGAAGTGCCGGAGCGGAGCAAAGCCGTCGGGCCAGCCACAAGGCCGACGGCGGCCCATGCATCGCACAACCACGGGGCTGCGCCGCCCGCAGCTCGGCGTCCGCCAACTGATACCCGGCCTCCGTCATTGTCCGGCGAAAGCGTTAGTGGGCCGGGTGGCGGCTGGCGAAGGCCTCGACAGCAGGGAGGCCGGCGTGACGCCAGACCGAGCGGCTGCGACGCACTTCCCGGCGGGCGCTCCAACCGACGCGGGCCGAACAATCGCCTGCGGCGGGTCTTGGGGTGCGACGGCGAGGCGCGGCCGCTTGCCCGCGATCGGGGCACGACCGGGCGCAGGCCCGGTGCGCCGGCGACCGGTGTGACCGTCAGAGCAGGTCGGGGTCGGCCTGCATGCGGGCGCCGCGCTGCATGTGCCGAACCGGCGCGCCGAAGAAGGCGAGCACGGTGAGATCTTCTTCGATATCGAAGAAGGCATGATCGCAAGCGGTGTGCACGTACATGATGGAGCCCTTCTGCACCAGTTGGTCTTCGTCGCCGACCCGCAGCCGCGCCCGGCCCTCCAGTACCAGGTAGAGCTCATCTTCCTCGTGGGCGCTCTGCATCTCCGTGGAGCCCACGGGCAAGTGGTAGATGGAACAGCTCAGCGACGGTGTGCGCAGGACTTCCTGAAAACGCGTACTGCCGGGCTCGATCTTGGCGAGCAGCGCCGGCAGATCGAAGAGGAGCCATTGATGATCAGTCATGATTGATTCTCCCGCTGGCGAGCCGGTGGTCCCGTTGCCCGGTCGGCGACCGCGGCCGGCGGTCGGCGCGCCGGGACAACGGAGCTGCCGCGCGCTGCTTGCTTCCGAAGTTGGTTGGTATACAATGCGAATTGTTCGTATTCGCCACGCGCTTTGAAACAACGTTCGGGGTGTCAGTTCATGAGCCAGTATATCCACCATGTTCCCGGTCGCATCCGTATCCGCTCCAGGGCCTTTCAGTGCTACGGCGCGCGCGCCGATGCGGCGCAGGCGCGGCTGCTGGCGATGGACGGCATTCGTAGCGTCGAGATCAAGCCCCGCGCGGCGAGCCTGATTGTGCAGTACGACCCGGAGTGCCTCTCGCGCGCCGCCCTATTCGCCACGCTCGAAGAGCTCGGCTGCATGGCGCCCGTGCGCCGCGACAATGCACATGTGCGCCAGATCGGCGAGACCTTCGGCAAGGCCCTGGTCGGCGCCGTGATGCAGAAAGCCGTCGAGCAGTCCGCCCGGACATTGGTGGGCGCCCTGGTTTGAACCACGCTGGGCTGACAACCGCCGCCCCCCGGGCCCGGCTCGCGGCTGCACTCCCAAGCCGGATCGCGTCGATACGCGGCAGCGGCCGCGACGACCGGCGGCCCTCAGCCGAAGCGCTCGTCGCCGGCTCAACCATCCTGCACTGTGGCCGACCCCGTCGGTTGGCCATCGGACCATCATCTGCAAGCGCGGAGAGACCATGGCACTGCACAATGACGCCAACCATCCCGGTCGAAATGGAGCAGACCGCAGCGCAGACCGGCGAAACGCCGGACATCGGGCGAGCCCCGACATCGCGCCCGATCCCCGGCGCAAGCGTCCTCCCTGGATCCTCGGCCTCGCACGGGCACTGTTGCGCACGCCTCAACAGCTGAGCCCGCGGCGGCGACGGTGGGCGCTGCTGCGCGCCATCGCCATCGAGACGCCCCCGTCGCGCAGCCGCGGGCGCGATCCCGACACGTTGTAATTCCAGCTCGGCGAGACACCGCGCTGAAACCCGCACGCACGCTTGCGGCTGTG